>Ga0123356_10004583_pt1 | contig 14251 bp, 8 predicted proteins | sample TergutEmb28metaG_2_FD_92546 | JGI IMG/M metagenome (GOLD analysis project Ga0123356, IMG submission 92546) | Embiratermes neotenicus P3 segment gut microbial communities from Petit-Saut dam, French Guiana - Emb289 P3 | ecosystem: Host-associated > Arthropoda: Insects > Digestive system > Gut ...
ATCTGCCATTTTTTAGTATCCTTTCGTGTTGTAGGGTTGCCATTTATGGCAACCGTATTAAGGTCTGGCGGACGCGATAAATCGCGTCCCTACAGGTCAATCTAAAACAATTCTGATTGTCTTTCCTACTCCGCCGCTTCTGCGCGGCGTTGCACGGTTTTGCTTCTGGTTTTCGCCGCCGCCTGCATTTAATTTCGCGATTTTAAGCATAAATGCAAGCAGACAAACAAGCACAGTGCCTGTTTTTATTTTAACCTTGCAATGTATTGCAAAGTCCGAGACTTCATTCATGAAGTCCGCTTGTATATTGATTTTCTCGACTTTTACATTCGCGATTGAATCAAGCCACGCAACTGCCGAATGAATTGCGGCGTTTTGCAATCCGAAGTTAATCGCGACCTTCGCCGCATCGTCGCCGCCGACGGTGCTGTTTATGTTCAGCTCGGTGATTTTTATTTTTTTGATTAACTTTTTAATTGGGTGCTTTACGCTTTCGACAAGCATTTTAAGCATATTTATATCTAAGTCGGGTATGTTTTTTGTAAGGCTTTTTTCTTTTTTCGGGGCGGATGTAGGGGACACCCTATGTGGTGTCCCGCTTAGTTTCGCGGGTCCGGTATTATCGGACGACCACGCAGGGTCGTCCCTACGTTTCGCAAATTTCCTATATTTATTCAACTTCTTTTTCACGCGCTTGCGCCGCTTTTGCTTGCTCGGTTCTTTTTCCTTGAACAGATTAAAGAAGAGCAGGCGCATTTTTATTTCCGCTTCTTTTTCGTAGTCTATGACGAAGACGAGCGGCAGTGACAGAAGCACCGCAATCAGCAGTACGACTGCGCCGATTATGATTAAAGCAATCATAAATGTCCTTCCGATTCTTCAAGCCGCATTTGCCCCTCTTCGCCGGGGAAAGGCGGAAGCTGACCGATTTCGTTCAAGCCGAACGAGCGCAGAAACGCCTGCGTAGTCCTGTAGGTCACGGGGCGTCCGGGTAAGTCCAAGCGTCCCGCTTCCTCAATCAGTCCGCGTTCTGCGAGCGTGTTAACCACGCTGTTGCTGTCCACACCGCGAACCTGCTCTACGTAAGCCTTTGTCACGGGCTGGTTATATGCAATCACCGCCAAAACCTCCAGCGCGGCTTGCGAAAGAGGTGCGTGCCGCCTTATTTCAAGCGCAGTTTTTATGAACGGCGCGTATTCCGTGCGGGTGGTAATCTGATAGCTGTCTTCAAGGCGGACTATCCGCAGTCCGCTGTCAGAAACGTTGTATTTCCGTTCGAGCTGTCCGATTATTTTTGACACTGTTTCGGGGTCAATTCCCGAGGCTTCAGAAAGCCTGTCAATGCTGACGGGCTCGCCCGCCGCAAATAATATGGCTTCGGTTATGGCTATGCCTTCTTGTAGTTCCATTTATCGTTCCTCACGGGCGAACAGAGTCGTCCGCCCCTACAATTACTTCGATTTTTTCTCCGTCTTCTGAAAAGCTCACCCGTCCGTGCGCCGAGAGCTCCAAAAGCGCAAGAAACACCGCGACCTTTTCTGTGCGCGTCTGCCCTTCGTAAAACTCCGCGAGCTTAAACTCTCCGCCGTGCCTGATTTGCTTCAAAATGAACATAATTTTCGAGAAAACGCTGACGTATTTATGCGCTATGACAGGCACAGGCGGTAACGGAAGTGAGGCGATTTTTTCTCTGCCGATGATTTCCGAGAGAGCGCTTTGAAGCTCGTCCGCGCTGTGAATCCCGCGGTATTCGTTGTCAACGGGGAGCTCTTCGGGCTTGCGGGTAAAAATTTCATCGCCTTTATATAATTCCCAAAAATTCGCCGCCGCTTTCTTGTAGCGCAAATATTCTTCAAGCGAGTGCTGAAGCTCTTTTTTGAGCTCTTCAAGCTCGTGCTTCGGCAATAACGCCGCGCTTTTCATGTAAATCAGCCGCGCCGCCATTGCTAAGAACTCTCCTGCGACTTCAATGTCAGCTTCTCTCATTGCGTCTAAGTAGAGCAGAAATTGCTCCAAAAGCACCGAAATCTTTATATCGGTTATGCTGAGCTTGTGCTTTGCAATCAGCGTCAGCATGAGGTCTAACGGTCCCTCGAAAACCTCGGTTTTAAAGTTTAATCCCGTCATTATCCTATGAACCCCGAAAGGAAGTTAAGCGCAGACCACAAAACTCCCGCAAGCATATGAATCAGCCACATGAGCGGTGAACGCGGCATGAAAAGCAGAACGAAAAACGCAATCGTGATGATTCTTTGGTGCTCCATTATTTTGTACATTTGATGAGGCTTTAAAAAGAAGAAAAGTATTCTCGAACCTGCAAGCGGAGGTATCGGAAGCAGGTTCAGCACTGCGATAAATATATTGATTTGCACGATTAAATCTACAGCGACAGCCGTGTAGAGCATACCCATGCTTGAAGCATTGTTCCAGATTAACTTAAAAACAATCATGAAAATATACGCCATTATAATCAGCGCCGCAGGCCCTGCGAGGGTAATTAACAGCATTGCGGTTTTCCCGCTTACTTTGTTACAGCGCGCGGGGTTAATCGGCATAGGCTTCGACCAGCCGAGCGGAAATAACAGCAGCATGAGTGAGCCTAACGGGTCTATATGCGCGAACGGGTTGAGCGTCAGCCGCCCCTGCCGCTCCGCTGTATCGTCGCCGAGATACTTCGCCATGATTCCGCAGGCGTACTCTCGCACGGGAAAAATCATGAAAATCATTACCCCTGCGGCGAAAAACGAAATTAACACCTCTGCCGCGCCTGCATTCCCTGCGAACCAGTCAAAAAGCTGAAAAATCGGGCGGTATCTAATTATATCCAACATAAAATATGAAAACTCCCTCAGTAAAATTTACACGGTTATTTTTATATTACCATATTCGCCCAACTTATGCAAGTGTTTTTCACGTATTTTTTAAAAAGCCGCTCTTTTGCCAAGAGCGGCTTTGTTATTTATAATCTACTGCGCTTTCTTTCTCCGAGTAATAATCACGAAAGCAACCGCGCTCAATGTCAGCAGAACCGACACAATTATCACTGCAATTATAAAGCCTGTATCAGAGCCGGAAGCAGGCTCACCCGCAGCTTCAACCGCGTTTTCGCTGTCGTCGGCGTCTAAATCAGTGGGAAGCTCGTCAGCGGCGGCAGCGGCTTCCTCTGCTTCATTCTGATAAAGCACGATGATTCCTGTTTCGTTTACGTCCACGCCGTAAGAAAACTCAAAGCGGTATTGATTATCACTGCTGAAAGCGATATTGCGCCCGTCGTACACCCGCTCGCCGCCGAGCAGTGAATTATCACCGACAAACCAGCGGTGCGGCATTGTGTTATACTCGCCGCTTCCGAGCTGCATGACTAAAGGTGCAACAAACGCCATTTCTATTTCGTCATTTACAACGATGCTTTTTACGGTTATAGTAGCCTCGCTCCCTGCTTTTACATGAACAAAGCCGAGATGAATTATCCCCGCGATTCCCGTGCTGAAGTCTACCGTCACGGAATATTCGCCGTCGCCGTCAAGCTCGATTTTCTCTGACCGCGCGGGCCATGTGTCGCCTATCATTTCAAATGTAATCGTTTCTTCGTCAGTTACATTTTCGATTAAGAAATTATAAGTCAGCGAATCAATATTTACAGGCATGAGCGGTAATTCCGGAGCCGGGACAGTTGTTACTGCCGAGCCGCCGCTTTCGCCGAGTACGTCTATGATTAGCTCCTGCGAGCTTCCGTCAAAGTAGTTAATATTCAGCGTGACCTCGCCTTCTTTCACGGAGTCGCCGAAGAAATTACCGAGCAGGATTAAATGCCCTGTGCCATAGCTGATATGGAACGCCTCGCCATTATGTAAAAACCGCCACCAAAGCTGATTTCCACCTACTCTGTTGCCGTTCTGCTCAGCTGTGATGTTGCGAATATGCGCGCCGTTAAAATTAACGGGAATACTGATTCCTGCCGAGCGCGTTCCCGAGGCGAGCCCGTATTCGGGAGTGCCGAGCCTAACTATAGTTTGCAACCAATCCGCACCTGCACTGAATTGCAAAGTGACCGTAAATGTTATTGCTTCTTGCAAAACCCAGCTTATAAATTCAGCATCTATGCTTACTGTTGCAGTTTCCGCGTCATAAGTGTATTCTTTGCCTTCTATGAGCGAATCAATACCTACAAATTCGTTGCCGTTAAGCGTAAGCGGAATTTCTATATCTTCCGTGACAGCTCCGCTGAAATAAATCGTGTCGAGTCCTGTTGAGTAAGACGAGCGCGCCCCGAAGCTCTCCAAAACCGCGCCTACTCTCGGCTGGTGCCAGCCGAAGTCGGGCGTGTCGCGGCGGTTGATTCCCGAGCCGTTGTCCCAGAAGGACAGGCTTACGCCGCGGTTCTGACTTGCAAGATACTGCACATATTCGTAGTATTTTAATTCCTCGCCTGTTTGAAGAATATCCGTTCCGCCGTCATAAGCGAGCAGTCCCCACTCGCCGACAGTTACGCCGATGCCCTCGGAAAGGAAGTATTCATCAATAGTTTTATAGAAGCTGTCTACTGCGCTTCTCGCGGAATAGCCCGCTCTGTCTTCATATAAATCCTCGTCAAACTTCGTTATACCGAGGTTCGCGCCGAACACCCATTCGCAGTAATAATGAACTGTTGCAATAATATTTTCATCGTTCAAGCTTTTTATGAAATCGCGCGTTGCACTGCTGTTTGCGGGACCGTGATTAGTGTGCAGGGTGGGAATGACGATTATACGATTCTCGTTGCCCGCCGTACCGCGGATAATGTCATACGCCGCGCGGTTGATTGTATCAAGGCGCGCTTGAGAGTGCGCGTTAAATTCGGGCTCGTTAATCGTTTCAAACATAACGCTGTCGGGCATCTGCGCGAACGCCGCCGCAAGCTGCTTCCAGTGGTCAGTGTATCTGCGGTACTGGTCAGAAGCAACGTCGCCGTCCCAACTGTTATTTCCCCTGCCGAGCCAAATCCAGGCGTCGTGGTGAATATTAATCATGACGACCAAGCCCGCTTCAACTGCCCATTCGACAATTTCTATGTAACGATTCACCCAGTCCTCGTGAATCACATAGCGCAGCTCGCTGTCGGGCGTGTCCGCGCCGTTGTCAGTATGTCTGTTGTCAATCGTAAAAGGAATACGAATATGCTCGAAGCCTCTGTCTGCGATTGACTGAATAAATTCTTTTGTCGTCACGGGGTTTCCCCATGCTGTTTCCCAGCCGGCTAAGTTATTACCGCCGCGCCCGTCGAGAGTATTGCCTAAGTTCCAGCCTATACCCATATTTTCCGCGTAGTCGATTGAACGGCTTGTCGTCATGATTGCTGACTCCTCCGCAAAAGCTGTAATAACTGCAACGCCGAGCAGCATTGTCAGCGTCAGAAGCGCGGAAATTATCCTCTTTTTTATCATATTAATTTTACCCTTTCTGTTTTGGTTTACATAAATTATAGCATAGCTTTGCACAAATATCAATAGTTGAAATAATAAAGCTACCGACCCGCCATTCTCAGCGACCAATAATAATGGATAGAATAAACATCGTTTTCGCTTATAATCTCTTGTAAATAAGCCTCGCTTATGCATATAAAAGATGAATCTATATGGAGGAAAACATTTGCAACCCCGACAAACCTAAACCCTGCTGCATAAAACTGGGGTACACCTCCATTACCTCCGCCACGACCGGAATAAACACTCATTGTCACAGCTTCAAAACCATTATAGGTTCCGAGATATTTATCTATTGTTGTATCATCGACAGGCACTCTTTGAAATCTTGCATAATTTTCTATTATTGTCCACTCAGTTTGTGGTGATAGGGACGTTGTTAGTGGCGGCGGAGCTTTTCGCGGAATAATATCACCCATCGAAAATGTGAATAGTGATATATGAGCACGAGGAAAATAATGATGTATTTTAATGACATCATCTATGTTTATTAAATTTTGATAATAAGCGGTGTTTATATCTACGACAAACGAATCTTTGTGAAGATATATTCCTATAGCTCCGTGCCATTCTCCGTCTGTAAGCCCTATGATTACCGCTTTATAACCGTTATATGAACCTAAGTATTCATCGACGTTAACGTCGCGGGAAGTGAATTCCCAAATCAAGTCGATTTCAGCGTATGTATCAGTCATGTACAGCGTAAAATCTTCTCTTATTTTCTTTTCAATATCATCGGGTAATTTTGATAAAGGCGGCAGCGGCATTTCTTCAAGCCCCGCAATAAACCTCAACACAAACAACGCATCAGCGGTATCAACCCTGCCATTGTTGTTTAAGTCAAAGCGGGATAAATCCTCATCAGAAAGCTCTGCTACGCCGGCGACGTGACGTAGAATTGCGAGAGCGTCAGCAGAGGTTAAATTTTCTGCGCCCGCTGTTATAGATAGTGTTAAAAGTGAAGCTATTACTAATAAAAACGAAATTATTTTTTTCATAATGCATTCCTTTTTGTTTTTCTTTAATTATAGCATAGCTTTGCACAAATATCAATAGTTGGCGTTCAATAATATTTTATCCCGCGATATACCCCGTTCCGCGCAGAATCCGCTCTATTATTTCCGCTGTATCGGCGGCGATTTCCGCGCTCGCTTCACGGCTCATGAGCCGCGCAGTCAGTCCGTTTTCCTCCGCAAACAAAGCAAAAGCTTCGCCGCTGACTGCCTCGTTCCATAATTCATCGTAAAAACATAAAATATCCTCAGCGACATCTTTCGGGAGCATGAAGCCGTACCATTCGCCGAAGTTATTTTGCTCGTGAAGCATTTTCAGCCGCCCTGAGTTTATCAAGCTTATAACATCTGATTTCGGCGCAATTAAAAAATCTGCTTCACCTTCGAGAACCGCGTTGATTGCAGGGTTTATGCCGGGATAATCGCGATGAATGAAGGTGATATTCCGCTCGCTTTCTAATAACTGCGCCGCGATATAACTCATCGTGCCTCTGCCCGCATTTGCGGCAGTTAATTCCGCCGCGGAAAACAAATCGTCAAGTGAATTATGCTTTGAATCTGCTCTTGTAACAACCACGCTCGGCGAGAACGCCGTAAACCAATAAACCCAGTCGTGAGCGTCCGTTTCGGTGAAGCCTGTTAAATTTGATGTCACCACGGACGAAAGATTCGTGAACAGAATATTTTCACCGTCACGCGGCGAGGCGTAAACCTCGTTGATTCCCTGCGCGCCATTACTGACGCTGATGTTGCGTATTTCTGCATTTATGCCGGCGTTTTCGGTTATCGCCCGCAGAGTTAAATCAGCCGTACTGCCTGCGTTACGCGGCACGGTTATGGCGGGGTTAACGGCTTGGTTGTGCGGTTCTTCAATCATGTCTGTGTTTTTTTCCGAGAGCAAAAACCACAGTATTATCCCTGCGGCGAGCATAATTATCAAAAGCGGCACAATTATTATTTTTTTCTTTTTCATAATACAAGTATAGCATATTACAAATAAAACTTCAAGTCCTTGACAATACCTTACTGTTTATGTATAATGTATAGTAGGGAGTTGTGGCTAAAAATGCGAAAATTTTCTTGGTTTAAAGATAGTTTAATTCAAATAGCTTTTATTAGCTTTGCTGTTGTGTTCACTGTGTTTATTGCGCAGATTTCGCTCAGCGAGCAGTATGTTGCGTATTATGAAAATAAATTAGAAGCAAAAACAGAAACCTTAGCGCGTAATTCCGCACTACTTTTCATGGACAGCGAAATTAACAACGCCGCGGGAATCGGCTTCTTTTTAGATATAATTTTCCCGAGCGAGGACGAAGCGGAGACTATTCGCTACGCTCTGTTCGAGCCCGACGGACGAGTTGCCGCAACAAGTATTCATGATGATTTAAACCTGCCGCAATCGGCAATTAACGCCGCTTTCAGCGAGCAGAGCATCTATACATATTCTGAGGAGCCGCTCGTGCGCTCGTTTCACCCGCTTGTAATTGAAGGCGCAGTCCGCTTCATTCTCATGGTGCAAATAGATGATACGCCGTTTTTAGAGTTCGGCGAACAGCTATCTGAAAGCCTGTATTCATCGCTGTTCAGAGGCTGTCTGATGATGGCAGGCGGTTATCTTTTATTCTCGGCAATCTCGAATTTTCGCAAGAAGAAAAAAACCGATGAAGACGACGAGGACGACGAAGAAAGCGAAGAAGACGGACTTGAAGCCGTACTGACAGCGGATAAAATTAAAAGAAAAAAAGAAGCCTTTGCGCGGCTCGGAATCCAGTTTGCTTCGATGTTCTTCTGCGCTTTGCTTTGCCTGCTCGCGTATTGGGTTCATGTAGCTTTTGACGAAAGCATCAGTGCCGCCGCGTATTACACGGGAATTATATTTTTAGCCTTGACGGCTTTGCATTTACTGCGGATAATCCTGTGGCTTCTTGCGTGGTTTTCACGAAGACCTATTTCCGGCTACGCGGCGCAGACTATGCAGTTTTTCGTGTTTCTTGCGGTGTTCCTGTCAATGTACGTCTTTACAATCCAAAACGGCTACAGCACGCAAATCGAAATGATGACGCAGAACGAGCTGCGAATGTCCTCGGTGTTCGCGGGGCTTTCGCTGAGCGGCGGCGATGTTGACGAGTCTATGCAGGAATATGCAGAGCAGATGAAATTCGGCGAACACAGCGAGCTGTTAATTATAATCCGCTCAGGTGACGCTTTCGCGGTATTCGGTAACTCGGAAATAAACGTTTCTGAGGCTAACGATTTGTTTTTCTCGGCTTGGGAGGGGCAAGCGTCCGTCACGGGAATCCGCGGCGGCTACAAGTACGGCGTGACTGTATTCACTGACAGCACGCATGAGCTTGCCGCACTTGCCGTTGTGCGGCAGTTGGTGACGGTTCAAGCGGACGAAATGCGCGATACTACAATCGACTTCCTGCTCGCCATGTCCGCGACTGTCTTTGCTTTTGTGTTCTTGTTTGTAGAGCTTAACAGGCTTCTCGAAGTTATAAACACTCCGAACCTCAAACGTGAGCGGGAGCTGCGCTATGCGAAAAGCACCCGCAGTCTGATGTTCTTGGTGACGGCTTGCCGCTTTATTCCACTGTATTTCTTTGTTTTAATCGTGCGGGATATTTATGAGAGCAGCCCCGTTGACTGGATTCCCGGCAATATAGCGACAGTGCTTCCTATTGCGGTTGTGTTGCTTGTTATGGCTGTTGGTAAGGATATTGCAGGCTTTTTCATACGGCTCAAGGCTCGGAAAATGATGATTTTCGGTTGTTTTATCGGGCTTATCGGCTTCCTGCTTCTGAACTACGCCGCTACCCTTCCTGTTTTATTATTGCTGTTAGTTTTTACATACACAGGGCTTTCAATGGTTTTCAACGGCTTGTGGGACTTCACGGCGGAAACCGCCGCCTCGGGCTACGAAGAATTCGCCGACATGAAGGAGCAGACGCTCTCGGGCGAATATCTCGGCGCAACGGCAGGCGCGGTCGTCGGTGCTATGGTTTATGATAAGTTCGGGTTATTTGCGGCGTTCGCGTTATCTGCGGCAATCCTGTTTATACTTGCTATTTTACTTCGCGTGTTGCTCCCCGCGGGCGAAAAAGCCGTAAAGGCAGAACGGCGCGAGCTTGGTTTCTTTAGGTTTTTCTTCTCGCCGGGGATTTTCTTCTTCATGTTTTTGCTTCTTCTACCGTTCGTGCTCGGCGAGTATTTCATTGAGCAGTTCTCGCCGCTTTACGCGGCTACGATTGAGCTTTCGCCCGGCGCGGCGTCATGGACGTCTCTGCTGATGACGATGGTAATCGCATATATTGCGCCGACGATTGTAAAGGCTTTCGGAAAACTGAACAAAACCGTAATCTGCGTCCTTGCGAATATGCTTGCGGCGGGCGGATTGGTTTTGTTTGTGTTTATGCCGGGGCTTATTGCAATGTACGCGACTTCGGCTATTATCGGGCTTTCAATCGGTATAGGCAAGAACATTTTCGCCGCCCGCTACTTAGAAATCAAGCAAACTAATATGTACGCGCACAGCGGTTATGTTTATAATCTTTTTGACTCGCTGTTCGGGCTGCTCGGCGCGGCTTTATTCACATTAGCGCACACGTTCTTTGTTTAATTAAACACGAAAGGAGAGTTGTAATAAAAAATGAATATTCTTAAATTATGGCTCTCCAGCTGGAAGAGCGTGCCTTCCGACGCGGCGGCGGCGGCAGAGCTTATCGGACGCACAGCCGTAGCAGGAACGGGAAGCAGACTCTTCTCGCTCATAAACTCGGTTGTTTCCAGCGGCTCAATGGGAATCATGATGCTGAGCATGACTGTGACTACCATGCTTTCCGCGGCTTCAATTACCTACGATATATTTGTGAACGAGGATTCGCCCCTGCAGGTTCAGGAAGCCGAGTTCGATACCGGCGTTATTACTGACGAAGAGGGGAATTTCCTGCCGATTGTCTACACAGACGAGCACGGCAATGTCGTCGCAAGCACAGAATTTGCACATTCAGCACAGACGGGTCAGGGCTTGTCGCTCATGGATTTAATGCAGGCGATTGCAGAACCCGACGAGGTTTTCACGGCTTATGAGCCGTGGGTCCCCGATGAGCAGTGGATGGTAGACAGCGGCTTATGGACTGAGGACGAGGTAAGAACGCTGTTTGTAAGCTTAGACTTGCCGCCGCCCGTGTTTAACGATACGAGCCGTGAGGTTAGCTTAAATATTCCCGATGCTTCGGATACTCCGAATGAAATTATAACGCCGGAAGTCACAACCGCGACACCTGAAATCACGACTACGCCCGAAGTTACAATAACAGAACCCGTGGTAGGGGACGACGACTCTGTCGTCCCGGAAGTCACGACTACAACCCCCGAGGTCACGACTACGACACCCGAAGTCACGACGACAGCACCTGAGGTCACGACGACAGCACCCGAAGTTACCACTACAACTCCCGCAATTACGACTACGACTGCTCCTCCGCTTACAACTACGACGACTGCACCGATTACAACTACAACATCACCGCCAACAACCACCACAACCTCACCGCCGCGCCCGCCTGTAACAACCGCGCCTCCGCAGTTAGCACAGGAATCTCTTACGCTGACTGCGCCGAATGACATAACCGCGTTCACCTTCGGGCAAGCACCGATTCAGCTTGAACAAGGCGGCGGCTCCGGAACAGGAGCAGTTACATATACAAGCAGTGACACTAACATCATCACCATCAGCAACAGCGGCTTCGTTTCCTTTGAACGCGTGGGGACAGCAACGATTACCGTCACAAAGGCGGCAAGCGGAAATTATCTCGCGGCTTCTGCCGAGCTTGAGCTTACTGTCACGAAGCGCGATTTATCGCTCTTGCAAATCGGTGCAATCCCTGCCGTGATTTACAGCGGATTCCCGCATACGCCCCTGCCCACTCTCACAGACGGCGGCTTGATTACCGCCGCAGATTATACTCTCAGCTACAGCAACAATGTCAGCACAGGGACAGCTACAGTCACGATTACAGCGGCAGACAGCGGGAATTATACAGGCTCGCGAGCTGTCAGCTTCACAATAAACAAAGCCGAGCCGAATTACATACTGCCAACAGGGCTTACCGCGGTCTACGGCGATTTGCTTTCGGATATTGCGCTTCCCGAAGGCTGGGCTTGGGTTTCGCCGTCGGCTTCTGTCGGAAACGCAGGTGCGCGTTCACATTCAGCGACTTTTACTCACATCGACACCGATAATTTTAATGCAATTACCCGCAGTATTTCTGTAACTGTCGCAAAAGCCGAAACGGATTATATTTTACCGACAGGACTGACCGCAACTTACGGCGATTTACTTTCAAGCGTTGCGCTTCCTGCGGGTTGGGCGTGGGATTCGCCGAGCAGCACAGTCGGAAACGCAGGTTCGCGCTCACATTCGGCGACGTTTACGCCGCAGGACTCCGTGAATTTTAACTTAGTTACGCGCAGTGTTTCAATAACGATAGCAAGAGCCGAGCCTAATGTCACACCGCCGACAGGGCTTTCGGCGGCTTTCGGCGAGCTGCTGTCTGATGTTGCACTTCCGAGCGGCTGGGCGTGGGATTCGCCGGCGGATTCAGTCGGCGGCATAGGTACGCGCTCGTTTTCGGCGACATATACACCTGACGATATTGCGAATTTTACTATAATCGAGACTGACTTAAACCTTACTGTAAACCCCGCTTCGCCCTCCGCGCCGAATATGCCGACAGAGGCTTCGCAAACCTCAACCTCTGTTACGCTTGCCGCGCCGAGCGGCGCAAATCCGTTGTTCGCGCTTGAATACGGCATGAATACTACCAACTCTCCGCCTGTTTCTTGGCAGGACAGCTTAGTGTTTACGGGGCTTGCCGAAAGCGGAACTTATTTCTTCTTCGCCCGCTATAAAGCTGACCCCGACAGAAACTATGCTTCTGCGGCAAGCGTCGCACTTGAAATTTCGCCGCAGAAAATAGCGCAAGCTCCACTGACGGTCACAGGTGCGCCCGCGACGATTACCTTCGGGGATTTGGCGTTTACGCTTATCGTAAGCGGCGGCTCGGGTACAGGCGGGATTACATTTGCAAGCAGTGATACAAGCGTTGTCAGCGTTGATTCAATGAGCGGATTCGTAATGATTGAGGGCGCAGGGACGGCAACGATTACCGTTACAAAAGCAAGCGATGATATTTATAACGCGAGAAGCGAAGAAGTGCCGATTGTGATAGCGCAAGGTACGCTCACGGGAACGCCGACAGCGGCGGATATTACGACCTACGGCGGATTGCTTTCAACCTCGGCGATAACGGGAGCAGTGCATAGTCAGCACAGCGTGCCTATTGCAGGAGCTTGGAACTGGAACACGCCTACAGTAATCCCCGCTTACGGAACTACGCAATACACTGCAACGTTTACGCCGACCTCGCCTGTAAATCAAGCGGGCTACGAAACACTTTCAGCAACAATTAACGTGACTGTTCTGAATAAAGCTGACCCCGATTATACGCTTCCGACAGGCTTGTCGGCATTTTACGGCGAATTGCTGTCGAGCGTTACGCTTCCGACGGGCTGGGCTTGGGCTTCGCCGACTACCGCAGTCGGCAACGTTGCGACAAGCCCGAATACTCATTCTGCTACATTCACACCCGACGACACTGATAATTATAATGTTCTCACCCGCGATGTTTCCGTAGCAATAGCGAAAGCCGCGCAGACGCTTACGCTGACTGCGCCCGGTGATATTACTACATTTGCTTACGGACACGCGCAGGTTCAGCTGACGCGCAGTAACGGCTTGGGTACAGGCGCGTATTCCTTCTCAAGCAGTGACACTGACGTAATCACCGTCAGCAACACAGGCTTCGTCAGCTTTGAACGCGCAGGAGCTGCGACAATTACAGTAACGAAAGCAGAATGTGAAAATTACTTAGCAGCTTCGGCAGAAATTACGCTGACAGTCGGAAAAATCGCACCGACCTTGTTAGACTTGACCTTCGCGCTCACGTCAGTAACCTATGACGGAACGCAGCAAAGCATTTCTGTGACGAGCACCGCAAGCGGAATCGGCGCGATTACCGTGCTTTACGACGGCTCGCCTACCGTTCCGATTAACGCGGATACCTACGAAATCAGCGCGAATATAGCAGAGGGTGATAACTACACGGCGGTAACGCTAACGCTCGGCGATTTTATAATATCGCCGCGGACGCTCACAATCACAGCAACAGGAACACTTTCGCCGATTGACCCTGTAACGCTGACTATTACAGGGGTTATCGGAAGTGATACCGTGCCGCTGACTACTCCCGACTTTGCTGTTACAGGAACTACCATGACAATCCATGTAGCTTCAACTGTTCCTAATGTCGCAAACCAAATTCCGTTTACGACTACAAACACAAACTATACAATCCCGAACACGACTGCGGTTAATATCCGCGACGGACGCGCGGCAGGGCGCGAAATACCGGTCACACAGGCGAATATTGCACAGTTTAACACGTTTGCGAGAGGTCTTGACGGACGTGGCAGGCATTATATTCTCACGGAAAACGTCACGCTTTCGGGAACATGGACACCGATTGGCAGTTTCGGTGGAGGTTTTGACGGTGACGGATATACTATTTCTAACCTTACAATCAACGCTATTACATTAGACCAAGGTATGTTTAGTTCTATCGCCGTAGGCGGTGTTGTTAAAAATTTAGGGCTTGTTAATGTAAATATTACAAGTACCACCAATTGGGTTGGCGGCGTAGCGGCTTCAAGTGG
>Ga0123356_10004584_pt1 | contig 14251 bp, 5 predicted proteins | sample TergutEmb28metaG_2_FD_92546 | JGI IMG/M metagenome (GOLD analysis project Ga0123356, IMG submission 92546) | Embiratermes neotenicus P3 segment gut microbial communities from Petit-Saut dam, French Guiana - Emb289 P3 | ecosystem: Host-associated > Arthropoda: Insects > Digestive system > Gut ...
GAGCAGATGAGGCCGGCATCCAGGATGGCCACGCCCACCGGGTAATAGGCCTCGAGCTTGTTGTGGTGGTAGGTGAAGGCCAGCGGCGCGCCAGGCTTGAGCGCACGGGCCATCCGCGAGTAGACGCTCGCCAGGCCAGCGGTGAAATGCTCGAGTCCGCGGGCCCTTGTCACATTGCCGGTGAGCTCCTCGGCCGAGCGTGTGGATGCTCGGTCAAATCCCTCTGCTTCGACTCCTATCAGACGGCGCAGCCATATGTAGCAGAAGTCCATGAGCTCACCGTATTGCACGTTGCCGAAGTACGGCGGGTCCGTGAAGACCGCATCAAGGCTGTGCGGCTCAAGATCGGCTGCAGCAGCGTCGGCACAGCGAATGGCGACCTTGCGGCCGCGCAGGCCGCAGCGCCGCTCGCCGATCCACTCGCCCTCGATCGGCACCTGCGTCCTGGCAGAGCCGCGGAGCCGGACCTCGAACGGCGCATCGCAATAGCGCTTGGCTCTTGCGTATTTCTCGACAATGTTGGTCCAGCTGCCGGAGCCGATGCGGGTGTCGTTGCGGTTCGTGATGCCGATGAGATTGGATTCGCATTGCACCAGGCCAACGGGAAAGCCGTGCACGGAGAAAATGTCGAGCGACTTCAGCGCCCAGGTGTCGTAGCGACAGAGCATGTTCTGGTAGCGCAACAGATCGGAGAGATTCGTTGCCAGCGCATGGCGCAGGCGCTCATCGCGCACCTCCTGGATGAACCGACAGCTGAGCTCCAGGCCTAGTAGCTGACGCCCGTTGAACAGCTGCCGGTAGTGCGTGTAGCCCCTGCGATGCAGTCGGTCGGTCTCATCCCCGGGAGGGATGCGTTGCTCGGGCACAAAACGCAGCTGCAAGCCCCGGTAGCGATCCTGGGCGGCCGCGACCCGCGCCAGATCCTTCGCATCAGGCTTTTTGAAGAATCGTCCCCTGTGCCCGGGCTTGCGTCGCGGATTGTGATACTCGATGGCGAACAGGCGGTGCCGCAGAGGTCCGTCCTGCGGGTGTAGATAGCGCATCGGGTGACCGCAGTGAGCGCAGGTGCAGCGCCCCCGGGATGCGGGCCCATCCAGGCGCAATTCCGTCTTGCAGGTCTTGCATCGTCCTGGCTTTCCGACGTCTTTCACCTCGTTGAGGTCCCCGCACCGGGTACACACCAGGACGTTCAAGGGATGGCGTGCATCTTCAGCCAGGAGGTAACCTGGAAACAGGTCGATATCCTTTTGACAGGAGTCACAGCGGATGACCTTGACCCAGAGGAAGTACTTCACCGGGACGTCTCGATCGCCATAGCGCGGGCAGTCGGTCCGGTAAAGCTCGCCGACCTCGCGCTGCAGGCCGCGGATCAGTCTGTCGGCCTCGGCATGGTAAGCGGCGAGATCGATGTGCTCGAGCTCCTCGCGGACGATCCACGCGGCCATGGGGTTGATATCAAAGCCCGCGACATCACAGCCGATACGGTTGGCCTCGATCAGCGACGTCCCGCCGCCCATGAATGGGTCGGCTATCTTTAGCCCGGCCAGGTCATTCGCCTTGAAAAAAATCTCACCGAGCGCCGCCCCGCCGAACTCCGCCAGCGCCAGCGCACGGAAGAGCGTGCCGGGACGACGGGCAAACCACTTGTGGACCGCGATGATGGGCCGGTAGATCTGCTGCACCTGCTTCTCGCGGAGCGCCAGATCGGCCACAAACGCAATGTCGAACCGGGTTTCGATGCTCATTGTTGTGCTGCCGTCCCGTTGATTCTCATGGGTCTTGAAGCTCGCCACCAGCAGGTGGCACGCATGCGGCGCGCCCGGTACCTCCAGTTCCTCTTAAGGCTCAAGGCTAATGTACAGGGGCGACGGGAGCCCGCCTTGACGAGGTGCAGATTTGGGCGAAGGCGAGAGCGATACCTCTCAACTGCCGCGGTCATGCCGGACTCGCAGCGCGCCGGCGACTTGCGTGGTGGAGAGACCGAAGGATGCTCGCCGCTCGAGGCAGAGCGTGCGCTGCTTTCCCGGGGCGCTATCGACGCAGGTTGCGGGCCGCCCGGAGCTTCGCCCCGGGATGCACGCCAGCGCGAAGTAACGCGAGGCGTGTCCTGAGGGCGCGCCTCTCAATCCCGACCCGGGTCGCCCACCGGAGCTTCTTGAATCAGCCGCCGGGCCGGTCGCGCGTGTGCCGGCCCCGAGCTCTTGAGCCCGACGGCCAGCGACGCGCTCCTCTCACACTCCCCCGTCCTGCTCCAATTCCTTTTGCAGGTCCCTCAAGGCGCTGACGACCTTGTCCGGGTCATAGGCCTCATCGTTCTGCACCAGCTTGTAGACCCCATCCAGGCTTTGGCGGTGACGGGTCGCAAGGCCGAGCTCGATAAGCAGGCCATCGATCCCCATGACAGCTTGCTCGGCATCGATGTAGTCGCGGTACTGGCCGCTGGCGCCCACGGCGAGCATCATGTTCAGCAGCTGACGCTCATCCGCACGGGTCCAGGCGCGCGAGCCAGCGAGGTCGCGCAGGTGCGCGATGACCGGAGTGAGCTGCTGGCTCTGCGCCGCAATCTGCTGGCGGTTGGAGGCGCTCGCCGCGAGGAGTGACTGGCTGAGCTTCAGGAGCGTCGGGGCCGTGGTCGGCTCGATCTGCCGCGCGATGATCCAGGCCATGCCGAGGTAGCCGTCGCTGACCGGGACGCTCCCCGGCTCTGCTTCGACATCCAGTATGCGGTGGCCCCAGTCTGTGCGGCGCATCGAGCTCATGTGGCAGCCGTAGCAGTTGAAGAGCGCCAGCTCCGGGAACGCCGCGGAGTTGTCAATCCGCGGACCCTGCAGCGCATCGAGCTCGCGCAAAGTGGCGGCGAGCTGCCCATAAGCCCAGATCTGGGTTCCACCGTAGGTCGGCTTGCGACGGCGGTAGTCATCGTCCACACGGTAGTGTGGCGGCTGGTCCGTGAGAAAGGTGGCCATCTCGAAGGACAGGCGCGGATGTCCTGCGGCCATGATACGGTGAGTCGCAAACTTGTCCGCCGTCCCGTAATGACACGAGAGGCACAGATCAGCCCGCGGGCGTAAGTCGGCGGTCGGGTACATCCCGCGCGAGATGTTGTCCCGATAGGTCGCGTTCTTGGAGGTGTGCGTCGTCAGCCAGCGCTCCGCGCCACCGTGGCAGGCCTCGCAGCCGATCCCGTCAGTGAGGGTGAACTTGTCCCCTCGCATCTGCGCAGGAACGTTGTCCGCGTGACAGTCGAGACAGATCTTCGCAGTCGCCGCATCCCCGATACGGAGCTTGGCTGCCATGGCCCGCGATTTCGTGGAATTGAGCGCGGCATACGCTTTCGCGTGCGCGTCATGGTGTGACCAGGTCACGTACTCATTCATGAGGACGTCGTACTTCTGGCTCGGCGTGACCTGGCCATGGCAGACGGCCGAGGAGCACGTGGCGACGCCAAGGTGCTTGCCGGCAATGGTGGGCGCGGTGGGGACCACGGGGGAGCCCGGGGTCTGCGCAGGCACCACGCCCGGCAGCGCCAGGGCCGCGACTGCGGCCCCGAGCAGCACCAGGCCCGCACTTACTGGGGCTTGACGAACCATGGCTTGCCCTCTTTATCCAGGTAGAGCTGCTCCATTTCCTTCTTGGAGAGCGGCCGCGAACCGATGCGCCCGAACACAGCGATCTGGTGGCCCGTCTCGTCCACCCCGCGATCACGGTCGAGGCCCTTGGACAGCGCCAGCGCCGGGGCGCCCGTCGCGTAGTGGGCGATCACCTCCGGCTTGGGTTCGGGGCTGAAGCCGTAGAACTTCGGCTGGCTCGCCGGTGAGGTCAGCTGCACCACGTTGAGCCCCGTGCGCGCGTCCGCGACATACGCAAACAGCGAAGCATTGGTCGTCCCGACCACCACATCACGAGTGTCCTGCAGCTGCCCACCGCCACTGAAGAGCTGGTACAGCTTCATGTGCTCGGGCTGCTCCACGTCCACGATCGCAAGCCCCTGCCTGCCCCCGGCGACATAGGCGTAGGTACGGGCAACGTAGACCCGATGCGCATCATTCAGAGGCACCACGCCCTCGATCAGGCGCGGATGCTCCGGGCTGGTGACATCGATCGACTTCAGCCCGTCCCGGTCAACCACGAACAGGTAGCGGAACTGCAGCGCCGAGGCGCGCACGTCCTTCAGCGGCACCACGCTTGCCACCTTGGGATGCAGCGGCTCATCGAGGTTCAAGATCACGAGCCCGGCATCAGCGGAGACGTACACGTAGTGTCCACCGATCGTCAGAAAGCGAGCACCCTTCAGTACCCCGTTCTGGTTCCAGGTCAGCGCACGCGTCAGATGGTTGTTGAGCGGGTCGCCGTCGGCCAGGGTATTGATATCAGTCAGGATCAGGCCTTCCTTGCTATCGGTGATCAGCGCGTAGTTGTAGATCGGGTGGAAGGGCGCCTCCTCGTTGTCATCGCGCATCATCGAGCCGTGGTTGCGCGCCGGATGGATCGGCTGGTTGGTCGGCAGCGCGACACAGGTGGCATCGCTCGAGGCGATCCGTGTGTCGTGCCCCATCGGGCTGGACGGTCCGGTCAGGATGCGCTCGCTCACTCCCTTGTTCGCGATGCTGGCGACGTCGTAGATCTGCATGCCGCGACCGGCTTCCGCAGTGTAGAGGTACTCGCCCTTCAGCTGCAGGCAGCGAATGGGCGCTCCGCCGTGATGCTGGGCCTCTTGCAGGGTGCGCTGCAGCGTCTGGTGCTTGCGGTAGTCATCCGGATAGGCGTAACGCTGCAGGTAGCTGCCGATGACGGCCTGCGGCTCGTCCCACTCGGTGACCTGCACGCCGGTGACCCCATCGCCGACGCCGACCCAGGCGTAGTAGCCGATGAAGTTGACGAAGTTCGTCCCCTGCAGCAGCAGCTGCGCCATGATCGCGTTGTTGTCGTTCTTGGCCCCGAGATGGCAGTCATCGCAGGTCTTGGTCTCCGTGATCCGCTCGGTGTGCGGGTAGTGCGGATTGAAGGCCTGGGAGCTGTAGCCGCTCGCGGCGATCGGCGGCTGCTGGATGTAGACGTGCTCACGATTGATGTTGGTCGAGGAGACGACCAGGGCTGAGCTCGAGCGTACCGGCGCGATGCGCCCGCCATCGGTGGGTCCGCGGCGCCCCAGCTGGAACATGTCATCGCGCGCCACCTGTGGGTTGTAGGTCGCAAAGGTGCGCGACTCACCGCCCTCGTAGTGATGCGAGCCGGCCTTCCAGTTCTGCTCGGCCGGCAGGTGACAGCCCGCGCAGCTCGTCGTCCAGGAGGTGTGGCACGTGTAGCACTCCATGTCCTTCATCGGGTGCGCCCGCTGGCTCTCCGGGATCTGCTGCCCCCACTCCTGGGTCTGCGTGTTGCGGCTCATCAGCTTCGCACGCGCCGAGCGCGGATTGTAGTCGGCGGACTTGGGATCGACGCTGTCCTTGACCAGATGCACGCGCCACTCGAGCCCCGGCGTCACCAGGGAGCGCTGGTAGAGCTTGCCCTCGCGCCACACGAAGCGCTGCGTGCCATCCGGGTTGCGCAGCAGCGAGAGATCGGTCCCCTCCGGGGGGGCGGCCGGACCCGAGGTGCGCAGGTTCGGGTAGGCATCCACGGTGCCGTGGCAGTCCACGCAGGCAATCTCGATCGCCTGCGCCACCTCGCCATACAGGTAACCGTTGCTGTGATTGTCCTGCGCGTAGTGGCAGTCCACGCACTGCATGCCCTTGTCCATGTGGACCGAGGCCATGGTGACCACTTTCTTCATCTTCTGCGGGTCATCGTCGCCGATCACACCGCCCTTGGCATCCAGCAAGGTGCCCTTGCGGTCGCGCTTGAAGATGGCGCGGAAGTTCCAGCCGTGGCCATGGTAGTCGGCGAACTGGGTGTCGTGGAGCTTCGAATTGAGCTCGCTCACATGCGCCAGGAAGTTCACGTCGGCCCACTTGCCGCGGGCAGCGGCTCCTTCCGGATTGCGGTCATTGATCGCGCGAATCTCCTCCGCCGTCGGGTACTTCTGCTTCTCCGGCCACATCGCCGGGGCATCCGACTCGTAATCCCACATCGTGTAGCCCATGTACGTGTTCATGAACACGTTCGGCTGGTGCATGTGACACACCATGCACTGGCTCGTCGGGATCGAGCGGGTGAAGCGGTGGGCGAGCGGATAGCCCGAGACGCGCTTGGGGATCGTCGGATCGATCGACTGGCTCTGGCCCAGGTTGCCGTAGGGTGCGTAGGGTCCGGAGTGGTTGGGGTCGCGGTCGTTGGCGTACACGACGTGGCAGCCGGCGCAGCCGGAGCTGCGATAGTCCCCGGGCTGGTCGTTGGTGCCCATGAACCACATGAACGGATCGTTCAGGCGGGTCTTGTTGACGTTCAGCACCGGGATCGCGATGCGGCCGGCCGTGCCGGCGCCGCGGTTCGAGGCGTGCAGGTCATTGCGGCCAGGCTCATTTAGCACTTGCAGGCCGTTGCCGACATTGGGGAGCGAGATCTCGGGGAAGCGGTTGCCGGTCACGCGGCCGCCGCGCTCGAAGATGCGAAACACATCCGCCGGCGGCGTCGTCTCGAACTCAGGCAAGGGGTCCAGCTGGGGCAGGATGCCATGCAGCGCCAGCGCGCTCTTCGGGTCCGGCACCTCCGGTCCCTTGATGATGGCCGCCTTCCCGTCGCTGGTGTACGCCTCGCCGAGGATATAGCGCTTGTACGGCAGGATGCCGTTGTTGTAGGAGGCTCCTCCCCAGATCATCGACCCGGTCGCCATCATGCTGCGCTCGTTGGCGGCGATGATCGGGGCGTGGCAGGCCCCGCAGGCGACGCCCGCAACGCGGTAGTCCGACGGGTTGACGAAGCGGACGAACTCCAGTGACTCCCGGTTGAGCAGCGTGTAGCTGCGCTGCGGCTTGGCTCCATGCGGGTAGCCCCATTCCTTGGGGAAGCGAGGCAGCACGTGGGCGCGGTCACGCAGCCTGATGTACTGCAGCTCGAGCCGCGGCAAGCCGCGCGGCGGTATGACGCTGGCATCCCCGCCGTGACAGTCCGTGCAGCCGAGCTTGACCGCCGGGTTGTCGTGCATGCTCAGGCGGTCCGTTTGTTCATGGCAGCCGAGGCACCCGACGCTCTTGCGAGTGACATCGGCCGCGGTCTGGTCTGCCGGAGAAGGGGGGGCTGGAGGGGGTGCCGGACGAGCCTGGACACCCGACAGGTGGCCTCCTAGACAGAGGAACAGCAGCACCGCCAGCGGCCAGGCCGAGGACCGGTGCACTCGTTGCCGGGCGTTCGCGCCGTTCATGAGCATTACTTCCATCGTGTGTGCATCGCGTGAGATCGGTGAGCGGGGCGCATCGTCAATAGGTCAGGATCAGATTGGCGAAGGCCGAGAACGGCGTGGAGCCGCCCGTGAGCGCCCGCGCACCCGGGGAGGCCATCAGCTGCGCCCCCGAGAGGCGCAGGATGATGTTCTGCGAGTCAAAGGGACGGTAGAGAACATCGAGCGCCACCTCTGTGCCAATGTCGCGCGGGATATTGGGCGTTCCCAGGACCGCGCCCAGCGTCTGGGTCTGGTCGAACCACATGTGATTCGCATCGATCGAGACGCGCAGCTGCGGCGCCAGGTCCAGGTCGGTGCCAAGCCCGGCGAGGCGCAGCCCCGGGTTCTTGAAATTGGGCTCGCCGGGCTGTGCCGACCCGTGCAGGTCCGTGTAGAGCGAGTCGCGCTCCTTCAGGTCGAGCTCGCCGGAGATGAGCTTCAGCTGCTGGTGCAGGAAGAAGGTCGAGTCGGCGCCGGCGAACAGCGCGCTTTCGCTCAAGCCGTCAAAGGCACGCGATTGATTGCTGAAGGGGTGCGCGTCGCCCGTGGCATAGAGGCCGGAAAGGCGAAACCGCATCCAGTCGATGTCCCGCGAGAGCTCGAACGCCGCGAAGTTCGCCTGCACCATGGAATTGCGCCCGCCGAACAGGGTCTCTTTCTCCTCTCCCGCGAGCTCGTAGACGGAGGAGGTGAGATTCCACCTGCCGATGTGTCCGTCGAGGCTGTACCCGAAGTAGCCAACATCGAAGTCATGCCGCACGTTGTTCACGAAGGTTGCGGGCGCGACCTCCCCCTGCGCGAGCGGTGACTGGATCTGGGTCCCGGTCAGGCGGTTGCGGTCGTAGATCGCCGTGAACTCGGAGTTGAGACCCAGGACTCCCAGATCCTGGATGATGAGATTGCCCATCACGATGTCGTTCGCCGGGATGCCCGCGCCGAGCATGTTCTGGCGATTGACGTTCTTTGGCAGGGTGCGGAACCAGCCGATGCTGTACTGGTAGATATCGTTGTCACGGGTCCCGAACAGGCGCACCCCGACCGGCTGGTCCGAGAGCACGAAGCCGCGAAAGTCGCTGATCATGCCCTGGATGCCGAGGCGTATGCTGTCGAAGTCGTAGTTGGCCGACACATCCCACAGGTGCTTCTCGAAGAACAGCGCCGTGGCGCCGACGGTCGTGGCCGTCGTCGGCTGCTGCACGCCGTTGGTGATGGTATTCGCGTAGTTCAGGATGGGTGTGAAGCGGATCTGGTAGTCCGGCGGCCGGAAGATCGTGTCGCCCTGGTAGCCGACCATGTCCAGGGTGATGGTCTCGCTCTCGAACAGCTGGCGGCGCCCGACGAGCCCCACGGCCGGCTTTTCCGCGGCGACGGCCGGCACCAGCCGCTCCTCGACCAGCGTGTTGGCGGTGCCCGTGACATTGATGTAGTCCTGGCCGAACAGCGGGCGGTCACCCTTGATCGGATTGTTGCCGTGGTAAGGGTCCACGTGGTTGTCCGGCACCCCCACGGACTCGATCACCTTCCAGCGGTCGACGGCCTCCGGTTCAGGCAAGGTCTCCGGCGCGGGGGTCATCATGCGGGTCGGATCGCACGCGGCCGCCTGCAGCCGGTCCGGCACCGGCGTGCCGGGTCGTCGGCGCACCGGCTGGGAAGACTCGGGCGTGCAACCGGAGTTCGGGTAAGCGCTCGGAGGCGGGCTGACCGCTGCGGCCGGCGCCTGCGCGGTCGGCGCCTGCGCGGTTGGCGGCAGGGCCGGTGGCGGCGGCAGCGCGGGTGCAAGCGGGGCCGCCTCAGGTGCTGGACTCGCCTGGGGATCTTGGCTCGCCTGGGCAGGGGCCGCCGACTGACCCTTCGCCCCCTGGGCCGCAGCGGTTATGGCGCCAGCCAACACAAACATCGTGATGCGGCGCATCAGCGTGGCCCCGCGCCTGCCGTGGCCGCGGCCGTGAGAAAGCGGCCATGGTTCGGCAGATGAAACTGATGGCACATCAGGCAGCTGGAAGCCACTTTTCTCGTATCCTCCGCGCCGCCATGACACTCGCGGCACTTGGCAATCGTCGGGATGAGGATGTCGGTCGCGTGCTCGGAGCGCTCGGCCTGCGTATGGCACACCTGGCACTTGCTCGTGTTGTGGGCCGCGTGATCGAAGCGCGCGAAGGGCATCCAGTCGCTGGTGAGCTGGACCGGCCTGATGCGCCACTGATCAAGGCCGGTGGCGCCGGGAACGTGCAGCACCTCGTGGCATTCGACGCAGACCCGCTTCTCCATGAGCTCGTGAATGACCTTCGTCGCTCGTTCATTGACCCAGACCATCGCCCTCTCGTCTCCTGAGCCCTGCAGCACCGCCGGACCGGGACGGCGCCTGCCACCGGACCCATCGGACTCGGCGTGCTGCACGGCAGCGCCGACCTGCAGGTACTCGCGGCTGAAATGCTCTTGCACGGTCCTGAAGGCGGCCTGCAGGTCCCCGTGGGGCAGGCCACTTCCCGGGTCCTGCTCATCGAAGCGCAGGCTGTGACACTTGATGCACACGTCGGTCATGCGGATCGGCATCATCTCCCGGCCGCTCGGGTCGGGCTTGTGGCACTCCTGGCAGGTGAGCACGCGCTCACCCGTCGGGGACTTGATCCCCTTGGGGTTCAGGTGCTGCGCGTGCGAGAAGCGCAGGTGTGAATGCTCGACGAAGGTGGCCGACTGGCGCCGGTCCAGCCGCACGGGGTGCCATTCCTGGCCCTGGTTGGCGAGCACGCTCAGACGGAACTCCGGATGCGCGAGCCCGAAGTCGGTCACATCCTCGGCCCCGGGGTGAGGCTTCAGGCGCTCCAGGTGCGCATGGCAGTCGGTGCACAGGCGCGGATCGTTCTCCACCAGCGCCGCCGGCTGCTTGTGCTCTTTATGACAGGAGGTGCAGTGGTCGCCCTCGAACAGGCTGACATCGGCGGTGCGCACGTCCACGTGATGCTGCACCTCGGCATGGCAGGTTGCGCATTCCTGGTCGCGCACCGCGACAAAGGGGTCCTTGTGGCAGGCGTTGCAATCGGTTCCGATCGACTGGTGCGCGGCGTGCAGGGGACCGGGATTCCAGAGCGAGTCACTGGGCAGCAGCACCGAGGCGCGTAGCACCTGGCCCACCTTCGGCACCATCGTGCCTGTGAGCGGTATCGCCAGGAACAGGATCGTCACCCCGATCGTCAAGGTCCATGACCAGAAGCTGATCGAGAGGCCGCCGTCCACGCGCCCCGCCGCGGCCTCCTCCTCCTCCTCATCGTCCTCCGGCGGCGGCTCGGCGATCTTCAGCAGGAAGACCTGCGCCGACAGCGGCCGCTCGACGCTGATGACGGCGCGACCGATGCGCAGCTGATCCCCCGGCCAGAGGCTAGCCCTGCGCATCTTGCGCGTATTGACGATGACGCCCTTGGGACTCAGCACGGAGAGCAGCAGCCGGCCATCGCCGGTTGCCGTGATGTGGGCGTGGCGTGGGTCCACGCCCGCAACCGACAGATGTAGCGCCTGATCGGTGGCGCTGCCGATCGTCAAGCGGCGCACGTTCAGCGTGACGCCTTGGCCTTGCTTGCCGCTCGGGACCCCGCCAGAAACGTCCCGTATGAGACAGAACGGCATGCGCTCACCAGTAATAGAAGACTGTGAGCACGTGGGCAACAAGCGCCGCCAGCAGCGCACAGCATAGCGGCACGTGGATGTACAGCCAGATGCGCAGCAGGGCGGCGAGCCGTGTCTCCTTGCGCAGCCGCTCCAGCAGGACCGACTTCTGACCCGTCAGCTCGACCAGTGACTGCAGCCGCGAGCGCATCTGCGGATCGCGATTGCCGACTCGCAACTGTGCCAGGATCTCCATCAGCACCCGGTGCCCCGGGTTGGGCAGCAGGTGCACCGGCTGGTTGGGCTGCCCCGCCAGCAGCAGCGCAGACTCATCGTGCCCGCCCAGCGCCTGCCACAGCCCGGGCCGCCCGAGATCGGTGCGGCGAATCGAGTCGGCTATCAGCTCGCGTATCTGCGCCGTGGAGCCGGCGACCTCCAGGGCGCGCTCGTCGAGCTCCGCGATCTGCTTCAAGGTCTCGCGTCGCTCCTGGTGGCCGCGCCCCGCCGACACCACGCCCGGATAGCGCATGTAGGCGTACATGCCCCACACGCCGCTTGCCGTCACGAAGCACATGAGCACGTAGGCAAGCGTGTGCACGTTGAGGCCAAAGCGCATGCCGCTGTGCAAGGTCGCCACGAGCAGCGCCGCGAGCCCCAGGTAGACATGGGCGGAGACCCAGCCGATCGCCGTCCCCACATTGAAGCGGTAGACGCGCTTGCGGATGCCGAACAGGGACAGGAATATCACCAGCAGCGCCGCCAGCGTGCCGAGCGTGTAGCCGAGCCACGTGCCGCCGTTGGGCGGCACGCGCGGGTTGTCGAGCATATACGCCGCGAGGGTCGCAACAGCCATGAGCGTTGCGATCGTTGCGTACCGATAGCCCCGGTAATTGACGAATGACTGGTGCACGAGTGCCCACCTTAGGGCTCTAGCGGCGAGCCGCAGCGCGTTGCGTGGCGAGCTTCAGCACGTCCTCCGCATGAATCCGGATCGCAGCCCCGGTCGGACAGGCGCGCACGCAGGCCGGTCCACCACTCAAGCCCGCGCACGAATCGCATTTTACGGCAGTTTTCGCGGCCTCCTCCCTGGATTTGCCGCGCAGCATGTCGAGCAGGCTCGTCTTGGGAGCGAGCGATGCCAGCTGAATGACACCGTAGGGACAGTTGTCCACGCAGTTGCCGCAACCGATGCAGGTGCTGTCGATGGACACCTCGCCGTCGGGCAAGCGATGAATCGCCCCGGGTGGGCAGTCGCGCATGCAGTGCGGGTGCTCGCAGTGCCGGCACGAGGTGGGCAGATGCAAGGAGTACAGCGAGGGGCCGGCGCTGCGGTCCAGACGCGAAACGCCCTCGTGCGTGGAGGCACAGGCCTTCTCGCACTGGTCGCAGCCGACGCACAGTGACTCATCGATGACGAGCACACTGGTGGCCTCTCCCAGCCCATGGGACATGAGATAGGAGAAGACGCGGCTCGCCTCCGGCTGGGCTTGCATCTGCGCGCTCTGAGAGACCTGCTGCCTGGCATCCGCCTGCAGCTTGGCTCGCAGGCGCGCGTCTGCGGCGAGGAGCTTGCGCACCATTGCCTGATCGATGCTCAGCGCCTCGGTGGCGACCGTGGCGCGCGCGCTGAGGCCGCGGGTCGCATCACCCGCCAGGCAACCAGCGGCATCCAGATAGCTGCCGGCCGCGGCGTAGGCGACCACGGTCTCGCCCTGCGCAGTCTTGCGTGACAGCGACACCGAGCCGCTGCGCACGACGTAGAAGCGATCAAGCGGGTCACCCTCTGCGAACAGGGCTTCCCCGCCCTTGACGCGGTGCAGCTGCACCGCCTTGGACAGCGCGTGTATCGTCGCCGGCGCCGCGTGCGGCATCAGCAAGACGCGCAGCGCACGCAGCGCGTAGACCCGGTCGATGTAGGTACGCACCGAGCTTTCAGCGCGCAGCAACTTGCGGATCGCGTCGTGGGAGGTCTGCAGCACCACGCAGCCCTCACCTGCTATGGCGGAAGTCTCGAGCGGACGCCCCGAGACCAGCGCCATCTCCCCGAATACCTGCCCGGCCCGCAGCGCCATCTGCATGCTGCTGCCCCTGGAGAGGTACACCTCCCCCCGGAGCACATTGAAGAGGCTCGATGCGTAGTCACCGCGGGCATACAGCCTCGTGCCCGCCTTGGGCGTGAGGATCGTGCTCGAGATCAGCAGCTCGCGCAGGGCGAGCGGCTTCACGTCGCGGAACATCCGGACGGCGCTGTGAATCTTGCTGACAGTCTTGTCGACGTCGGCCCCGCCGCGCACGACACGGAACTTGGCCGCCAGGATGTCGTGGTCAGCGGGCTGGACCGAGTGACCGAGGATGTACTCGACCACCTCGTATCCCTGGTTCATGGCCTGCTTGATCAGCGGAGCGCCGGCAAGCGCGCCGATGATGTACAGCCCGGCCACGTTCGACTCGTAGCGTGCGGAGAGCTCTGGCAGCGCATCCGCCTCGCTCGACACGAAGCGCACGCCGACTGCCTCGATGAGCTGCCGCGCGGGGATCGCGCCCATGCGGGCAATGATGCGGTGGCAGGGAACGACCTGCTCTCCCTGCGGGGTCGTGACACGCAGCCGGTAAGGGGCCTGCTGCGCCGCGGCACCCGTGACTCGCTCCACGCTCTTGCTCTCGGCCTCGCAGATCTGCTGCACCTGGCCCGCTGCGATGGCGCGGCCGGCCTTCGCGGCGTTGCCCTCCTTGGCGCGGGGGAAGCCCGTGCCGCGATTGAGCAAGGTGACGGTGTTGTTCTTCGCGAGCGAGACCGCGTTCTCGATTGCTGCATCGCCCGCACCGATCACGACGATGCGTTCTCCCTTGCAGGCTTCCGCGGACTCAAGCGTGTACTGTATGCACGGCAGGTCGCCGCCCGGGATCTTCAGCCGGCGTGGATTGCCCTGCATGCCCAGCGCCAGGATGAGATTCTTCGCGCGGATGGTGACGCCTGACTTCAGGGAGATCTTGAAGTCACCCTTGGTCCCGGCAAAGGCGGTGACCTCGGAGTCGTAGCGGATGTTAACCCGCGAGTCCTTGATCGCGCGCTCCCAGGTCTCGAGGATCTCCTCGCGCCTTCCGGCCATGAAGCCCACATCGCTGCGCAGCGGCAGCACGCTGGGCTCGGCCATCACGTGCTTGTGATGCTGGTACTGCTGGATGGTATTGGCGTGCTTCTGGGTCGCCTCGAGCAGCACATGGGGCATGCCGCGCTGTGCGGCGCGTGCCGCGGCGGAGAGGCCGCCGGGGCCGGCACCGATCACGGCCAGATCAAGAACCGTATCCTTCATCAGAATCAATATCCTGCGA
>Ga0123356_10004585_pt1 | contig 14249 bp, 7 predicted proteins | sample TergutEmb28metaG_2_FD_92546 | JGI IMG/M metagenome (GOLD analysis project Ga0123356, IMG submission 92546) | Embiratermes neotenicus P3 segment gut microbial communities from Petit-Saut dam, French Guiana - Emb289 P3 | ecosystem: Host-associated > Arthropoda: Insects > Digestive system > Gut ...
CAACGTCACTGCGCGAATCCGGGAACCAATCATGTCGGTCCGCCCCCTCTTTCATGGAATTGATGCTGCCCCCAAAGGTGCCCTGAGCGCCCCGGCGCCCGCGGCGGCGGCAGTATACCGCGGTGCCGAATCGCGGTGTGCTTTTGTCATGTCGCTGCTTGACCGGTGCCAGATTGGGACGTACCTTCATCCCATGAGACGAGCGGGCGCGATCATCGCTGTTGGCGTGATCATGGCCGGCGGGCTGGTCGCAGCCGGAAGCGCGAGCGCGAATTCGGGCACGTGCAGGCTTGCGTCGGCGGTGAGTGCGTTCGCGAAGGAGCGGCGTCTGTCGAGCGGCGAGCGGAGCGCGCTGACGAGCTTGGTCGCGCAGCTGCGGGCGCACCCGGTCGGCGGAAGCTGCGTCAGCGCCACGTTCCCGCTGAGGGGGTCTTCGCCGGCGCCCGGGAAGCCGGATCGGCTGTGTCTGCAGGCGCTGGGGGTAGCAAGCCTGGTTTCGCGCCTGCATTGGCTTGGCGTGTCGAGCGCCACCCGACGGGTCGCGGCGCATGTATTCGCGATCGTGATGGCCGACGAGAAGCGTGGTAGCACGCTCTGTGTGGTACCGCCCGCCAGCGGGTGAGCCGTGCCTCGCCCGCTAGCGGGTGAGCCATGCCGTCACCATGCCCGCAGTTTGGGGAAGCGCTGCAGGCCGGGTGTCGACCCGGAGTACCTCGCGTTCAGCCCACTCCGATCTGAACGCGCGGTAGTGCTGCGATAGGAACGAGGCGTCGCCTCACAGGGCCCGGCCCGCATCGGCGCCGACCCGATCCAGCGGCGTCAAGGCCCAGCTCCACAAGTCAGCGCGTGCCTACCGCGTAGCGAATGATCGACAGGTCGGTGAGCCACTCGACCGGCGCGATGTCGTCGGTGTAGACCTGGCCGCCGGTCGCTGCCGGCCGCAGCCGGCCGGCGACGACCGCCAGCAGGCGCCGCAGGCCGAAGGGCACGCGCGCACGGCCGGCCCTCATCGCCTCGCCCGACAGTGGGCGGGAGCTGGCGACCATCAGCGAGTTGGTGTTGCTGACGCGGTCGCGCATCACCACCGCGAACACCGATCGCAGGGTTGCCGCGACCACCCGTTCGAGCGCGTCGGAGCCTGGGATATGACCGACGTTGACGACCACCATCCCGCCTGGCCGCAGGTGCTTCTTGACGGCCTCGAAGAATTCGTGCGTCACGAGATAGAACGGGATGTACGGCTGACGGTAGGCATCCAGCAGGATCATTCCGTAGCGGGCACGGCTCGCCTGCAGCCAGGGCCTGGCGTCGGCCGTATAGGTGTGCAGGTTCGGACCGGCGAGGTGGAAGTACCGCCGGCCGATCGTCGTCAGCTCCCCGTCAAGCTCGACGGCGTCGACCCGAGTCGCGGGGTAGTAGTGGCCGTACGCGCGCGCCACGGTGCCCGCCGCGTCGCCGAGGATCGCGATTCTCCGTGGCGGCGCACCGCCGGCCGCGAACGGCAGCACCAGCGGATCGTCCCAGTAGCCGCCCGTCAGGTAGCTCCCGGGCACGTAGATCGAGTGGATCGCCACCCCTTCGTTGAGCTGCAGCCAGCGGACGCCGTCGGCGAACTGGATCACGCGCGCGTACTGGTACGGGGTTTCGGTCTCGAAGATCACCCGTCCGCCCGCGACACCAGCGCCGATCGCGGCGGGCGGGATCGCCAGCGTCGCGCCGACCGCGAGCGGGACCAGCAGGAGGCGGAACGAGCGCAGTCCCGCGACGGCCGCGACGGCGAGCACGAGCGCAAACACGATGAACGTCCGGTGCGTGCCGATCAGCGGGATCAGCAGCAGCGCGGCCAGGAATGTGCCGGCCAACGAGCCGAGGGTGGAGATTGCGTACAGACCGCCCGTGGCCTTGCCGGTGTCGTCGAGCCTGGCCACCGCCAGCCGATTGGCGAACGGAGCGACGGCACCGAGCAGCATCACCGGCACTGCCACCAGCACCAGTACGGTGGCGAGCGAGCCGAGAAAGGCGCCGACGGACAGGGACCCGAGCGCCTTCACGGACAGCCGCAAGAACGGGTTGGCGATGAACGGGACGATCGCCAGCAGCACCCCCGCCACCAGCACGATTGCACAGAGCCCGCGCAGGTCCGGCCGGCGATCGGCGAGGCGCCCACCGAGCGCGTAGCCGGCCGACAGCGCGATCAGGATGGTCGCGATCGTGTTCGCCCAGATGATCGTCGACGCACCGAAGTACGGCGCCAGCAGCCGGGCGGCCGCGATCTCGGTGCCGAGGCTGGCGGCACCGACCCAGAACACGATCAGGCGCAGCAGCCAGCGAGTGCGCGGGTCATGTGATTGGGGCTCGAGCTCGGGGGGCTGTGACCGGGACTCAGCGGCGGGAAACGCCACACCCATGCGCGCAGCTTAGTCTCCAGCCCTGGCGAGGCCGCCGGTTGCCTCGGGGTCCTCGAGCGGGATGCCGGTACCGGGTCTCGAGCACCGGCACCCGGCTACCCCTGCTCGCCCGGTTGCCATCCGAGCGCACGACGGCCGCGCTCGGGGAGGTCGCTCACGACGAGGTCGTAGGAGTCTTCGATCATGTCCCGGATCAACTGGTCGGTCAGGGAGCCGTCGATGATCACGGTGTTCCAGTGGCGCTTGTTGAGGTGGTATCCCGGGGTCACCTCCGCATGCGCTTCGCGTAGCTGCTCGGCGAGCGCGGGCTCGCACTTGAGGCTGACGCGAAGCTCGTCCGCGCCGAGCCGGGACAGGGCGAACATCTTGCCGCTGACCTTGAAGACCGACGTGTCGGCGCCGAACGGAAACGTCTCCTCGGCACCTGGGAACGACAGGCAGTGATCGCGAAGCTCGCTGGGGTTCATGGTTCGAACGAGGGCTGGTCAGGCAGCGGCTGCTCCTGACGGTACGCCGGCCCAACTGCCTGCGCGATCAGTGAGGTCGCTGACCGGCCGGGCAGACGCTCAACAGCTGCGGGTCGCTGCGGGCCTGCGAGTCGCGTGTGGCCGTGAACACGTGGCAGCCGGGTGGCACGTCATCGACCCTCAGGTAGCCGCCGTCTGCGGTGGCGGGCACCTCGATGCCGTCCATGAATACGGAGCTGCCGGGAGTGTCACCGACCGGTACCTCGACCGTCGCCGTCGCGTTGGCGGGCACGAACGCGCCGACGGCGATATCGCCGGCGCCGGTCGTGTCAAAGGCTGCGCCGATCGTGCCCTGCTGGGTGGGAACGGTGATGTGTGCCCAGCTGAGATCCCCAGGCTGAGGTTTGACCTGGAAGGTCGTGTAGCCGGGGGTGGTCGGCTGAATCCCGAACAGACCCGCGGGGATGTCGAACGCCGGCGAAGCGGCCCACGGGTGCGAGAAGGTCAGGTTCGACTTCAGCGACGGGTCCCACGCCTCCATCGTCGCGCCGGCGCCGAGGCTGATCATGTTCATCCAGCTGTTCGTCGCGGTCGAGGTCAGCATGTCGAGCGCGGTTTGCCCGGCGTTTGCGTCATACAGGCCTTCGAGCATGAAGGCGGCGCAGTAGACGCTGCACGCCATTCCACGCTGGCCGATGTAAGAGGCGACCTGGGCTGCCTGGGACGGATCGGCGAGGCCGAAGGCGGTCGCGAACACGCTCGCCTGGATCGCGTCGTGGTCGATCGGAGTGCCGTCATCGTTCAGACCATCGCGGTAGGCACCGGTCTCCGGATCCCACATGTCGGCGTTGACGGCCGCCTTGATCGTCTGGGCCCGTTGCGCGTACAGCTGTGCGTCGGAGCTGTTGCCGAGCGCCGTCGCGATGTCCGACATGTCGGTGTAGGCCCGGTAGCTGATCGCGTTGATCACCGTGTTGTAGGACGTGAACACGTAGTTGTCGCGCTCGTTTGCAGGCCAGTCGACGATGTCGCAGTCGGTGCAGCTGCTGGCACCGTTATCGCCGGTCGCCTTGTGGATCAGGCCGGTGGTCGGGTCGAACCATTGGTTCGGCAGCTTCGACTGCAGCGCGGCGTAGGCGGCACGGAGCGGCGCCGGGTCACCGGTCGTCTCGTAGAGCTGGTGATAGGCGAGGATCACGTACATCGGCCACTCGGTCGGCCATGTGCGGTTTGACAGCAGGAATTTCAGCGAGTACCCGCCGAGCGTCGGGTCGCCGTCGAGGTACAGGTTCGAGAGCAGCTGCAGGTACGAGTCGGCTTCGTAGACGCCTCGTTCGCGCTCCCACGAGTCGACGTACAGGTTCTCGTTGGCGGCCTCGATCGTGTTACGCGACAGCGCCCACACCTGGTTCAGATTGCTGTCAGAAGAATCGAAGGTGGCTGCTGACTCGTCGAACGGGTACACGTATGCCTCGGCCGTGAAGTCCTGGGCGTTCAGCCCGGGCGGAGCGCCGATCACCTGCACGTAGCGGAAGACGCGCAGGCCCCAGGTCTGCAGGTGCTGCTCCCCGGCCTTCAAGGTCCATCTGTCCTCCCAGGTGTTCCCGGCGTTGGTCTGGAACATGACCGAGTTCGGGCCCGAGGGCACCTCGCCGTAACGGATGTCGACGACCTCGCCGGCGGTGCCGTTCAGATCGAGCGACAGTCCACCGATCCAGGTGCGGCCGTAGTCGATGAAGTAGTCGCCCGGGGCGTACTCGTCGACGCTGACGGGCGTCTCGAAGCGACGCTGCACCTTGGCAGTCGGGGTTGCCTGCAGGTTGGTGAAGGGGGCCTTGACGAGCGCCGGCGACCACGAGGAGTCGTCGAACTGGGGCGTCGTGAACCCGAACGGGAAGTTGGCGGCCTGGTAGTTCTCCTTCGGCGCGCTGTAGAAGCTGGTGCCGTCGCTGCCCGCGTCGGGCAGGATGTCATGGCCGTCGATCGCCTTCCAACCGGGGCCGGTGCCGAACGTCTGGGTGGTGCCGTCGGTGTAGCGGACGACGAGCTCGGCGAGGAAGCGCTGGTCGGTGGTCGTGTACGCCTGTGCGGCGAGCGTGTTGACCGCTCCGGTGTTCAGCAACGGGGTCACGTCGAAACCGTCGTAACGGGTCTCTGAGCCGACTGACAGGGTCGGGCCGACGCCGACGAACTTGCCGTTGATCCACAGCTTGTAGACGAACTGGCGGGCGGGCAGCGGCGAGGAGGCGGTCGCGTACACGTGTGCCCACTGAATGGTCTTGCCGGCCGGCAGGCTGACGTTGCCGCGCATGAACGCCCAGTTGGTGCTGGAGGTGCCGACCGCGCAGTTCTCGCTGTGGCCGACGAACAGCGTCCCGTTCCCGATCGTCCCGCAGGGGAAGTCGGTGTTGCTCGGGTTGCTGAAGTCGTTCGCGTAGAGGACCGCGCCCGACGGGTCGGTGACGTTGATGTTCGAGAAGTTCACCTCCTCGGTGAGGCCGGTCCGGAAGCCGATGCCACCTGACGGGAACGTGCTGTCGGTGGTCGTGTCGACCAGCGACCAGGTCGAGCTGGACGACGGCTTCAGAAAGGTGGTGAAGGTCGAGCCGGCGACGACGATCTTGAAGTCGTAGTCGGTGCCGTCGTTCAGCGCGAACGGCAGCGTCTCCGGGTTCTTCAGGTTCGAGAAGTGGCCGTTGACCTGGATCTGCGGCGCGATCGTGTTCTGCCCGTCGCCGCGGAACTGCCACAGGTAGTAGTTGCTCGTGTTGACGTCCCGGAACGAGACCGTCGCAAAGCGCTGGACGATGTTGAAGGTGCCCTGAAAGGTGTAGTCCGTCCACAGCTTCGGCGCCGGGGTCCAGATCGGAGCGGCCTGGGACCAGGTCGCAGCGTCGGGGCCGGTGCCGAACGTTGCCGGGTCCGACCAGGGCGACCCGTCGTCGCCCGCGTCCCAGGTGCGCACACGCCAGTAATAGCCGTCGGCCGCCTGCAGCGCCGGACCGCCGTATGCGATGTTCGCGTTCTGGCTGGACTCGACCTTGCCCGAGTCCCAGACGTACGGGCCGCTCTTGAGCTGCGCCGGAGTCTCGGCGATCTGGATCTCGTAGGCGGTCTGGAGGCCACGTCCAACCTGCCATCCGAGAGCCGGAGAGGACAGGTCGGTGACGTCGACCGGGGCGGGCAGCTGCTCCACGGACAGGCCGCGTGGCGCCGGCGGTGGGCTTGACGGAGCGGCGACCGCAGTTGAGGCGCTGGGTAGCTGCCGACCGCCCACGAGTGCGAACAAGACGAAGATGAGACAGCCGCCCGCGAACCACCGGACGCGCATCGCCAAACGCATAAATCCTCCCTCGGCCAAGACCCGGACTGAGCGAAGGCGAGCGTGCCAGAACGGTAAGAGCCTGTCAATACCCCAAAACGCGCAAACTCGCACACCCGAATCGCCACCCGTCTGTTCCGCGGCAGGCGCGACGCCTGGCCGAGAGCTTCTATATCCTGCCCCGGTCCGAGGCTCTCCAGTGGCGTGGTCGGGGCGGAACCTAATGCGCCGGAGCCGGGTTTCCGATACGCAGATATGCCCGTTCGCATCCCCTGCACCTCCCGCCATGCGCTGCTCGCGGCCGCCGTCATGTCCCTCACCCTGTGCGTTGGCGGCGGCACTGCGGTCGCGAGCTCGACCGGAGGCGGGGGCAGGCGCCCGACCGGTGTTCGAGGCCTGGACTCGACCGGGTTCCCGACCGCTACCGTGCTCCCCGGCGCGACCGCGACCGCTGTCCCCGGCGTCAGCTCGAACGGCATCCCGGGCCTGAGCCCTATCGGCGCTCCGGTCCACGCCGTATTCCTCGGCGACTCCTACACCTACGGGATAGGTGCCACCGTCCCGAGCAACGGGTACGCCTACCTGCTCTCGGAGGCGCTGCACTGGAATGTCGACATCATCGGACTGCCCGGGAGCGGCTACACCCGCGTCGCATTGCGTGACGGACTGACGATCGCCGCTGGCATCCAGCCGGCGATCGCTGCGCAACCGCAGGTCCTGATCGTCGAATGCGGACGCAACGACGCCGACCCCGGGATCAGCGTCGCGAAGACCAAACGCAACGCCCTGAGAGACCTCCGCGCGCTCCGGGCCGGTCTTCCCGACACCACCATCGTCGTGCTCGGACCGGTCTGGCTGAACGGACGGCCCACCCCACACGCGCTCGCGGTTCGAAACGCTCTGTACGCGGTGCAGGAGAAGATTCCGGGGAGCGTATGGATCGATCCGATCGCGCAGCGATGGTTCACCGGGCGATTCGTCAACAGGACGGGTGACGACGCCACGATGATCAACTACGCGGTCGGCCACCCCAACAACCTCGGCTACCTGCACATAGCGCAGGTTCTCGAGGCCGATCTTCAGGAGCTCCAGATCGGGTAGCGCCGGCCCCGCTAGCGGTGTTCAAACCGGGTCAGGATCGGCTTTAGCTCGAGTCCGAGCACCGGCGCGAGCAGGGTACTGAACTGCATCGTGAAGTGGCTGCGATCGCGCAGCGTCAGGGTGTTGTCGATGACCATCGGACAGGTGTCGAGCGCGCAGAACCACTGAAGCGTCGGAATCGCCGGGACGTGCGCCCGCGCCGTCATCCCTGCGAGATCCTGCAGGAGTGGCACGTACGGGCCGGGCAGACGCGAGGAACATGTGCGCATGCTCGCCCCCGCCTTCGAGATGCACGAGGCGGGCTGCTGAGCCTGGCCGGGAGGGTCGGCGAGCAGCACCGGGTGCCTGACCTGCGCCAGCACCGCCTGCATGTCGGCGGTCGCCGCGCTCGGGTCGCTCAGCTGGGGTGGGGCGTACTCGAACGTGACGATCGTCGCCAGCGGGTGCAGCTTCCGGTCCGCGTTGATCGCCCACTGGTACCACTTCGCGCACGGCCACCCCGTCAGGTTCTGGTGGATCACGTTCAGCACGCAACCCGGTTTGTCGAGCGGCACCACGGCAAAACCCTGCTGGCGCCCGTCCGCCTCCAGCGCCGGCATCCACATCCCCGCGTGCGAATCGCCGATCAGAGCGACGACGTGCTTTGACCGGTTGTCGCCGAGGTGGCAGAAGAGCCTGCTCGAGACGCCGGGCCCGAACGCGGGCTGGCAGCCGTGGGGCATGTCATAGCTGATGTACGAGTTCTCGTGCGAGAGCTCCCGCAAGGATGGGACGATCGCCTTGGGTAGTCGCTGGCCGCGCCGTTCGGCGCTGACCGCGGCCGAGACATCGGGTATCGGCGTCGCGGCCCAGAGGCTCTTCGGATCCGGCTGGCCATGGGCAGGCGTCAGCCCGGTCACGTGCGCGCGCTGCGCTGCGGTGGCTTCCTCGGCGAGCGTCGCCTGGAAGGCTGACAGCGGAATCAGCACGGCGAGCACCGCCGCGGACATCGACACCGCGGCCATCGCGACGGTACGCCAACCGCGCAGCCACCGTGCGAACCGCAGCGGGTTCTCGTAGAAATCGAAGGTGAGGTCCGACAGCAGGAACGCGCCCGCGAGCAGAGCCAGGTTGACGCCGACACCCAACACGTGGCCGCTGGCCTGCCAGACCAGGATCAGCACCGGGTAGTGCCAGAGGTAGAACGAGTAGGACCTGTCCCCGATATATGTCAGCGGCCGCGCTGCCAGCACGCGATCCATGCCCACCCGCCCGGGTGCCAGCCCGGCGAGCACGACCAGACCGGCTCCGACCACGGGCAATAGCGCCGCATCGCCCGGGAACGGGGTGCGGTTCGAGTAGAACACGGCCGCGACCGCGATCATCGCGATCCCGATCACGCTCAGCAGCGGCCGCGTGATCCCCGCAAATCCCGGGAGCGGACGTCCCCGGGCGGCCAGCAGCGCCAGCCCCGCCCCCAACCCGAGCTCCCAGATCCGTGCCGGCGTCGAGAAGTAGGCCGCCTGCGGATCGGCCGCGGTGTCGCGGATCGACCAGACCAGCGCCGCCGCGCAGCCACACGCGATCAGCACCCCCACCAGGCGGGTCGCGTCGCGGCGCCTGCGCTCAGGATCGCGCGCGAACCTGCGGCAGATCAGGAACGCCCCCGCCAGCAACGACGGCCAGACCACGTAGAACTGCTCCTCGACCGACAGCGACCAGAAATGCTGAAACGGCGATGGCATCGTCGTCGTCGCCTGCGCGAAGTAGTTGGTTGCGGTCTGCGCGAAATGGATGTTCGCGAAGAACAGGGACGCCGACAGAGCATCCTCGAGCGCCGTCCTGGTGCCGAGGAAGTCATCGCGCATCACGTCGTAGACGACGTACACGGCGATGCTCGTCGTCAGCAGCGTCAGACATGCCGCGGGCAGGATTCGCCGCGCCCGCCGGGCATAGAACTCGCGGATGCTGACCCGCCCAAGGTCCCCGCTGTCCCGCCCGAAGCCGTCGCGCAGCAGCAGACCGGTGATGAAGTAGCCGGACAGGACGAAGAACACGTCGACCCCGATGTAACCCCCCCGCATGAAGGGCACGTTCGCGTGGTTCAGGGCGACCAGCAGCACCGCCACCGCGCGCAGGCCCTGGAGGTCGAGCCGCTTTGCCGTCGGCCCCCGCGAGGGCGATGCCTTCGGGCGACCGCCGCGCTGGGCCGTGGGCTTTCGCTTGGAGGACCCGGCACGAGGGCGCCCCTGGCGCGCGCTCGATGGCCCGAACCGGATATCCCGCTGCCTGAGACGAGGATGCGGCATCCGTCATGCACCTGCCCCCGGCGGCGGGGTTACAAACAGCAATACCCCCCCACTCGGGGGCGCATAACACAGAGTCTTACGCTCGATTATCCCGCAGCGCTGATCTCTGCAGGCTAGGTTCGGGTTACGGCGGCGGCGCGCCGCGCCTTCAGGCGCGGCGCATCAGCCACATCAGTCGGATCGAGCTTCGGGCCTGCTCAGGACCAGCCGCCACCGCCACCGCCGCCGCTGTTGCCGGACGGCGAGGTGCTCGTCTTCGAGGGGGAGGTCGAGGTACCGGTCGAGGCCTTCTTGGTGACCTTCGCGCCGCTCGACGACAGCGCGAACCACGCCGGGGTCCCGGAAGCCTGGCCGCTCGCGTTGAGCCTCTGGCCCTTGACGCTCGCAGCGTTCTTGTCGGCCGCGAAGTAGTAGAGCAGGTGCCCGTGGTACGTCACCTGCGTGTACTTGCCCTCCTTGGCGGTGCCGAGAGCGCTAGCGCTCACGCCGGGGCCCGCCTTCGGAGTGCCCGAGCTCTTGACCGGCGGCCAGAACGAGAGACACGCCGAGTTGCAGCCCGTCTTGGTGCCGTGATCCTTCGTGAACAGGTACACGGTGAGCTTCTTGGGCCCGGCGTAGAGAACCGTGCCCAGAGATGTGTGCTTCGTACCAACGGTGACCTTCGAAGATGTCTGGTGCGTACCAGCAGCAAGTGCGATGCCGGTGCCGATCGCGCCGGCGGCCACCACGCCCGCCAGCCCGGCGGCCAAGGTGGATCGCTTTAGTTTGGATCCCATCTGTCCTCCTGCGGATGGATTTGCCGGCTCCGAATGGATGGAGTCAATTAGACAGACGCCATCCGAGCCGAATCTCTTCCCGATCTCGTGAGACCAGTGCTTCCGGGGTCGGGGCCTGCTGTGCCCCGACCCCGGCCACACCGGGTCGTGGCCCGCCGGCTACCCGACCGTGTAGGTGTACGGGAGCACCGCCTGCGTCGATACGTGGGGGTTGCGGGTGAACGAGGTGTTCTCGGACACCGTCAGGTTGCCCGACACCACCGTCCCGGGCGCCGCCGTCGGCACCAGGTCCAGCGTCACCAGTTGCGTCGCGCCGGCCGAGATGTAGGTGCTGACCGGCGCGATATCCGCCGGCGCCGCCTCGTCGGAGGAGAACGTGAAGGTCCGCCCGACCCCGGTCGTGTTCGTCACCTGTAGCTGCACCTGCTGCGTCCCGCCTTGCGCGATCGTCGTCGTCGGATCCGTCGGCAACCCCGACAGAACGTCGACGCCGGAGTCGTTGAACGTGACGTTCCCGTTGACGACCTGGCTGAACTCCTGGCCGCTGGTCGTCAGGTTGAGCTGTACGACGATCAACCACCTGCCCGGGGCGGGGTTCGCCACAGACAGGTTCGCGAGCGCAGCGGGGGTGGCTGCGTCAGCCCCCTGAAGCGTCGTCGTCGGGGTCGCGTCGGCGACCACCTCCTTGCCCGACGGCGACCACAGCTCGTACGTGTACGGATTGTCCTTGTTCGCATCGGCCGTATTGAACGACACGCTCATCTGCTGCTGCCCCGAGGGCACGTCGATGAAGAACAGCGAGTTCGGCGAGCCCTGGTTGCGCCCGACGGTCGTCCCCATCGTCGCCTGGAAGTTCCCGCCGGACGGCGGAATCACGGTACGCGCGAGCACCGGCACCGACGCGCTGGCGCCGTTGTCGGCCGTGAGCTGGATGGACGAGCCGTTGTCTCCGGGGGCCTGTGCCAGAGGCACCTTGACGTTGAGCGTCGCGGAGCCGTGCGCCGGAACGCTGAGGCTGCCGGCCCCGGTCGGCGAGGTCGTGTAGCTCTGCCCCGTGACCTGGAAGGACAGCGGACCGGTGTACGTGCCAGGAACGTTCGGCGGCGACTGGAAGTGCGCGCGGCCATTGCCCCACAGGATCGTCGCGGTCCACGTGCCTGGCATCGGGTCGGCCACCTCGGTGTGCTGGATGTTCGGCACCGAGGGGCGCGTCCCGCCGGTGCCGAAGTCGTACGACACCTGAGTCACCCGCCCCAGCGGGTCGGTCAGGATGTAATAGAGGATGTTCGAGTTGGTCGGATCGGGCCAGATCATGTTGGCGTTGAGGTGGTCGACTCCAGCGGGCACGTTGAACGTGATCGGGGCCGCCGCCTGCGCGCCGTCCGCTGGGATCGATGCCCCTGCCGGCGGTGCCGAGACCGACTCGGTCATCGTCGGGTCAAGCGGTTTCGCGGGCCCGAGCGTCCGGAACCGTGAGCTGACCGTCGTCGCCTTGTTGGATCCGTTGTAGACGCTGAGCGACGCGGGGGCGGTCGTACCACCACCGCCATCGACGTCGATCTGAGTCGGGGTCGGGAGCAGGCTCGGTGCCTGGGTGGCGCCCGCCGCGGTCGTGAACGGCATCTGCTCGGCGGCGTTCACCGCCCGCCAGATGTTGACCGCCCCGGCGCCCTGCTCACCGGCGGGCGCGTTGATGTCGTCGGCGGTGCCGTCGAGGATCTGCTTGACCATCGCAGGGGTCGGGCGCTCGCCGTTGTGCGTCTTCGAGTACGCCTCGATCACGTCCGCGGCGGCTCCGGCGACGAACGGCGCCGACTCGCTGGTGCCTCCGAACGCCTCGGTCTGAGTGTTTGTCGGGCACGAGTTCGTGACCAACGGGCTGCAGGCGGCCTCGCCGCCATAACCGGGGGCGAGCAGGTCCACAAACCTGCCTTCGTTGTTTGGCATCGAGAACGGCTGACCGACGCCGGTCGAGGACAGCGTCGCGATCTGGTTGGAGACCCAGCCGGGGAACCCGTACGCCTGGGCGGTGAGGCGGAGCGTCGTCGTCGCCCCGACACTGATCACGTTCGGGTCGTCGGCGGGCGCGATAAAGGTGTTGTCGAAGCCTTCGTCGCCAGACGACGCGACGACCGTCATGCCGGCCTGCACGGCCGCGTCGTCAGCCGCCCACAGCAGGTTCCCGCCGCCGCCGGAGCCATAGGACTCGGAGATGACATCCGCATTCATCAGGGCCGCGTTCTGAATCCCGGCGATGATCTGCGACGTGGACTGGCTGATCGTCGCCTCCTTGACGCCGTCGACCGTCTGGATCTGCGCGGCGGGGTCGACCAGCGACAGGTCGATCAGCGTCGCTCCGGGAGCGTCGCCCTTGAGCACGAACGTGCAGCCCGTCGGGAGGCCCGAGAACGGCAGCTCCGAGGAGTAGTCATACCTGACGGTTCCCTGCGCCGCGACCGACGACGCGTCGCCGAACCACTCGTCGAGCGACGGGTCGTTGGGGATGTCAGCCGGGTTGTAGTCGGGGGCGTCCTCGACGACATGGGTGCCGTTGGGCCGCGTGAAGTTCGGGTTGCCGGCAAGCTCGTTCATGCCGTCGATCGCGACGACCACGCCGGAACCATCAGCGATCTTCTCGGCCTCCTGACTTCCGGGCCCCTCGAAGTGCATCGTCTGCAGCGCCTCGGGTTCGACCAGCGGCTTGTTCGGGCTGGCGGGGCACGCTCCAGGCGCGGGTGCCGCGGTGGCCGCGGGCGCCACGTTTGTCGCCGCCGGGGTCAGCGGAACCGTCTCGGTGACCTGTTGATCGGGGACGACCTCCGAGACGTTGCTCATGTTCGCCAGTGTGTGCGCCTCCTTCGCCGACACATCCGCGGCGACGGCGTTGACGAGCGTCAGCCCCCGGACCTTGCTGCCGCCCGAGCGCTTGATGTTGGACACGATCGGCGCCTGCTGCGCGGAGTCGACCGCCCGGCGCCTCGCGAGGCCGTGAGCCAGGCTGACGCTGCGGTTGGCCTGCTTCAGCACGACGATGACACGGCCGCCCCGGGCTGCCGAGGCCTTGAGCGCCGGCGCTGCTGCTCGCACGACATGCGAAGCACGGCCATTGGCCGCCACAACGCCGACGATGGCGATCACGGCCAAGACCCCGGCAAGCGCTACCCAGACCATTCTCACGTGACGCATCCGATGCCCTTTCTATGTGGGCCCCGTGTCAGCTACCCGGAGCGGTGCTTTAGGTTCGGCGGCGTCATATCACCGCCTCGCTACGCATGTCAAACGGTTACGGTGGCGCTCTGTCTCAGGACGACGGGTTCGCAATCGTCGTGTACAGGCCGTAGCCCGCCAGCGCGACGGCGATCACCGCGAGCGTGGCTGCCGCCGGCAGCGACCGTCCCTGGCGACGGGCATATTGCGGATAGACCAGAAACACGATCAGCTGGCTCAGCCACAGCGCCACCAGCGAGGGCCTGAGGAGCTTGTCGTAGAACCTGTTTGGATCGGTCAGGCTGATCGCGGCGCCGATCATCATCAGAACGCCGATCACGACGCTCACCGGTCGGGGCCGCCAACCGGCGACCGCACGCGCGAGGCGCGTCAGCGCCACGTATTCGGCGAGGATCACCCCAGCGACGCTGGCGGCGATGCCGATGCCGATGACATGACCGAGCCCGCTCCCGACGAACCGGTCCGCAACTGCCACCCCGGCAACCGGCGCGGCGAGCAGGTCGGGGGAGCCGGCCAGCGGTGCCACGGCGAGCACTACCGCAACGGCCGTGATGCCGAAGGCGGCGAGCAGTCCGCGCCTGATCGTGCGTGCGGGGCGCGCGAGCTCGCCGCCGAGGAACAGCGGGAGGCTGCCGCAGACGTAGTACAGCGAGCTCTGG
>Ga0123356_10004586_pt1 | contig 14248 bp, 18 predicted proteins | sample TergutEmb28metaG_2_FD_92546 | JGI IMG/M metagenome (GOLD analysis project Ga0123356, IMG submission 92546) | Embiratermes neotenicus P3 segment gut microbial communities from Petit-Saut dam, French Guiana - Emb289 P3 | ecosystem: Host-associated > Arthropoda: Insects > Digestive system > Gut ...
AGTGTCCCGCCTGATGTTTCTATTGTCAGAAGATGCAAAAATACTTTTTCCGTTTCCGGCGCGAGTACTGCTTCTATCGCTTCAGGTGATAGTTGTTTCATAAGCGCTCCAGGGACATTGATACAGTGAATTGCCCGTCTGCATCTGTAACAACAGGATCATCTGTAAAACGGAACTCAGCTGTTTCACCGGTGATTGAATCTTTAAATAAAAATCTTAAAACACCATCTGCGATTACATTATGATAAAACTGTTCAAAGACAGCCAATTCTGCCGCATCAAAGATTTGTTTTCCGTTATGCTTAATTGTTCTTGCTGTATAACGCCTGCGCGCTTTCTTCGGCCCTGCATCCATTGTTGTGCGTATAACATTGCTTTGCGGCTGTTTTTCAAAACTGTCTGCAAGTAAACCGCATGGCAACAATTCCGGCCACTTAATATTTGTCATTTAAACCCCCGGCGCCCTTATTCCATAACGCCCGCTCATTACGTGATCTGCTTTGCCTGAAGCAATGTGTTTATTCATAGCATCACCGATAACTACATCAATTTGTCTATTACCATTGCTGTCAGTACGCTCTTCCTTCCTGACGTTTTCTCCGGAGTTATTTATGATATTAATTGTTAAATGAGTTCCGCTGACGGAAGCGGCAACACCAAGATCACCATTGGACATACGGCACAGCGGCATAATACTTTCAGGGCCAGCTTCGCCCATTACACCTAACTTTCCGCCGTGTTGAAAAAATGTTGGAGTTGAAACAATTTGATTTGTAAAGGTTCCGCCGGCAGCATAAGCTTGCGCTACCTGTCCATATTCGTTAAATACGCTGCCTTTGGCATGTTGACTCATTCCATCCACATAGCCGCTGATAATCGCGGATGAACCTGCTGCAGCTATAAAACCAAGGCCAAGCGGCCATTGGCCATTTGCGATTAATTGAAGACCTGCTTGTAAAAACATCATCGGCAATTGCTGCAGTATCTGCCTGGACATATGAGCGAGCGCCCGGCTCATGGATTCTGCCGCATCTTCACCCTGCCCAAGAGCACGGCCAAACTCTTCAAAGCCTGATAATGTTGCAGTTGCTGAAAGCTCTGCAAGTTGAGTTCCTAAGTTACTAAGTATTACAGCTGCTTTACTACTGAAAAAATCAAGGTTCAAAAGAATAATTAACAGATTGTCAGATAATTCTTCCTGCCAGTTCTTTACGACATTTCTGGCTTCATCCAGTTCAGCTTTCTCTATTTCAAAATTGAATTTGAATACGGCATCTTTACGCATTTGCGTAAACCTTTCATGAATGGCGGCTATTTCTGCTTCAGAATTACCTGCAGCTATAATACGCTGGGTTTCAAGCATATTAATTGCTTTTAATGTCTCTTGAAATTCATGTCTTATACTATTAATTTTTGATACGGATAATTCGCGTTGTATTCTGTCTTCTTCATTTGCAAGCTGTTGTAAAATTTCACGGCGCTGCGCGTTGTAATATTCGTTTATTTGATCAAGTGTTTCCTGATTAGCGCTGCGGATGTGATTATTATAAGCATCTTCAAGTTTTTTTCTTCTTTCCAGTTCGATGCTGTAAAAAAGATCATTATTCTGATCTGCCTTAAATTGTCCCCAAATTTCCGCCCATGCTTCTTTCCAGTCTGCTGCCAAGCGGTCAATACCTGCTCTATTGGCGGTTAATTTATCCAGTTCTTCATTTAAATTCCTTATAATTAATTGCAATTGAGATTGTTCGCTGCCGCTTATGGGATCTGTCAGATATTTCCGGGCAATTGAAAGCTGTTCATTTATTTTTCTTATTTTATCAGAATCAGATCCGGCAAACATAGATTCAATAAAACTGGTGCGGCGTCTTCCAAGTTCATCAAATATTTTATTTATTTCATCTTCTTTGTGATTAAAGATAGAATGATCCGCTATATCTTGTCCGACACTTGTTATTATTTCTTTTAGATTATTAATTTCAAGTTTGATTTTATTTATCCTTTCTCGTAATTGATCATCTTCACCTTTAAAAAGAATTGCAAAATATCTATCCCATGAATCAGAGCCATTATTAACAGCGTCATTTAATTTTCTTTGCTGATACGCCATATTTTCTGCTTCTCGTGCCGCTTTTTGCTGATTAGCAGCATGTACCGTATAACCTGCAGCCAGTCCTGCTACCGCAATGGTTGTAGCAAGCACAACAGGATTTAACGCTCCAATTGCAAAATTTAAACTCATCTGTGCGGCGAAAGCGATGCCTGCCTTAACCGCCATGGCCGCAAGATAACCTGTGAGCGCGACAATAGCGCCAATAAGTAAACCTTTTAATAAAGGACTTTCATTTATTGCATTGGTTATGTCTGTAAAAATTTGTATAACTGCAATTGCTACAGGCATTAGCATTTCTCCGAAAGAGGCAGCCAGAGTGTTTGTGGCTTCCGTTAATCCTTCCTTCATGGCAGCAAGGCTCTTTGATGCAAGCTCCATGCCTCCAAAGTATTGCCCGCCTGATGCAGTTAAATCATCAAGAGCTTTTGAAAAATCAGCGAAACTTATTTGACCTTTACTGGACATTTCTACAATTTCAGAAGTTGTTTTCCCAAAATTTTTCGCAAGCGCATCCAGAATAGGCACGCCCTGGTTAAGATATGTATTAAGTATTTGCATGTCGGCTTTGCCTTTAGCTGACGCTTGAGAAAAGGCATTTATGTAACTTGTAAATCTTTGCGTATTCCCTTGCGATAAATCGCCGAACTTTGTCAATTGATTTTGCAGTTCGGAAAGCGGAACTTTTGCAGATATTAAAACACCAGTAGCCTGGTTTAATGCATCTAAATCAAACGGCGTTACATCGCTGAACGCTTTTATTTCATTGAATAATCCGGCGCCGGCTTCCATGTCACCTAATAAAATACCAAAATTATTTTTTGCTGTTTGAAAATTATCCGCAGTATTAAGCGCGAAGGCGCCCATGTCTTTTATTACTGATAATGCCTTTGTCGCTACAACTACCTCTGTTAGCTTACCAACAGCTTTAATAATATCTTCAATACCCTTTTTTGTTTCTTTAGCGGTTGTTTCAGCTTCTTTAAAAGATTGCTTTAATGCAGCTCCTTCACTCTTTGCATACTTTCCGGATTCCTCAGCAAGCTCTTTGATTTGACCCTTGAGCGAGGATACAATGCGAGCAGCTTCATCTGCGGTTATGCGTATCTGCAGCTCAAGGGTTTTATCTGACATGCTTTCTGCTATCCTCTTCCAGTTGTTGTTTTAACTCACGCTCTTCTTCATCCACTTTCCACCTTTCGATTTTAAATGTTGATAACGCTCTTATTATCCACTCTGGTTGTTCAGCCCATCCGCCGGCAAACGGAAAGCAGCCCAGGTTCTCGCACATGTAAAAAACATCAAGCGCGAAAAAAAATTCTTCGGTAAGAAAGGATGCTGCATCCCTTGTTAGAATAAAAACATCCTGCCCGCGTTCGTCTTTAACGCCTGTCTTCCAGAGCGGGTTACGTCCCGGAAGTACATTTGCTTCATGCTTACCGGCGCGGTATATCCGGTAAGCAATTTTTAGTTTTTTTCGTCAATGCTCGGTTCATCCAGGATACGATCGAATTCTTTAACGATCTCTTTCAAGAGCGGTTCAAATACAACCGGCGCATCAATAAGAGTTTGCGCGTTAGTTATTTTTTGTTCAGAGCTACTGTCGCCAAAAGAACAGTTATCGATACCGATAAGCATTTCCTTTAAAGTCGCAAACTCATCTTTGTTTATAATGATTTCCATCTTTTCCATTTTTCCATCTGCCGCGGCAATGCCTTTGGCTTGCGGTTTACTGCGGCAGCGGTTTTTCATGGTAAGTGTCGGGTAACGGAAGCGGACTCTGATCTGGTCGGTGCTCGCCAATTCTTTGTTTTTGTTGAATTCAGGAATGAACTCACCTTCTTTTGATATTGTAAGTTTCATTTTAACCTCTATGTAGTGCGGTCGTCTGACCACACATAAAAATCGAAAATAAAGCAACGCTTTATTATATCTCCTTACGCCGCTTCTTGAGCTTCGAGAGAATAGAACACAGGATCCATGCCTGTGAGTCTTCCTGATGCATCGTATGACTGAGCGCTGCCTGATTGTCCGCCGAGTCTTGCGTTGTAAAGATAAATCTTCGCAAAAACAAATGCGTCTGTTTCTTCCGGCAAAGCTGCTTTGTTAGCAAAACCAAGCATGTACAAAGCACGGTTTGCTTCATCACTTACAATGTATGTACCGTCTTTTTCTTTCTTGACAAGTTTCATACTGCGATTTATTACGCCGCCAGGTTGATCTGATTCACCGATTGTAAAAATTGACGAAAGTGAAAGCTGTGCGTCTTTTTTCCCAAGCCGGTATTTTCGGAATCTGTCATTTAGACGTGTTACATCAATTTCACCCTGGGTTATAGCAAGACTCCAGCTTGACGCATCCGCTATATGAGTTAGATTTAACACGCGGAACTTATCACCTGGCGCGGGGACTTCCGTTCCTGTAGCCGGAAAAAGATCGCCTTTATTAAGACCTTTAGGGAAAATTGTATTTGCGCCGATTGCAGTAATGACACACATTATATGTCCCATATATGACAGTGGTTGAAGTGATGTTATTTCAGAAATTGTTTTATCTGCATCACTTTCAAAATCTGTTTCACTTAGATCCCCTGTAAAGATCATGCTGTCATCACCGATTAGGACTTTATGATTTTTGTCCATGCTAACTCCTTATTTTGCTGGATTGCCAGCTGGTGGGTTGTTTCCAGCACCAGCTTTTGGATCCGGTGCGCCATTATTAGACTTTTGGTCTTTGACCTTTCGGGTTTTCCCGTTTTCGTTCTTGTATTTGGTTGTATAAATACCCATTAAATTTCTCCTGTTAACCTCAATTCCATGCGGCTGTATAGCCGCACATTTTAATCGAACATGAAACAAAGTTTCATGATGGGAATGTAATGATAATAATTCGATCATCCTGCACGTCTTGGACGGCGGTTGAATCAGGACTGTCAATGAAGCTGTCTTCCTGACTGACTACTTGGGTGATACGGCTGTTTGTAATTCTATCTATAACAGTTTTTCTGCCAAGTTCCAGACGCAGATCCGGTTTGATAAAGAATTTATCCAGAGCTTCTATTGCTTCGACAGCTTGCTTTAAACCTGTCAAACTTGGTGCAGCCCCGGAAACAGAAACACGTACACGCATTGTTCTGCTTGATTTAGATGCCGGCACATCGTTTGGAATAAATGTTTTAAGCAAAGAAACTTTGATCACAACGCCAGCTTCTTTAATTGATGATGGTGTTACTACGACCTTGGTATGAAAGTTTTCTCCGAATACATTTCGTTCAAGCTGATTCGCAAAAGCGCATAACGCTTCATAACTGTTCAAGCTCACTGCCAAACTCCTTCATCAATAAAACCATGTCACGATCATTAAGATAAAAAAACGGACGCGGCGGAATATACACCGACTTTTTCAGGTAATACAAAACATGATCAACATTTTGTGATATTCCTGTATCATTTCGTTTTTTCTTCTTCTCCCGAAAGCACATTGTTCTGCCTTTTCTAAAAACAGAATAACCTTCCGCTTTTAATCCGCGCAGTACATCCGTTGGACTATAACCGTAACGCCGTTGCAACTTTCGCGTGCCAGCTGCAGGAATCCAAAGCCATTCTTTCTTCGCATGAATCTCACCGCCGTTATGCTGTATTGCCGCATAAGGTTTGTTTGTGCCGATACTTACAGTTCGCTCGTCTATCACTTTGAAAGCAATTGAATCACGCAAACTTCCGGTATCCTGCAACGGTCTTCCGGCGCCGCGGTATGCTACAGTCGCCGGAGACAACAGTTCAAAGTCGTCACCCCGATGTATCTTACTGCGGATTAACTCCACAGCCATGCCGCCTATTTTTGCAATTTTGTCAGGTGTTTTAAGAGCTTTTTCAAGATCTTCTAACGCTTTTATTACCATGACTGTTTTCTTTTTGGCGGTACTGCTACCGCTGCTGCCGTTCCTTTTTCCGGCGGCGAATTGCTTTCTGGAAAATCTCCCCAGGCAGCACGGATAATGTCTCTTGCTTTTATGCGGTACTCTTTGCCGGCTTCTTCATGCCCAAGCGCAATGTGCAATTCATAGATTGTATGCATCAACACTATTTCTCGTACGATTCTGTCGTCAAAATCGTACGGCACATTTAAGCGGCGCAGTACCGCACCAATATAGATTACCGCCCGGGAGATTGCTCCCCAGACAGCATCATTCGATCCATCAGAAAGTTGGGTATAGAGATTTTTTGACAATCGTTCCGCTACTTCTGCCGGCGTAACCGGATCCCCTAAAGGATTGAAGGTTGCGAGTACCGCTTCCAATTCGGCTGGCGGTTCGCTTGGAATGTCACCTATACCCAGTTCTTCCATTAGGATATTACCTGTGTTTTTCTGATCGCTGACACGTTTGGAATCGGCATTGATCTTGTTTGACCAATGAGCTTGATACTTTCAGGATCATCGAGTTTTACCTGATTCACATGGAACGCCAGCGCCGCGAAATTTGCGTCAATAGAATCAAGAGCGCAGTATGCAAGACTGAATGCGTCATCAATCGCTAAAGTTACAGCGTGTTTTGCGGGAACTGCGTCTACATAAGTTTTCGCTTTGTAGTCGTAATACTGCGCAGCGCAAATAAGGAATTTTGCATTTCCGATTTGCACATGATCTTCAAACACCTTAATAAGTTCCGGGTTATTAAAAGACGCAGCGATTGTTACCAATGCGGAATAAACATCCCAGTTAATAAGATGAACGATATTTGTGCCATCAGATGTTTTCTTCAGGCTTCGCATGATTTGACCGACACCGGCTGTAACTTCTCCGGCTTTAATGCCGTTGGCATCCCATTTTTTATCAAGAACGACGATTTCCGGTGTTCCATAATCGACAACATATTTATCTATATTGCCGTCTGCGCCACGGATATCATAATTGATCTTTCCGGTAATGGACTGGATAGCCATCGCTTCGGTTGTTTTTCTTGCCGTGCGGCGCAGTTCATCGATTTTTTTATCAACCCACTGCTGCTGTTGAGCAAGCCCAAGCGTCCTTAATCTGTTAAGATCGGATGCGTTTACAATGATTGACGGCGTTATGTTTGCCGGATCAATCTGCTTAAGCGCGGTAGTATCCGGTGTTAATGCATATGAAACTGAACCGCGAGTAACAAGAGGAATATTCTTGGTTGGCAAACCAAGATCCGAATGAACCAATCTGTCAAACGGATGGTTCCATCGAACCGATTCCGGATAAACGAGATCCATCATGAATGAGCGCAGCGGAGGCAACCTGTTAAGAGTACCTACCAACGCATCAATTTTTAAAAAGTTCTTTAATATATCTAACATATTAAAACGTGCCTCCTGTTACACGTAAATGCCAATCGGGTTGCGAAGGATTGCGATTTGTCCTGGTGTGGCATCAACAGGACCACTTGAACCGATATATTTGAGAATTTCGGCAGGGCATGATCCGTGGATCAAGACATTGCCGGAAGTCTCGTTTTCTGCGACACGCTCGTTAAGAACGCCTATGATGTTTGATGTTGCGTTTGATGTTAGCGCTGTCGCATGTCCGGGAATAGGAGTTGTTTCATCCATTGCAGCGATCATGATTGTTCCTTCAGGCCAAGCCGGATGTTCATCCGGAAGCGTGAAGGTTGTAATAAAAGGCTGATGCCTTCCGTCTGCAGCTTTGCGGGTATTGATTTGCCCTTCCGCAGTTACCCCTTGTACGATGGAGAGCAGCAATAAGTTTAAGAATCCGCCGCCTGCCATGGAGACACACAATAAGGTTATCAATCTTTTAAATAATCCTTTTCTCATGTATTACCCCTCTTTAAATGTTGCTGTATTTAATCCGCATAGAATCCCCTGCGGACGCGGCGTTATCGCCGTCACTTAAATTCATTACTCCCGTTGCTACCGGTTGTGGGTAGGCGGAAATAAGCTCGATAAGGCAATCAACAGCAGAAACGTTGCGCTTTCCTTCCAGGGCCTCGCTGTCGGATAACTCAATGGTCCTACTTTTATCCAAAGCGTCACAAAGGCGTAAAGCCTTTTCACGAATTGGATTTGGAACTTTAGAATTTTCCATAACGGCTTTAAGCCGCTGCTTGTCCGCGTCAGAAAGAGCAAGCTCGGCTTCTCTTTTAAGCCTTTTGTTTTCTTCGCGAAGAATATCCTCTTCTTCTTTAGTCATAGAACTCTCCTTGGATTTGTTTGCGGAATCTTCCCCGCTTCCGGCGGCCCCGGAACTGTCATCTGGACTCGAAGACTGATCCGCACCGGATTTGGGGGTGGACTCCATTACACTATTAAAATTTTTATTATTTTCAGGTGGAGTGTCAGAGAGATACAAACGTCTCTCCGAAGGTGAGGGAAGGCGCCGGCTTTGAACTGCGTCTGCAGCGGCGATACCAAGTTCTTCTTTAATTTCTGTAACAAGATCTTTTATGGCAGGAGGCTCTTCGCCAAGATAAGCAAGATGGTGTAAATACATTTTACCGTCGCTGGCACGCTGCCGCGCTCCGATGGATACATCAGGGTAATAGCCGGCGTCTACAGCTTCAGCAAGCGCGTCTTCTTCTTCAATCTCTCCTATTAAGCATTGAGCGGTTTCGTCATAACTGACGCTTACCACATTCCCCAATCTGGGCGATGATGCGTCCGGCCAATGCCCTGATAGGGATATTGGAGCTTTTTTGATTTCCGGAAATGTCTCTGCGATTTCTTTCAGGTCTTTTTCAGTGACAATCTGCGGATTTTCCTTTGAACCGAATATACCGACCTTTGCAATTTCTCTTGTTCGTATCTTCATAATCAAATTAAAACACGATAAAACAAGATACTCTCTAAATGGGATAAAGGGGAATTTAATATCAAATTTGAAAAAGAGAAATAACCACCTTTTTATGGCAAATCGTAAAATGACGCTGGTTTATTTATCTAACACTTTTCGAACGGCTTCTCGTGTGTTCAGGGAGTAGTTTAAGGCTGGTCTATGAGGGTTGTTTTTCTAAGTTTATTCGACTTTTGTAATAGCGCAATGAACACGTCCGATTATTTGAATATCCTCGCTGGATTCAGGCTCTTCTTGCGGCGGATATTTGGGATTATCTGAAATAATAACGATCTTTCCGGGTCTCTTAGTGAGCCGTTTAACAAACCCTGAGCCGCTCATCCGCAGGGCATAAATCCCTTCGCCGGACCATCCGCAAGAATCGCAAACAACCATGTCCCCCCTGCGTAAAGTCGGATACATGCTGTCCCCGTCTACTGTTAAGGCTGCGATTTTGTCTCCGTAACGGGACAAATAAGCAGGAACGCGGATAAGGGCTTTTGATGAATCATCATCAGGCAAATGAGAACCGCTTCCGGCAAAAAGCTTTTGATCCAACAGTGGAACTACAAAAGCCCCATCCGGCAGTTCTGCTTCGCTGTATACAGGAAGTTGTCTTAGTCCTGTTTTTTGTGTATTTTCCAGGGATTTATCGTTCTTTTGGAGAAACATTTCCCCTTCGCCTGTTAGGAACCAGTCAAGACTGATTTCCATATTGGATAATCCAAAGATAAATTCTTTTGAAGGCTCCCTAGTTCCACTAGAAAATTCTGAAATAATCCCCTGCGATACACCCATTTTCGATGCAAGGCCTGATTGAGTCAATTCTAAGGCCTTTAATATCATTTTGATACGCTTTGGAAAATCAGATTTTTCATTAATAATTTTATTCATATTTCCAATATTTCTCTTGACATCCTTTGGAATATCCGATAATAATTATATATCGGCTATAAATTATAGCCACTTTAAGACAAGTGTCCGAAAACGGCTATAAATTATAGCCACTTTAAGACAAGTGTCCGAAAACGGCTATAAATTATAGCCACTTTAAGACAAGTGTCCGAAAACGGCTATAAATTATAGCCACTTTAAGTATCGCTTAAAACAGATGAAATGTCGAGTTTTCGGCGGTTGTGTTCTTTGATATATGGGGAGTCTTGGGTCAATGGTTGATTGTATGCTAACCCAAGGCATTTGCTGATATTTATCGGCATTAAACCCTGAGCGCAGGTTCGGATTATATCCGTTCGTAAACCTAACGCCCAAAATCACATTACGAGTTTGAGACCGGGAATAATCCCGGACATGGAACTGTATAGGCTGGGCAGTAGTTTTGGTACCCTCCATTTTACACTGCTCTGCAGGTTCGACTCCTGCCGGTTCCATCCCGAAAAGGGAAAGGAGTGGTATATGAAGAATATTTCAAGAAAAATTTTACGTTTCTTAACAGTAAAAAAAAGAAAAAACCTAAGAGAAAACCTACCTCTATGTTATTCAGCAAGCGGCTTTTTAACTGACCTTCTTGAACAAAATGGATTTTATGTCCGTAAGCTTGAATGTTACAACGGCCATTCATTTTACTTAGATGTTGAACTTCATGCTAATATAGAGTTATTCAAAGAACGTTTAAAAAAGATTAACCGTGCCATCGCTTACAAATTTGAAAGACGAAATTTAGATGTATGATTATTAAGTTTTATAACATGCACAAAAGGGTTTCTTTGATAATTAGACTTACATTTTGGGCATATACGATTGTCTGGCAGTTTGGTCTTTCTACCTTTTCCTTCATAACATTTTGGGCAATAAGGTATCTTCGGCTTGTCATCATAATAATAAAACCCATTATCATTATTAAGCTTTAATTTTTTCATTGATTTAAAAAAAAGAATTACAGTAACGACACTTGCGGGTATTGCAAAAATAGATACCACTATCGTAAGCAATGTATTAATTTCCATGTCTCTTCGCTCTCCTTTTGTGGCTTTGGTTTTTGTGGTGATCAATCATACCACAAAGGAAGGGCTTTTATAAATAACAAAGGAGGTTTTATGAAAATTCTTGGTGTTACTATAATCTACGATGAAAATGAAACAATACATTTTCGTAACCAATTAAAAGAATCTGGCTCTAAAAAGAATTTAGATAAGCTAAGAGTATACGAGCTTACCGATGAGTTTGATAAGTTTAGAAAATACCGGTGCGCATTTGGTTCCTGGGATATTCTAAAAATACATATACATAAAGTTTTTAGTTACTGGTGTTATCGCTTTTGGAAGTATTCAAATCAATAATAAATATTTGATTCACCAGGGAACATTGCATCTGCTTCCTCAAATGGAATAACACCTTTTTCATTAAAAAAGCGATGGCATTTGGGACAAAGGAAAATAACTTGATCTCCTTTTTCTGTTCCTTCTGTGTCTTTTAGTTTTGCAAAGCAGCCTGGACATTTAAAAAACATCTCCGGTTCTTTTGCAATTTGGCATTTTACTAATTTCATTGTCTCTTTGCCCTCCTTTTGTGGCTGTGTTTTGGTGTGGTAATTAATCATACCACAAAAGGATGGCTTTTATAAACAAAAAAAACCGCCTCGTATGAGGCGGCAATAAAACGAGGTATACATGTGATTTTGACAGAGAACATGCACACCTTTTAAGGAGTTTTAATTATGACACAAAAAACAAAAATCCACAAGGACAGAAAAATCATAATTTGGTTTTTACGATTATTCCCTGAATGCAGGTTAAAAGATGATACGCAGTATTTAAGTGCATCTATTATCCTGGCATTAAAAAACGATACTTCGTTTTTGCAGAACAAAATCGTACGTGATTCAAACTTGATTGAATCCCTGCAGCGTTTCATCAAAACACTTGAAACAAAAATTACTTATCAAACAGAACTGCTTCAAGAACAAAAAGAGCGGCTGGAAGCACTGCTTGCTGCGTATACGCACAAATAAAAATATAAGGAGAACTTAGCATGAAACAGGGAAGACCCTACCCTCTGGATAAAGAACGGCGGGTACGTGTAAAAACAGAACTCGCAAAGAATGATATGACCATCAGCGATCTTGCAAGAGCAATAAATATTGTTCAACCAGTATTATCTGAAATCATCAACGGAGTCCGCCGGTCAAAAAAAACAGAAGAGCGGATTGCCGCTTTTTTTAGAAAGTCAAGGGAGGAGCTGTTTCCCAGCCGCACGAAAAAAGAACTTGCGGACATGAGAGAAAACCAAAAGGAAAGCGCATGAACGGCATGATTAAAACGGCTGTAATAGCAGCAGCGCTGGGTAAATCCAGAAAATCAATACTTGAACGCGCAGAGCGTGAAGGCTGGCCGTTCGTGCGAAAATCCGGCGGCATGGAATGGATGGAAGCCAGGCTTCCATGGGACGTGCGATTGGCTTTGGCGGATCGCGGAGATAATAAACCATCACCGCCAGCATTAAAGTTAAACTCTCTTATTCCAGCAACAGACAGTGAACGGCAGACATCTTACCTGCGTGCAAATTTAATTTCCGAATGGGAAAGAAGCGGATTGCGAAAAGATGAATTCATAACACTTTATAATTCCGGAGCATTAAACCCGCATCTGTTAAAATTACTCGGCAAGGTGTCACTGCGGACGTTTTATCGTTGGGAAGAGCATCTAAAAAAAACCGGATTGGACGGACTTGTACCCCGGTACAGCGCTTCATCAGGCGGCGCCGGAGAAAGTCTTAGCGATTCAGATAAAGCTCTTCTCCAGCGGTTCTGGCTCCGGGATTCAAGACCCACAATCGCGCATGCATACAAACTTCTGTTGGAAAATTACCCTGGTACAAATTGCACCTACCAAACCGCTCTGCGATACCTGCGAAGCCTTCCCCAGGCACTGGCAGATTACCACCGGTTAGGAAGGACAGCTTTTACAAACAAACACCAGCCATACATGGATCAGAACATCTGGCAGTATAAAAGCCTTGATGTTGTAGTATCAGATCACCATTGTCTGGATTGCATTGTTATGCATCAGGGAAAACTTATCCGACCATGGATTACAACCATGCAGGATTATCGCAGCGGGAAAATTCTTGGATGGTGCCCTTCGGTTTCACCGTCAAGCCTTTCAATCATTGTCGCTTACTACATGATGGTCATACAGTACGGTATACCGCGGAAAATGTTATTCGACAACGGCAAGGATTATCGTTCAGAAATACTTAACGGCAAAATAAAAAACGCCAAAGTATGTACGCCTGAAAAACTTGACGCGGAACAGGAAATCTATATCCAGGGACTCTTTTATATGATCGGCAGTGAAGTTTCATTTACACTGCCTTACAACGCGAAATCTAAAGGCCGACAGGAACGCTTCTTTGGAATACTTAAAGAATATTACTCAAAAGATATTGGCAGCTTCATCGGCGGAGATACAAGAGAGCGTTCCGAGGATACAGAACTGTATTTTAGATCCATCAACGGTATGGCAAAGCGAAACGATGTGCCGTTATGGGAACCGGCTATAAACGCGCTCGGCGCTGTGATCACTTATATCAATGACAAACTTACATCTGACGGCAAAGGAATGAATGGTAAAACACGAAGCCAGGTGTTTGATGAAAACCTTCCTGCCGATGTCAGGCACGCGGATCGGGAAGCTTTACAGCTCGCACTCACCAAAGGTGATTTGCGTATTGTACGAAATAATGTAATCAAAATCGGCGCTAATTTATATTATCACCCTGATCTTATCGAATTCTCCGGGCAGCAGGTAATGGTGCGTACAATGTTATTAACCGATGCGGAAGTACAGATATGCGATCTTTCCGGTCGTTATCTGTTTACAGCCACAGCAAATTATTTATTCGAAGGTGACGATCTTGCCGCGGCAACAAAACGGCTGAGGGGAGCGCAAAAACGGAATCTTCAACGCCTTGCAGAAATGGGTACCGGAGAGGTTCAAGCAGCGCCTGAATACGACACCATGGTGCAGGTAGCATCTAACAAGTACCGTCAGGGAAAACCTTTCGACCTGAATAAATATCTTTCTCCGCCGGAGGAAGATGCTCTTCCTCTGGCTGCCGGAGCGGAGGATTTATCTATCAACAATGAGCCTTTGGCTCAAAATAAACCAATACGGATTCTAAAGAATCCGTTAGACGCTAATTGGGAGGATTATTATGAACTTACAGATCAAAGAAAAACTTGAAAAGACTCTGGAAAAATACGGGATATCGCAGAATAGAGCAGCTAAAGACATAGGGTATAGCTCGCCTGTACTCAGTGATTACAGAAGCGGTAAATATGCCGGCAATACGACTGCCCTG
>Ga0123356_10004587_pt1 | contig 14247 bp, 12 predicted proteins | sample TergutEmb28metaG_2_FD_92546 | JGI IMG/M metagenome (GOLD analysis project Ga0123356, IMG submission 92546) | Embiratermes neotenicus P3 segment gut microbial communities from Petit-Saut dam, French Guiana - Emb289 P3 | ecosystem: Host-associated > Arthropoda: Insects > Digestive system > Gut ...
CTTCCTCCTCGCGCGATCGGATCGCCATCACCGCGTTTGCCGGCTGGAACGACGCCGGCGGCGCCGCGACGGACGCAGTTGAGCACCTCGCGGCCCTGTGGGAGGCCGAACTCGTCGCCGAGCAGGACCCGGAGGACTACTACGACTTCCAGGTGATGCGCCCCCGGTTCATTGCCGACGGGACCGGCCGCGAACTCCTCTGGCCCAAGACCCGAGCGTTCCTCGCTGAGACTCCCGATCAACAAGAGATCCTGTTGATCGACGGGATCGAGCCGTCGATGCGATGGCGAGAGTTCACGGCGGAGCTGCTCGCACTCTTCGACGAATTCGACGTTGGCCTGCTCATCTCGGTCGGCGCCCTGCTCGCCGACGTCCCCCACACCCGACCCATCCCCGTCACCGCGACCTCCGCCTCGACGGAGGTTCGCATCCGCTACGGGGTCGAGCGCAGCGACTACACCGGTCCCACAGGCATTGTTGGCGTCCTGGAGCACCTGGCCTTCCATGACGAAGACCTACCCTCCATGTCGCTGTGGGCTGCGGTCCCGCACTACGTGGTCGCCAGCCCTCCCTCGCCCAAGGCCGTCATCGCCATCCTCAACAAGCTCGGCGAACTGCTTGATGAGGACATTGACCTCGGCGACCTCCCCAACGAGGCCGTGAAGTGGCAAGAGTCCATCGACTCGATGGCCGAGGAAGATCGCGAACTCGCCGGCTACATCGCCCAGCTCGAAGCCGCCAAGGATGCCGTCGACTCCCCCGAAGCCTCCGGCGAGGCCCTAGCCCGCGAGTTCCAGCGCTTCCTAGAAGGCCACCACGGCAAGAACCCCGGAGACCCCTCCCCCCCCGGCCGCCCCCCCAAGGGCTAGCCCCTCCCAGCGCGCTAGCGGAGGGCGGAGCGGGTCCAGATGGCTAGGCCTTCTACGGCTAGGACGGCAACGATGATCATGCCGACAATGAGGGTCACCTGGCCGTAGCGACCACCTTGGGAGGCGGTAAGAAGGTGGTAGCCGATGCCGCCGCCGCCGACCACGCCGAGGATTGTGGCGGCGCGAATGTTCGTGTCAAGCAGGTAGAAGACATGGCCGATGACGGCCCGACGGGCCAGCGGGAGGGTGGCACCGGCGTAGACCTGGGCTCGGGAGGCTCCCGTCGCGCGCAGCGCCTGCTCGGGGCCAGGCGGATTCTCCTCAAGGGAGTCAGCGAGGAGCTTGCCCAGCAGTCCGATCCCGCAGACTCCCAGCGCGAGAGTCCCCGCCGGCGCGCCCAGGCCCGTCACCACAATGAGGACGATGGCGACCACCAGCTCAGGCAGTGCCCTCACCACCACGAGAACGCCCCGACAGCCCGTACGAATCCACGGTCGAGGCGCCACGTTGCGCGCCGCGAAGGATCCCAGAACGAGGGATCCCACGAGACAAACAGCTACGGCGGCCAGGGCGATTCCCAACGTGGTGCCCATCGCGGCAAGGAACCGTCCCATCCCGTAGGAGCCGGCGTTGGGCGGCCAGAAGCTGCGGGCCACGGTAGGTCCGCGGCTCCACAGGGCCCCCAGGTCCCTCAGGCTCAACCGGCACACCCACGCCGAGCCCGCCACAAGGGCTACCACCAGACCGATGACAACTCCAGGCCCCAATCGCCGCCCACCCCCACGAGAACGCCCCACCCCGAGCAGACGCCGGCGCGCGGCTGAGGAGATCACCTCCATCACGATGCACAGCATCAGCATGATGACGGCAATGGCCAGTCCCCGCGCATAGTCAAGAGTCGCGAAGGCACCGCGCATCGCCAACCCCAACCCCGCCACCCCGGCGTATCCGAGGATCACCGATCCCCTTAGGTTGATGTCGGCCCGGTGGATCGTAGTGGCGACCCAGGAGGGGAAGACCTGAGGTAACACCCCGGCCGTGAACTCCTGGAGCCGCGAACCTCCCGCAGCCCGGATCGCCAACCGAGGCCCTGGGTCCGATTGTTCAATCGCATCAGCGAAGAGACGGGAGATCATGCCCACCGAGTGCAGCCCAAAGGCTAGGATCCCGGGCATCGCCCCGAAGGGAAGCATGAGGGCGAACACCATGGCGAGCACCACGTCGGGAACCGCTCGGGCGATCACCCCAGTCAGTCGGCCCACGATCCGCCACACAGGACCCGGCGTCGTGTTCGAGGCAGAGGCCCAGGCCACGGGAATCGAGAGAACAGCCGCCAGGAGCGTCCCTAGGATGACGATCGCCATCGTCATCGCGGACAAGGAGAGAATCTCGCCAAGGGGCGGGAAGTCGAGACTTCCCACACGCTCGATGAATCGCACTAGGTTGCCCCAGCCGACGGCTACAGAGTCGGCCCCTGTCAGGATCGTCAGGGACATCCACGTACCCAGCCCGAAGAGCAGGAGCAGTGTCCACCCTGCGGCCTGTCGACTGATGCGGGTGAGAGTCATCGTCACGCTGCGACCGGCACGCGGTTGGCGACCCGACTGCCCACCCCCACCTCGTCCGCGCGAGGTGAGGGTCCGTCATCGTCCATGGGGGAACGCTGGTACAGGCCCATGACGTGATCGCGGGTGAGATCAGCGGCGGGGGAATCCATGACCACCGAACCCGACCGCAGGCCGACGATCCTATCCCCCCAGCTCAGCGCCAGTTCTACGTGGTGCAGCGAGCACACCACCGTCAGCGCCTCGCAGGCCGCCACCTGGCGCAGAAGGGCCATGACCTCGACGGCCGACTCGGGGTCCAGGGAGGCGACGGGCTCATCGGCGAGGAGGACCGCGGGGTGCTGCATGAGGGCGCGGGCGATCGCAACCCGCTGCTGCTGACCGCCGGAGAGTGTGTCTGCGCGGCGCTCTGCAAACGCCCGCAGACCCACGCGCTCCAGGTGATCCAGCGCCTCCGAACGCAGGGAGCGCGGATAGGACCACGCCCCGAGCCTGGGTCCACGCAGGCGAGCAGAGGCCCCGGTCAACACGTTTTCCAGCGCCGTCAACGGGCCAACCAGCTCGAACTGCTGGAAGATGAATCCGACCTTGGAGCGCAGGGTCCGCAGGTCTCGCCCGCGGATCGCCGACACGTCCGTGCCCTGGACCACGACCCGGCCCTCGCTCGGCGATTCGAGTCCGTCCACCAGTCGCAGCAAGGTCGACTTGCCGGATCCGGAGGCCCCGAGGAGGACCGCGACCTGCCGTTCCGGCACATCGAGGGTCACCTCACGCAGGGCCCAGGCATCCCCGAAGCGCTTGCCCAGGCCCTCGAAGGACACCGCTGGCGTTAGCTCTCGCACTGCTTGGCACCGGTCTTGGCGCAGATGTCGCGGATGAGGTCGTAGACGGAGTCGTCGACCGGCGACAGAGCGGCGAACACGGAGCGGAAAGCCTCAGAGTCGGCGTCCGCGATGCCATCGGCAATGATCTGATCGATCGTCACGCTTGACAGCGCGTTTCGCAGCGATTCCTGTACATCGTTGGGAAGCACCGAGGAGTAGACGACCGGAGCTCCGGGAACCTTGGTCCTCTCAACAACGCGCACAGCGTCAGACTTCGCGACCTCGGAATCCTCTGCGAATCCGGCCTCGCATTCGCGTCCTTCACCGGTCTTGGTCACCGAAATGTCATGCTTTCCGGCGAACACGGGGGTCACGCCGGTATCTGGGTCGATGCCCTCTTCGATGAGGCGGTAGGACGGGAACAGATACCCCGAGGTCGAGGAAGGATCGACAAAGCAGACCTTCTTGCCCGCAAACCCCGCCAGCGTCGTGATTGGGGAGTCGACCGGCACGATCGCCTCAGAGTAGTAGCCCGGTTCCTCCCCTGCCTCGGTGACGATCGAGGAAATGGCCGTGAGCTTGGCGCCCTTGTTGGTCGCGATGACGTAGGTGAATCCGGAGAAGGATGCGACGTCAATCTTCCCGGCAATGGCCGCTTCGATGAGCGCGGCGTAGTCCGTCGACTCCTTGTATTCGACCTTTTTGCCGGTCTTGAGGGCGATGTAGTCCATGAGGGGCTGGTAGTTGGTTTCGGTGTCCACCGAATCCGGGACGACGCCGAAGATCAGCGTCGAGGAGTCCTTCGCATACGTCCCGGCCGTCGGCTTCTCCGTGTCGGCCTTCGACGCGTCGGAGCAGCCGGTCAGCGCCGCCGCCCCGCTCAGCAGGAGCGCGAGCAGGCCGGCCGCCGCGCGGGCAGTGGGCAAGGTTGTCATTGTGTTGTGTGTCCTTTCCTTGGGTTGTCTTGTGCCGCAGGACTGCCCTGCGTCACACCGTCGCCGCTGGTCAGCAGCGCCGGCAGGTCTGAAATGGAGGGCAGGACCAGGTGTGCCCCCGCGCCATGAAGGTCGTCTTCTCCATGCGTCCCCGTCAGGACGCCTATGACCGTCCCCGCGCCCGCCGCGAGGCCGCTGCGTACGTCCGCGATCGTGTCACCGGCCGTGAGCAGGGCTTTGACCGAGCTGCCGCCCAACCGCATCAACGCAGCGAGCGCAAGATCCGGAAATGGTCGCCCGCGCCCCACGTCGGCGGGAGACAAGGTGAGGTCCGCCATCGTGCGCCATCCGACGGCGTCGAGGAGCGCGTCGCGAGTCTTCGGCGAGAATCCCGTGGTCAGCGCGACCCTCACTCCCCGCCCCTGAAGATGGACGATGACGTCCCTCGCCCCCGGCACGGGTCTCACCAGTCCCGAGGCGAGCCGGGCGGCGTAGACGGCCTCGAAGACCTGGTTGGCGTGGGTGGCCAGGGCGAGGTCCTGGTCGAAGAGGTCGAGGAAGACGGTGATCTTGGACTCGCCCATCCGGCGGACCACCTCCTCGCAGCGGGCGTCACCTGCGGGGATGCCCGCGTCACGGAGGGCGGCGAAGAAGGCGTCGAGGACCAGGCCCTCGTCGGATATGGTCGTGCCGGCAAGGTCCAGGACGGCGACCTCGGGCAGCGGAATCGTGGTCATCGTGGGATCTTTCGGTCGCGGATGGACAGTCGGGAAGGAGCGAGAGTGGTGGGTCCTGCGACGGCTCCGCGCCGACGCACCCCGATTTCGACGAGGGCGTCTTCGATCGCGCCGCACGCCTGCGCCATCGTCTGCGGTGTCACCTGCCCGATGCACCCCACCCGGAAGGTGTCCTCTGCCGTCAACTTGCCGGGATACAGGATGAAGCCGCGCGCCTTAACCTCCTGGTAGAAGGCGGAAAAGTCCCAGCGCGGCGAGGCCGGGGCGTAGAAGGTGTGGATGATCGGAGCCTGGAGCGCGTCCGGGAGGTAGGGCGCGAGACCAAGGCTGGCAGCGCCGTCCGCCAGCGCCCGCGAGTTCTCCTGGTAGCGCACCAGGCGCACCGCACGCCCACCCTCCTCCTCGAAGGCGAGCATCGCCTCGCGTAGCGCCGCGACGACGTGAGTGGGCGGGGTGTAGCGCCACTGCCCCGTCCGTTCCATGTAGGCATGCTGGTCAGCGAGGTCAAGGCTCAGTGAGCTGCACCGCCCATCCGCCGCCGCCAGCGATTCCCGGCGCGCAATGGCGAACCCCACTCCCGGAAGGCCCTCAAGGCACTTGCCCGACGCCGCGACCGCTGCCTCGACCCCCGGGTGGTCCGGAAGAGTGTCGAGCGCACCGAAGGTGGACATCGCGTCGAGCAGGAGCCGCGCCCCACAGGCGTGGACAGCATCAGCGATGTCCGGCAGCGGGTTCAGCAGCCCGGTCGATGTCTCGCAGTGGATGAGGCCGACGTGCGTGATCCCGGGATGCTCCCGCAGTTCACGGGCGATCTGCCCTGGGTCAATCGGCTGGTCCCAGGGCGTGGCGATGACGCGGACGCGCAGGCCCGCTACCTGCGCAATCCGCGCCATCCTCTCGCCGTAAGCACCGTTGCTCGCGACCAGCAGCCCGCCCGACTGAGGGACAAACGTGCGCACCATCGCCTCGACCGAAAAGGTTCCCGAGCCCTGCATCGGCACGCACGTCAACTCGCGGCCCAGCATCCCCCCCGCAGCGCGCACGATGGCAGCACGCACCTCAGCAGTGACATCGTTGAAGTCCTGATCCCACGACCCAAAGTCCCGTGTCGCCGCCGCGCGAACCCTGTCCGATGTGGTGAGGGGCCCCGGTGTCAGGAGAACGTGTCCTGGTTCGTTGATCACGCCTCCCATGCAAGAAGGTCAAGGTTGCCACCCGGTGAACGCCGCCCGACAAGTCGCGCAACATCAGAAGAAAAGCCGTAGCGCCCCAGGGACTACCCGACGGTAACCACCTCGATGCCGCGTGCGCTCGCCCCTCCCCCGCGAGCATGTGGAAACCTGAGCATTAAGAGCGCTGTCGTCGCTGCTAATGCTCAGGTTTCCACATGCTCGGCGCGAGGGTCGGGTGAACCGCAGCGACGCTCACTCCTCCCCCCTCACCAAGGGCATGGATAGGATCGTGGTCAAGGTCGGCAGAGTCAGCCGGACCCTCACCGTGAGGGTGACGTAAGCAATCCAAGGAGTCACACATGGGGAGCCCATCGCTGTATGTCGAACGTCGGGGCGCTGGACGGCCTTTGGTGTTCGTCCACGGAAACGGAGTTGATCACCGCATCGACATGCCGCTGGGCTCCGTCGTCGACGCGGTCGGCGAGTGGGAGCGCTGGCATCTGGACCTTCCAGGGTTCGGAGCCAGCCCCCTGCCCGATTCGATCGTCTCGACGCAGACGATGGCGGAGGCCCTGCTCAGCTGGCTACGCGACACCTTTGGAGATAGTCGGTTCGCGCTCGTTGGAAGCTCCTATGGAGGCTTGCTTGCCCGATACGTTGTCTCGCAGATTCCTCAGCAGATTGACGGCTTGGCGCTGCTCTACCCCCTAGCCGTCGCCGACCGGAAGGCCCGAACGCTACCACTGCGTCGCGTCGCCCGCTACGACCCGGCGGTCGAGGCGACAGCGTCACCCAGCGACTGGGCGGAGTATGCGGAGGTCGCCGTCGTCGAGTCGGCGCGGGGGTGGAACGCCTACCAAGAGTTCGTCCTCGCGCCCCCCGGCACCTCTGGAATACCGCCCATCGTTGCAAGGCTGGAGTCCTCCTACGACCTGGCGGTGCCCCCCGAGCGGGCGGAACGACCCTTTGTCCGGCCCAGCCTGATCCTGTGTGGACGCGACGACCACATCGTCGGCTACCAGGACCAATGGGACCTGATGCCTCACTATCCGGCCGCCACCTACGCCGCACTCACCGATGCCGGACACGCCCTGTGGTTCGACCAACCCGAACTTGTCTCCGCCCACTTCGCCGACTGGCTGATGCGCCTCCGCGCGTCCTTCGTGGGGTGAGACCCCTACGGGCACATTTCTGCTGCGGCGGGGTCGGTGGTTGAGCAGGGGAAGACCTCGTCGACGGTGGCTTGGGTGATCACGAGGGGAGCAACCTCGAAGCGGGCTACCGCTTTTGCGCCGTTGGTTACGGAGTTGTCGGTGGGGGGAAGGGCGGAGTTCGCCAGGGCGTAGGCCACGACCTCGACGGTCTTGTCGATGATGAGCGCCTCCGGCGTGTGGATGGTCGCATACTGCGCGCCCTCGCGGACCAGGAGAACCGACTCGCGCTCGGCGTCTAGGCCGACCACCACCGGAGTGTCGAACCCTGCGCTCTGGCAGGCTTTGAGGATCGAGCGGGCGATTCCGTCGTTGGGAACCAGGACACCGTCGGGGCCTTTGCCCTGGTAGGACGTGGTCAGGGTTGACTTCATCCGGATCCGGGCCTTCTTGCCGTCCCAATCGGTGGTCGCGACGTCGGCGAACCCGGTGGTGCCAGAACCTACCGAGAGAACCCCCTCGTCAAGGAGTGGCTGGAGAACCTCCATCGCCGCCTCATACAGCAACCGGGCGTTCGGATCCGTCGCTTCACCGGCAAACAGTTCAACGGTCCACGGGCCCCCCGGCTTCTTCTCCTCCAGGCCCTGGACCAGGGTCTCCGCCTGGAGGCGCCCAATGGTCTCGATGCCATACTGAACCACCGCATCCACCGCCGCTGTGTTTTCCAGCAGGCGGCCATAGGAGATGATCCACGTGCCATTGGCTTTCATCGCATCGAGGTACGGGCCCGCGTCCCCCACACCCGCCGCCGCGCCGATGACCATCGCCTTGGCGTCCTCATCGATCGCCGTGAAGACCTGCTCGTCGAGGGGCTTGTCCCCCGCTACGAAGGGCAGAAGCCTGAACCCCGCCTCCTCGACGGCAGCTTTCAGGTAGGCGTCGCGCACCGCCGTCGGATCGTCGCCATACCAACCAAACCCCTCGGGAAGCGACACCGCGACCACGTCACCACCCTCCCAAGCCCCACCATCATCCGTCCACACCGCAGGGTCGTCATCGTTCACACCTTCCTGGGTGACAGGCGGGCTCTCGTCACGGGAGCAACCCCCCACAAGCGCCACCGCCACGATCATGCCGACCACGCCGCGCACCCACGCTCGACGAACCATGAGCCCCTCACCTCTCCTTGCTTGCCAAGCCTTCTGTTGACCAGCACCCTACGGCATGAGGGTCGCGCTCGCCATGACGGGGTTGTGATGGGAGTGCTCGAACCCGAGATCCACGACTCGGACGTCGGTGAGCGTCACGTTGGGCGAGGCGATGAAGCCGTCGGGCGAGGAGACCTCGTTGCTTCCATCCCATGGCTTGTCGGTGAGCCGCGCGGTGGGACCCTGGCCCGTCGCCATCGTCCAGCCGGTCGGCACCTTTCCCACCTCCCAGGTCCCGGGAACCCAGTCCTGCACGGCGGAAACACCCGGGAAATCCTCGCCAAAGTCGCCGCCGATGATCACGTAGTTCCCGGCGGAATACTCCTTGGCCGCGACCTCCTTCAGCTCTCCGAGCTGGACCATCCGCGCGCCATCGTCCGACGTCGGGTCAAGCTGGAGATTGATGAGCACCAGCTCCCGACCCACGCCCACGGGTGTGCGCTCGACGACAAGACAGCGCTTGTGGTGGAAGAGCCGCGCCGGCCAGCCAAACCGTCCTGGCAGCGCAACCCGGGTCGCCTGGGAGGGCTTGAAGACGCTGAGTGTCTGGAGTCCCGAGCCCAATCGCCCGATCGGAGGCACGGGGAACGGGGCGAAAAATGATCGCAGGTTGGTGGCGAAGACTGAGGCCATCGCGGGGGCCACTTCGCGAACCCGCGCGCTCTGGTCAACGCCCCCCGAGCGCCGCGAGCGCGTGTCAACCTCCTGGAGGAGGACGGCGTCGGCTGGGTGGTCGGTGAGCGTCGCGAGAATACCGGCCAGGTTCGCCTCGACGGCCTCGCCCGGCGGGTTGACCATCTTTCCGCCGTGAGCGTAAAAGTCCTGGTCCTTGCCCAGTCCCGCGTAGCCCACGTTGAAGGTCAGCAGGGTCAGTGCGTCGCCGGGCGCGAGCTGCCGGATCTCCGAGCCCGCTTCGGCGCGCTCAACCGTCAGCCTCTCGCTGTCTCGCGGTCGGTACTCCAAGGTCGTTTCGATCGCGAGGAAACCGCCGATGACCACGCAGATCACCGCGACGACCACCACGGCCACCCGTCCGATCCTGCGGCGGGCCGAGACCTTCGGTGGCTGGGTGAGGGGACGACGGCGGCGACGCCGCGGCATAGCAACCCTCCTCATCTCGGCGCGGTCTTGCGCGTCATACTAACCTTTCGGCTCCTCGGTCGCCGCCCCGAATCGCCGCGCCCGCCCCGCGTACTCCTCGATCGCCGCCCACAGGTCCCTCCGGTCGACATCGGGCCACAGCGTCGAGGTGAAGACGAGCTCGGCGTAGGCGGATTCCCAGATCAGGAAGTTGGACAGCCGCTGCTCGCCCGAGGTGCGCCAAAACAGATCGACATCGGGGATCTCAACACGCCGCCCCCCCGCCGTCTCCGCGCCCAGAGCTCGCCCCAGTTCCTCCTCGCTGATCCGTCCTTCACCCTGTGTACGCACGATGGCGGACGCTGCCTCGGCAATTTCCCCTCGCCCTCCGTAGTTGACACAGAGGTTGAGGGTCGCCCTGGTGTTGTCGGCCGTCAGCTCAGCAGCCTCCCTCAGTTCCCTTACGACCGACGGCCAGAGCCGCTGCTCGGATCCGGTCCACACGATCCGGACCCCCCAGGAGTGGAACAGATCGCGCCGGGCGCGCAGGACCTTGCGCGAATAGCCCATCAGGAAGCGCACCTCCGAGGGGCTGCGACGCCAGTTTTCGGTGGAGAAGGCGTAGGCGCTTACCCACTCCACCCCAATCTCCAAGGCCCCGGCGACCACCTCAACCAGTGCCTCTTCTCCCGCGCGATGCCCCTCGGTCCGTGGAAGCCCACGCGCATTCGCCCAGCGCCCGTTTCCATCCATGACGACCGCAACATGCCGCGGAATTGCCTCGGGCGGCAGCGCTGGCGGGCAGGCCCCCGTCATCGTCCGACCATCGCTAGGGAGCGGAGGGGGCGGTCGAGGTGCCACTGGGCGTAAGCGGCGGCCAACCCTGCGGCTTGGCGACGGGCAGGCTCGCTGGAGGCCTCGGCGGTGGGCCAGTCGGCGGCGAGGAGGGCGCCGAGCAGGTTGAGAGCCTCCACGCTGGGAGCGGCGGCGCCGGAGGGGCGGCAGTCAGCGCAAACAGCCCCGCCGACCTGCGGCGAGAAGGCGCGGTGCGGGCCGGGGGCTCCGCATCGGGCGCAGGCGTCGAAGCTGGGCGCATAGCCGGCGATGGCCAGCGCGCGCACAAGGAAGGAGTCGAGGATCAGCCCCGCCGGATGCGCCCGCGTCGACAACGCCCGCAAACCCCCCGCGAGCAGGAGGAACAGCTGGGTCGCCGGCTCTCCCTCCTCCTCGGTGAGCTTCTCCGCGGCCTCAACCATCGCGCTCGCGGCGGTGTAGAGCGCGAAGTCGTCGGCAATGGGCGCGGCGTAGGCCCCCAGCGTCTCGACCTGGGTGACAATGTCGAGGCTCCGCCCCTTATGAAGGAGCACGTCAACGTGCATAAACGGCTCCATCCGCGCCCCGATCCGCGAGGTCGTGCGCCGCACCCCCTTGGCGACCGCCCGCACCCGCCCGTGGTGCCGGGTCAGCAGCGTCACGATCCGATCGGCCTCCCCCAGCTTGTGGGTGCGCAACACGATCGCGGCGTCCCGGTACGTCTTCACCGCGCCCCCTAGCTCAGCGGGTAGCGCGCGTAGATCGATTCGAGCAGTTTGCTCGCCCCCTCGAACCGATTCTTCGAGTTCTTCGCATGGACGATGACGACCGCCACTCGGTGCCGACCCGACGGTTTCGCTGTGGCGACCAGGCAATACCCTGCCGAACCGGTGTACCCCGTCTTGAGGCCGTCGACTCCCAGGCTGGGCTTGTAGAAGGGGAAGCCTTCGAGGAGCTGGTTCGTAGAGCGCGCCTTCTTACCCTTGACCTTGACTGACGACTTCTTGGTGAGGGTCGTCAGGCCTGGGTCGGCCTTGAGGAGGGCTGCGGTGAGCGTTGCCATGTCCTTGGCGGAGACCTGGTTCCCGCCTTGGGTGCCGGGGATCTTGAGACCGAACCGGTCAAGGTCCTTGGTGTCGAGGCCCGAGACGGAGATGAACGTGGACTTCGTCATGCCGAGCTTGGCCGCCTTGGCGTTCATCTTCCGGACGAACTTGGCGTTGTTGCCTGAGATGTAGATCCCGATCTGGGTGACGGCCGCGTTATGGGAGGAGACCACCGACAAGGCATCGAGCTGCTTCAGGGTGAAGGTCTGGCCGACCTTTAGGGGCCTACCTCCGGTGTTCCAGTCGGTGCTCATGCGCACAAGGTTGGGATCGGTGATGGAGATCTTGGTGTCCCAGGTCAACCGCCCTGCAGCGACCTCGTCGCGGACGATCAGCGCCGTCATGAGCTTGGCAAGGGAAGCGACGGAGGTCGCCTTGTTCGCGTTCTTCTGATAGAGCACCTCTCCGGTGTCCACATCGAAGGCGTAGACCTCTCGGGCCTTGGGAATCGTAAGGGTGGGCCGTGCGACGTCTGCGACCGACGCCGAAATGTATCCGCCGGAGACTGACAGGCGCGGGGTGCCGTCCTGGGCTGAGTGAACAGCGTGAACCTGGATGAGGCTGCCCTTGGAGAGGATCGTCTGTGTTCCGAAACCCGGCCACATGTCGACGCAGCTGTAGACCCTCAGAGCCTTGAGCGTCTTGACCTTGGCGAGGTTCTTCGTGAGGTAGCTCGTTGTTGGCTGGGAGGAGACTCCCGGCGGTGCCTCGGCGATGTCGCCGCAGGGCTTTCCCGCAGGGAACGCGGATTTGACCGCCGCCGGGGGTGTTGGCGCGCTCTCCTCAGCCACCTGCTGTGCGACCGGCGGTGTCGTCGCCGCCTCCACGACGTCGCTCTCCAGATGGAACCCCTGTCCACCCGCGATGAGCGCCACCCCCAGCACGCACACCGCCACCTGTCGTCGAGCCACTCGATCCACGCCCCACATTCTGCCAGTCCCCCTCCCCCACCCCGCCACCCCACGCCCGGAGGCGGGGCTAGCGTTCGGAGCGGTTGATGGCGGAGATGATGGCTTTGAGGGAGGCTCGGATGATCGAGGGGTCGATGCCAACGCCCCACAGGGTCTGACCAGCAACCTCGCACTCGACGTAGGCGGCGGCGGAGGCGTCACCGCCTTCGGAGAGGGCGTGCTCGGCGTAGTCGAGAACCGCCACGTGAAGACCCAAGCCCGTCAGAGCGTGGACAAAGGCGGCGATGGGGCCGTTGCCGACCCCGGTGATGCTGACCGGAGTTCTACGATCCAGGAGATCGGCGGTGAGGGTCTCTTCGCCATCGTCCGTGGTGGTGGACTTGGTGCGCAGGAGCTCTAGGCGACCCCAGCGATCAAGGGGAGTGTCGGGCGGAGCGGGGAGGTACTCGTCGGCGAAGGCGAGCCAAAGCTCCTCGGCGCTCATCTCGGCGCCGCTGGCGTCCGTCTGGGACTGGACAACGCGGGAGAACTCGATCTGGAGGCGGCGCGGCAGGTCCAGGGAGCGCTCATGCTTGAGGAGGTAGGCGATGCCGCCCTTGCCGGACTGGGAGTTGACGCGGATGACCGCCTCGTAGCTGCGACCCACGTCGCGGGGGTCAACGGGGAGGTAGGGGACAAACCAGGGGTAGTCGCGCTCGTTGACGCCGGCGGCGCGGGCGTGGGCTTCGCGGGCCTCCAAGCCCTTCTTGATCGCGTCTTGGTGGGAGCCGGAGAAGGAGGTGTAGACGAGGTCGCCGCCGTAGGGGGCGCGCGGGGGGACCTCCATGCGGGTGCACCGCTCGACCGTGCGGCGGATCTGGTCGATGTCGGAGAAGTCGATCTGCGGGTCGATCCCTTGGGTGAAGAGGTTCATCCCGAGGGTGATGAGGTCGACGTTGCCGGTGCGTTCTCCCTGGCCAAAGAGGCAGCCTTCGACGCGGTCTGCACCGGCTTGGAGGGCGAGCTCGGCGGCGGCGACGGCGCAACCTCGATCATTGTGGGGGTGGACGGACAGGGCGATGTGCTCGCGGCGCGACAGATGGCGGTCCATCCACTCGATCTGGTCGGCGTAGATGTTGGGGGTGGCGCGCTCGACGGTCGCGGGGAGGTTGAGGATGATCTCGCGGTCGGGGCCGGGGGCCCACTCGTCCATGACGGCTTCGCAGATGGCGAGCGCGAACTCCAGCTCGGTGTCGATGAAGATCTCGGGAGAGTACTCGAAACCGAAATCGACGTCATCGTCCAGGTGCTTGTTGGCGAAGTCCATGACATCGCGGGTGCCGTCCACCGCAAGGGCGATGGTCTGGGCGCGGTCGTTTCTAAAGACGACGTCGCGGAACAGGGGGCTCGTCGCGTTGTAGAGGTGGACGTTGGATCGCGGCAGACCGACCAGGGAGGAGACCGTCCGGTCAATGAGGTCGCGGCGAGCCTGGGTCAGGACGGAGATCGTGACGTCATCCGGGATGGCTTCGGTGGTGACCAGCGAGCGGACAAAGTCGAAGTCCGTCTGGGATGCGGCGGGGAATCCGACCTCGATCTCCTTGTAGCCCATGGAGATGAGGAGGTCGAACATGGCGCGTTTGCGGCCGGGATCCATGGGCTCGATGAGCGCTTGGTTGCCATCGCGCAGGTCAGTGGACAGCCAGCGTGGGGCGCGGGTGATGCGCCGGTCGGGCCAGCTGCGGTCGGGGAGGTGGACGGGGTTGGTCTCGTGGAAGGGCCGGTAGCGGCTGATCGGCATGGGGGACGGCTGTTGGGCGTTGATGGCAGACATGGTGCTCCTGTGATGTGGTCGCGAGGGAATCGGCCGGGCGCGTCAACCGCCGCGACGAGGTAC
>Ga0123356_10004588_pt1 | contig 14247 bp, 5 predicted proteins | sample TergutEmb28metaG_2_FD_92546 | JGI IMG/M metagenome (GOLD analysis project Ga0123356, IMG submission 92546) | Embiratermes neotenicus P3 segment gut microbial communities from Petit-Saut dam, French Guiana - Emb289 P3 | ecosystem: Host-associated > Arthropoda: Insects > Digestive system > Gut ...
TCGCCGGAGGAGATAAGGAAGATGTCCGCCACGAAGATCATCACCGCGGACACGTATGATGATGAAGGATATCCAATAGAGATGGGTCTGATGGACCCGCACATGGGTGTCATCGAGCCCGGCCTCAGATGCAAGACATGCGGATGCAAGGTGGATGAATGTCCGGGGCACTTCGGGCACATAGACCTGGCGATGCCGGTCATACACGTCGGTTTCATCAAGGACATAAAGACGCTCCTTGAGAGCACATGCCGCAAGTGCGGGAGACTAATGCTCACCGAGGACCAGATCGAGGAGACCAGGCAGAACATGGACCGGGTCGAGGAACTCGGAGGGGACACGGCGGACAAGAAATCGTTCACGAAGATCACCGCCAAGGACGCATCGTCCAAGGGGTCGTGCCCGTACTGCAGAGAGGAACAGATAAAGATCAAACTGGACAAACCGACGACGTTCAGGGAGGTGGACGATAACCACAAGCTGACGCCGAGGGAGGTAAGGGACAGACTGGAGCGCATACCGGACGAGGACCTGAGGACGCTGGGCATGGACCCGGCGACATGCAGGCCGGAGTGGATGGTGCTCACCGCGCTGGCGGTACCTCCGGTCACGGTAAGGCCGTCCATCACGCTGGACACCGGTGACAGGTCGGAGGACGACCTGACGCACAAGCTGGTCGACGTATTGAGGATAAACCAGAGGCTCAGGGAGAACAGGGACGCGGGCGCTCCGCAGCTGATCGTCGAGGACCTTTGGGAACTGCTTCAGTATCACGTCACAACATACTTTGACAACCAGACATCGGGCATACCGCCGGCAAGGCACAGGTCGGGACGCCCGCTGAAGACGCTGGCGCAGAGGCTGAAAGGTAAGGAGGGAAGATTCCGTTCCAACCTTTCCGGAAAGAGAGTGAACTTCTCCGCCCGTACCGTGATATCACCGGACCCGCTCCTGTCGATAAACGAGGTGGGCGTTCCGGTCAAGGCGGCCCGTGAGCTCACGGTCCCCGTTCACGTGAACGAGCATAACATAGAAGCGTTGAGGACAATGGTCGCACGCGGTCCCGAACCTTCTGAGGACGGCCCGTATCTTCCGGGAGTGAATTACGTGATACGCTCGGACGGAAGGAGGATAAGGGTGACGTCGCGCAACGCGCAGGAGGTGTCCGAGGGACTGGACATCGACTACACCGTAGAGAGACAGCTTGTGGACGGTGACGTGGTACTGTTCAACAGACAGCCGTCGCTGCACAGGATGTCGATGATGGCGCACCGTGTCCGTATCATGGACGGGAAGACATTCCGTTTCAACCTGTGCGTATGTCCGCCGTACAACGCGGACTTCGACGGTGACGAGATGAACCTGCACGTCCTGCAGAGCGACGAGGCACGTGCCGAGGCGCGTATACTGATGCAGGTGCAGGAGAACATCCTGTCGCCGAGATACGGAGGGCCGATAATAGGGGCCATCCACGACCACATAACGGGAATATACTATCTGACACACGGCATAACGAAATTCGACCGCACAAGGACGCTGAACATATTGTCCAAGCTGTCGCATGTCGAGATGCCGGAACCCGCCGGAAAGGAGAACGGCAAGGAGTACTGGACCGGGAAACAGCTGTTCTCTACCGTATTGCCGGACAACCTGCGTTCGACGTTCAAGGCATCGATATGCCAGAACTGCGACCGCTGCAAGAACGAGAACTGCGAGTTCGACTCGTACGTGAAGGTAAGGGACGGCAAGCTGCTGTGCGGAACGATCGACGCGAAATCGATAGGCAACAGCAAGGGGAAGATACTGGACCGCATCGCCAGGGACTACGGACCGGAGAGGGTAAGACAGTTCATAGACGAGGTCACAAGGCTCGCCCTCGGGGCGATAATGGACCGCGGCTTCAGCACCGGGATAGACGACGAGGACATACCGGAAGAGGCGAAGATGCAGATACAGGAATTCAACAGGGAGTGCATAGACAAGGTGACGTCGTTCGTGCAGTCATACCGTGACGGCACCCTGGACCAGATGCCCGGGCGTTCCCTCAGGGAAACGCTGGAGGTGGAGGTCATGAAGGTGCTCGGTCAGGCCCGTGACCAGGCGGGACGCATAGCCGGAAAACATCTGGGTATGGAGAACTCCGCAGTGGTCATGGCGAAGTCGGGCGCAAGGGGATCCATGCTGAACCTGTCACAGATGGCGGGTTGCGTAGGACAACAGGCCGTGCGTGGTGAGCGTCTGTCCAGAGGATACTGGAACAGGACACTCCCGCACTTCACGAAAGGGGACCTGGGAGCATACGCGAAGGGATTCGTCTCCAACTCGTACAAGACGGGATTGGCGCCGACCGAGTTCTTCTTCCATGCGATGGGAGGAAGGGAAGGTCTGGTCGACACCGCGGTCAGGACATCCAGGTCCGGTTACATGCAGCGCCGTCTGATATCGGCGCTGGAGGATCTCAAGCTGATGGGCGACGGAACCGTCAGGAACACCGCCGACACCATAATCCAGTTCGAATACGGAGAGGACGGAGCGGATCCGGCCAGGTCCGTACAGGGCAAGGCGATAGATCTGGACGACCTGTTCGTGGAAGTGCTCGGTGACGACGCGGAGAAACTGCTGGTCGTCGAGACAAGCGACGTTGGAGAGGACTACGGTACGATAGAGAAGGACGAGATGGAGTTCATAGAGGAAGAGGAAGGAAGCTTCGAGGAACCCGAGTTCGGAGGTGAGTGAGATGGCCAAGAAAGACACGATGAACGCATTGCTGAAGAGGGACATCGACCCGGAGACGGCAGAACTGCTCCTCACCAGATACAGCACACTGAGCCAGATAAGCGAGGCCGGTTCCGAGGAACTGGTGTCGCTCGGGATATCCGAGGAAGAGGCATCCTCCGCCCTGTCCAAGATAGGCAGGAGGACGGTATCCATCAGGTCGGAGAAGACGAAGAAGGTGGAGGAGATCGAGGAACCGATGGAACATCCCCACAATCCCCTGGAGCTTTCCGAGGAAGGGAAGAGGCTGAAGGAGATAGCGGACGGCAAAGGGATCAAGATACCTCTGAAGATAATCGTCGACATCGCGAAACGTCTGAGGAACGCGGACCTGCCGGAGGAAGTATACGAGAAACTGGTGACGGTCGCGGCCAGGATGTACGAGAGCCACCGCATGGACCCCAACGAGTCCGCAGGGATAATGGCGGCGCAGTCCATAGGAGAGCCGGGAACACAGATGACGATGCGTACCTTCCACTACGCCGGTGTGGCCGAGATAAACGTCACGCTGGGTCTTCCGAGACTGATAGAGATCGTGGATGCAAGGAGAGTGCCCAGCACACCGATGATGACCGTCCGCCTGACAGGCATGGCCGCGGAGGACGAGAACATCGCGAGGCTCGTCTCATCGGAGATAGAGATGACGAATCTTCTGGATGTCGCGTCCATCAGGACGGACATAACGAACATGAGGTTCATCATACAGCCCGATATGAGGAAGATGGATGCCCGCGGTGTGAAGATGGAAGACCTCATAGACCGTCTGAACAAGGTCAAGGCCGCCCGCGGGCAGGTGGAGACGAAGGATCAGGAGATAATAGTGACATCCGACGAATCGTCCTACAAGAAGCTGCAGGCGATCTATGATGCGATAAAAGGCGTGAAGATCAAAGGCATCGACGGAATAATAAGGGCGGTCATAAGGAGGGATTCCAAGACCGGCAAATGGGTCATATACACAGAAGGCAGCAACCTGAAGGAAGTGCTGAAGGTGGCCGGCGTGGACCTTTACAACACGATGACCAACAGCATCCAGGAGGTCGCCGACGTCCTCGGCATAGAGGCGGCGCGCAACTCGATAATAAAGGAGGCATACAACACTCTGTCCGAACAGGGACTGAGCGTTGACATAAGACACATCATGCTTGTCGCCGACCTGATGACCAACGACGGATACGTCAAGGCAATAGGAAGGCACGGAATTTCCGGAAGGAAATCAAGCGTATTGGCAAGGGCAGCGTTCGAGATAACGGCGGCGCACCTGCTTCATGCGGCCATGATCGGTGAGATAGACCATCTCGACGGAGTGGCGGAGAACATCATTGTCGGTCAGCCGGTGACCCTGGGTACCGGTGCCGTCAATCTGATATACACGCCGAGGGGGAATAAACAATGATAGACATAGGGAGAGCATTAAAGTCGGCGATCTCCACCGGACAGGTGGAGTTCGGCATAGGACAGACAGAGAAAGCGGTCAAGAACGGAAAGGCACAGATGATCATACTCGCGAGGAACTGCCAAAGCGATTTCCTCAAGGGGGATGTGAAGGTGAAGGTGCATATCTATGAGGGCAACAACATGGAGCTCGGAGCCCTCTGCGGTAAGCCGTTCTCGGTGTCCGCGCTGGCGGTCATCGATAAGGGCAGCTCTAATATCTTAACGCTGTGAGAAACATGTCCGCAGAAATAGTACTGACCGAGGACACGCTGATGTACATCTCGTTATTCGAGACGATAACGAAGGCCAATGTCATAGACTGCATGGATGCCGACGATAAATTGGTGTTCGTGGTCGAGACGGGGCAGGGAAACATCGCCGTAGGGAAGAAAGGGGAGCATGTGATAAGGCTCAAGGACCGCACCGGAAAGAACATCCAGGTGGTCGAGTATTCCCCGGATCCTGAACAGTTCGTGAAGAACGTGTTCCACATATACGAACCGCAGAACGTCGTGATAGAGCAGCGCGGGAATATAACGCATGCGACCATCACGGTCGATCCGAAGCTCAAAGGGCGCGCGATCGGCAAAGCGGGAAAGAATCTGCGTATAGCAAGGGACATCGTGAACAGGCATCACGAGATACAGAGCATCAGCGTAGACTGACCAACCCCCGGGTCAACGGTCCGATAAACATTTTCCTTTCAATTTTATGATCCTCACAGAGGGATACGTTCGACCTCCAATCTGTCCGCAGTGGGATATTCCTCGACGATGTAACATTTGAACGGCAGTTCGTCCGCTATCTCCTCGACGATCCATGGCGCTATCTCCATCCTTTTCCTTTCTGTGTCAATGGCCATGAGCTCATCGGGAACATCGTATCCGTTGCGCAGCAGTTCGGCAGCGGCATCAAGGTCGTCGGCGTAGATCAGACCTTTCAGCACGGTACCGTCATCGGTGACCACCTCATACTCCTTCGCGTTCCTCTCGGCCGTCCGTATCAGGCGCTTCCTGAGCTGGACGGAATCCTTGAAAGCGGATGAGCAGAAGCGTATGTTCGCCTTCGGGAATCTTTTCATTATCCGTATCGCGAGAGCGTCGGAACCGAGTATCGCAGATGACACATCATCCTTCAGTTCGTACTGTCTGGCACTCATCATATCCCAATTGCTTTCCGAGAACTCCAGCTCGTTGATGTTGACGAAATCCACGCCCATCCCTATGACGTCGCCGACCAGTCCCTCAAGCTGCGGAGCGAGGTCTGGGAGGGACGGCACCTCGATGCCGACATCCATGTTCACGGACGAGATGATCTTACTGAGATCGGTCGTTCCGATCCGTTCCCAAACGTCGGTCGGCGGGTGGAACCTTATCTCGTCGAGCCCGGCCTCCTCCAGAACCATCGTCCTCCCGAGGTCGATGGACGAGGTGTACAGATGTATGTGGTGTCCTTTCCCGAACCTTTCCTTGAGCATCCTTATCACACCGACGGTCCTGTCCATATCGATGAGCGGATCGCCTCCGGTGATGCCGGTGCCGGTGGCGTCCATTCCCTCGGCCTCTGCGATGATCCCCTCGTGGTCGAACACCCTCCTCTCGTTGGCGAACATCACATCATTGTCCTTCTTCTCGTTCGAGATCGGACAATAGGGGCATCCGGTGTCACACCTGCCGGTCACGAAAAGGACCATCTTGGAGCCGTTCACACAATGTTCGCATCCTTTCGCACCCGTCCCATTGACGGCGGACCCGCACTCCGTCCTTTTCATCACAGGATTACCGTACGATGTTTTAATAATCCTTTCTGAGATTAGCTCATGAGATGAAGAGGGATACACGAATCATTCTGGCAATGGACGAGACCGATCCGGCAAAGGCGTTGAGCATCGTGAAGGACGTGAGCGGCCACATAGATGCGGTGAAGATAAACTGGCCCCTGATACTGTCCGCCGGCCCGGAGATGATAACGACCATGTCCGAAATAACGGATGTTATCTGTGACCTCAAGGTCGCGGACATCCCGAACACCGTTCGCTTGATAGTGGAAGGGGCGGTGGCAAGGGGCGCGGGCGCGGTGATAGTGCATGCATTCACAGGAGAGGATTCCCTCACCGCAGCGGTAGAGGCCGCCGGAAAGGCCGAGATATATGCGGTCACCGAGATGAGCCATCCCGGAGGGATGGCGTTCACCGCCGTCCATGCGGAGGAGATGGCGATGCTTGGTGTGAGATGCAACGTCGCCGGGTTCATAGCGCCTGCGACACGTCCGGAGAGGATCGCCGCGATAAGGAAGGTGGCCGGTCACAGGAGGATACTTTCACCGGGCGTCGGGGCGCAGGGAGGGAGCGCCGCATCGGCGATATCGGCGGGGGCGGATCACGTGATAGTGGGAAGGTCCGTCTACGGCTCCGCGGATCCGAAAAGGGAGCTCATAGGACTGGGAAAGGAGATACGCGCGATTCTCTGACCTTTTGCGTATATATACGCGCACTGAAAGCATATTTATACGTTAGCGGTAATGGACCGTCATTCTATAAGTGGAGATTGTGGAATGCGTCAGTCGAGAGATAGTTCGGAAAGTTCAGAAGGCCGATCAGGCAATATGGGCGGATGGATCGTAAATAACTGGCGTTCTTTGACCGTACTCTCTGCGATAGTGCTCATGGCTTTCATGCTCAGGGTGCTGTTCGCATACGGTACATCCGCGGGCAGCGGTTTTGCGCTGTCCGGGGGGTCGGACGCTGCGTATCACCTGCATGTGATAACCCAAATATTGACAACCGGAGGGCACGTGATCACAGATCCGGCCCTTAACTACCCGTTCGGCGGATTGAACTATAGCCCGCCGCTATTCGACTGGTCCATAGCGATAGTAGCGTATCCGCTGACATTCTTCGGATTCTCCGCATCCGAGGCTGCAAGCACGGCACTAGCCTTCTCCACGGCTATCGTCGGCGCGCTGACATGCATACCGGTATATATTCTGGCGAAGGAGATGTTCAGCCGCAGGGTCGCGATCGTTGCGGCGGCATTCTTTGCGATATCGTCCGTCGCCATAGTGAAGACCGTATTCTCCAACGGTACGGAGAGCGCGTACTTCGTGTTCTTCTTCGTGCTGATGACGCTGTTCATGCTCAGGGCCCTGAAAGGGTTCAAGGCGCAGGAAGGCGTTTCGCTCAAGGCATCGCTGCTCGCGCCGTTCAACAATAAGGCAGTGTTCAGGAACATGCTGTTCGCATCCCTGTCGCTGATAGCGCTGATGCTGTCATGGTTGGGATTCCTTTCCGTGATCATGATCCTGTCATTCATAATGACGGTCCAGGTCGTGACCGACCGTCTGAGGGGAAAGAGTGGAATGGGCTACGTCTCCATCTACGGATCGATAATGCTCTTCTCACTGCTGGTGTGCTCGTTGTACTACGCGCTGGTAATGGGCATGACCACCTTCATCGCAGGACCGCTGGTCCTGGCGCTGCTGTTCATAGCGATATCATTCATAATCTCATACCACCGCGTTTGGGTGATAACGTTCCCCGTCTGCATAGTGATGGCGATAGTCATCCTGACGGTGATAGCGTTCATGGCACCGTCATTGTACTCGGCCATGACCACCGGATTCTATCCGTACGCGGACGGTAAGTTCGGGTCGCTGGTAGGCATGTACACAAGCGTGACGCTGTCGACACAGGCGATATATGCCGGTGTGGTGACGATGTGGTTCTCCTTCATAGTCGCCACGGTCAGGATACTGGGGCTTCCGAAGAACGCGGATTCGCATTCGTACATGTTCATAACGATGTGGTTCGTCGCGGTGCTTTACATGTCCTGGAGGAACATGGACCTGGCGTATCTGGCGGCACCGATGTACGCGATAGGTACGGGAGTGGTGATCGTCTGGGTGCTCCATCGTGTTCACATAAAGGATTACATAGCGTCCTTCAAAGGGTCCACGGTGAAGAGCGTATGGAGGAAGGTCATAAAACCGGTGCCCTTCGTGGCGATCCTCGGAACGGTGCTGCTGCTGCTCGCCCCCAACGTACTGTATGCGGTGGATGCGAGCATACCGAGCAATGAGAAGGCGAACTACAATGCGGACATGCATCTGGGTTCGACCGATTCGGATAACATAAGCTACCTGGGCGCAACTAACTATTACATCAAGGATAACGACTGGAACCTGTCCACTGCGTGGAATGCATATGCAGGCAAGGACAAGAGCGGGGCATTGGTCACATGGCTGGATTACGGCGCCGAAGCGGTAGGCAAGGGCGGATTCCATGTGGTGGCCGATCATTTCGGCAACGGTTCGGCGGTCGCATCGAATATATTGCTGGGATCATCTTCTGAGGCCTTAGCGGCGATGACGGTAAGGCTCCTGACGACGGGCGACGCATCGCTGATAGATAAGGTGGTCACGGACCCGGCGCTGGCAAATGATCTGAAAAGGATAATGTACGACGGAAAGGTCCCGACATCGATCGAATCGGATGCGAAGAGCACGGAGTTCATCAGACTGAACCCGGACATATTCGGTCCGATAGACTACAACGTGTCGGAAGAGAATGCGATGTACCTGATCGCCGCGTACTACCTGACGTTGAGACTTACGGACGGAGAGGTCGCGGAGATCTACAACAAGCTGATAGCCGAGACCGGACATGAGATCGGATACATAGGTGTGACGGGAAGCATGCTGCCGATATACTACGGCGACAACAGCCTGTTCAGCACGATAGCGTATCTGAACGATTACCATCTGGACAGGAACTCCGCCCCATCCAAGTACTACTGGGCGGGCATCCCGTACTACGGGTACTACTACTACTACAACGACGCAATGTACGAGACCATGATATGGAAGGCGCTCGTGGGGATGTCATTGGATGACTACAAGGAATTCCACAACGACCCGAGCCTTTCATTCAACACGCTGATGAGGGGGCTCATGCTGAGCGACGGGACATACAAGGCATATCCCGGGTTCGGACTGAGCAACTTCGCGGTGGACGAATGGTGGGTCATGTACAACCCCTCGGAGGATGCGAGCGACGATTGGGAACTGCTCACAGGCGAGGAGGCACAGCAGAAACAGGCAGCCCAGGGAGGAGTGATCAACTACCTCGCCGGTATGTCGTTCCTGAAATACGACAAGGATTGCGAGTTGCACAAGGGCGTTGTGTTCACACCGGGCTGTGAGGATGACTGCGAATGCGCACACTGTGCGGACGCGGAGGAGAGGAACAATGCCCTTAAGGTGCCCGGTACGACGGACGGTCTGTCGGACGGGGCTCACAAGCTGTTCGGCGCCATAACGGAAACGTACGATCCGACCCCCGGGGCGGAGATCATCACAAGGATGGTGACCGGACTGGCGAAGATAGATGATCCGTTCTTCGGACATACGATAGTCTTCGAGAAAGGTTCGTCGCTGCTGATGGTCACGTACCTGAACAAGTCAGGAGGATATCTCATCCCGACGGTCGAGTTCACCGGGGATGCGGTCCTGACGATAACGGGCACGCTTGAGATATACGGCATACTGAAGAACGGTTCGTCCCTGATGATCAACGGCGTACTGCTGGAGGCGTTGGGCGGCGACGTGGAGTTCGAATTCAAATACGCGGCGGACAAGATGGATGTCGAGGCGACATCCGGAACGCTCACCGTCACGGCCGGCGGACAGACGGACACGATCGGCGCCGGAAAGGAAACGTACAGCGGGACGATCACATGCGGCTGCGTCTGCGCCGGATGTCTGGAAGCGGGCAAATGCCCGGGACAGCCCGTATTCGTCAAAGGGCTGACGGTAGCGTTCTACGACCTGAATGATAAGGACGAGAACGGGGACCCGAAGCTCATAGGCATGACATATACGGATGAGAACGGCAGATACAGCATGATGATCCCGAACTCGCTGAAGGATGCAGGCGCATTCAACATAGAGGTCAGGGTATACTGCGGTTCCGTCTTCGCCATGGAGGTATGGACGGACCAGGACGGGGCAATGACCGATCTGGAGGTACAGCTGGTGATGGCGGACCTCATAGGTACGATCGGCACCCTGCCGAACGCAAATACCGAGGACGTGATGATCAACATGTCCGGGTTGTATTCAGGTATGGAGTACTCCTTCTACCCGAACGCATCGTCCGTGTTCTCGATCATGGCCGTCCCTGACACATACTCGGTATCAATGACCATAGACGGCATCGACATATTCACCGGAACGTTCACACTGTACTCCGGCGTCATGGATGTCGGAGAGATAAACGTCAAATCGGTGACGACCAGGATAACGGTGGAGGACAGGTTCAGAGAGAGGGTGCCCTGGGCGGATGTGGATATATTCGTCGGGGACAAATACCTCATGACCGTGCAGACCAACGAGAACGGTGTGGCGGAGACATTCCTCGCACCCGGGAGCTACGTGGCGCAGCTGAGCGATCACAAATACGACGGCGGCACATGGATACTCGTACCGAGCACATCCAACTCGCTGACCACATCGAGCGCGACCATGAGCACCAACGGATTCACAGCCAGGCTCAACTCCACGGCAACGATCACGCTGCGGATGGTGGAGGCTGCGGAGGTAGTGGTGAGCGGCGTCAGTTTGGATGATAAGATAACGCTGACGAACGGCGCATACGCCCCGAGAGGGACATACACGACCACTGTCGTGGTAAAGGATGGGCCATTGTTCGACGGCACCAACCAGAAGGTGTACGTACCGATAGGGGACTACGGCAACGCATCCTCATACACCGCATCAGTGACGTCCGGCGGCGAGACATCCTACTATAAGGTGGTCTCGACCGGAGCGACCGGTACGGTCAATGCTGCGGCGGTGTACGACAAGATCACCGTGAACATAAACATGAAGTTCGGGGACGAACCGGCGGAAGGCATAGTGTCATTCATCGGTCCGGACAACACGATAATATCAGTACCGGTCGGTGAGAACGGTGAAGCCACCGTCAAGCTGCCCAAACTGGCGGCCGGCGAGAGGTACACCGTCTACGGATACGTCCCGCCGACGATGCAGAGGGATATGAAAGCATCCATCAGCACGATCGCAGGCGACGCTGACGGGACGGCGACGGTGGCCCTTCTGGAAGCATCGCACGTGAGCGGAGCGGTGACCTACTCTTCAGTCAACATAGTATTCGTACCTGTGCTGATAACGACGGTGATAGGCGGCGTGACATGCACGGTGCCCGTATCCACGGATGCGACAGGGAACTATTCGATCCTCGTACCGAAGAGCAAGACCGACGATGTGAGGTCATATTCCGTGAACGTCGACAAGTTCTTCGGATGGTTCGTGAGAGGTTCCTCATACAACGTGACGCCCACAGGGGACTCGACATCCAGAGGCATAACGAACGTGTCCCCCAAGGACGTGTACGGAGAGCCGACGGCGATCATCGGGGTCATGGATTTCGATAACCCGATCGGGGACGTGATGACGTTCAAGAATGCCGACTACGATGTGAACATAGAGATAACATCGGGATCGACGGCCACTGCGAAGAACATAAGGATCACGAACAACAGCGGTAAACCGGTGTTCGTGATGCTCCGTTCCGACAACGTGACATTCGGTTCCGGCGAGAACGCACCGAGAGGCGAGTGGATATCCGGTTCGATCACGTCGACGTCCACGCTCACCGGGATAAGGCTCATAGATGACGCCGGGATCAGGGACATAGATGTGTACGTGTTCTCCAGCGCGATGAGCATTGCCCTTACAGGCATGGATGACTGTTCCATGGTCACGCTGGGCACTAACACCAACTGGTCGCACTATCACATGATACCGGGAACGACATACAACTTGACGATAACGCCGGGTTGCAGTATCGGCTGTGCATGCACATGCTGTGTGCTCCCATGCGGATGCGACTGTGCAGCTTGCATGACGGCGGGCGTATGCGACGGGACACTCTGTGACGGCGCATGTGAATGCACCCACTGCGTATCATATGCCGCCGCGGCCGGGACCTACATAGCTGACCCGTCGGCGTACGGTGCTCCGAGCGCAGGCCTGAGGGCGGAGGTACTCAACACCCCCGCTATGGCCACGGCACCCGGAGGACATCTGCTGTACGGTGCGATAACTGAGACATATGTCCACCCGCTGATCACAAGGACGATAAGCGGTGTCGCGATGATAGATGACCCGGTACTGGGATACAAGATAACATTCGAACACGGGACCGATCTGGAGATAGTCACGGACATAACGGATTGGGCGGCACCGGAAGTGACACTCAAAGGCAATTCCGTCCTGACGATGATCATCCAGCCATTGGGATACAACCCGCTGGGTCCGGGCTGCACATTGGAGGACAACGGCGGCAGCCCGACCGAGATAACGGTCAACGGCATCAAGTTCGCCGGCGCAGGGACGGAGTTCACGCTCAATGCTGACTCCTCCGGCATAAGGTCGGTCACAGTGCTGAGCGGTGAGATGCAGGTCACGCCCAGAGGCGGCACGACGGTGACGGTCAAGGATGCAGGAAGCTCATGGGTCAATTCCGGCGGTGTCGGGATCACATGCGGCTGCACATGCACCGACCTCCTGAGCGCCGGAGCGTACGGAGATTATCACAAGAGCACCAATACCGTCCGGATATACGCGGGACAGAAGACATTGGACGTGTCCAAGCTTATCACCAGAGTGGTGGTAGCGGAGTTCGTCGGTGTGAATGACGAGAAGGTCACCGCTCCTTCGGGTGCGGCGGACGCCACCACGGACAAACCGGAACACGAGAACAAGAAACTGTACTACATTCCGGTGGACAGCCTTTCCAAGGCATACGTGATGAAGTTCGAGAGTGACGATAAGATAGCGTACATCGACCTGAGCACGCTTGATCTGAATGCACCGATAGACATCACCGGATACCTCGGTGACAAGGTGACCGTCAGCGGATATGTCGGAAGGTTAGCGAACGGCACCATGACGGTAACGATGACGGACGGTGTGGACTACACCGCCACCGTTTCGGTACAGATCAGGAACGGGGAGTATGAGGTCGCCCTACCACAGACGGCCGGTGCAGCCAAGTTGGACTATGAGTTCCACGCGGAGGTCTCCGATGCTAGGGGAACGTTCTCGGTGTCATTGGAAACTAACACTGATGATATGCCGGTGACCGACGGCAAAGCGGTCATTAACGTAGAGGTAGCACCGTTCGGTGTAGCCAAGAAGGCAGGTCTGGCTGACATGTATGTCAACGGCGGATGGCCGTACGGACCGGTCTCACCGTCGGACGATCTGAGGGACGAGATACTCGGCAAGGCAGGGATCTCCTCTATGCCTACATATCACGAAATATACGGACTGATGAGTGAGACCTATGACGGTGTCGACGAGATCGTAAGGATCATAGGCGGCATCGCAAAGGTCCGCGACCTGACAACCGGTTACACAATAACATTCGAACACGGTTCGGATATGACGATAACCACGACAAACCTCGGTCCGAACCCGAAAGTGGTGTTCGACGGCTATGCGGAACTGTCCGTGGACGGGCCGCTTGAGCTGTACGGGGCCATACTGAAGAAAGGATCATCGCTCATGATCAACGGAGTATTGTACGAAGCGGTGGACGGGGATGTGGTATTCGACATAGAATTCCTCGGCGGCGAGATAGTCTCGCTGACGGTGGATCCATTGAGCGCAGGCGCACTCTCGTCATCGCCGGGTGTGATCATCGAGCAGGTGGGCGATCCGATATTCGACGGGGCTAAGGTCACGGCAACGCTAAAGGTGACAAACAACCACGGCTCGACCGTTGTACTGATGCCGAACAAGGCATGGTCGACACCGACATTCAACGGATCGGCCAACTACGCGGTCATACCGGTGGGTGCAGTGGAATACGACGTCACGTTCATAGCCTACTATAACCCGAGCAAGACGGGAGCGGGCAGCGAAGATCTGTCCATATCAGTGAGGGACCTGCTCGGGAACGTGTTGCATACGAAAGTGCTCGATACGGAGATCCCGGGTAAGGAGGGATCA
>Ga0123356_10004589_pt1 | contig 14246 bp, 8 predicted proteins | sample TergutEmb28metaG_2_FD_92546 | JGI IMG/M metagenome (GOLD analysis project Ga0123356, IMG submission 92546) | Embiratermes neotenicus P3 segment gut microbial communities from Petit-Saut dam, French Guiana - Emb289 P3 | ecosystem: Host-associated > Arthropoda: Insects > Digestive system > Gut ...
CCAGCCCTCGGGGTTGAGCGGTTAGGCAGCTACATACCCATGAGCTCCCTTCCGAAGACACTGAATAATCTTCCTGTCCTTGGTGTCGCTGAAGACAGCCTGAAACCCATCGGCTTTCGCCCAGATGGAACCTTCATTGTTGCCGGAATGCCAGGCTCTGGTCGTACGACAGCCCTGCGTTATCTGGCTCATGCCCTGCATCGATGGAATCCGAGGATACCGAAGTATTACATCGGGCCCTCCAGATCAGTGCTTCATACAGAAGGAATCTGGGCCGACTCAGCGAAGACAGAAGAAGAAATCTCCAAGCTTGCCGCTGATATTCAGCCGGTATTCGACCTCGTCACCGGGGATCAACCCGGAGGGATTCTGTTTATCGAGTCACTGTCTGAGTTCATTGGTTCAAACGTGGAGCAGGCGATTGTCGCCCTCATCCGCGCAGGAAGACGCAACGGCCACTTCATCATCGGTGAAGCAGAATCCGCCGGATGGGCTTCAGCATGGCCTATCGTCTCCGAGATTCGCAATGGGCGGCGCGGCTTTATCCTGCAGCCCGATCAAGGTGACGGCGACCTGTTCCGTGTTGACTTCCCTCGCATGAAAAGAGCCGACTATCCTCTTGGGCGCGGGATCATGGTTGATGCTGGAAAGTTCCAGGTTGTTCAGCTTCCCGTTCCGGAGTAACCCATCTAGCCGTCATCTTCAATGTCGCCGGGATGTTCAAGCAACTCGAGATCGTCAACAGTGACGAACCCCGAGGACACCGCCCATTCAACCAGACGTGATCTCCGCCCTGAGGCGTGCTGACGCAGCCCACCTCTCATCCCTTCGACGCCCATCTTGTCGAGCTTCATGCAGATATTGTCGATCTTCTTCTCGAGGCGTTTCACTGTCCAGCCGATGCGGTCTGCGGCTTCTGAGTTGGATGGGACGTGGATCATGCCGAATCCCTCCCTGCGCAGCATTGGTTCAGCTAGTGCGGTGACAGCAAGCCGCTGTGCGGGTGTCCAATCAATATCGGCAACGGTGGCACCAGTGTCAGTGAGGTATTCCGGAGATGCATCACGCCACATCGGGATTTCGTTCTGGAATTGGAGATGATAAGTACACGGCCCTGCGGTGAACACCACATCGACTTCTCCGAAGACCAGGGGCAACCTCGATGATGGCCCCAACCATGCCTGCAGGTTTGTCTGCCGATCGAAGACCGTGGCGGCAGTTGTTCCCCCGACATTGCACAGCCACCACAAGTCGTACTCGTGGATGAGTCGTAAGAACCGCCGATGGAGATAGGGGTTAGCATCCAAGGAAAAGTCAGCTTCGCGCCCAATATCGAACACCTCCCCCGGCCGGATGACGTGGGAGCGCCCCTCATATTCGACGTGGAGGGCAGGCCCCAGATCTACATCGACACTCTTCGAATTATTCATGCTAGACCACCTCACAAGCTTGTTCTAGCTCCGAGCCGCTCCCGTTTCGGATCACTCGGACTTTTATACACATGATCTTGGTTGATTCTGGAATGGGAACAGTCACCGTGGTCACCGATGTCGTATGGGTCTCACCCGGCGGGTCCACGGTGTACTGGTATTTGTCACCCTCGTGGGGGTCAGGATTTGTCCAGGTAAAGACAATCACCGACTCTTCGAGGTTCACCTCACCGCTGATCTCTGTCGGAGACAGCGGAATGTCGATATCCCCCTGAGGGGTCTGTTTGGATGCAGAGGTGGGAGGAGACGGTGTGGGCTCATAGTTGCCTTCTGGATCCCGGACATAGATCACCACCACGACCAACACAACAATGGCCACGATGATTCCTAGGATCAGAAATGTCTTCCATAGCGGTGCTGACTTGTCTTTCGGCGGCTGTACGGAGGTGTCTACATCGGTGGTGTCTTCCATCGGGGTTAAGGCCAGAGGACGAACCTGAGTTGGTGCAAGGACCACCTCATCATAGGCACCTGGCTGAATCTGCGGTGCTGGGCGGTCGAAGATCCCCAGTGATTCGTGTGTCTGTACGGAGTCGCTGATGATAGGAAGAGATGGGTTAATCATCTTCAGAGGACGCAGTTCAGTCCCCCCGGCGTCCCCATCCTCATCCTCGATCCTCTGGGAGCCTGAGTCCTCCAGAATATCCATCTGTGTCGGCGGAAGGTCGAGTTCGGCTTCCACCTGACGAAGAGCCATACCGAAGGCCCGCATGGACGGATATCGTGCCGTAGGCAATTTCGCCATCGCAGTGGACAAAATCTGATCCAAGGAATCGGGTGTGTCTACTCTGCCCAGAGGACGATAGGGTTCGTGGCGAATCCGGTCAATCATGGCATGGGCTTTATTGTCACCGCCGAGGACCTCGAAGGGTGCGCGCCCGGTCAGAAGAGCATAGATCGTTGCAGCCAAACTCCAGATGTCGGATTGCCGTGTCGGAACTGGGTTCTTGTCGAAAGCTTCCGGTGGTGACCACGGGATTGACATGCCCTGGGCTTTTCCTTCAGCGGCTTCAGCATTGGTCATCGCAATGCCAAAGTCCCCCAGCACCGGCCTACCCCACCGATCCATCAAGATATTGGCTGGTTTCACGTCCCGGTGAAGGATTCCTTGCGTACCGCCGCCAGGGATCTCATAGCAGTGTGCTGACTCCAGGGCACCTGCCAGTTGGATTCCGATCTTCAGAACATTGGTCAGTGACCATTGGGTTTTCCGCAGGCCTTGAGCTAGAGCTGCTCCGGGATAGTACTCCATGACCAAGTACGGCCGCCCGTCGACTGCAACACCGGAGGAGAAGACAGTGATGATGTTTTGATGCCCGGACAGCCCCGCCATGGCATCGGCTTCTTTATTGAGCCGGGCGGCTGATTCAGAACCAGCCATATCCGCATGCAGGACCTTGACGGCAACCTCACGGCGAGGAGTGATCTGGGAATAGAGGAAGACATCAGCGAACCCGCCGCGGCCAAGCTCACGAATGAAGGTAAAACCAGGAATCTCTGGGGGGGTCGCAGATGCGGCTTCGCTCATACCAGCTCCTCAATGGTCATGGTTAGGTCCTTGGAAAGGAAAAACACATCACCATTTCGGGCTAGTTCTTGTTGTCCGTCGGTCAGCCGACGATCCGGCTTGCCTTTTCTTCTCAGGATTGTGCCGTTTCTCCCCAAACTGGTCACCATCACCGACCAGTCTTCAAGATCAACGCGCAGATGGGTTCCCGAAATATGGGAATCATCGACAGTAATCAGTGCCGGAATATCCGCATTGGAGAAACGGGCGGCTTCCGGGCGGCGTCCAATCACCATCGGTTGGTCGATGGAGCGTACCTCACCATTAGGCAGGCGTACGCGTCCCAGGACCGGTCTTGGGATCTGAACAGCATCGCCTTCAAGTGTTGCATCACAGGTTCGGCAGTACATCAGCCTGGTGGAATTCGGTGTCCCGCACCCAACGCATATACGCGCGGAGACCATAGTTACCGCGGAGGATGGCGAGGGAGCTGGCTGTGCTGCCATAGGTGAGGCTGGCGGCCCCTGCGGTGCCGCAGATGGATCGGAGGGCGGCTGCGGGCCAGTCAGGGCAAAGAAAGCAGCGGCTGCAAGATCCTTGGGCTCCTCGGAGGCTGGCTCAGAAACTGCTGGCCCCGGAACCGACATCACTGTCATTCCATCATGATCATCGAGATCTTCTGGGGATTGCTCGGGCTGGCTGACCTGTTGGATGGCTCTATGAGGGACTGTAGATCCATCAGCCTGCGATGAATCGGGTGCCCCGGGCTCTTCAAAGAAGGAACGGTACAAGGTGGTGTGATGAGGATCATCCTCATCATCTGCTGATTGACCATCATCGCCGGGAAGTACCCCATAGGCGGCTACCTGGCCAAGTCCTGGCGATGAATCAGCTTGCACCGCTTCCGGCTCTGCTTGAGACGAATTGTCTGCCTGCATGTCGTCCGGCATGAGCGTCACGTGGTCATCACGCGGCGCGAGGTTCTCCTCGGCAGGGGTTTGCGGCTCATCGACCGGTGCGCGAGCGTTGGCACCGGCCGGTACGGCTGGAGGCGGTACGACTGCTTGAGCAGGCGGTGACGGCACTGCTGGCGGTGTTGCTGGTTTGACTACACTGGCTGCAGCCATATCCGCACTCGGAATCGTCGGCGGGCCTGCCATCTCAATCACAGAGACCCGAGCCACACCCTCGTATAGCGGCCAGTAGAAGGCATCCTCAGCTTGAGAGTTCGTCACCAGCGTCAATCCCTGGGGATCAACGATGATTTCTTCTCTCCAGGTCGTGATCTTGGAGCCATCGATACGCACCGGGCCGGATGGTGTTTTTACCTCGACGTAGAGATCCCCGCGCACAGCGACATGGACCGACGAGTCCTCAAACAACGCCAAGGCAAAAGAAGGCGCCAATGTCAGCGACACCCCAGAGTCATTAACGATCCTCTGCATGATCTGCGGGAAATTCTCCCCTTGTTTCAACCCTGCCCACAGTGACACTGCCAGTTCATGCGAGGTCTGCGGCGGCAGGGCAACGCAACCGGCACTGCAAATAATCCCGAACCATTGTCCAGGCAAATACCTCATCACTACCTCCTTGCGGGACTAATCCCACACTCCTTTTCCCCACTGAAGATCCTCAATTGTCTCTTCCTCTGGAGGATGTGCTGCTTTCTTTACATCAACGATGATGACCGAAATATTATCTCGCCCACCTGCTGTCATGGCTGCTGCGACCAACTCATCTACCACTTGCTGAGCCGGAATTGGCTGGGTCACTATGTGTGCAACAAGGGCATCATCGAGCTCGCTGGTCAACCCATCTGAACATATCATCCAACGCTGATCACCTTCAACCGGTATCATCCAGTATTCAGGATCTTCAACAGTGCGTGCACCAAGAACTCGGGTAATCACGTTCCGGCGAGGGTAATCCCGCAGAGCCGAGGAAGCCATCTTCCCAGCATCAATCAATTCCTGTGCCTCCGAGTGGTCAACAGACACCTGCTCTAGTTTTCCGTTCACCACACGATAGGTACGCGAGTCTCCCAGGTTGACCACTAGCCAGTACGGCCACCCGTTTTGCTCAACAAAGACCATTCCAGAGATCGTGGTTCCTGCTGCTCGGCGCTTGCTGGCTATCTTCATAGCATTGATCTGATGACGCCCGCGCGCTAAAGCATCCCTGACATCTTCAACGCTGGGGCGGCTGCCCAGTTTCTTGAGCTCTTCGACAGCAACCGTACTGGCACGCTGTCCATCATCGTGCCCGCCCATCCCATCAGCAACAATGAACATCGGCGGTTGGACCAAAATGGTGTCCTCATTCAGCTTTCGGTGCGGTCCTGTCTCCGTACAGAAGCCCACAGTGAGTTCTAAATGATCGCAGAGTCTCATACCTGGGACACTTTCTCCACAGAGATTCTCCGGCGCCCCAGCATCAGTGAATCTCCGACACGAACCCGTACGACTTCGTCAGGAGTCAGCGCCAAATGCTGAAGACCATCTCTCGATATCGCTGATCCATTGGTGGATCCTCGGTCTTTAACCCAGAAGCCTTCCTTATCGAAACCGAACTCCATGTGAACCTTGGAGATTGACCTTTCAGGGTCATTGATAGCAACACAGGTGATGGATGGATCCTTCGATGCGGGGTTTCGCCCCAGAAGTCCAGCTCCGGAAATACTGACCCGCTGGCCTTGATCGGTCACTAAGTCAACCCCCTGACAGGCTTCTTCTGTCTCCAGAGAGCGGTCATCCCAACCTTGTGGGGCTAGTGTTGTATACCCGAGCTCCGAATCCACAGGCGCGCCCACACCTGGTACGTCGAAGGACGGCCATGAGGAGGGCGGCAGCGTCGGTAAGGATTCACCAGTCATTTCTTCTTGTCCGGCGTCAACGAACTGCTGTGTCCTAGTTCCTGGGACCTCAGAGATGATGAAACCGGAGGGACTGGATATCGACCGTCCGCAGGATTCACATGCACCGTTAGCGACGTGGGCCGCACAATGTGGACAGACAGGACTCATGATCCCTCCTGAACTAAGACGGTTGGCGCTCGAAGCCGGATGAGCGATGTCAATGAAACCTTAGACCGGAAGCGTTGAACTGGGGTCAGACTAGCACCCAAACCATGGGAAACCTTACCTACGACAGTCCAAAAAGCCTGGGCTTCTTCGGCTGTGGGCGGAACCAGAGCGAATGTGCCCTGATCAGCCATAGATGCCAGATCTGTCACTGCAGTGACGTGGAAGGTGTCGCACAGAACGGCTGCGGTTTCACGCCGGGTTGCACTGCCGGGGAAGACCGTACCCTGATCTGCAGCCTGGTCTAGGATCTCCTGCCATCCCAAAGCTACACGCTGGGAGAGATTCGGCACTGCTCGGCGCCGAGAACGCCTGGCTGCCTTCAGCCACATGATGAGGATGATCGGGCCTGCGATGAGAATCAATGGAACTGTGACTAGGGCAGCGATTGTGAAGATGAAACCCCAATCAGTTGCCTTCTCGTTGGTGTCTTTGTTCTTATCGGGATCGAGATCCGGATCACCTTGGGACGAGCCTTCATCTGCTGACGACAGCGGCGGCGGCGGCTGAAGAACCTGGGGCTTCGGCTTAGACCTTGACTTCGGTGTCTCATCTTCAGGTTGGTTATTTTTGTCGGGCGTGGGGAAGAAAGCGACCCATCCAAGTCCATCGAAAGGCACTTCCACCCACGCGTGAGCATCCATGCCCTTGACTGTCCAGGTGGAACCATCCATGACCGAGTCAGAATCTGCCCAAAAGCCCATCACCACCCGTGCTGGAATCCCGATCTTGGACAGCATCAGTGCGGCAGCGACTGCGTACTGTTCGTCATCTCCAACCATGTGGGTTGGCCGTGCCAGAAGCTGGGCAATCCTGTAGGAGGAATGACCGGGCAGTGATGCTGCCTCCTCTTCCAGTCCGTGAGAGTAGTAACCGGTCGTGTGGAGCCTGTCCACGATCCCATGAATCTGATCGAGAGTGGTTCCATCGCTTCCTGCCCACTCAACTGCCAAACCACCCACAGCTTCAGGAACCCAGGAAGGTTCCGGCATCCGTACGGTGGTGACCGGAGTCGTCGCGGATGGCTCACCGGACAGCGGCTCGGTCTTGAGCGTGTACGAACTGCCTTCACCGAGTCCAGCAGTGTTGATCATGGCATCGGAGAGCGGGTTGTAGTAGAGCGACTCTGTTAGTGTTTCTGCTCGTTCTCCGCTGAATTCCACCTTGCGGTTCTGGCTCAGAGACGGAACCCACACACCGGCATAGCCTTCCACCGAGACTGTGATCTCAATCATGTCGTCTTCACTGGTTGGAGTACGGCTGATGAGCGCAGGGCCGACACGATCATAGCGGGATACCCCCGAGGCCTGCCCAACGTTGTAGACCATGCCATCAAAGGTGTCCATCACAGCAAGACGCAACCGATAGCTCCTCTGCCAGTCATCAATGGTGAAAAGCACTGTGTCGGACAGCGTATCGACGAGTTCCCGATAGGACACCAGCGGGGACGCGTACGGCTGTAAGTCCAGAGGAGGGGTCAGTTCACGGCGCAGGACGACTCGGTCAGGTCCGTTGTAGAGCATGGGGCCGACCAAGCTGACCGTCAGGATGGCGATCCCCAGCGGAATAGCAGCTTTCAACAACCAGGATCCGCCAGCCAAGGACACTGTGGTTCCTTGGGCTGAGACTGAACCTGCTTTGAGATGGTTCCTCCAGACGATCCAGGACAGGCTCACCGCGGTGAGGATGATGCCTTGGACTGTTGGCTGGAATGGGGTGGAGGTTCCTAGGAGGATCACCAAAATGGTCATCACTGCAATAGGAATCAGGGCAATCTGAGGATGGGCAGCCCGCCAGGCCGCTGATAGGGCTGTGACTGCTGTGAGCAAACCAAGGATGAAGGGCACCAGCATGAAGGGAAAGAAGCTTGCCACTGGTGTGGATGCCGTCACGAATTGTTTCCACACACCAACTGAGCCGAAAACCATCGCTTTGAGGCAGGTGATCGTGGGGATGAATCCCATGGTTGCGCGATTCCATAGTGCTGCGACCGTACCGAAGAGGAAGTATCCTCCCACTGTTGCTGTGGCAAGGATCCAGGTCGCCCAGCGACGCCAGGCACCAAACCAGGCGATCACCATGCCCAGACCGACACCGATCAATGCTGGGCGAATGAACGATGCCTCACCGAAAACAGGCCACAGTCCAGCTAACCCAGTCAAGAGCAGTACGAGCATGACACCGGCATCGATGCCGCCATTGCGTGTCATATTTCGTGTCTTGTTTTTTCTTGGCGCCATCTCAGACCTCCAGGGACCTTAGCACCCGAGGAAGATCCTCGAGTTTTCCGATGGTCAGTACCGGTGAGGAACCGATCGCACTTCGCCCTAGAGCTGCCCCGACTTCGCATCGAAGCGACACGGTCATCACATCGACTCCGAACCTGATCATTGACCCATGGAGACGGGCGGGTGGAACAGGGGTGCCAGAAATCATGATTGCCACTGAGACATCCGGGACTTCACCCGAGGCTTCCAGTGCAACCATTTCGATCGGGAGAGTACGCGCCGCAAGCTCAAGGCGTGAGAAGTCGTCCAGCATCCGCATCGCACTGAGGGTGTTGAGTTGGTGACCTGGTACGGCGATGGTGAGGTCGCGCTCTTGGATGATCGCCTGCTGCCCCAGAGAGGCAGCAGCGCTGACGGCTAACTCGAAGTCTTCTTCGCTGGCGTAGTCCTCCAGCTTGCAGGACAGACACACGACCAGATGTGACCGCCGAGTCTCCTCGAACTGGCGAACAACTAACTTGCCGATTCTTGCTGAAGTCTTCCAGTGCACATGGCGCAGATCATCTCCGACAACATAGTCACGCAGAGCATGGAAGGCGATGTCTGAGGATGACAAGGTGTCGGTGGGACGGCCTTCGAGGTCTTTGATCAGACCGGCGGAGGAATCGGCCAACGAGACAGTCTTGGGATGGATGAACAGTTCCTGAACTTCGGTCCATATTTGATCACGGCGCAGCAGCCCCAGGCCGTCCCCGCGGGAGGAGGATACTGGTCCGAGATTGACCACTCCACGACGGGAGGTATCTACCTGGAAGGGCTCATAGAAGGATTCGTGGCCAGCGAGGCGACCAACATCAAAGACCTGAACCATTTTGCCGACCGGCAGATGGAAAGCGGCTGGTAGCAGGCGGCGATCTGAGGTGTTGCGGACGGTGAGTCCTCCGAAAGCGTCATCATCGACGCGCACTCTCAGCCTGGTCATATCGACCTCAACCTCATAAGCAAACCTGCCCAGAACGAAGTAGACCGCGCTCACTTGCGCCACGGCGAGGAAGAGAGCAGCGACCATGAGTTCATGCCACTTAAAGGCAACTCCAATCAAGCAAGCTGCCGCCGCAACCGCTAAGGCACCCCATCCCAACGGACGTACAACCGCAAGAACCTTGCCTGCCTTGGCCAATACTGGGCCCAAGAATGGACGCGCCTTGGCCCAGATGGGCTGGAGGCGTACCTTCACCGGACGCAGCACACCCTTGACCGCGCTCAAGCCAGACCTGGTCACAGCCGTGACAAACGCTGCCGGGGTTCGGCTTCGCTTCGGTGCAACCGTCTCGGCGGATCGCTTGGGAGCAGTGACAGTTTTCATCAGCCCATTCCAATGGCGGGTACGGGTACTTCGTTGAGGACGCGCTCAATGATGGAGGCGGCAGTCGTACCCGAGAACTCGGCTTCAGGGTCAATGATGAGCCTGTGGGTCCACACCGGCAGTGCGAGTTCCTTAACATCATCACAGGTGACATAGGCCCTCGCTGCTGCGGCAGCCCAGACCTTCGCCGTACGAGTCATCGCTAAGGCGCCGCGAACAGACACCCCGATTCGGGTTTCCTTGGTCTCGCGGGTTTCCTGTGCCAGGGCCGCGATGTAATCCAGAACAGAATCAGCGACATGGACGGTCGTGCCAAGATCAGCCATCTCCGCCACCTTCTCAGCAGGGATGATGGCATTGACTAAGGCAGCCCTGTTCTTGACGGCTGCTCCGGAGAGAATCTCCACGGTGGAGCCTCGATCCGGGTAGCCGATAGAGGTCTTCATCAGGAAGCGGTCGAGTTGGGCTTCCGGAAGACGATAGGTGCCTGCTTGCTCAATGGGGTTCTGGGTGGCGATGACCATGAATGGGCGCCCGACTTTGCGGGTGACACCATCGACGGTGACCTGACCTTCTTCCATAACCTCCAGCAGGGCTGATTGGGTCTTCGGCGAAGCTCGGTTAATCTCATCAGCGAGGACGATGTTGGCAAAGACCGGGCCGGGACGGAACTCGAAGTCACCTCGGCGCTGATCATAGACCGTGACACCAGTCACATCGGTGGGCAGCAGGTCCGGGGTGAACTGGATCCTTTTGTTCGTCCCCGCCACTGTTGCCGCGAGCGCCCTGGCGAGCTGGGTCTTGCCCGTACCGGGTGCATCCTCTAAAAGGATGTGTCCCTCAGCGAGCATCGCTGTGACGGCATAGCGAACCACAGTCTCCTTTCCGAGTACGGCTTGGCCGACGTTCGAAACAATGTGGCGGAAGGCTTGGGAGAACCATTGGGCTTCCTCGTTAGACATTGGCATTGTTGTGGTTCCTTTCTTTCATGATCTGCTGGAGGCCCGCTAGGGCATCTGATAATTGCCGGATGTGACAAATTGTCCGGTGCCGCCGTCGGTGCAGTCGATCTTCACGACGACTCTGTGCCCCACACCGGGCCCCGGTTGTTTTCTTTCATTGGGTCCTTGAGTCCATGGTTTCCATCTTTCGTTGAGACCAACACTGGTGGACACAATTTGGCAGGTGGCATTTCCCACAAAATCATGGGTTTCGACCCACATGACGTAACACTCAGTGCCAACCGTGTACTGGCATTTTGTGCCTGTCAGCCCCATAGTGATGGAGGGTTGGACGCAGGACTGTGTCGTTGCTGTCCTTTGGGTGACGGCACCAATTTGGCCCAGGGAGTCCACTGCACGCACCTTAACGTCGTAGGACAGCCCGCAGCCGCTTCCGAGAGTCGCTGTTCCGCTTAAGCTTCCTAGAGTTGTCCATGTCCCGTTATTGATACTGACCTGCATGGAGGAAACTGGGCGGCCATTCGCCGATGGAGGAGACCATGTGTACTGGGCTGTATTGACCCCTGTGGTTGCCGATAAGCCTGGGGCAAGCGGAAGGCCATAGGGTGAACAGGTTCCTGCGACGATTTCCGGGCCATTCTCTGTGTTGCCTTGGACAGTTGTACTGGCCCACACATAGATGGTGACGGTCTCAGCATTAGACATCCAGGTATCTGTTGTACCGGAGGTATGTGTACCGAAGTCGCCTGCACATCCACAGGATGCACGCCAGTGATAGGTCACCTCCGAGGCAGAGGCTCCATTCAGTGCAGCGGGGTTGAAGGAGATCTGGCATGCCTCATCTTTGTCGACTACCAATGCCCCCGAAACCGCACCTGGGGGGTTGACCGCTCGGAACCCGGATGACGGCGGTGAGAATGCCCCTTGACCAGCCTTGTTCGTACCAGCCACAGTAAAGGTATAGGCCGTCGTACTGGTGGGAAGAGTCGTGGTCACGCACGTGGAGTTACCTGTAGCCGCTGCCTCATAGATCACCCCTGTCGAGGAACGCAGAGTATAGGTAGAGATCGCATCACCGTTTTGATACGGAGTGTTCCAACAGACTCTGACTTGGCGCTCAGCACCAACCGGGTTCAGCCTGGTCCATGTTGGTGCTACCGGTGCATCGGGGACACCTGCTGGGATCTCCCCGCGTGACAGCGGTGACCAGTGACTGTCTTCCTCACATACTCCGGGGGCTTTGTTCTTCGCACAGACTCGTACTCGGTATTCTGTTCCGTTGACCAGCCCAGTCCAGGTATAGCTGGTCTTGGTTGTGTTGATGATCGACGGTCCTGACCCAGGAGCTGGCTCGATCATCAGGTCATAGGAGGTCACTGGGGACCCATCGCTTCCCTTGGGGATCCAGGTCAGCACCAGAGACTTATCACCGAACTTGATATCAGGAGCCTCCAAGGGGAAGGGGACGATATCGGGACGGGCTTCGTCTGACCATTCTGAGGGGTCGGAGGTGCCCACCTCATTGGTCGCAGTTACCCTGAATTTGTAGGGCACATCATTCTGGAGGCCGTCGAGGGAGCAGGTGGTGGCAGGACACTGCTTGACATACCCATTGTCGCTGGTGACCGTATATCCAGTAATCGGGGTCCCATTGTTATTCGGGGGCAGCCAACTGAGGATGACTAACTTATTATCCACTTTGTCGATGTGCAGCCCGGTGGGCGGGTCCGGCTTTCCGCGTACCGTCAAGAAGATCCGGCCCTGGACCTGACGGTCCGGGTCCTCGGTAGCGTCTTGGATGGTATATCGGACCACCATTTCACCGAGGAAATCTGGTGCAGGGGTCACTGCAACACCGCCGTTGCCGCAACCGATGACAGCCATGCCGCGTCCAGACTCTACTAAGGCCTCGACCACAGTGAGCGGCTGCCCTGGGAATGGATTGGTGTCATTGGCTACAACGTTGACACATGTTTGCTGACCTTGGTTTGCATCAGGAACAAAGTCGTTCACAGCGACTGCCAAGGGTTTCTTCGAGCCCACGACTGTCACAGTGACCTGTCCCTCGTCGGAGTAGCTGCCCGCCGTGACTTTCACGCTCACCCGAGCAACCGTACCCTTGGGCACATTGACATTCGAACTCGCAGACAGAGTTGACCCGCTCAAGGAAATATCCATGCCGGCAGGACGTGTTTCATCCGTGATGGAAAACACCAGGATTGCTAACTGCTGCACCCCAGTCACCAAGCCGGCCAGATTCAGGCTGGTCGACTGACCCACCTCAACCTCGATGGCGGCATCTTCGATGTGCACAAGATAATTCTTTTCGTCTCCAACTCTGGGGATGATCGTCACAGGGATCGAAACAATGTTCCGCAGCCCCGTGGAGTCTTCGAGGGTTTCGCCGTCGGTCACTTCCAGGGTGACTGCGGCTGGTCCTGCATAGTCTTGCGGAGCCTGGAAACTCAGTTCAGTAATGGAGACTGCTTCAGCGGCGCCATGCCAGGCTGAGATCTTCGCAGCTTCAGTGACCCGAGGAGTACGCCCAGGGCGCACAATGATGTGATCACTGAGTAAGAAGGTCACCGAATCACCCTGCTTCACCTCGATGCCGATCGTGGATGGGTCGATCTGAGGAGGAGTGGTTTCTCGGCCGGGGACAGTGATGAAGCCATGGCCAACTAAGCCGTCCTGGTTGGTCAGCCAATAGTCAAGGATCTGCAGTTCAGCGGTGATCGGCACGGTGACCATACCGCCATCGACGATCAGTGTGGGATCTGCGACGCTGACTGTGGTGGTCATCACATCTCCATCGGGATCGCGGTCGTTGTCACGTACGGACAGTGTGACACTGTCGAGGGTGAGTACTTCCGCAGCAGTGACCACATCATCGCCGAGAATAGGCGGGCGCAGTTTCAGATCAGGATTGACCACGACCACGATCATGCCCGTACTGGTCAGACCGGAGGCATTCGCTACCTCGTATGTCCCCCAGTAGGAACCTGGTGTGGTGGGTACTGTGACGACCACATCGTTATCACGTGTGAAGGCAGTGAAATCATCCGAGGTGACTGAATCAGCCACGAGAACACAGCATGGTTTTCCGTTCGGGTCGGAATCATTCGCAGTAACTGGGATCGCCACTTCCCGCCCTGGCCGGGTTTCGATGATGTCTGTCAGAGCGATCGGCGGAGCATTGGAATCGTTAGCGGAAGCGATACCGATCACGACCCTGCCCACAGCTTCAAGACCCCGACGGTCAGCAACAACATAGGTGAATTCGTCGTTTCCGTCGGTGGTATCCCCAGGAGAATACACAAACCCTGTCGATGTGACTTCGGTGATCTGGCCCTTCTCGGGGGCTGATCCAAGGCCCACCAGTGAAACAAAGTCACCATTAGGATCGATCCCATCCAGAGGAATACTGATCACCACTGGGCGCCCTATCAGCGTACGGATTTCAACCTGCTTAGGTTTGGGCGGCTGATTGGCGACATCATCAGCGATGACATAGATCGTTAGGCGTCCCGTTGCTGGCTCAGCCGAACCCTTGATCGCAGCCGTCTGGTACAGGGCGGTATAGGTGCCAGGGGTCATGCGGGCATGGATGCGTA
>Ga0123356_10004590_pt1 | contig 14241 bp, 12 predicted proteins | sample TergutEmb28metaG_2_FD_92546 | JGI IMG/M metagenome (GOLD analysis project Ga0123356, IMG submission 92546) | Embiratermes neotenicus P3 segment gut microbial communities from Petit-Saut dam, French Guiana - Emb289 P3 | ecosystem: Host-associated > Arthropoda: Insects > Digestive system > Gut ...
ATTATTTCATCGTCATCAACAACAACTATCGAATCACCGCGTACATCAAGAAAATCGCGCAAACGGTTTGTCTTATTTTTATTTTTTCGTTCTATCATAAATTCCGTGCAATAGGCAAATTTAATATCCTCGGCAGAATACTGTGAAAAATCAGCCTTTCCGGAATCAACTGCGCTTGTAGTTGTTTTCTCAAGCATCTCTCCGCGAAGTGCTTTTAGCATACCTTCGAGAATATAAAGGTATCCTTTTGCTCCTGCATCAATAACACCGGCTTTTTTCAGGACAGGATTTTGATATATGGTGTCTGCAAGAGCCACATATCCTATCTCCAAGGCTTTTTCTATAACCTTTTCAATATCATCTTCTGTTTCTGCAGCTTTTGAGGCGGCATTTGATGCAAGCCTTGAAACTGTGAGTATTGTTCCTTCTGCAGGTTTCATAACTGCTTTATAGGCAGACTCAACACCACAGTTTAGTGCAGCAGAAAACTGAACGGAATCTGCCTCATCAACTTCTTTTAAGCTGCGTGAAAATCCGCGAAAGAGCAGAGATAATATAACTCCGGAGTTCCCTCTTGCTCCGCGAAGCAAAGCACTCGCCGTCACTTCTGCTACATGTGCCAAAGTTCCGGGGGTCATATTTGCAAGTGCGGTTTCGGCGGCAGATATCGTAAGACTCATGTTTGTGCCGGTATCACCGTCCGGTACGGGAAAAACGTTAAGGTCATTTATTTCCTGTTTGTTGATTTCTATTGCAGCAGCTGCATTTATTACCATGTTTTTAAACAGCTCACCTGTTATGTTTTCAGTCAACGGGATTTCCTCCTTTAACCTAAAAGCATTGTATCAACAAAGATATCAATGCGTTTTATATCAACACCTGTTCCTTTTGAAACTTTGTATCGTACTTCATCTTTAATGCTCTCACAGACGACAGGGATGTTAACTCCCTGGTCAACCGCAATGTGAAGTTCAATAGAAATTGTATTATCGTTGTTGTATACAATGTGTACACCTTTGCCTTTATACTCCGGTTTCAACAGATGAACAAAGCCGTCTGACATTGAACGGACTGTCATACCTTTAACGCCAAAACAGTTGGTGGCGGCATCACCGGTAAGGTTTGTAAAAACGTCACTGGAGATTGAAATATATCCGTGTTCATTTTGAAGTTTTATCATAAGACCCTCCATTTCTATCTATATGGTAGCATATATACTTATATTTGTAAAACTATGTGCTTGTTGAAATTATGTAGTCAGTTTTTTTACTAACTCATCTACAGTATCGAGCGCCTCTTGAAGCTTGCTGACGTCTTTGCCGCCTCCCATAGCAAACTCCGGCTTTCCGCCTCCCGAGCCACCACATATTTTTGTAACCCCATGTATAAGCTCGCCTGCTTTAATACCCTTTTCTATTGCGGTTTTACCGCAAGCTGCCATGATGGTTATTTTATCATCTTTAACCGCTGCAATCACTGCAACGACACCCGCCTCCCACTCGCGCAGGGTATCTTCAATCTGTCGCAGCTTATCGGTATCAACAGATGCACCTTTGATTATTGTTGTAATAACCTTTAAACCGCCTATGTCTCTTGCTTCGGAAAGAATACGTCTGGCTTCATCATCTGCTTCTTTTGATATTGCCGAATCAAGCTTGCTTTTGAGCTCGCGTATTATAAGAATATTTTGTTCTATTTTTCCCGACAATTCTTCGGGACTTCCGGCTTTTAGCATTTCCGATAATGAAGACAGCTGCTTGCGGGAAGCGTGCAATAAGTCTAAGGTTGCAAATCCCGTGATTGCTTCAATCCTGCGCACACCGGAAGCAATTGAAGACTCTGTCAGGATGGTGAACGCTCCGGCTTTTGCAGTGTTGTCAAGATGCGTTCCGCCGCAAAACTCAACGCTCTCACCCATGGTTACAACACGTACAATATCGCCGTATTTTTCACCAAATAGTGCTGCTGCGCCAAGCTTTTTTGCTTCATCTATCGGAGTTTCCTTTGCTGTTACCGGATGACCGTTTAAAATAGCTTCGTTAACTCTGCGCTCAATATCTGCAAGCTCTTCTTTTGTAAGTGCTGAAAAATGTGTAAAGTCAAATCTGATTTTATCCGGCTCCACAAGCGAACCTGCTTGATTTACATGCTCGCCAAGCACGCTGCGAAGCGCTTTGTGCATAAGGTGAGTTGCTGTATGAGCACGTTTAATCGCCTCACGCCTCTGCTCATTGATTTCGGCACTAACTGTTTGCTGCGCTGAAATTGCCCCGGAGCGCATTTTTCCCGAATGTAGATACTTGTCACCTTTGCTCACTTGCACACCCGTGACCTCAAAGAGTGCATTTCCGGCACAGATGGTTCCCATATCAGCAGACTGACCTCCCATTTCCGCGTAAAACGGGGTTTTGTCAAGTACAATTATTCCTTCGTCTCCCTCACCGAGCGCAGAGCAGATTTCACCCTGCTTAACTATAGCGAGCACAACTCCTGTGTCGCTTGTTTTTTCATATCCTGTGAAACTTGTCGGTGTATTATCAAGCCCAAGCTCTATTCCTGCCCATGCTAAGTCTCCAAGTGCTTCTCTGGCTTTTCTGGCGCGGATACGCTGCTCTTCCATATGCATGTCAAACGCAGCCGTATCCACATTCATATTACTCTCAGCTAAAATATCCAAAGTTAAATCGAGCGGAAATCCATATGTGTCGTAGAGTTTAAATGCATCTTCGCCGGACAACATACTTTTTCCGGTTGCTTTCAATTCATCAATCAGGTCACTTAACATAGAAAGACCCGCATTGATTGTTCTTCCAAAGTTTTCCTCTTCAGTATTGATACAACGTTTGATAAAGTCTGTTTTGTCGATTAAATCGGGATAAGCATTTTTATTAAGTTCAATAACAACATCACATACATCGCTGAGGAACATTTTCTCAATACCAAGCAGTCTGCCATGTCTTGCTGCACGGCGCAAAAGACGGCGAAGTACATAACCCCGCCCTTCATTCGATGGCAAAATACCATCGCAAATCATCATGGTTGCTGCACGGGTATGGTCAGTTATTATACGAATCGAAACATCCGAAATGTCGGCTTCTTTGTATGAGATGCCACTGATTTCGGACACTTTATTAATAATACTGACTATAGTGTCAACTTCAAATATACTGCCTACACCCTGACAAACACAAGCAAGGCGTTCAAGCCCCATGCCTGTGTCTATGTTCTTCTGGCTCAGGTCGGTATAATTGCCCGCTCCATCATTGTTGTATTGAGTAAATACATTATTCCAAATCTCTACATAACGGTCGCAATCACAGCCCGGAAAGCACCCTACTTTCCCGCAACCGTGCTTCTTACCGCGGTCGAAGTATACCTCGCTACACGGACCGCAAGGTCCCGAACCATGGTCCCAGAAATTATCATCTTTTCCGAGTTTGACTATCCTCTCGGGGTCTATGCCTATGTCGTTTTTCCATATCTCAAAGGCTTGTGCATCTTCAAAATAAACTGACGGGTACAGCAGATTCGAGTCTATACCGAGCCGCTGTGTGAGAAACTCCCAACACCATGTAATTGCTTCTTTTTTGAAATAATCACCAAAGGAAAAATTGCCAAGCATCTCAAAATAAGATGCATGACGTGCTGTTTTGCCGACACTGTCGATATCAACGGTACGAACACTTTTTTGACATGTACATACACGTTTGCGTGGAGGCTCCTGCTCACCGGTAAACCATGATTTCATTGGTGCCATACCGGAACCAATGAGCAGCAGTGAAGCATCGTTTTGTGGAATAAGCGGAAAACTCGGTAGTCTTAAATGCCCTTTTTCTTCAAAGAACGCTAAGAACATCTCCCGCAGTTCGTTTAAGCCATAAGGTTTTAACAATGGAGTATCCTCTATTTAACTAAGGTCTCTAAGTAGTCTGCTATTTCTCCGACCGTTTTGTTTTCGTAAACAGATTCATCTATAGCTGTGACACCGTACTCTTCCTCGAGTGTCATTATCAGTTCAACTAAATCAAGTGAGTCTGCACCCAAATCTGACATTAAATCTGTTTCTCTTGTGATTGAGTCCGGGTCTACCTCAAGCTGCTCGGCAAGAACTGCTTTAATCTTTTCAAAAATCATTACTATCTCCTTTTTTACTGTCATCGAAATTATGAGTTTCTTAAAGTCCGAGAAAAACGCTTAGCGTTTTTCCCAGGTCTTTTGGACGAAGTGTAAAAGACCTTACTTCCATTCCTTGTATTGCGGTACACCTGTTTGATCCGGAGCTTCTTTATTTTGACCATATGCTATAACAACACGTCTGTTGTTTTCTTTTCCGACAGAAAATGTTGATACATTTCCGTTATCTTGGAGTGCGGCGTGTATAATATGACGTTCATATGCGTTCATCGGGTCAAGAGTCATATTGCGCCTGTACTTTATTACTTTTTCTGCTGTTCTTTTTGCAAGATTTTCCAACGAACCGCTACGTCTTTGTCTGTAGTTTTCAGCATCAAGGTTTATCCTGACACGTCCTGTATTGCCACGATTTATTGCATAGTTTGTAATATGTTGAAGAGAGTCAAGCGTTTCTCCTCTGCGCCCAATAAGAACGCCCGGGTCGCTGCAAGTTAAAGTAACACTTATTGCATCTTCTTTTTTTGCGACCTCAAAACTTACATCAATGTCCATTCTCTTGAACAGACCCGACAGGAAATCATCTACCTGCCTGCATTGTTCATCACTTGGCGCTACAGTTGCTTTAATTTTTTCTTTTCCCCGAACATGTTTTTCGGTTTCGATTTTGGCATTGTCAGTAAAATCATTGTCGCTCACACTAATATCGTCTCCTTCGACATCGTATTGAACTTTTACGGTAGCCGGAGTGTTTTTTAATCCAAACAGTCCGGTTTTTGCCGTTTCAACTATCTCGACCGAAACGTCATCACGCGACATGCCAAGCTGCTCTAATGCAATTTCTATTGCTTCTTCTTCTGTACGACCTTGTACTTCTATTGATTTTGTCATTTATTTTTTCTCCTATCAGGGGTTAATTATTCTTCATCATTGCTGTCTTCGTCTTCTTCGTCTGACTCTTCGTAATCTTCGTGTTCGTCTTCATCATATCCGGTATAGCTGTCATCATCAGTCTCGAAACCGGCACCGTCATATCTGTTTGGATCGTACGCACGTCCGCGGGCATAACGTCTTTTGCCGACCCTGGCGGGCTCATCCTTTTCCTCTTTTTCATCCGCAGGAGCGTTCTTTTTCTCCCACTCGGCAGCTTTTTCAAGCTGGTCTTGTTTTTCGCTCTTTTGCTTTTTGCGTTTTGATGTGTTTCTATTTCGCTCGGCAAGTCCCTCTGCTTTTAAGCGTTCTGTTTCAAGCCGTTTGGCTTCAAGCTCTGCCTCTTTTGCTGTGCGGACTTTTTCCTTTTCTGCATCTTCTTCATCAAGAATCTTTGTATATTTTTTGGTAAGCCATATATCCTGACCAATCTGTAATACTGTTCCGATTGTCCAGTAGAAGCTCAGAGCAGCAGGGAAAATAAACCCAAACCAAACTGATAGAAGCGGCATAAACTTCATAACATTTGCCGCTGTCCCTTTTGCTGTTTCAGGAGTTCCGGAAGCTCCCATTTTTCGCATAATGTGCATCGAAACGAACTGTGCTCCGCCTGAAAAAACCGGGAGTAAAAATAAAACCAACATCGGGAACAGCGCTGCGGCATCACCCCACGGAAATTCCCAAACACGATAGCTCGGTATTATTGAAAAATCTACAATACCAAGATTAAATGAAATATTTTGGAGCCCTTCAATTGGTGGCGTCAGACCTGCAAACAGTCTGTCCCAGTTTGTGCTGACATCCTGAGCTATATTAATTTGCGAATAAAAACCTGCCAAAGTTTCATCTGTGTATGTTATTCCACCACTTTCAAGCACTTCAAGAATTCTACCGTTGACACCATTAACCCGCATAAACAGCTCTTCTTTTACACCCATCAGAAGTGTCAGCGGCTTACGTATTGCGATAAACAAAGCGATCATTATCGGCATTTGAATAAAACTCCACAAACAGCCGGAAGCGGGGTTAACCCCTTCCTCTTTGTAGAGTTTTGCCATTTCTTCGTTTAATTTTTGCTTATTAGCTCCGTGCTTTTTTTGAAGTTCTGCGATTTTTGGTTGTAATCTTGTCTGTTTGAGCATCCCCCGCTTGCCTTTCATTTGGAAAGGAAGCAAAATCACCCTTACAATAACTGCAATCAAAAAGAGAGCTAAAACGTAATTTGAAACCAGATTATACAGGTTCATTAACAGCCAACCGAATGGCACGGCAATTGGTTCAAGCCAATCTACACAACTCATGTATTAAAACTCCTTTATGGAACCGGGTCAAAGCCGCCTTTGTGAAAGGGGTGACATCTGAATATACGCTTGATTATAAGACCCGTTCCTTTATATGCTCCATATTTATCCAACGCTTCGAGCGCATAGTTAGAGCAGGTTGGTATATACCTGCAATTTGCTCTGTACGGTGATGATATATGTTTTTTATAGAACATTACCGCAGCTATGAGAAAACGCTTCATTTGGTGTGCTCCATTAATCCCATTTTATCAAAAAGAGTAAGTGTTGAGGTAAGCAGATCTGTCCACTTTGCGTTTTGGCTGCTCATTCTTGCAACAAGCACAATGTCATACCCTTTATGCAGCAGATGCTCGTTGATACGGTAAGCCTCTTTAAGTCGGCGTCGGATACGGTTTCTTTTAACTGCACCACCAAGCTTTGTGCTGACGGTTATACCAAGTCTATTCTTTTGACTACCGTTTCGTCTTATATAGACAGCGAGGTATTTTGAAGCGGCACTTTTTCCTTTGTTGTACAGCCGCTTAAACTCATAGTTTTTTTTAAGTGACGTTGTGTGTTTCACTTATGCCGACAGCTTTGCGCGCCCTTTCAGACGGCGGCGGGCAAGCACCTTACGACCGTTTCTGGTAGACATTCTTTTACGGAAACCATGCTCTTTGGCACGGTGTCTCTTTTTTGGTTGGTAGGTTCGAAACATATCTTAAACATTCCTTTCATGCTTTGTATAATTTAATGGCAAAATCGACTCATTATATAACAAGCAAATAGTAACTGTCAATATAAGAAAATCTTCACTGTATAAATATAATTCATTGCTATTATTTAGTATATATATTATACTTATTTAATTAAATGCTCAGCCAAATAATGATGTTCCGTAATAACTTAAGAAAGGGAAATAATATGGCAGAAGGTGTACAGGAGACTTTAGTTAAGAAAAAATTCACTCGTATTGAGTGGAGCTGGATAATGTATGATTGGGCGAACTCGGTATATGCAACCATTATGATGGCCGCCGTGTTCGTTAATTTATTTTCATACTATGCCGGACAGGCAGGACAAGACGGAGATACATGGTGGAGTTTTGGTACGGCATTGACAAATATAATTATAGCATTGCTTGCGCCGATAGTAGGAGCTCTTGCTGATTTTAAGGGTTACAGAAAGAAGATGTTTGCTCTTTTCTTTGTAATAGGTGTAGGTTTTACATTCGCAAGTGCTTTTTTCGGCAGATGGGAGCTGCTCCTTATGGGGTACATTGTTTCTCACATCGGCTTTAACGGAAGTTGCCTTGTTTATGACAGTTTTCTTTCGGAGGTCACAACCAGAGACAGAATGGATAAAGTATCGGGAGCCGGTTTTGCATACGGATATATCGGCGGAAGTACAATTCCGTTTATTGTCAGTATAGCTCTGATAATGTTTTCCTCACAGATAGGCGACTTGTTTATCTCTCTTGGTTTAGTATCAATAGGCGAAAGCTTTGACGAACTTATGGCAATAAGGGTCTCCGTTGTGATGACGGCAATCTGGTGGGCAGTTTTCACTATACCGTTCTTCAGAGACATTAAGCAGAATTATTATATAGAAAAACCTGAAAATTATGCTCTTATCAGAGCGGCGTTTTCCTCAGCAATAGCAACTGCAAAAAAGATACTTAAAAACAAAAAAATCCTGTTTTTTATCATTGCATACTTTTTCTACATAGACGGAGTCGGAACGGTCATATCCATGTCTGTTGCATACGGCGGTGCGCTCGAACTGGATACAACAATGATGATTGTAGCACTATTTTTAACACAGGTAATAGCCTTTCCCTGCTCGATATGGTTTTCAACACTTGCCGGTAAGTTCGGGTCAAGACAAATGCTTCAAGGAGCTGTTTGTGTCTACCTTGTAATTTGTGTAGTCGGTTTTATTATGGGCTTTGGTCTGGAGCAGAATTTCTTTGGTATTGATGTTGCAACTGTTATGTTCTTTACTCTTGCATGTCTTGTTGGTACTGTTCAAGGCGGTATTCAGGCAATTTCCCGCTCTTACTATTGCCAAATGATCCCACCTGAAAATTCCGGTGAGTTCTTTGGGTTTTTCGATATTTTCGGAAAGTTCGCTGCAGTACTCGGCCCGCTGCTCTATGGTGTTATAAGGGTTATCACCGGCAGCCCTGCATACGCAATCCTGTCTATCATCGCACTTTTCCTGATTGGTTTGGTTATGCTTAACATTTGCGGAAAATATGACGCACCCGCAGAAGCAAAAAAATAATAGATGTGAAAATTCATAATACGTAATGTGTTTATAAAACACATATTGAATTTTTATATGGCTTTTTGGCTAAAAGACAAAAAGACATTTTACACATTAAATCTAAAGTTGATAATATCCCCGTCTTCTACAACATATTGCTTTCCTTCAAGTCGGAATAATCCCTTTTCCTTAACCTTTACCATTGTCCCGAGCTCAAAGATATCTTTAAATTTAACAACCTCTGCGCGTATAAACCCCCGCTCTATATCCGTATGAATTTTTCCGGCAGCAGCTTGTGCTATTGTTCCTTTTTCGATAGTCCAGGCGCGCACCTCATCTTCGCCGACTGTCAGAAAAGATATAAGTCCTAAAAGCTCATAAATTGCTCTGGCAAGCACTTCAACACCCGGCTCGGTTATGCCCATATCATCCATAAATGCCTGCCTGTCTTCGATAGGCAGGCTTTGTATTTCCAGCTCCATTTGAACGCAAAGCTCAAGCAACGGAATGTTCAATTTGTTGCATAACCCCTGCAGTTTTTTGACAAGGGAGTGAAAAGTATCAATTTGAGACTTTTTACTTTGCTCTGTGTCTTCGTCAATGTTCAAAACAGCAAGGCGGGGTTTCTCGGTCAGAAATGAAAAGCCGCGTATTTGAACACGCTCAGGTTGTGTAAGCTCCATATCCTTAATGCTACCACCGTCTTCAAGCGCTTTATAGCAACGCTCCAACAGTTCAATTTCAACCTCATGTTCTTTTGTCACTTTTTTGCCTGACTTGATACGGGCAATTCTTTTTTCTATCATTTCCAAATCGGCAAAAAGCATCTCGGTTTCAACCGCTTCAAGGTCACGGGCAGAATCTATAGTATCATTATCATGGATGACTGTGTCGCTATTAAATGCTCTGAGCACATGAACGAGCGCATCACAAGGGCGGACATCGTTAAGAAATCTTGATGCTCCGGTGCCACGGTCATTTTCGGACACAGCAAAACCGGCAACATCTGTTAAGTCAATCTTTGCATATGTCGTCTTTTTTGGTTTATATAACCCCGAGAGAAAATCAACACGCTCATCAGGCACAATACCTGTGCCTATGTTAACTGTATTTTTTCCGCTCTCTAAGTTACTGTCTGTTTTTCCTGTGAGCAAGCGGAACAATGTTGTTTTCCCGGTTTGGTTAAGACCAATAAGTCCTATTTTCATTTATTATCCTATATTAACAAATATGAGAAAACTGTGTATATAGTCTTTCTTTGCAAGCCTGCAGTCCGGTTTTCTCTATGGCTTGTGTAAGTCTCGCATGCGAGACTTTGCAAGACATTACATTGAGCGGTTGGATTCACGTTCTGCTATATCAACAGCCGCTTGGAAATCACCCTTCGCAATACTGTCAGTAACAGCTGAAATTGCTTCTGCTATCGCAGAAGGCCATGAACGTTCTTTCATTTTTTCAAGATTTTCTGTGACCTCTTCCGCATCTTTGGTAATGCATGCACTGTAAACGTCAAACCACATATCGCCAAGAAGGGATTTATCTTCATCCGATAAAGAAGCGTAAGCGTCTTCGTTTTCGGCTCTGAGCCTTTCAATCACTGCACGTAACTCTTTAATAAACTCATTTGCCGAAATATTAATAATTTCCATATCACGATTGCGAGCTGCCTGTTCCAATCTGAGAGCAATGTGTGACATATCGGACTCGCCTATGTGAGATAACGCACTTTTTGCAGCGTGCATACCGGATTCAAATTTCCGTAATTCTTCGTCCGATGGTTCCTTTAATTTATCCATGATTGATTCGAGTGAGTCTACAACCTTGGAACAATCAACTACAAAAAGACGTGCAAGCTCCGAATCAACAATTACGCCTGTTGGCGGGGTTCTATTTTTAGCTATGGTGTCTTTTGTTAATTTTGTGTCGACTATTTCAATAATATTTGATATTGCATTACTTTGTTTTTGTCTGCGTGCTTCATCAATAACATCTTGTGGTTGCTTGTCACGGATAAACCTGTTGAGCGTTAAGTCAAGATGCCTTATATCAACCGGTTTTGAAAGGAAGTCGTCGAAACCTTTTGAAAGAAACAGTTCTGCTTGTCCTTGCATAGCATTTGCCGTAAGAGCAACAATCGGCTTGTCATATCCGCCTTCACGTATTTTTATAGTGGTCTCCATACCATCCATTATAGGCATCATATGATCCATCAGGATTATATCATACTCGTTTCCGTTATTTATCAGCTCAATAGCTTCCTGTCCGCTTGCAGCAGTGCTGAGCTTAAGTCCGTACGGAGCAAGCAGCCCCTCGGCAACATACAGATTTGACTCCATATCATCCACAACCAGCACTGTTCCGTATGGCATAAAGTCGCGTGAGAAGTCTTCGGTTGATTTTGATGTTTTAACAACAGCTGAGAAGTTCATCAGCTTCTTTGCCATTTCGCTGCCGATTACTTCGTCACTATCTGTTGCTTGCGGTATTTGCACGATAAATGTGCTGCCTTCTCCCAACACGCTTTTAACAGTAATTGTACCATTCATCATATCAAGCAGCCGTTTGGTGATATTCATTCCAAGACCGGTTCCGCCGACTGAGCCATACGCATTTTGTGTCATAAAGCGTGTGTATGCATCAAAGAGTTTTGAAAGCTGATCGGCACTCATCCCATAACCCGTGTCTTTTACGGTAAATACAATACTATGCTCTCCGCTTTCACTTTTTACAGACTCAACATGCAGGGAAATTTTACCTTTATCGGTATATTTATAAGCATTTGAAACGAGATTGTTAAGGATCTGTTTAATTCTTATTTCATCACCAATTAAGGAAACAGGTAAATCTTCATCAACTATCAGTTCAAATTCCAAAGGCTTATTGTCTTCGCGGAATAACGTGTAATGGATTGTGTCATTGATAAGACTTGAAACTTCATAGCGTGCAGGACTAAGCTCGATTTTCCCTGCCTCAATCTTGGAAAGATCGAGCAAATCATTAATAATTGTTAGAAGCGAATAGCCGGAGTTATATATTCTCGAAAATGCATCGCGTAATTCCGGTGATAAACTTTTGTCAAGAAGCTCTATTTCAGTAACGCCGATTATTGCGTTGAGTGGTGTGCGGATTTCGTGGCTTACGGTAGCCAGGAAATTACTTTTTTGTTTGCTTTCCTCATCTGATTTTATTTTTGCAGATGTAACGCTCAGCAGCACGATGCTCAGAGCTACTGCAAAAACAAAACCGAGTATTCCAAGATACCATGCCATGTCCTGAACACTTTGGTAGTACGTATCATATGGGGTCATCAGACATAAAACCCAGTCGTTGTCAAAAACCTTCCAGACAAGCTCTGAGCGGGTATTGTCATATGCTCTTGCATCAAAGGTTCCAAAAATTGCTCCCGAACGCATGTCGGCAGCAATGATATCCCCGTCATTAAGCAGGCTTATATTTCTTCCCAAATATGCCGGTATCGGATGCCCGATAACATCAAGATTTATGTCGAGCAGCAAGCTGTAGCCGTCATCTGTTAAGCGGGTGTTGATAACATACTCGTTGATTGATGCAAAAGATACATCAAGCCATAAAATACCCAGTTCATTTTTATCATCGTCAAAAATTATACGTGCATATGTAATTATGTATTCATCATATAATTCGCTCAGATACGGCTGCGATGAAAAGACCTCTCCGTTTGCTTTTACAACATCATCATACCAGGGAAGCTCTCTGAAATTAAAATCATCCGGAAGAAACCGGCTTGCTCCTATCAGGAGTTTTTCGCCAAAACATTCAAACTCACCGTGCAGCTCGGATGTTCCATGGTTTACACTATCATGAACCAGCATAGTTGCAGATATGACAGAGAAGTAATTTTGCACTTCACTTGCAGAGGCGGCATTAGCAATCATATAGCGGGCTGCATCAGACATACCTATTAATGTCGACTTTGATTCTCTCAGGTTTATTTCAATATATGTTTGAGCATTAGTAAGTGCATCTTCTGCCCTTCTCATAAGATGGTACTGTTCGCGGCTGTTTCCATACGAATAACTGACAAATGCCATAAGCGCAAAAGCTATTGCAATAAACAATACTTGCGCATACGACAATCTCATGCTGACAATTCTGTTACGTACTTTTCGAACAATTTTCATAAAATGCTCTCCACTTGTACTTCCTGTAACTATATTTCTACTATACTTGAGCACTTTAGTCAACATAATATTATAAAACAGCGCAAGGAGCCGGTTCTCTTGTGTTGCTAATCCAACTACTATATACTATAATAAAATTCTTACAAATGTGTATTATTATTTCTTAAGGTTTTATTAACAAAAGGGGCTTAAATAATGACAAATGATATTTTATTAAAACGATTAAAACGTCCCGAGGGGCGGGTGCGGGCTGTGCTTGACACCGATGCTTATAACGAAATTGACGATCAGTTTGCAATTGCGTACTTTCTGAAAAAACAGGAAGTATTTGAAGTGCAGGCTATAACAGCAGCACCCTTCAGCAACGAAAAAGCCGACAACCCGGGATTGGGTATGCGACTGAGTTATGATGAAATATTAAAAATACTGCGGCTCATGAGCAGAGAAGACTTAAACAGCCTTGTTTTTCGCGGCTCGGAGAGTTACTTATCAAATGAAAAAACCCCTGTCGACAGTCTTGCCGCAAGAGAGCTTGTCAGGCTTTCGTATCTCGGAGATTCAAATGACCCTCTTTATATCATTGCAATCGGTGCAATCACAAATGTTGCATCAAGCTTACTCCTTGACCCGACAATGCGCGAGCGCTGTGTTGTAGTTTGGCTCGGCGGACACGCTCGCCATTGGAAGGATACAAAAGAGTTTAACATGTCGCAGGATGTTGCTGCAGCGCGTGTAGTGTTTGATTCCGGCGTGCCTGTGATACAACTTCCTTGTATGGGAGTTGTATCTGAGCTTAAAACGACAGGTCCCGAGCTTGAACACTGGCTACGTGGTAAAAACAAGCTTTGCGATTACTTAATAGATAACACAACGGCAGAGGTGCAAAGTTATGCCGCGGGAACTGCATGGAGCCGTGTTATCTGGGATATTTCAGCAATCGCATGGTTTCTTGACGACAGCTTTATGACAGGGTGCATTATGCCAAGCCCGATTTGCGAATATAATAACACTTACACGTTTGACATGAGCCGCCATCCGTGCTTTGTAGCAGATTATATCTGCAGGGATTCTATTTTTACCGATTTATTTAAAACCTTGCTTAGGTGACAACGGGCTTTTTGTCTGTGCTTTTAAGCAAAAAGAAACTTACCGGCATTTTCATCAAACCATACGGGAAATGATATGGATATATCTATATCTTCTCCGAGTATAGAGTTTATTATACTAATTTTGCTTCCCGCAGGTCTTATGTTCATTGCTTTATAAACATCTACGGCATAGTCCAAGCCGTAGATTTCATATATATACAGGTAGAATAAAAAGCCAAAGCTGCGGCCTATATGACTATTATCATAATTGTCATCTTCATGCCGGTGTTTGGATAATGCATTTTCTAAATCATAGTGCACCAGATTATAAACCATATCGATATGGTTTATAATCTGGTGCACTATGATTTAGAAAATGCA
>Ga0123356_10004591_pt1 | contig 14240 bp, 14 predicted proteins | sample TergutEmb28metaG_2_FD_92546 | JGI IMG/M metagenome (GOLD analysis project Ga0123356, IMG submission 92546) | Embiratermes neotenicus P3 segment gut microbial communities from Petit-Saut dam, French Guiana - Emb289 P3 | ecosystem: Host-associated > Arthropoda: Insects > Digestive system > Gut ...
ACCGATTTCGTTTTATCCTTACCCGGCTCAATTGCCGCCGTGGACAGAGCGTACATCCGAAGAAACAGAACGGTTTCGCAGTATGACGAATAACAGAAGGCAGATTACGACAAGGCGTTCTTCTTATTTTCTTGATGATCTTTGGGAGTCGTCCACCCAGAGGCAAACCGAAAGCAAGCTGGCAAGAATAACTTTTTTTGGAAGGCAAATAAGAGTTCATCAGCTTATCCAGGAACCATTGGCGCAGGTAGAAACACAGATTCGAACTATTGCAAGAACAGATACCGAAGTTCAAACATGGGTAAACAGTATTGGTACGGTGGAAGGATGGCATTGGCGTAACATTGCCGATACCCAAAATCGTTCATATCATTCATACGGGCTGGCTGTCGATATTCTTCCGAATGCAAGGGCAATGGGCACCAGACAGACATATTGGCTCTGGACTTCCCAATACAGGGAAGATTGGTGGAATGTTTCGTATAACGAAAGATATCATCCGCCTGCGGCAGTAATAAGCACATTTGAAGCTCATGGTTTTGCCTGGGGCGGCAAATGGGCGTTATTTGACACCATGCACTTTGAATACCGTCCGGAAATATTGGTTTTAAGTAATTTACGATAAACCTGTAATATAAACCTACAGCGACAAATATTACACTACTGGTTGTTTGCTAATATTTAATAAAATAATAAAGATTAAGTAATGGCAAAGAAAATTGAGATTAATGAAGGATATATCCATAAGTTAATCAGTAATAATATAAAACGCCTGCGGCACTTACAAAACATTTCACAGCTTGGTCTTGCTTCCAGCGCCGGGCTTACCCATAATTTTATAAATGATATCGAGAACTGTAAAAAGGGAGTTTCAGCCAAATCTTTGGCAAAACTTTCTATAGCTTTGAATGTAGAGCCGTATCAATTCTTTTTGCCCGAAGGTATAACTAACAGTGAAACAATGATCTATATGAAAGATTTTAGTGATTCGCTGCAGAAGGCTGTGAATGAGGTAACCCAACATTACATTGCCGGTGATAAAAAGAAAACAACCTCGTCCTAAAGGGACGAGGTTGTTGTTCTGTAAGGTATGGATTGTATGCGGGATTTAATACCAACGCACAAAAAGCATTACATTTTTTAAACCACCCTAAAGTAATCCTACAAAACAGGCTCTTGGGTATTAAACCCGCCTGCGAATAAATAATTTAGCTCTGGATACTATGCATTAATAGGCGTCAATAGGGCTTTAAATTCTTTTTCATCCAGAGTTTCTTTTTCCAATAGCGCGGCGGATACATTATCAAGAATATTCCTGTTATTTTCCAGAATTTTCTTTGCTTTTGCATATTCAACATCAATAACACGGGCAATTTCTTCATCGATATACTGCTGGGTGCTTTCGGCATATTCGCGCTGGAAAGATGGTTCATGTTGTTCCTGCCCTGTCATGCTTATGCCGCGCGATGTCAAAGCAACATTACGGAAACGATCGCTCATACCGTAATCGGTAATCATTTTACGGGCAATATCTGTCGCCTTGGTTAAATCGTTTGCCGCGCCAGTGGAATATTCACCGGAGAGCATTTCTTCGGCAATGCGCCCGCCGAGCAAAATATCTATTCTTCCCAAAAGGTCTGACTGTGTAACGGTATAACGATCTTCAAGGGGAAGCTGAAGCGTATAGCCCAATGCAAAGCCGCGCGGGATAATGGAAATTTTTTGAACAGGGTCTGCGTTAGGTGTAAAGGCCGCAATAATTGCGTGTCCGGCTTCATGGTAAGCGGTGAGTTTTCTTTCTTTATCTTTAAGCACTCTTGTTTTTTTCTGCAAACCCGCTATTGTTTTTTCAATCGCTTCGTCAAAGTCGCGCTGAATAACCATTTTTCGCCCCGCCCTGACTGCCAAAAGCGCCGCTTCGTTTACAATATTCGCTAAGTCCGCCCCGGAAAAACCGGATGTAACTCGTGCGACAATTTCCAGGTCTACTGAAGGATCGATATTTACAGGCTTTGAATGAATTTTTAAAATCGCTTCTCTGCCTTTAAGATCAGGTCTGTCTACAAGCACCTGCCGGTCAAATCTTCCGGGGCGGAGCAGCGCGTGATCCAATACATCGGGACGGTTTGTGGCAGCCAGAATAATCAGCCCGCTTGTGCCGTCAAAGCCGTCCATTTCTACAAGCAGCTGATTAAGCGTTTGTTCGCGTTCGTCGTTGCCGCCGGCAATATTATTGATCCTGCTTTTGCCGATAGCATCCAGCTCGTCAATAAAAATAATGCAGGGCGCTTTGCCTCTTGCCTGTTTAAACAAATCACGGACGCGGGCGGCGCCGACACCGACAAACATTTCTACAAAGTCAGCTCCGCTCATGCGGAAAAAGGAAACTCCCGCTTCGCCGGCAACAGCCCGCGCAAGAAGGGTTTTTCCTGTTCCGGGCGGTCCAACCAACAATACGCCTTTTGGTATCTTGCCGCCGATTTCTTTGTACTTATCGGGACTTTTTAAAAAATCAACAACTTCAACAAGTTCTTCTTTTGCTTCATCAACGCCGGCAACATCATTAAAGCGCGTAACAATATCTCCTTCTGCAACAATAACCGCGCGGTTTTGTCCTACAGAAAGAACATTGCCGCCAAAATTGCCGATTCGTTTAATGACAAAACGCCAAATAAGAATAAAAAAAGCAATGGGTAAAACCCAGCTTAAAATAAAATTTACTATTGCATTTCCCTGGCGCGAAACTGCGCCGTATGCGATGTTATTTTCATCCAGAAATTCCAGGAAATTTTCGGTTAAAAGCGATACAGTACGGTATACTTTGTCCTGCGAATTTGAACTTAAAGAACGCGTCATGGTGGTTCTTCCGGTACTTCTGTTAGGATTTGTAAAACCTGTTATGTATGAGTCCGATAATTCTACACGCCTGATTTCGCCGGAGACAACTCGCGCCTTAAACTCCGAAAAGTCTATTGGCGGGTTTAATCTGCTGAGAAATACATAATTAAAAAGGCTTATCCCGACAAAAAGGATAACAAGATAAATCAGAAGAAACTTCCAGCCGCCGAATCCTTTAAAATCCGGCATTTTGCCTCCGCCAAACGGAGACCAAGGCTCTTTATTATCTTTTTTATCACCGGAATCATCGCTCATAAATTAATTATTACATATTATATCACTCTTGAAAAGGTGTCAGGCACCCGCACTAGATATAGCGCTGATTTCAGATTGCAACCGCTATGGGGTAGTGGTGTCAGTTGCCTTTTTTTGTGTTATGATAACCACATGAAAGCTCCTCTTTATCTGATTGATGCATACGGTCTTATTTATCGTTCTTATTTTGCATTTTTAACGCATCCTTTAAGAAACAGCGCCGGAAAAAATGTTTCTGCCTTGTTTGGTTTTGCCCGTACTGTGGTCTCTCTGATTAATGACGGCGCTCCCGCGGCGGATAACAATGGCAAACTTTTGGAAAAATTCGAAAAACCGCAGCGCCTTGCCGCAATTTTTGATTCGCGTACTCCCACCTTTCGTCACAAGATGTACAGTGAATACAAGGCAAACAGACAAAAAACACCAGACGATCTGCACGAACAAGTTCCGTTAGTTGAAGAATTTTTAACCGCCCTTGGCATTAAGTGTTTAAAAGCTGAAGGCTTTGAAGCTGATGATATTATTGCCACTCTGGCTGAAAGATGCAAAAACGAAAGTCGTCAGTGTTATATTTTTTCATCAGACAAAGATTTGCTGCAGCTTGTTGGCAGCGGAACATTTGAATTGCGTCCTGCAAAAATTAACAAAAATGAAACTTCCTCTTCCGGCGGCCCCACATGGGATCTTGTCGGGGAAGATGATGTAAAATCTGAGTGGGGTGTAGAACCTCAAAAAATTCTCGATCTGCTTTCCCTTGTCGGCGACAGTTCCGATAATATTCCCGGCGTTAAGGGAATCGGTGATAAAACAGCAGGTAAATTGATGGCACGCTACGGTTCTCTGGATGCTATTTACAGTAACATCGCCGCAATTGAAGGCTCTGTAGGAAAAAAAATCGCAGAAGGAAAGGAAAGCGCATACTTTTCTCAATCGCTTATCCGATTACGGAATGATGTAGATTTAAAAGTGAATATTGATGATCTGTCTGCGGAAAACCTTAACCGCAGCGCAGGAGCAGCAATACTAATGCGCGAAGGTATCCGCCAAAGCGCAAAGCAGTTAAATGCTGACGTGAAAAATGTAACTACTCTAGTTATTTCACGCGAAAAAAACGCAGAGGGAGCTAAAGAGGAAATTTCTTTAGGTGAAACAGATCAGTCTCTTCTTGGCGATGGAGTTTATAAAACAATTCTCGATCTTGATGAATTAAAAACCATTCTGGAACAGGCAAAAAAACAAAAACTTTTGGCGCTGGACTTTGAAACTGATTCGCTTGATGCCTGGAATTCACGACCCATCGGTATTTCGCTGGCAATAAAACCAAAAGAAGCATTTTATGTACCGCTCACTCCGCATGGAACAGGAGAAAATCGTTCAGCTTTTATTGCTCCGGATAAAGTTCACGCCTTATTATCCCCTCTCTTTGCGGATAAAGAAATGACAATCGCAGCGCATAACGCCAAGTTTGATTACAAGGTAAGCCGCGGCTGGAATGTAAACCGCTGGTTATGCAAAATCTGGGATACTATGGCAGCGGCATGGCTAAACGATCCTGAGCGCAACAACTATTCGCTGGATTCGCTTGCATCATATATTTTTGACTGTACGCCGTTAAAATATTTTGATATTGTGCCAAAAGATGCAGCCTTTGATTCTGTTTCTCTGGAAACCGCAACAAAATATTCCTGTGAAGATGCGGACTATTGCATCAGATTAAAAAATCATTTTGAACCGATTTTGAAAAATAATGAATCTATTAATCTTTTTGAAAATCTTGAAATGCCTTTATTGCCAATTCTTGCCGAAATGGAAGGGGAAGGAATTAAAATCGAACCAAAAGTGCTTGTCGAATATGGCAAAGAGTTAGCTGTCGAGCTTGATCAAATTCAGAAAGAAACATGGAAAATTGTCGGACACGAATTTAACCTTTCCTCCCCAAAACAGCTTCAGGAGGTACTTTTTACAGAGCGCAAATTGAAGCCGGGAAAAAATACAAAAACCGGTTATTCTACTGATGCTGCGACTCTTGAAGAACTGGCGCGTGAAGATCCTGTCCCCGCATTGATTCTGCGCCATCGTACTCTGGCAAAGTTAAAATCAACTTATGTAGATACATTAGCTGACATGGCAGACAGCAGCGGGAGGCTGCATACCAATTTTATTCAAACGGGAACTGCCACAGGCCGTCTTTCCAGCCGGGAACCCAATCTGCAAAATATCCCCATACGCGCAGAAGAAGGCCGCCGTATCCGCGAAGCATTTATCGCAAAGCCAGGCTGTCTATTTGTTTCCGCTGATTACAGTCAGATCGAACTGGTTGTTTTGGCGCACCTTTCGAATGACGAAAACCTTATTTCTGCATTCAGGGAAAATCGTGATATCCACGCCCGTACTGCTTCGTTGATTTTTGGCATTAATGAAAGTGAAGTTAAAAGCGAGCAGCGGCGCATGGCAAAGATCATCAACTTTGGCGTAATTTACGGCATGAGCGCCTTCCGCCTTGCAAACGAATTGAATATCAGCCGGACAGACGCGCAGGGATTTATCGGCGCATATTTTAATACTTATTCCGGCGTGCGGCAATTTATTGAAAATACCATAAAAAGGACAGAACAGACAGGTTATGTTACAACAATTTTCGGAAGACGCCGCTATATTCCTGCGATTAATTCGCGTAACAAGACCGAAAAATCCGCAGCTGAGCGCATTGCCGTAAACACTCCCATTCAGGGATCGGCGGCAGACATTGTTAAAACCGCCATGCTTAATCTGGACAAGAGGCTGGCAAAAGAAAATAGCAACGCCCGTCTTTTACTGCAGGTTCATGATGAACTTATCCTTGAATGTCCAAAAGACCAAGCTGCTGAAACTGCGCAGTTGGTCAAGGCAGAAATGGAACAGGCTGTATTTTTGAGTATACCGTTGCGCGTAACAGTTGAGACAGGCGAAAGATGGGGTAATTTTCATTAATTGGCTATTGTCTGTTATGTTACTGTTTCAAATTGCTTTCTTGCTTCAAAAAAGACTTCTACGATTAAAGGATCGAACATTTCACCTGAACTGTCCATTATAATCTTAACAGCTTCCTCCGGAGTAAAAGGTTCTTTATATGGGCGCTCTGATACAAGCGCATCGTATACATCGACAACCGCCATGATTCGTCCCTGAATCGGAATGTTCATTCTATCCAACCCGCGTGGATACCCTTTTCCGTCCCAACGTTCATGGTGATAACCGGCAAATAATTTGGCATTGTATAATAATTTCCCTTTATCTTTCATTTGGGATATAATTTCGTCTATGATTCGCTCTCCTTCTATAGCGTGGGTCTTCATTATTTCAATTTCTTCAGCAGTCAGCTTGTTTGGCTTAAACAGAACAGCATCCGGAATGCAGAATTTTCCTACATCATGGACACGCGCAGAGTGACAGAGCATATCCAAATCCATTCCCATTTTTTTCATCTCATCTGCATATATCCCGCGTATTATCATTGCATTCATTAATATTTTTAAAAATGCTGTTTTGCGTTCTATTTGATCGCCTATTGTTTTATCGCGGCACTTAAGCAAATTTTCCAATACAGATAAAGTGGAATATAGAAAATCTTGAGGCTGTGCATTTTGCTCTTTTAGCGTTTCATTTTCCATGATTTATGTTAGCTCTAAAATAAAGAAAAAGCAATGGTTTGAATAGATTGAGATAATATGATATTATTGCAATAATAATACTTTGGAGATATTTTTTGAAATATTTTTTTTTGCGTCTTTTAAGCATGATAACAGGTCTTACCTTGTTTGCGATTGGAATCGTTTTAACCATAAGAGCGAATATAGGATATGCTCCATGGGATGTATTTCATGCCGGGCTTGTTAATAAAACCGGGCTTAGCTTTGGAACAATATCAATCATTGTTGGATTAGTGATTTTAATAATAGTCACAATTTTAAAGGAAAAACTGGGTCTTGGAACGGTTTGCAACATTGTTTTGATTGGAATATTACTGGATATTATTTTTTGGATTGATATTGTTCCGCTTGCAGTAAACGAAATAACCGGAACAATAATGCTGCTCTTTGGCTTATTTAGTATCGCTTTAGGTTCATACTTTTATATAAAATCCGGTTTTGGCGTTGGTCCAAGAGATAATTTAATGGTTGTATTGGTCCGAAAAACTAAATTACCTGCAGGCCTTTGCCGCAGTATTCTAGAATTAGTGGTAACAGTTACCGGGTGGCTTTTAGGCGGAATGGTTGGATTTGGAACAATTATTTCCGTAATCGCAATAGGGTTTTTTATTCAAATAGTATTTAGAATATTTAAATTTGATGTTACGTCGGTTAAACATGAAACATTATGGGAAACATTTCTTTCGTTAAGACGGCAAAAAACGAGTTCCACGGAGCAACAGGATACTGAAATATCTGATTGAGCCTGTTCAGAAAGTTTATTCGCATACTATTGAGAAATCCTAAAGTTCGATATATAATCAGGAATAGGAGATAGAATGAAAAAACATAAAAAACTTACTACAATAAAACAAGATGTTGCAAAATTGTTGCTTGATTTAGGCAAATTATTATTTGGCGGTATTTTTATTGGTGGTGTTTTACGTGGTGATTTTTCACAGCATTTTTTGATTATAGGTGGTTTTGCAGTAGGCATTACATTTTGCATTATTGGTCTTTTTCTTGGTGTAAGAGAAGAAAAGATTGGAGACGACAATTAAAGGAGTAATGGTATGGAAATGGAAATTTTACTGGTAGTTGGTGCATTTTTATTTGGTCTTCCTTTTATTATTATTGGTTGTGTATCTGCTTGGCGTGAACGCCGTTATGAAAAACACGCATAAATTGCAATTAATCTGTCTGCTACAACCTAGCTAATCTTTGCTGATTAAGGCTGTTCCAAAACTCCAGAAAAAAATATAACTAAAACATTCCAACATAGGCTGGGCAAGCTGCGCCTCGCTAAAACCCTGGAGGAACCCCACCTAAAATAAAAATTTCATAAAGGCAAGGGCGCATATTCCTGCCAGCTCGGTAAAGTACATATCCAAGACATCCGGCTTCATAAGCGACTAGTGTTTTTCCTTTTCTTGCGAAATTAACAACTTCTTTCACTAATAAATCGTTGTCATTGTTCAACTTGCGTTCGTAAATCGGATTTTCCCCTTTTTCTTCAAGCACCGACATTTGTACAAACTCCTTGTGTACATCCATTCCAATGTAGTATTCTTTACTTATCATTTTTGGCCTCCCGTAAGATATGTGGTATGCCGATTTACGGCTAACCCACGATTATTATACTATCTTCGGGGGGCCTTCATATTGTCTAGGATGGCAGAATTGGTTATAAAACTTGGCAGCTCGTCCATTACTTACCTTTAACCTATAGTTTATCAATGTTTGCTTTTTCAAAAAAATCGGCAAATAACTGCTGCATATCGCCTCTAATTTCATTACGGAGCTGTTCAAATTCTTTATATGGGGGATTAGTTTCTTCAATAAAAAGTTCATAGATTTCTATATTCAGAACATTCGCAATACGTTCTATTAAATCAGTAGTGGGAAAATTCCTAGTAATTTCTATCATGGCAATATGATGTGTAGATACATTCACCTTTTCAGCTAATTTTGCCTGTGAAAAACCGCAGTTTTGGCGTTTTTTCTTTAAATTATTTGCAAAAATCTCCCTAAGCCGTGCCATTTAATTACCTATAAGATAATAATAAGATATATTCATTGCTTGACAAATTATGAAAAACATACTAAATAGATATGTAATACATACTTAATAAAAAAGAGGTTTATTTATGAAAAACATAATTTTGCCCAAGACAATTCATTTCTTTGCGCCACCCATGGATGCAGAGATTTATCAAAGGAGATTCTTATGAAAACTTGGAAACATTATGCTTTTGTTGGCTATATTGCAATTTTAGTATTTGTTTTTGCTTTAAGCTGTGATGAAAACAAATTAAATGGGACATGGACATGGAGACATGAAAATGGTTTTTATCAGGTGTTTGTGTTTTCTGGAAGAAATTATACAACGACAGCTTTTTTCGGAGAAGAAATGTTTTTTAAAGGAACCTATTCTCTTTCGGATGGTAATATAGAATTTTTCCCTAGAAATGGAGAAAAACAAATTTTACCATTTTCACGTAGTGGAGATACGATAACTATTGATGGAACTCTTCAATACACCCGTGAGCAAAACCAGAGACAGAGAATAACATCTGCCAAAGCGAAAAACAATGATCCAAGAGACGTTGAAGGATTAAGTGGTACATGGGAATGTGATGTGTGGGGAGATTCATTAACATTTTCTGGTAGAAATTTTAATTGGGATGGTTATATTGGAACATACTCTATTTCTGATAATCATATTGAATTTAATGTACCAAACGCTGGTATAAGAGTATATCAATTTGTTCGCACAGAGAATACGCTAACACTATCACGACCACTATCATCTATAGTTGAATATCAATTTATACGTAGAAGATAAACTATTTGTGAAAAAAAGATAGCTACCACTTTTTGTATAAGGTGCCTGTCACCATTACCACTCATAGTGCCGTATAGCGATGCTATGTGCTACATCTAGCGTAGGTGTAAGGCACCGTTGGTATTAAAATCCTATCCTTCTTGTCTCTTTTGGTTTTTCTATTAAGTTGTTAAGGGCAATTACGATTTGTTTAATAGCCTCATCATGCTCAGAAAGTTTATAGTCATTATTTTCGATATGAAGCATCAGTAATTTACGCAACTCGATAATTTGTTCGTTAGTATTGTTTTGAGAATGCACGAATTGGCGCATTTTGATAAATGCTACCATTATTTCAATGTTTACACTTACAGCTTTTTTGCTGTTTAAAACACTTGAAAGCATTAGTACACCGTGCTCTGTAAAGACATAAGGTAAATAGCGTCTTCCGCCCTTTCCTTTCTTTGAGGTTCCAAATTGGAACCTCAAAAAGGAATATGTGCCCCTGCCACATGGAATATTTATTTTAAGTGATTTCCTCCAGGTTTTTTATGGGGCGCAGCTTGCCTAGCCAGTATTGGGAGAGTTGATTTTATAAGGGAAGCAAGGATACACGGGTCTTTCGTGGATCGATAGTAATAAGAGCGCCACTTTCAATATCGGCAGTGAGCAGTTTAATTGCACTAGTTACTATTCCGCGATTTTCATGCTTCTACGTGGGGAACTTCGTCGCAAGTTGCGAGAGCAACTTCACGCCATTGAGAAAGAGCGGCGGCGTAACGCAGCGCTTGCATAATATCATCATGTTCCAGGTAAGGATAATCAGAGAGAAGGTTATCGATGCTAACACCTGCACCGATTTGTCCAACAATCATTCCTACCGTAACTCGCATACCACGAATACAAGGTTTACCACCCATTACAGCAGGATTTTGAGTTATCCGATCAAAGTTTTCATTGTACATGAAATAAATTTAACATAAAAAATTAACAAAAACAAGGTTAAAAGGGTGTATGTCTGATTCTTTCCACTAAACATCATAAACATCGACACCTTCTTTCTTTTTTAAAAATCCGCATGCCCAATAGGTACATGGCGTCATTAAAACTTCAATGCTGCATTTTAAAATGTAATTTGTTATTACAAGTGACCAAAAAATCTCCCACCCAAAAACACCTGCGACAGTCGCTATCAATACAAAAATTGTTGTATCCAGAAATTGACCTACAAGGGATGAACTGATTGTCCGTACCCAAAGTTTGCGCCCTTTCATTATTACTTTTATTTTTGAAAGTATTTTTGCATTGGAAAATTCTCCGACAAGATACGCAGACAGACTGGCAAGTACAATGCCGCCGTAGCTCATTCCGCCCAGGATTGAATCATAAGCCTCACCGCCAACTGCAGTTTCCCAATAGTGTTCCGGCGGTAATACTCCCAATAAAAAGAAAACCAGTGCGGCAAGAGCCATCGCTGTAAATCCTGTCCATATAACACGCCGCGCTGTTTTAAATCCGTAAACTTCGGTCAGAACATCACCAAGTATATAAACAAAAGGAAATAACAATGTGCCGCCGTCAAAGACAAGCGGAACGGAAAAAAGCGATATTCCCATGTCAACAATTTTTGCCGAAGACGCTATGTTGCTGACAATGAGAATCGAGACAAAAAACGACGCAACAACATCAAGGTACTTGAAAGAGACAGGCTGAGACATAATTGACTCCTTGTTTTTTACGGCAGGTTATCAAGGTAACTGCCCAAAATTCTTTATTTTTTTTACCACAAACCTCACGAACCTAATGTCCGATATCTTATCAATGGTTCGTGGTTAAATAACCTATCTTAAGCCCACTTAATAAATCCGCTGCGATACGGATGCACCAATGAGTCATGTTTAGGTAGAATACGTACCGTATGTCCCTGCATACCTGTATCAACACATTCAATGCGAATTTGATATAGATTGAGGTTACCTTCGCTATTAAGCCACTTCATTTCGGCTTTTCTTGCATCAATTATTTCTTTGTTTTGGTTTGACACAGTGCCATGATACAATTCTACCTGCAAGTCATTAGGTGAAATCGTGCCAAGATCAAGGTAGGCTGTAACTGTCAGCATATCACCGCGCTGCATTACCGGCTTGGCATTGGACTCAATTTTGACAATCTTCAGGCTGTTCCAGGATTGCTGCAATTTGGCGAAATAAGCTGCAAGAGATTTTGCTTCGGCATATTCGTCCTTGCTGAAACGGCGGTAATTTTTAAGCGCCGGGAAGTAAAACTGATTCGAATAATCCATCAGTGTACGATGGAACGACATTGACTGCCCGATCTCTTTCATGTTGTCTTTCATCATTTTTATCCATTCACGGGGCAGACCGTCACGTCCTCTGTCGTAGAACATTGGAATAATTTCCCGTTCCAGAAGATCATACAGAGCTTTGCTTTCTATATCATCCTGAAGTTTTTCATCAATGTACTGTTCGCCGTGGCCAATTGCCCAGCCAACTTTTGGATTGTAAGCTTCATCCCACCAGCCGTCCAAAATAGAACAGTTGAGTACGCCATTCATCGAAGCCTTCATGCCGCTTGTGCCTGATGCTTCCATGGGCCTGCGGGGAGTGTTAAGCCACACATCGCCGCCGGAAGTTAAATATTTTGCTACGTTCATATCGTAGTTTTCTACAAATACAATCCGGCTTGAAACATCGTATTTTTCTGCAAAATGAATAATATCCCGTATTAAATCTTTACCGGGCATATCATGCGGATGCGCTTTACCGGCAAAAATTAACTGGATTGGGCGATCATTATCTCTGATCAGCCGCAGCAATCGTTCAGGATCGCGCAGAAGCAAATTGCCGCGTTTATATGTTGCAAATCTGCGGGCAAAACAAATTGTAAGCGCATAGGGAGAAAGGGCATCTTCTGCCTGACGGATACGCTGTTCCATAGCGCCCGTTCTTTTATATTGCTGGCGGATACGTTCACGCACAAAGGCGACCAGACGTTCACGGCGGCGTTCGTGAGTACGCCACAATTCTTCATCGGAGATACGATCCATACGTTCCCATATTGACAGTTCTGTGGGTTTATCTTCAAAGTGGGGACCAAAAAATCGATCTAAAAGATCCAGCATTCCCGAAGAAATCCAAGTACGGGGATGAACACCGTTTGTAACATGACCGATAGGTATTTCGTTAAGCGGAAGCCCGGGCCATAATCCTTTCCACATATCCCGCGAGACAACGCCATGCAGTTTAGCAACGCCGTTTGCATAAGCAGCCATCTTAAGCGCTAAAACAGTCATACAGTATGTTTCACGTTCATCATGAGTATCAACTCTTCCAAGACCTAAAAATTCTTTCCAGGAAATGCCCAATACCTGCGGCCAGGAACGGAAATATTTTTCCATCATCGCTATATCAAAACGCTCATTCCCTGCGGGAACCGGAGTATGAGTAGTAAATATATTTGTCGGCCAAACTACTTCCAGCGCTTCTTCAAAAGTAAAACTCTTTTCGTTCATGATTTCCCGGACACGCTCAAGCCCGAGGAATGCCGCATGCCCCTCGTTCATGTGAGTAGCTGCCGGGTTAATTCCCAATGCCCGTAAAGCGCGGATACCGCCGATACCCAATAGAATCTCCTGCTGCATACGGGTTTCTTTGTCGCCGCCGTAAAGCGCGGCTGTTATGTTACGGATGTCCTGAGTATTTTCTTCTATATTAGTGTCCAATAAATACAGTGAAGAGCGGCCGACTTTAACTTCCCAGATTTGAGCAACTGCCTGCCGTCCGGCTAAGTCTACAGAAATTTTTATCGGCTGGCCGTCTTTATCGGTTTTCCTTTCTACCGGCATGTTGTACCAGTCATTTTCCGGATAACTTTCCTGCTGATATCCTTCAGCATTCAGCATCTGCTTAAAATAACCCTGCCTGTATAAAAGCCCGATCCCTACAAGGGGCAGACCCAGATCCGAAGAAGTTTTCATGTGATCTCCGGAAAGAATTCCAAGACCGCCAGAATAAATCGGAAGGGAAGTGTCCATTCCGTATTCCATTGAAAAATATGCTACTACTTCTTTATGACTGCCGCGGTACCAGGTATCTCCCTTTTTATAGCGCTGAAATCTGTCATAGACTTCTTTGAGAGCTGCCAGATAGGAATCATCATTGGCGGCTTTCATCAGCTGTTCCTGGCTGACCATGCCCAAAGTCCGCACAGGACTTTGTTGAGACTCAAGCCAGGAATCATAGTCCAGCCTGATAAAAAGCTGAACTGCGTCATAATTCCAGGATAACCAGAGATTGCGGGCAATCTCTTCCAGAGGTTTTAAAGCTGCAGGAAGCTTTGGTTTAACGGTATATGTGGATATGTTCATATTTCAATTTTATGGGGGGAATTGTTAATTGTCAACCGATGGAAGTACCGGAGATTACATACTTCCCAGATATGCTGCCTGTTCTGCTGACAGAACATCAATATTTATTCTCATGGCATCCAGTTTGATACGGGCAACTTCATCGTCGATTTCCTTTGGAATGTCGTAAAGGGCAGGTTTAAGCTGTTTGGCGTTTTTCGCCACATGA
>Ga0123356_10004592_pt1 | contig 14240 bp, 16 predicted proteins | sample TergutEmb28metaG_2_FD_92546 | JGI IMG/M metagenome (GOLD analysis project Ga0123356, IMG submission 92546) | Embiratermes neotenicus P3 segment gut microbial communities from Petit-Saut dam, French Guiana - Emb289 P3 | ecosystem: Host-associated > Arthropoda: Insects > Digestive system > Gut ...
CTTTTAAATGTTGTTATAAATCAGGAATGAGAACAGCAGCGCGAAAATCTGCATGGTTTCTACCATAGCCGCGAAGATAAGAGCTTTCGCGATTTCGCCGGATCTTTTCGCGACCAGTATTACGCCGGAGACGAGCACTCTCGCCTGCACGATCGAACCGAACAGCCCTACGATACCCATCGGGCATCCCGCGACCAACAGGAACAAACCCGTCGTCGGGTCCGTGACCTCCATTGCTTTGTTGAGGATAAGGAATCCCATAAGCAACCCGTAAATACCGCATGTGGATCCGACCGCCTGAAGCACAAGAGTTTGTCCGAATTTTCTTGGGTCTTCTTTAACGACCCCAGACGCGGCCTGACCTATCATATACATGGCAATAGCGCAGCCGGTTCCCGCCATTATGAATGATATCGCTGCCCCAATCACACCTAGTACGACGCCAAATTCCATCTATCTACCCTCCTTAACAATCTTCACATATTTTGTTTTCCTTAAATAAGGATCGAAAGCGACTCCATTTCCTTCGAAAAACTTCCCGAAAAATTCAACGTACTGCAAACGAATTGAATGAACAAAGCTGCTTAACCCGCTCATTAAAAAATTGAATAAGTGCGCTATAAGCAATATAAAAACAAACCCTATCGCTCCGACGACTCCGTTCACGTTCATCCCCGCGAGCATATTGAATACCTGAGCGATGATCGTGCCCGCGAGACATAGGGCTAATAGTCTGGCGTAAGAAAGCACGTCGGCGAGGAAACTGACAATACTGTAAAGCTTTCCTATGCCGAGGAAACGCTCGGCGCCTTTCGCGTAAAACACTGGCAGCACGACTATCCCCAAAGCGGCGCCGATCGTCATGTACAGCCCAATATTTGAACCCAAAGCAAGCAAAACGACAAGGCCTATTATCAGGGGATACCAAAGGAACGCGTCGTTTACAGCTTTCAGAACCCTTCCGCTTTTAATGTAGACATAAGCTCTCATTCCTAAAGCCACGAATATATGTATCACCCCGAACGCGCAGGAGAAAACCAGCATAGTCATGATGTTATCAACCGGATTGAACCACAAGGGCGAGATAACCACGTTCTTACCGAAAAATGAAGCGTTTATGATCGTTATCAGGTCGCCGAAAAAGCTGCCGAAAACAACCCCCCAAATGAATGTCGAGACTCCGCAGTACCCAAGCTGCTGTATGAATTTCTTCGTGTTCCCTTCTATCTTGCCTGATTTCACAAGCACCAGACTGACGAGCGCCAGAATCGCGCCATATCCCATATCAGCGAACATGATCCCGAAAAAACAAATATAGAAAAGAGCGAATACCGGCGTTGGGTCCGGCTCTCCGTATCTTGGAAGAGAGTAAAGACCTGTCACGATCTCGACCGGTGAAATGAATTTATTGTTCTTTAGCAATACCGGCGGCTCTTCATTTTCTTCGGGCTCCCTGGTCTCAAAATGGCAGCCATACTCCAGGAGAAGCGCGCTGAGCTTTTCTTCTTCTTCCTCCGGTATCCATCCGTCGATATAAAATGTCCTGTCCGTGACGAGAACTTTGTCAAACGCTTCAGCGCGGTTTTTTTCGATAGCGACAGAATCGTAATGCAGCTCAAGACTTTCAATGCATGCCGCCATTTCCTCGAGGCCTTTTATCGTCCTGCCGGCCTGCTCATCCGCCATTTCGATTTCAGCCACACAGCGTTCGATGTTTTCAAGGGCGGTACCGGTAATGTCTTTGAAAACTATTCTGTTGAATCCAACCTTATGTAAAACCTCAGAAATCGTTTCCTCTGATTCTTTAAGATAGATCAGGGACACAAAATTGTGTTCTGCGTCTATCCAAACGAAGTTCAGTTCAAACAGATCCGTTACTTCTTCTATAGCGCCTCGCATCATCGAGTAGTCGATACCGCTCGGCACAAGTCCTGTTCTGATACAGGTATAGTCTGTCTCCGTGACTTCAAGCGGCAGCGAGTATTCCTCCCATGGCTTCAACGACGCGAGCGTGGATTCGCTTTTATTACGCGCGGTTTTTATGTCTTTGAGGTTTTCCAGAAGTCTGTATATTTTTTCAGTGTCTTCGGCCAGCGCGTCACTGTCTTCCAAGCCGAGTAAAAAAGCGGTTTCAGTTATTTCTCTTCGGGAACTGAAGAGAGACTTTTTTCTGTGATCATACGCGCCGATCGCCTTAAGCGCGCCCTCAACCGAACTTAGCTTATTCTCAAGTTCGTGGACCTCAATATCGCGTTTGTCTTTCAAGGTCAAAGACGCCCATTCAGCGGAGTCCGTTTTTACGTCCTGACATGAAAGCTCCGCCACTCCAAATTCCATGAGTCTTTTCATGAGATCATCTTTGGCGGAGTCGATGCCTATCGCCGCGAACTTTTTCATTTTTACGACCGCCATGGACCCAATACCTTTTTGACTATGAACGAAACAGCTTCTTCCCGGTTTTTATTCGCGCTTTCCGAAAGCATGTCGCATTCCCATGACGCGCTGTGTATGATTTTTTCGTAGTCTTCTTTTGCTTCTTCGTTTGCTTTGATTATCGCCTCGTCATATTGTTTCTCAGCCTCGGCGTTAGCTGTCTTGATAAGAGCGGCCGCCTCTTCACGGGCCGCTATAATGATGCGCGATGATTCAGACTGTCCGTCCTGCCTGATTTTTTCGGCTAATTCTTCTTTTTCCTTGATTCGCTGCAAGTGTTCCAGCGCCAACCCTGATTTCCTCCTCTCAAGACCGAAACGTCGAAAAATGTTGCATATGAATAGTTTAGAACAAATCGCGATATAAAGACAGCTTTAATATTTACAATTTTTGAGAGAAATTACTGGAGTTATTAACTATGAGTCAGTCGGAATATAACGTCCGCGTAAATTTGAGCGGCTGTCATCAGCCGATCAAGACTGATATATTCGTCTTTTTGATGCATTGACTCTTCGTCGCCCGGAAAAACAGGACCGAACGCGACCGCGCGCGGAATAGAACGCGCGTAAGTGCCTCCGCCGAACACTATAGGCTTACTGCTCATATCTCCGGTATTCTCGCGGTATACGTCTATCAGGACCTCGATGAATGGGTCGTCAGGAGCGAAATACAACGGCGCAAGGCCAATTTGCTTTACGACGCCAAGACCGTTCGCGTCAAGAATTGGTTCAAGAGCTTTGTACACGTCGTCTTCGGTATTTGTAACAGGGTGACGAATGTTCACTGTCAGTATCGCGGCCTCGCGGCTAAGATCTATCATTCCCACATTCACGACCAAAGAACCTGACGGTTCATCACGCATGGCGACGCCCAGGCTCTTACCGTCGGTTTCCCTGCCGATACATACCTTGTAGAAATCAACAAAGTCACGCGCGCTTTCGTTCGCGAGAGGCAAACCGCTCAGGAAGTCCATCATTATTGAAATCGCGTTCACTCCTTTATAGGGAATAGAACCGTGCGCGGAAACGCCCAAAGTCGAAATCTCCAGCGCGTTTCCGGCGCCTTTGCACGAGATCTTGTCTCCTGTGCGCTCGCGGAACTGTTTTACAGCCTCCCTCACGAGATCGAAGGCCTTTTCGCGCGCGGCCGGCGCATTAGCGGCGGCCGCCTTAGCCTTCTTCCTGTCTTTCGTGGTTTTTTCGTCTTCGTAAATAAGTATGGCGCGGCATTTGTCAGGCACCATATTTGGCGCGTTGCCGCCGGATACGCTGCGCAAAAACAGACCGTGTTCTTTACTTGGCTCAAGCTTTTTCGCTATTTCAAAGACCAGCAGACCTTTTTCACCGTTGATCACCGGGAAGTTCGCGTCAGGCGTGAACCCGAAATCAGGAGGAGAAGTTTTTTCGAAATACTTGTCCATCCCCTTCCATCCGCTCTCTTCGTCAAGTCCTAATATGATCCGGACATTTTTCTCGGGCAGATAGCCTGAATCCCTTAGAGCCTTCATCGCGTAGTAAACAGCGGCGACAGGGCCTTTGTTGTCAAGCGTTCCTCGGCCGTACATCCGCCCTTCCGCTATCTCTCCGCCCCACGGATCGAATGACCAGCCGTCGCCGGCCGGTACCACGTCAAGGTGCACAGGGATACCGAGCGTCTCGTCAGCCGCGGCCACGATTTCGCCGCGATCGTCTTTCAAAGCGCCCGCCCACTCGATATGACCCCCATATCCGTCCGCGTCAAAGGTGTCAAACCCATCCTGTTCCGCTTTGGCGAGCATATACATATACGCCTTATGTATTTCGTCGCCGAAAGGACGCCCGTCTGATGGCTCGGTTATAACGCTTTGAAATGAGACGAGCTCGCGCAATGTGCCGGCGACCTCGTCCCTGTAGTTTTTCAATATGTCTTTATGACTCAACTTATCTCCTGCCAAACAGATTAATTGACAGATTCCACGCTTGCTATTTCCGGATACTCTTCTTTGAGCAGTCTCTCGATCCCGTTCTTGACGGTCATCTGCGACATTGGACAGCCGGCGCAATGCCCCTGAAGACGAACTTTAACGATTTTGTCTTCGGTATACTCTACGAACTCGACGTCTCCGCCGTCTCTCTGCAGATATGGCCTGATCTTCTCAAGCGCTTCTTTGATTTGTTCTTCCATTTAGTAGCCTCCTGTAACTATACGATTTCTCAGTATAGCATTTCCGGGGCTACACCTCAATGCCGACCTTGTTTTCGGCCACATGGCGCTTGATTTTTCTTGACGTCGTCGACTCAAAAGGCTCTTTACGCAGATAGACCTTACGGATCTTTTTGAATATCGGCATTGTCCCGTTGACCTTATCAACTTCTTCCCAGAATAGTTTTCCTATAGCTTCGTCGCTCGCGTCCGCGCCGAGATGTTCCTCTATGTACTCTTTATTCGCCAGCGCGACAACAGCTATGATCGTATCGTCGCTCAGGCCGCTGTCGGATTCAAAAACCATTACCTCTTCGAATACAGGAGAGACTGAAAGCAGATACTCCAGTTCCTCCGGATGGACGTTTTTGCCGTTTTTCGTGATGATAACGCTCTTTTTACGCCCAGTGACATGGACAAAGCCCTCAGGATCGACAAATCCAAGGTCGCCTGTGTGGAACCATCCGTCTTCCATGACTTCAGCCGTCGCTTCGGGATTATTGTAATAACCGATAAATACGTGGTCGCCTTTAATGCAAAGCTCACCGATGCCGGTCTCAGGGTTTACGTCAACAGCCTTAGCGTAGAACCCGGGTACCAGGTAGCCGGCGCCCTCGCTCTTCCCGCCGCGGATCGGATTGAGCGCGCAGATCGGGGAGGTCTCTGTAAGGCCGTAGCCCTGCACCATATTTACCCCGAAATCTTTATACCCGTCGATGATCTCCGGATTGATGGCGGCGCCGCCCGCGATGAACAGGCGCATATTTCCGCCCATCATTTCCCGAATAGGTTTGAAGAAAATCTTGCCGATATCTATACCGATCTTCTTCGTTCCCCGGTTGATCTTAACGATCCTCTTCAGGAGTTTTTCTTTTCCGGTCTTACGCGCGTTTTGCCAGATCTTCGCGTAGATATTCTCAAACAGGAGAGGTACGGCGAGAAATACGGTTGGCTTCGCTTCCTTCAAGTTGTCAAGTATATACCTGAGTCCCTCACAGTACGCGATAGACGACCCTTGCGCGAGCGGGATCAGGAATCCTGAAGTACTCTCGTAAGAATGGTGAAGCGGCAGGAACGAGAAGAAAACATCCGAAGGCACTATACCTGTAACGACCGTTGGTATCATCATCTCCGCGCATATGTTCTTATGCGACAGCATAACGCCCTTCGAAAAACCTGTCGTGCCCGAGGTGAAGAGCAGGATGCCAAGTCGCTCGGCGTCGATCTGCGCGTCGAGGAAATCGCGGTTGCCTTCCTCAAGAAGCTTCTCGCCTTCTTCGATGAGGGTATTTACAGAAACCTCATAATCTTTAAGATCTTCCGGCGCCGCGTCGTTCCTGACAAACAGTTTGAGTTTTGTGTTGCCGTCTTCACGTATCTTATCGAAAATTTTCGCGAACTTCGTGGAATAAAACACTGCTTCCACTTCAGCGATATTCAGCAGGAGCTCCAGCTCTTCCGTCGCAAGTTCCTTATCAAGCGGCACGACGACGCCTGTACCGCAGACTATCGCGAGATAAGCTGTAGCCCACGCGTAACTGTTCTCGCCGATCACAGAGAGCTTAGACCCCCTGAAACCGCGCGCGTGCAACGCTGTGCCTATCCGGTTCACTCTGGTAAGAGCGTCATTGTACGTAAATACATGATATGGTTCTTTATGTGATGGTTTCTCATGGAACGCGGCTTTTTCACCGTAAAGCGCCGTACTTTCCTCAAGCATACGCTTGATATTTACCATGGGACGGATGTTCATATACTTAACAAACTTGTCCTTCCCTTGCATACTGAACAGGAACTCAGTGAACGCGTTTGCCCAGGCTTCGTCGCGCACAACGATCTTCGCGTATTCATCGGCCGGAATCATTTCTTTATAAGACATATTCTCGTCCCTTTCTATAATTCAAAAATAGTCAATAATTGATTAAGTATAACATATGATGCAGACCAGGCATGACCGGGAAGCCCGATATGCGTAATTAGCATAAATGGTTGTGTTTGCAGTTTTACAGTGTCTCTGTCAGATAAACGAACATACCTTCAAAATGACTTTTCGCGCGGTCGAAAATACGCTCTGCTTCGGTTTTGTCTTTAAAGTACGCGAAGACAGTGGGGCCGCTGCCGCTCAATTGCACTTTCGCGTCCACGGCGCAAATACTTTTTAGTTCGGCGATCGTTTCGCCCACTACCGGCCAGGCCGCGGCGCAAGGCGCCTCGAGGTCGTTGTCGGAATCCGAATCTTGGCCTTCCCATATATCGTATAGATCATAGACTTGCTTGGTTGGTATTTCGATCCGCGGTTTTACGAGAACGATCCACGCTTTTTCGGGATCCACTACCGGAGTGAGCCGCTCGCCGGCGCCGCCCGCTATCGCGGCCGTGAAGCCCTCGTGCCCCAGCTCCGGATTTGCCGCGCCGCACGCGTAAACGCAAAACGGAACGTCCATGCCGATTTTCGCGCCTAGCGCCGCTATATCGTCAATTGTCTTTTCTTTTGCCAGTCCCAGCAATACCGCCGCCGCGTCGGCGGATCCGCCCGCGAGTCCCGCGGCCGAGGGAATACTTTTTCTAAGAAAAATATCAACGCCTCTTCGTTTACCGAGAATTACTTCCGCGGCTTTGAACGCGAGGTTTTCAGGCCCGTCTGGCACGCCTTCGGCGTCCGACCGCACATTAATTGTCGCGTCGGAAGTCAGCGATATTTCCGCCGCGTCAAAAAGGCGTATCGCTCTCATCAAACTTGATATTTCGTGATAACCGTCCGCTCTTTTTGAATCGATACTGAGCGTAAGATTTATTTTGGCCGGCGCCTTTACAATCAATGAAGCGTCCCCGCTATCTTCTTTTGCCCTTGCCCTTAGATTTCTTTTTCGCGCCTGAACCGGTGCCCTTCTGTCCCGTGGTCGCGGCTTTCCTGGCCGCGTCCGCTCTGGCCTGTCTGGCCTTTTCAGCCTGACGTTTTGACTTGAAGCTGCTTCCGCCTTCGGAGACAGGCCTCGGCCCCTTTACCTTATGAGTCTTTTTAGTTTTCTTCTTGGACTCGAGTCTCGGCGCTACGCTCTTCTTTTCCTCAGGCTCCGGGGCTTTTCCGCCGGTCTTTTCAAGTTGCTTTTGATTTCTTTCCTTGGCCTTTTCGATCAAAGCCTTGGCTTCGTCGATCGTGATACTCTTATCTTTCGCTATACGGTACGGGTTCGCTTTCATGAGCGCGGCCGCTTCCGCTTCCGCTCTCATTTTTTTCATATTTGTCAGGAACATAAACACGATGATACCGACCATCATGACTACCATAACGATCATGCTGAGTCTGGAATTGGCGGCCATGTCCATAGTCTGAAAGTTGATACGGATCTCTTCGCCGAGCCTCGCGCCACTGACAGCCATAAGATCTCCGGAAACAGTCAGAGTGTAAATCGCGTCCTGAATAAGCTGGCCCGGCATATTGTCACTTACGGGCACAGGTCTCGCGAGAACAAGAATATATCCTTCCTCGCCGGGCTTCTGACCCGGAAAAGCTTCATAGCTGACATTATTCCCGTCAGGATCGGTCAGTTTGAAAGCCTTCGAGTTCGAAGTCCAGACGCTTTCGTGCGTTACGTTGCTGTCGAAGAACAGTTTGACCCCGACATTTTCGATAGGTACTCCGGTGCCGCCGTTTTCAGGCGAACTTCTTAAAAAGTTCAGAGTCCCTTCCGCCGCTGACGCCGGCGATGCCAGAACAAAAGTCAGAATAAACATTGCCAGCGCGGCAACGCAAATGACTCTTGAGCTTATTTTTATTATCTTTGCCACAACTACCTCTTCTCAGCGCTTCTCCCGAAGTCCTTTAAAAAACTCGCTTACTATCTCCGCGCATTCCTCTCCCAGCACGCCAACCTGATAGTCCACACGGTGGTTCAGGCTGTCTGACTCAAGAATATCCCTGACACTGCCGCACGCGCCCGACTTATCGCTTTCGGCTCCCGCTATCACAGCGTCAAGTCTTGAGAGCACCGCCGCGCCAGCGCACATTGAGCATGGTTCCACCGTCACGTACATCGAGCACCCTATGAGCCGCCAGGCTCCCAGCTTTGCCGCCGCTCTTTTGATAGCGATCATCTCGGCGTGCAAAGTCGGGTCTTTCCCGCTCTCTACGCGATTGAACCCCCGGCCGACCACATTGCCGTCTTTCACTATCACGGCGCCGATCGGCGTTTCACCCAGACGCGCCGCTTTGCGCGCTTCGGCTAAAGCCAGCGCCATGTACTTCTCATGTCCGTTCATGTCGTTTGTTTCACGCGCCACAATCAAAGATTTTACCACAAAAAAGCTCAAAAATCTGTTATACTCATCAATGGTTTCATTCTAAGAGATAAGGAGGTATGACCATGGCATATGTTATCGATGACTCTTGTATAGCGTGCGGAGCCTGTGTGGCGGATTGCCCGACCGACGCGATCGTCGAGGGAGACATCTACACAATCGAAGCCGACAAGTGCATAGACTGCGGAGCTTGTGTCGCAGCGTGTCCTGTCGGATCGCCCAGAGAAGCTTAATATCCAGGGCGAATTCATCGCAGAAAAACAGAAGCGCGGAACCGATGGTTCCGCGCTTTGTTTTGTTGTCATTCGCTTATTTGAATTTATTCGATTTTTGACTCCACATACTTCACGATGTCGCCGACGTTTTCGAACCCTTCGGCGGCGGAGTCCGGGATCTCAATATCAAATCTCTCTTCGATGCCCATTATGATTTCGACAGCGTCTAGCGAATCAGCTTCCAGATCTTTCATCAGACTCGTTTCCGGCGTGATTTTGTCCGCGTCGACCTGAATCTTGTTCGAGATAATCTCTTTAATTGCATCAAATACCATCTTGTCCCTCCGCGTATAGTTTCCTGTCAGCAATAATTACAGATCGTATTTTATCGGATAAAATAAAAAAATGCAACGCCGGAGGCCCCTTTATCTATGCCATTTCAGCATAATTCCTGTTGAATTATTGCGTTAATGACTCGCGCGAATCAACTCGATACATCCGCGGCAAACCGTCTTACCCCGATAAAAATACCCGTATTTTCCCAGCTGCTCCCCGCAGACCAGGCATACAGGCTCTGTCATCGCGTTTTCACGATAGGCAGATTGTTTTCTCTCTTTTAGCTTGTCCATTTTGATTGTCCTTTCTTTGAATTAAATCCTCTGAGCCGGGGTTCGATCGCGATTAGCCGGCGTTTGTATCACCATGTCTATATAGACCCGGGATTTCTCGTTTCATTACACTTTTTCTGAAAAATTTTTATGTTAATATATGAGACATGAAAGTATACGCGTTGATAGGTAAAAGCGGGACGGGAAAAAGTTTTCAGGCTATAGGCCTTTGTGAGCGCGAAAACATTCAGTGCATTATTGACGACGGCCTGTTTATAATGAACGGCACTGTGCTTGCGGGTAAATCGGCAAAAAGACAAACGACGAAAGTCGGCGCGATAAAGACGGCCCTCTTCGCCGATGACGATCATATGAATGAAGTAACCGCGAAATTAATATCTACGGCGCCTGAATCTTTACTTGTGATCGGCACCAGCGACCGGATGATCGACCAGATAACGGAACGGCTCGGCATCGAGCGCCCCGAAGAACGGATATACATTGAAAGCCTGACGACGCCCGATGAGCGAAAAATCGCCGACTACAGACGTAACGAACTCGGGCAGCACATCATCCCCGCGCCTACTCTTGAGGTGAAACGCGATTTTTCCGGGTACTTTATTCACCCGCTCAAAATACTCAGAGACGTACGTGACGGGCGCGCGCAGCAGGCGGAACGCTCGGTCGTGCGCCCTACCTACAGCTACTTCGGAAGTTATTCCATATCTGACAGCGCCATAGGAGACATTGTCCGCCATGCCGCGAAGACCGTACCGTCAATAGCTAAAGTCTCGGGGGTATTCGTAAAAAAGCGTCAGGACGGCGTCATCATCGAATCCGGGATCATAGTCCGCGCCGGCAATCCTATTCTCGACGCGGCGCGCGCTTTCCAAAACACAGTCAAAATGAACATCGAAGCTATGACCGCGATGAACGTGCTTGGCGCGGACGTCGAGATCAGATATCTCGAATGGCCGGAGCACGCTCCCGCATCAGACAATGAATGAATCAGGCAAACTGACAAAACTCGTCATCGAAGACGTCCGCGATTTCAGCGCCGCGCAAATATTCGAGTCCGGCCAATGCTTCCGTTTTTCGGTCGAACCTGACGGAAGCTATACAGGCGTGGTCCGCGGTTGTTTCGCGAACATTTCGTACAATAATGAAGAAGACAGATTAACGATTTGGAGCGACTACATGCCAAAAAGCGAGGCTCTGAAGCTTCGGTTTTGGCGCGACTATCTTGACCTTGACCGGGATTATCGTGAAATCAAACAGGTTTTGTCAGACAGGGACAGCGTGATGGAAAAAGCGGTCCTCGCGTGCGGCGGTCTTCGCGTTCTGAATCAGGAACCGTGGGAAACGCTCATTTCGTTCATCATATCTCAAAACTCGAATATCCCAAAAATCCGGGGCAGTATAGAATCCTTATGCTCGTTATTCGGAAAAAAACTCGGGCGTTTTGAAAACCGTGATCTTTACGCTTTTCCTGATCTTAAGACCCTCGCGTCCGCGAGGATAGAAGAACTTGAGTCATGCAAGATCGGTTATCGCGCCGAGTACATCGCCGAAACAGCCAGGAAGGTTGACTTTGACGGCGGCGCGTACCTCGATACCGCCGGAGCGGCGAGTTTGGAAAAAGCTGAGGAGTACCTTCTTTCATTGTCGGGCGTGGGCCCCAAGGTAGCGCATTGTGTAATGCTTTTTTCGATGAAAAAGACAGATATTTTCCCGATCGACGTTTGGGTAGCCCGCGCGATGAACCGCCTGTACGGAATAGACGAAAATGATCACGAAGCAATGCGCGCGTACGCGAAAGAACGCTTCTCGCCATGGGGCGGTATCGCGCAAATGTATCTGTTTGAGTTTGTAAGGAAAAGCTAAGCTATCTCCTCGGGTCCCCCGCCAACGTCTGTTATATAGAATTCGGCTTCATATCCGATTTTCTTCGCGTACATTTCTCCGACATTCCGTTTGATTTCATCGACCCTGTCCTTTTCAGCGATACAAATCGCGCAGCCTCCGAACCCCGCTCCTGTCATGCGCGCTCCAAGAACGCCTTCCTGTTCCCAGGCGCTTTCCACGAGCGTGTCGAGTTCTATACCGGTGACCTCATAGTCCCGCTGAAGCGAAATATGCGACTGGTTGAGCAGTTTTCCTGCTTCCGCCAAATTGCCCTCTTCGAGAAGAGCTTTTGCTTTGATAGTCCGCACATTTTCGTATATAACATGCTTGGCGCGTTTTTGCTCGGTTTCATCTTCGATCAGGTATTTGTATTCCTCGAATTGTTCTTCGTCCAGATCACACAAATAGTTGACGTCCAGTTCGAACTGAAGCCATGTAAGCGCGCGGCGGCATTCAGCCAGCCTTTCGTTGTATTTGGAGTCCGTTAGATGGCGCTGCTTGCACGTATTCATGATCAGGATACAGTACTTGCCAAGATCGAGCGGTACATACTCATATGTAAGGTCCGCGGTGTTCAGGAATATCGCTTGTCCGACCTTGCCGAGAGCGGCTGAAAACTGGTCCATGATGCCGCATCCCATGCCAATAAAAATATTCTCGGCTTTTTGCCCCATCAGCGCCAGATCGACCAATGAAGTGTCAAAACCGAATATTTCGTTCATAGCGAATCCCGTAAGCACCTCTATCGACGCGGAAGATGACAAGCCCGCCTGCTTCGGTATATCTCCCAGAAACACGACGTCAAATCCTCTCTCCGGACGTAAGCCTTTTGACGCCATTGCCCATAAGACTCCCGCCGGATAGTTGCTCCACGCGGCGTCTACGCGATTGACCAATTCGCTGTAATTCCAATTTACGATGCCCGGCTCAGGAAAATTCGCTGAGTACATGCGGATTTCGCGGTCGTCACGGGAACGGATCGCACAGTAGGTCCCCATTTCTATCGGGCAGGGCAATACGTGCCCCCCGTTGTAATCCACATGCTCACCTATAATATTGACACGGCCCGGCACGAAAAAAACACGGACTCCGTCTGTGTCTCCATACGTTTCTCTAAACAGGTCCAGTAGTTTATCCTTCATCAAATGATCTCCTTATTCATGCTGTAAAGAATACTATTGGTTTTGAACAACGTCAAGAAACGCGAGAATGTTTTCAGTGGGCACGTCGTTGGGTATCGCGTGCGTGGGAGCGGCGATATAGCCGCCGTTCACGCCGCAGATATCCATGATCTTTTTAGTCTCATCCCGTACTACTTCTGGAGATCCGAACGGCAGCAAGCGCTGAGTGCTGATCCCGCCGTAAAACACGACGTTTTGCCCGTATTCACGCTTCATTTCGCGTACGTCGAAGATCTCCGGTTGAAAAGTATTATAAATATCCATCCCTATATCCACCAGATCGGAAAACACCTCGCGAATGTCACCGCATGAATGCTGAGCGACGTACATACCCTTTCCTTTGACATGATCGTACTGCCGCTTCAGCCTTGGACGAATAAACTCCCTCCATAAATCAGGTCCCATGATAAGACCCTTTTGCTGGCCCCAGTCATCGCCGAAAAAAATACAATCGATGTCGTACTCTGAGACGATATCCACTACCTTGAGATTGTAATCCACGATCCTGTCAAGCAGATCGTTCGCAAACTTTTTCTCGAGCAAAAAATCCATCAGGATCTCGTTGAAACCGCGAAGCGTCCACGCGCGCTCAAACAATGAAAATCCTATGATATACATCGTGAACTTATCCGGCTGAGCCAGCAGACGTTCGCACTTTTCCCGGATCAGTTTTTCATCCGGCTTGGGAAAAACATAATCCCCGATCTCAGCGCTCTCAAATACTCTGTTAACGACGATACCGAAATCGCCGTCGTATACCTCGCTCCATAAAGCGCCGAACATATCGTAGAATTCCGTGTCGCTTACATCCCTAAAACTTTCGTTCCTTTCCTGCGCGAGACATGAGCCCGTTTTTTCGAAAAATCCGGGATCATCATAGTATTCCCGCAATCGCTGAAATACCTGGTCGGTCAAATCCAACTGGTACGGCAATTTGTCAGGCCGTATATGTTTGATGGATTTGATTACTCTTTCTTTTTCCGTCATTTAAACGGGTTTTCAGACGGATACAGCATTTCAGGCGGCTGCGGATACGATATTTTTTGCGCGCCGATGAACGAAAACACGTCATAAAGCGTCTTGCCCGCGTGACCGAACAGGACCGCGCCGTGGTGAGGATAGCGGCCTTCGATAATAGCGTGCCTGTAAAAACGTCCCATCTCCTTGATCGCTATAACGCCAATTCCGCCGAAAGATCTCGGGGAGACCGGCAGGACTTCGCCCTGCGCGATATAAGCGTTCAAGCTTCCGTCCGCCGCGCCCTGTAAGCGATAAAGCGTTATCGGTCCCGCGGCTATCTGCCCGTCCAGCGTGCCGCACGTGATACGCGGTACATTGTCAGGCTCGATCAGGCGCGTCATGATCAGCTGGTGACTAAGTTCACAGCTTTTTAGATGACACGACGGCGTGTTCCCGCA
>Ga0123356_10004593_pt1 | contig 14233 bp, 10 predicted proteins | sample TergutEmb28metaG_2_FD_92546 | JGI IMG/M metagenome (GOLD analysis project Ga0123356, IMG submission 92546) | Embiratermes neotenicus P3 segment gut microbial communities from Petit-Saut dam, French Guiana - Emb289 P3 | ecosystem: Host-associated > Arthropoda: Insects > Digestive system > Gut ...
ATAAATGATCCGCGTACAGAACCAAAAATCAGAATGTTGTGGGATTCTATTTCGTTACATCTTGTAAAAGAAAATAAAAAATTTATATACAAAAATGTTAAAAGCGGCGGACGGGCGGCAGAGTTTGAAAACGCAATGCAATGGTTGGTTGATACAGGATTAGTCCATAAAATCTACAAAGTTGAAAAACCAAAAATCCCGTTAAAAATGTATTACAAAGAAGATTATTTTAAATTATACATGCTTGATATCGGGCTTTTTTGCGCGCAAGCAGAAATAAGACCGGCAAATATATTAGCCTCCGGTACAGATATAGTTGATGATATGAACGGCGCGTTAGCTGAACAATTTGTATGTCAGGAATTAAGAACCGCAAAGGTAAGCCCGTTATTTTATTGGGGACGAGAAGGCAGCACAGCGGAAGTTGATTTTATCACACAGGGGAATGACGAAAAAAGTCCCGGTGCAATAATACCAATAGAAGTAAAATCGGCAAAACATACCAAATCCCAGTCGTTAAAAGTATATATGCAAGAATATAATCCAAAATACGTTGTAAGAACATCATTAAAAAATTATGGCATAATGGAAACAAAACACGCGGGTAATTTGTATTCAATACCTTTGTATTTAATTTCACAATTATTGCGATTAATTAATTAAAATTTCCCTAATCAATTCTCTGTTGCTTCACCCTTAATCTTTCAGCTTCGTGGTATTTGTAGTTGTCCCAGAATTTGCCGTACTCAGCGACCATTAACGGCATAAATGAAATGCCGATGCAAATTAACCAGTGGTAAAAATCCATCGCGACAAAGTTTAAAGCTCTTGCTACAGGAGGGATTGCTGCCATGCCTGCCAGCATGAAGATCATTACTACCGCGCTTACTACAAGCTGCGGGTTATCTTTTAAAGAGCGTTTAAATATTGATGCTCTGCTTCTTACGACAAAGATGTGTATGATTGAAGTCCAGCCCAAAACCAAAAACGCCATTGTCTGTCCAAGTAAATGTGACGGTTCGTGCGTACCTGGAATTACAACAAACTTACCAACATAAAAGGCAGCAAGAACAACAACACTGCACATGATTGTCTGCTGAATAATTACTTCCATTAATCCGCCAGCGAAAAAACTTTCGTCGCGATCGATTGGTTTTCTTGACATTATACGGGTATCGCTTTGTTCTTTGGCAAGCGCCATCCCGGGAATGCCGTCAGCTATAACATTGATAATTAAAAGCATGATTGGAGTTACAGGAACTCCCCAGCCGGAAACCTGCCCGAAAATCATAATAACTATTTCTGATATATTGCAAACGATAAGAAAGTAAACAAGTTTTTTGATGTTCGCGAATACTTTGCGCCCTTCGCTTACGGCTTCTACAATCGTGGAAAAATTATCGTCGGTTAAAACCATGTCGGACGCGCTCTTCGCGACTTCTGTGCCGTTAATGCCCATCGCGACACCGACATCGGCGGCTTTTAACGCGGGCGCGTCGTTTACACCATCCCCTGTCATCGAAACGACAGCGCCTTTTTGCTGCCATGCCTGCACGATGCGAATTTTGTCCGACGGCGAAACACGCGCGTAAACAGAATAAAACTCGATGCTGTCGTTTAACTCATCGTCGGAAAGTTTTTCCAGTTCTTCCCCTGTGATGATGCCTTCCTTCGCCGCGATGATGCCAAGCTCCCTCGCGATCGCCGCCGCCGTTACCGCGTGATCGCCTGTGATCATGATTGTGCGCACGCCCGCTTTTTTCGCGCGGTTTATCGCGGCGGCAGCTTCCGGGCGGGGCGGATCGATCAAACCGATAAAACCTTCAAAATTTAATTCTTTTTCTACCTGTTCCAAATCTTCTTTATTGGGCAGAGTATCAATTTCTTTTGAAGCGAGCGTAATTACACGCAGCGCGTCTTGCGCGAATGAATCGTGCATTTTTTCCAGTTCATTCACATAATTTAAATCGTTTTTAATATATGGAATTTTATCAAAAGCGCCCTTGGTTAGTACAAGGTATTTACCATTTTGATTTTTATAAATCGATGTCATCATCTTTCGCGCCGATGAAAAAGGAATTTCGCCAACCTTTTCGTAATCGGTAAAGTTTTCTCTTTTTATTCCTTTGTCAATCGAAAGGCGCATAATGGCAGACTCTGTAGGGTCGCCGATAATTTTATCGTTACCTTTTTCGTCTTTTTGAATTGTTACATTACTTGCCAGTAAAAATCTTTTTATAAGTTCGAGGTGTTCCTGCGAATCAGCCTGTGTGTCGCTTACGGGATTACTGCCATGTATCCAAAGTCTTTTAATAGTCATCTTGTTTTGAGTGAGCGTTCCTGTTTTGTCGGAGCATATAACAGAAGTGCTTCCCAAAGTTTCGACTGCTTGCAATTTGCGGATAAGAGCGTTTTTACTTACCATCTTTTTAACGCCGTGTGTAAGCATAAGAGTTACAATTAGCGCTAAAGTTTCGGGAACCGCCGCGACCGCCAAAGTTACAGCTAACATGATAAGATGCCAAATTTCCTGCCCCTGCAACATTCCGATAACAAAAATTGTAAACGCCGCTAAAAGCGCGATGGAGCTTACAAGTTTGCCAAGTTTATCAAGGCGAAGCTGGAGAGGTGTTTTATTTTTCTTTGTGTAATTTAAATAACCCGCGATTTTTCCAATCTGGGTGCTCATACCTGTCGCGGTAACAACAGCGGTAGCGTATCCGGAAACAACAAGACATCCTGAAAAAACCATATTAAGGCGGTCACCCAAAGGAGCGTTTTCTTTTGTTAATGTATCCGTGTTTTTTTCTGACGGTTCACTTTCGCCTGTTAACGACGCTTCGTCTACGGCAAAACTTTCACATTCCAAAAGGCGCGCGTCGGCGGGTACAAGATCGCCTGTTTTTAAAACAATAATATCACCCGGTACAACTAAAGATGTATCGATTTCTTGTTTATTGCCGTCTCTTATTACAAAGCAGCTGGGGCTGTTTAAAACCGCCAAAGCGTCCAGCGCTTTTTCGGCTCCTCGCTCCTGAGTGACAGCCAGTATCACATTCATTATTACTATAGAAAGAATTACAATCGATTCAATAAAGTTAACACTATGTCCTTCCATCATTTCGCGCAGTTCCAGAACAAAAGAAAGCACTGCCGCCAAAAGCAAAATAATTACAGCGACATCTTTAAGATGGCGAGTTATTTGTACAAAAAGACTTTCCTTTTTTTTCTCCGCGAACTTATTTAAGCCAAACTTTATCTTTCTTTTTTCAACTTCGGTTGTACTTAAACCGTTTTTTATGTCAGATTTCTGCTCTTTTAAAACAGCTTCTTTATCGATATTGTACCAATTATCCATGATTGCTCCGTTTTAACCAAACCCCGAAGTTTTGCATTACAAAACTAAAAATTAAAAAATAGCAAATAAAGGTTCATAGTATTCTGAAACTTCAGTTTCAGAATACTGCAGTTTTAAGGTTGAAGACCTTAAAAACACAAAATTAACCATAAAAAACATCAGTTTTTTATGGTTGTAATTAATCCCGAAGTTTTGCGTAGCAAAACTTCACGTAATCATTAAAACCTAACCAAGGTTTTAATGATTACGCATGATCCAGGGCTGACTCGAACAGCCGACCTGCCGCTTAGGAGGCGGCCGCTCTATCCCCTGAGCTACTGGACCGTCATAGGTGACTTTCACCTTAGGCTATCACCCCTGCCTTTTATTGTCAACTTGACGAAGCTACTTCAATAATTTAAAATAAAGATATATTTATGTTAGAGGTTTATTGTGATTAAACGAGGGGTTTCCCTAATTCTTTTTATGATAATCGGTTTCTCCATCCTTTCGGCTCAGGAAATAGTAACGGCGGCTAATTACCTGGGAATGGTGTCGGATGTTTACGCGTCTTTAAGGGATTATGAAGCGAGTGTTGTTATCCGCTCCGGCAATAACGACATGACCGGAACTGTGAGTTTTAGATCGCCTAACTTTATGCGTATAGATTTTACCCGGCCCGCCAATCAGGTAATTGTATTTAACGGCGAAGCGTTAACAGTGTATCTTCCTGAATTCAGAGCGGTGTTAACTCAGGATGTCCCAAGAAGATCATCTTCTTCAAGCGCGGGATTATCAATGTTAAGGAATAATTTTAGCCCCGCTTATTTAACAGGTCCTAATCCCGAACCGCTTTACAGCGGCTCATCGGAAAGAGTAATAAAATTGCGTCTGACAAGAAACAGAGTGTCCGAAGGTTTTAGGGAAATAATATTAAGTATAAATCCCGAAACCAGATTGATAAGAAGAATCGAAGGAAGAACTATCGCGGAAGCGGAAATACGTATCGATTTTACCAGTATCAGAACAAATGTTGGCGTTCCGGAAGCCCGTTTCGCTTACGACAATCCGCCTAACGCGAATATGTACCATAATTTTCTATTCAGAGATACTGATTAGGCAGGGGGAATTTAATGGAATCTCTGGGTGAAAAACTAAAATCCGCCCGTAACGAAAAAGGTCTTAGTTTTGATCAAATAAGCCGCGAAACAAATATTTCCATACGATACCTGGAAGCATTGGAAACAGAGAATTTTTCCGTGTTCCCTGGCGAGCCGTATGTTATCGGTTTTTTAAAAAATTACGGCGAATACCTTGATCTTGATGTTCAAAAAGTAATCTCGCTTTACAGAGCGCTTCGTATTCAAGAGCAGCCTGTCCCTGTAGAACAGCTTTTAAAAAATCCAATAAGAATTCCACGATTTTTAATTCCGCTTAGCGTAATACTTTTAATACTTTGCGCGGGAAGCTGGGGAATTTATCAACTAATAATAAACAGCCAAAGCGGTTCATCACAAAGCGCTCGCGTAACCCGCTCCGCCGCTGAATACCTTATGGAAAGTAATTTTTTTGAAAGACGTTTGTACAGAAATGATTCAATATTAATTTCATTGGACAGCGAAACATATAAATTGGAACTTTCAGGGCTCGGCGAAACAGTTTCGATCCGCACTCCGGGCGGTTTAAGAAATCTGGATTTGGGTCAGGATATTACAATCGATCTTAACAATGACGGAATCCCTGACTTGCGCGTAACGGTAGTTGACTTCGCGAAAAACGATGCCGACATGGGCGCGTTGCTTCATTTTATATTGATAGATTCCGACGTATATACAGGCGCGAATATCGAACAGAATGTTAATATAACGACACCAACAACCGCGAATCCCGCGAGCATTGTCACGGTAATTCCGGGAACAGTAAGCGCTTATCCTTTTACTTTACAGGTAGTTTTTCAAGGGTATTGTATGTTCCGCTGGGAAATTCTTAACGAACGCGATCGCAGGGGAACAAACCAGCGTTATTTCCAGAGAGCGGAACAGCTCGACATTCAAGCGCAAAACGGTATTCGCATTTGGGCTTCAAACGCTCAGGCGGCAAGGTTTCAGGTTATCGGCGGGGGACGCACATACCCGGTCGAAATCGGCGCGGCGGGTGAGGTTATAGTAACAGAGCTTCGCTGGGTCAGGGATGATGAAAACCGTTACCGCCTTATATTGATAAGATTAGAAAACTAACCCGCTTGGGTGTCTTATAATGAAATATTTTCTAGACCAGTTCGGATGCGTAAAAAATCAGGTTGACGCTGAAAACATGATGGCGCATTTAAATAACGCGGGATGGGAATGTGAGAGCAGCGCGGAAAACGCCGATTTAATAATCGTTAATTCCTGCGGTTTTATAGAAAGCGCGAAACAAGAATCCATTAACGCCGTTATTGAATGGCGAAAATTTTACCCGGATAAAAAAATACTGCTTGCGGGCTGTCTATCCCAGCGTTACGCTAAGGAACTAAAGGAAAGCCTTACAGAGGCGGACGGATTTTTGGGTGTTGGTGATCCCGCGCAGATTGTAGAAAAAGTTTCAGATTGGAAAAGAAGAATAACCACAGAGGACACGGAGGAACACGGAGTTCTATGTACGAAAAATCATCATTCCTCCGTGAAAATCCGTGTACTCCATGGTAAAAATTTTACTGATTCTATGCAGATAAATACTGGAGAAAGGCCGCTGTTGTCCTTGCCGGGGTCGGCATATGTAAAAATAAGCGAAGGCTGCGATAACAACTGCTCCTACTGCGCGATTCCGCTTATTCGCGGCAGTCTTGTATGCCGTCCAATTGACGAAATCCTCGATGAATGCCGCGCTCTTTTAAATCGCGGAATAAATGAGTTATGTATCATTGGGCAGGATATAGGCGCGTTTCAAAAATTACCTAAACTATTAAATGAAATTTCTAAATTTGATGGAAACTTTTGGGTGCGCCTATTATACATACATCCCAATCACTTTCCTTTGGAAATACTGGATTTAATGGAAAAGGATTCCCGCTTTCTTCCATACTTTGATATTCCTTTCCAACACGCTTCAGAAAAAATATTAACTTCCATGAATCGATTCGGTACTTCGCGACAATACCTTAAACTTATCCAAACTATCCGAGCCCGCCTGCCAAACGCGGTTATTCGTTCTACATTTATGCTTGGCTTCCCCGGTGAAACGGAAGAAGATTTTAACACGTTATTGGATTTTCAACAAAAAATAAATCTTGATTGGCTTGGTTGTTTTGTGTATTCAAGAGAGGAAGGAACAGCTTCGTACTCCATGAAAGGTCGTGTCACTATAAAAATAGCGGAAAAACGCAAGTTATTAATAGAAGAAAAACAAATTCCAATAACAGAAAAAAATATGGATAGGTTTATCGGACAAATAATGGATGTATTAATAGAAGAACAAATTGACCCAAATAATACCGATGATGAAAACGAAACGATTTGGCTAGGGCGATTATTTTGTCAGGCTCCGGACATTGACGGCGCGGCGGTAATTTTAAACGACACAAAAAATAATTTACAAACAGGGACACTTGTAAAATGCAAGGTTATCGTACGCAGGGGTTTTGACCTGGAAGTTAGAACTATATAATAACAGACTTTTAAAGCAGACTTTGTCTTAATGCCCATAAATCAAAACGCCAGCCGACATGAAGAAAAGCGGCGATTGTTGTTAAATCCCATCTTCCACTATCCTTATATTTAACTACTTGATTGGGATTAACAGGATTTACTAATTGACCTTTTGTACTGGAAAAGGCGTTCAAAATAGAATTAATGCCTAATTCCAAAAACAATGTTTGAGAAAGATTCATTTGCAAAGAAAGAGCGGCAAATATTCCGGCTCCCAGGTAATTACTTGTAGTTCTATTAAAGTCGTCAAAATCCATAATCGTAAGATTCGCGCCCAAATCCGAATATAAATTAAACCAGTCTGATAATCGAATTCTGTAAGAAATACCCATGCCAAAATCCATTATTGTTATCATACCGTCATCAATTGTAAATTCCTCAGAATATCTTACATTATTAATATAACCACTTTCTTTCCAATTCAGGGAAAATATCGCTCTATCATGAAATACAAAACCGGGTGTAACCATAGCGTCACTTTCCGGAAAAACCCTGACTAAAAAACTAATACCGATTGATGGAAATGTTGTACTGGTATTATAATCAAATATATAATAAACAGGCGGAAGTGGAACAATAGGAAGAAAAACAGTATTTTCCTGTTCATACACTCCAAAATTAAAATTTATTCCTACCGAAATTTGCATTTCCTGAGCAAAAATATTAAAAATTATAAAACAAAATATAAAAATACAAATTATTTTTTTCATTATTATTTCCTTTACTTTCGCGGATACTATAAGTATTTGTTATATAATGCCGGCTGTCAAGTAAATATAAATACCTGACGTTTTTTTTTTAATCTGTTACAATTATTAAATGCGCGCGGCAGTTTATCCATCATACCTTGAACAGCTCAATAACGAACAGCGAAAGGCTGTTTTGCATACGGGAAAACCGCTTTTAATACTGGCGGGAGCGGGTTCGGGCAAGACAAGGGTAATCACGACAAAAATAGCGTGGCTAATAAGAGAACATGGAATGGATCCGCGTTCCATTCTGGCGGTAACTTTTACAAACAAAGCGGCAAGAGAAATGGCGCAGCGCGCCTGTCAAATTGATGAACGCGCGAGCGGCGCGATGCTGCGTACCTTTCACTCCTTTGGAGCGTGGTTCTTGCGGCGTAACGGCAGTCTCGCGGGGCTCAATTCATCTTTTATTATTTATGACGACGATGATGTTATTTCCCTATTGTCATCTATTGTTGACAATTTACCAAAGTCAGAAATTAAACATTTAGCGCACAATATTTCCCGCGCTAAAGATTATTTTTTATCACCTGATGATCCGGAATTGGCAATAATCGATCATCATAAAAAGTTTCGCGATATTTACAAACGTTATGAAGAACGAATGAATCAAATCGGCAATGTCGATTTTGGCGATCTAATCAAAAAACCCGTAGAAATTCTAAGAAGCCAAAGCGAAGTAGCGCGGCGTTTTCGCGAACGGTTTTCTGTAATTTTGGTAGATGAGTACCAGGACGCGAACGTAGCGCAGTTTCAGCTATTAAAAGAATTATGCGGTCCGCAAACTTATGTCTGCGTAGTCGGCGATGACGATCAGTCGATATACCGTTTTCGCGGCGCGGAAGTAAAAAACATTTTAGAGTTTCCCGATCGTTTCGCGGGAGCCGATATAATCCGCCTTGAGCAAAATTACCGTTCAACAAATCCCATTTTAAAAGCGGCGTCATCTGTAGTAGATTACAATCGCGATCGTCTTGGAAAAACTCTGCGCTCGGTAAAAGGAGATGGAACTTTACCTGTACTTGTTTATCTTCCCGATCAAAACGCGGAAACACAATTTTGCGCGGATAAAATCGAAAGCTCTGTAAAAAAGAAAGAAACAACATGGGCAGACTGGGCAATTCTTTACCGTACTAACGCTCAATCCGCGGGATTTGAAACAATGTTTTTACGCAGAGGTATACCGTATCGTGTTGTCGGCTCGTTAAAATTTTATGAAAGAGAAGAAATTAAAGACACACTCGCGTTATTGTCTTTCCTTGTAAACCCCCGTGACGAAGTCGCGTTCCGAAGGGTTGTAAATAAACCGACAAGAGGTGTGGGTGGAGTAACGGTAGATAAATTAGTAGAAGCGTCGATAACCAATAATACCGATTTAATCGAAGCGGGTAAGGATTTGGAATGTTCCAAAAAAGCCCGCAAAGGTTTAAATGAATTTTATAAAGTAATAGAAGATAGTAGAACATTATTAAACACCTCTACATCCTCTGCGTCTTTGCGCCTTTGCGCCTCTGCGAGAGAAAAATCAAAACAATTATTAAAATCCGGTGAAGGTTTATCAATCTGCGTAGAAAAACTTATAATCGATTCGGGGCTTGCGGAATATCACAAAGAACAGGATGAGTATTCAGGTAATTCAAAGATCAACAATTTACAGGAGTTATTAAACGGAGCTAGTGTATACGCAAATGATTACGAAGGACTTTTAAAATTCCTTGAAGATATCGAATTGGATCGTTCAATGAATGAAGAAGCCGACAAACAAAACAATTTACAAAACTCCGTAACGCTTATTACATTTCACAATACTAAAGGATTGGAATTTAAATGTGTTATAATGACAGGTCTTGAACAGGGTATCTTTCCAAGAGAAGATAAAAAAGATGACGAGCTTGAAGAAGAGCGCCGCCTTTTTTATGTTGGAGCCACACGCGCGATGGATGAATTGTATTTGACAACTTGCGCGGAAAGAAGGATGTTCGGCAGGATAACGCGAGCGGAGCCGTCGCTTTTTTTGCGGGAGATTGACAGAAGCTGTTTAAAGATTGAGCAAATAATTACAGAAGATCTTCACGCAAAGACGCAAAGACGCAGAGAACACAGAGAGAATGAAGAGTATTTTTATAATAGACAACAATCAAATTCAAGACGAAACTTTAATCCATTAAATTCAGAAAGTTTGATTACACCCAACAGCGCAACCAACAAAGAGCTGGAAGAACGAGCGGGGTGGCGCAGGGGTCAGCGGCTTTTTAACGATAACTACGGCTACGGCGCTGTAATAAAAGTTGAAAACAGCGAAGAAGGACCTGTCGTACATGTCATTTTTGACAACGGACATAAAAATATTTTTTTAAGCGAAATCCAGGGCAGAGCTTATGAAAAGGTCGAGGTTTGATATGACAGATAACAAAAATATTTTTAGCGGCGATTTATCTCTCTTAAGGCAAATCCCAAATGTCTTACGCGCGAGAGGCTTTCGTCTTTATTTGGCAAATGGAAAACGTATTGTCGATCTTTGGTTAAACGGAGGAGCCGCTGTCCTTGGTCATACTCCAGCGAACATGTTACGCGAATTAAAAAACACGGCAAGCCGGGGACTTTTCGCTCCTTTCCCGCATTTTACAGAAAACCGTTTTTTAAAAGCGCTTTTAAAACTTTTTCCCGGACATAGTTTTCGATTATACGCGTCACCGCCTGTAGAACTTACAGAGTCGTTAAAAAACGAAACCGTCAAATTTTGGCGTCCATATATTGAACCCAAAGAACCTTTCGCAACAAATAACATTCCGCTGTTTATCCCAATCCTGCCAGGCATCCAGACATGGCGTGACGGGATGCCTATGGGTCTTTGTATAGTTGCCGCCAAATCGCAAGAACATTTATCACAACTGCCGCCAAACGATTTACTGTCGCCAATTTTACTCGCAGTCGCGACGCGCGGAATTTACAACATCATCGCCGCGCCAGAAAGAGCAAATCCCAAATTGCCGCGTGTAGAAAAAGAGTTAAAAAATAACAGTCAATCAATATGGCAAAAGCAAGGTATATATCTTATTTTAAAAGAAAAACCTACTCTACAAGAATGGAATACATTGTTTAATAAATTTTTTGAAGCAGGTTTTCTTTTGCCGCCGGCACCTTCTTTTCCGCTTATACTTCCCGGCGAATTATCTGACGGAGAAGAAGTAAAACTTGTTTCTGTATTGTGTTAATAATCAAGAACAGTAATATGTCGAGGTGAATTATTAAAAGAAGACGCCGCTACTTCGTAAACTTCACATCCGAATACAAAAAGCCCCAGGAAAAAAGGTATCAATAATATCAATTTAATAAAAATATAATTGTTTTTATCCTTCATTTGCATTTCCTTGTTAATAAGAGAACAACCCAAATTAACAAATCGTTACAAAAGAAACTAATTAATTGCTTCTATCAATTTAACTAATATTCCCGCGTTTTTACTATTAATTTATTTAAAAACCACGGAGTAACATGGAGGCAAGGAGAAAAGTAACAGCCGCCCAAAACTGGACGGTTATTACTCTTTAGTTATTTCCTAAAAACAAGCTGCATATTCACATGTCCACGTACCCATTCATGCCCTCTACCATGTACCCATGAAGCATACGGAAGATATACTTGAATATTATCAAATATTTTATTAAATTAATATCATGGTAAAAGGTGTTTTATGAAAATAATGGAAAAATTACAGCAAAACGGCATTTTTTTCAATTATAATGATGTAATAGAGCTATGTAAAAAATATTATATTGTTGAATTATCAATATTTGGTTCATCAATAAGAGATGATTTTTCTCAAAATAGTGATGTAGATATTCTGGTATCATTCGAACAAAATTCAAAAATTACATTATTTGAAATAATTGAAATGGAAAGAGAGTTTTCAAATTTATTAAATAAAAAAGTTGATGTTGTAGAAAAAGAGTCTCTAAAAAACCCAATACGTAAAGAGAGAATTTTATCAACAAGAGAAATTATTTATGCTGCTTAACGAAAATGATATTTCTTTGAGAAAATATCATTGGGTTAAGAAATAAATTAGCGCATGATTATGGTGAAATACTTGCAGAAAGGATATGGATTATATCCAGAAATTCAATACAAGAATTATTAAAAGAGTTAGAAAAAATTGAAGAAATAAAAAAATATTTAGAATAATTCTCACTGTGGAAATTGATTTTTAAAAACCACGGAGTTTCACGGAGGCAAGAAGAAAAGTGACAGCCGCCCAAAATTATTGTCCTGTAATATACAAAAGACACAATATTACAAGACACTAGACGACTGTTTTGTATTTTATTACATAGCTATTATCCTCAATGTATTCTGCCTTAATTTTTGTTGTTTACTTACAAACTTGAAAAATGAATAAAAATGAGATATTATTAAGACAAGGGGTAATGTATGGAAATTCTAGATGATTTGTATAAATGGTTTGATGATAACAGAGATACAATTATAAACAACCACTTCAATGAATGTGTACTTTTAAAAGATAAATCTGTAATAGGTTATTATCCAAACACAAAAGCTGCCCTTTCAGATGCACAAAAAAAAGGTTTTTTAATGGGTGAATTTCTTATACAAGATTGTATTCCTGACGAAGAAGAAGTAATGCTTTATTATAATTTCAACCAGGCGGTCAGTTTTGGGAATTAATGCAATAACTGTGACATGGCATTAACAAACGCAAAAGGTGAAATGGTATTTTCTTTTAGAATACCACCTGCAGAAGCCCATATCGATTTTATAAAAGAATAACTATCCGTGTTGAATTTTCACTGCGGGAATTGATTTTTAATTAACCACGGAGTAACACGGAGGCAAGAAAAAGTAACAGCCGCCCAAACTGGACGGCTATTACCCTTTAGCTATTTTTTAAAAAGAAGTTGAACATATACTTTTTCAGTATACCACCATCTATCAAGTGAACTATATCTAAGAACAAATTCATTACTTATAAAATTGTTAATAGATACATTATTAAATTCAAATGAACGTTGAGTCCAACTAGTTTGATTACTAGGAAGCCAAAAACTTATATGAGGAGTTAGTTGAGTAATTCCTGTTGCCGGTGAATGAAAAAGATGTAAACGTTGTTCACCATAATTATTTGAACCTCTTCTTACATCCATTTTAATAAAAAAATGGATTGTTTTATATCCCTGTTGTATCATGGTTTCTAGATCAATGCCAAATACATTAAAATTAACTAGATCATGATGCTGACCAAATACATCTTTATGATTATCAATTTCTTTCCAAGTGTTACGAACAAGTATATTATCTGTCAAATAATTATTAGGCCAAATAGAAGGAGGCTCTATAAAAGTCCCAACTGGAGGTAAATTTTTATAAAAATCTTCAGCGAATGTTATTTCACCAATAGGTGAATTATCAAAAATACCATTTGAAGAGTAATCCCATTTAGGAATTAATTCACCTTGACGAGCACAAACAAGTGTTTCCCAACCCTTTAATACTTGGTTATCCAAACTAGTTTCAATTAAAAAATAAACATCACTAGTAGCATATAAAGCGTATCTATGCCATCCAGCGGGTTCTCCATTTCCACCGACAGTAAATGATGTAGTAATTGATTCGGTAAATTCTTCAGCGGTTGTAAATGTATCTGTTGTTGATAATGAATTTGATCTTGTGTTAGTAACAGTTCCAGTCCAATCATAAGATGCTTTTGCGGAAAAAGTACCGATAGGGAATTTTTTTTTCCAGGATGCTTGAATACCAACTTTATGAGTGTTAGTATCGGTAAATGTTACAGTATTGGAAATAGTACTTGTTAAGGATTGAGTTATAGAACTTTGATTTACAGTTGTTCGTGAAAAGTGAACAGGTGTTGTTCCATTAAAATGAGTATTAGCGATCGTAGATATATGCACATTTAAAACTGTCCCAACATCAATTAAATAAAAATTACTGTCTCCTTCTGAATAAGAACCAATTACCCAGGGTTCTCCATCAGATGCAGGTATAGGTACTGCTCTTAACGCAAGATTAGACCTAGCAAAATCGTTAGTATCACCGCTGCCATCACCGCCTTCTTCCGGACAGGCCATAAATGAAAATCCGATTACCATAACAAGAGCGATAACTCCTAAAACCTTAAAAATGTTTTTCATAAAAACCTCCTTAGTTTAACCAAAAAAACATTAAAATATACATACACTCTATCTGTATGTATTATACATTCTAACTGTGGTTTGTAAAAATGTCAAACTATTAGCATTGTATTGAGATAGAAACTGTTAGAGTGGTATATGAAAGGCAAAGAAATAAGGGCTATTTTTGGCAATAATATAAGGTTTTTCAGGAATCGGCGAAACTGGTCACAGGCAGACCTTGCCGAATACGCAAATATATCAATAAATTACATCGGCGACATAGAAAGGGGTAAAAAATGGCCTCATCCTGAT
>Ga0123356_10004594_pt1 | contig 14232 bp, 5 predicted proteins | sample TergutEmb28metaG_2_FD_92546 | JGI IMG/M metagenome (GOLD analysis project Ga0123356, IMG submission 92546) | Embiratermes neotenicus P3 segment gut microbial communities from Petit-Saut dam, French Guiana - Emb289 P3 | ecosystem: Host-associated > Arthropoda: Insects > Digestive system > Gut ...
TTCTGATAAAGATATTCCGAAAGTCCAGACAGCAGCTATCGTATATCCCGACAAGGGAACATTCCAAGTCGGTGTGTGGTGCAGTGACCATGTAGACGGGCAATCGCTGAAGATCCACTGGTTCGCCATGAAATCAACAAGAGACACGGCAGAGATCCGCACCGCCGATAAAGTCAGCGTCAAAATCACTCCGGAGATACACAAAACGCTGGTACGCAAGACAGTCCACTTCAAAGCAACAGTCAGCGGCTCAAGCGACAAGGAAGTGATCTGGTCCCTCGCCGAAGAAAACAGCGGCTCGATCGACCAGAACGGTGCCTACAAAGCCCCAAGCACCCCCGGCACCTACGAAATAATCGCCAAATCCGCCGCCGACCCCGACGTCAAAACAAGTGCGTTTGTAATAGTAGAAGACTAGAAAAGATAAGGGGACATTCCTCAAACGCCCAAGAGGTGTGTCCCCGGTGAATAGTGAATAAGACGAGAACATAAGTATGCATGCATATGCTACGAAAACTAAATCAACAGCCGACAAGTCTGTTCGAAGAGAGGAACAGCAAGGTTATGAACCCGAATCAAGCGGAATCATCAACCTTGCCGGTGGCGGTCGCAGTTTGACTTTACCGGGTACTTTACATTCGCGTGTGCAGACACAATTCGGCTTGAATTTAGGTTCCATAAACTTAAAAGAATCGTCACAGGTAGCCGATATGGGTGCCAAAGCTATGACGCAGGGTAATATCATAAGTTTTGCACCGGGAGCATTTGATCCGTACACCGTTTCGGGTCAGGCGATGATCGGTCATGAACTGCATCACATAACGGAACAGGCAAAAGGACTGACTTCAAATATTAAAGGCAGCAATATCCATTACGATCCTTCGTCCGAATCAGCGTCCGATGCGGCGGGGTCGATATTTGCCTCGGGTGGAATGCCGAATATAAATGAAGCGGGACCGGTAGCGGTATCGGGCATGCCGTCAGTTACGCCGGCAGCGGCAGATACCGCGCCTGTGCAGGGTTTTAAAGGTATTTTCAATTCATTTTTTAATCTGTTCAGAAAAAACCGGCAGAGGTCTAATACTGACGTTCAAGAATCAAACACCGGGGTATTAAATTTCGATCCGCCGAAGGATTCTAATACTGACGTTCAAGAGTCAAACACCGGGATACTAAATTTCGATCCGCCGAATAATAATGAACCTGTACCTGTACCTGAGCCTGTAGAGCCGGTATCCGATCAATCAGATGATAATTTTTTTGATATTGTTATAAATAATAATGAGGTTTCAAATAAGCCCGATATACAAGAACCGGAACCGGTAAAAGTCGATCAAAAAAAAGGCAATGACCAACCGAAACCAAATACCGTTAATGAATCGAACCGGGAAGCTTCTCCTGCGGATAAAACCGATAATGAAATCTACGAAATGGAAAACCATTTTATCCCTTCACCAAGCAGCGGGATATTTAAAAAGATGATTATGGAAAAAGACCTCAGCTCCAGGCATCTGCTTGACATGCTCCTGGATACTGATGTTTTATCGATGAAGTTTCGAAAAGAATATAACATGAAGCGCGGCATGACAAAAGATGAAGCAGTAGAACTCAATAATAGATTATCAGCCGATAATATGCTCCTGATGCAAATAAACAAAGTACCCCAGACCGGGAAATTTGAACAGTATTTCGGCTCCGAAGGAGAACACCGCGATTTATTTAGTGCTAAAAAAGATGGCGGTATAGATGAAAAAATAAATATGACATATCACGCAAACGCACCGAACGAAAGATATTCCGAATTAAAGACAAAACGTACGGTCATGGAATATACAAAATTCCTTAGACCGAACCTTTACAGATTTATTTCACAAACCAACCGGTCGGAAACTCTGGATGATGACGAAAAAGGAGCATTGATCAGCAGAAAACTCAAACGAGCCGTTATACTCAATGTGATGAAGGGCCGAAAAGACGTTAAAGAAGCAGGATATTCACGTGATGTTCTCAAAGCCATGTATGAAAAATTATATGAAGCAAAAAAAGCAGCGGACGGTGCGTTTACTAAGAATACCGGTCTTGACTACGACGAAAACTTATTTCCGAAGGCTACGAATCCAAAGCAAGAGAATGCATTGAAGGAAATAAAAACCGCAATGAGCAATTTGATGATCAGCGGATGCGGTCATTCATGGATAGAGACCAATTCATATGACAAACAGAATAATCACAGAGTTCGTTTCACAATGGGGTTCTGGCCCGTCGAAGAGAGTGCTAATTCTCCGTTTGATTCAACAGAAGGAACAATACAAAATCCCGATTCAAATGATGATAGAGTCGGAAGCTCACAAAAAAACGCGACAATCGGCAAAAAGGAATATTTGAAAGCACTTGCTTTCGCGAAAAATTTCGACAAACGATTCTCTTTGTCCGGTAGAGGTACAAATGCCGCAAACTGCACAACCTTTGCGACAGGTATGGCAAAAACTGCGGGCATGAACGTAAACAGCAGTAAGTTTACATTAAAAGGTTCGATACATTCTCCGGATGTTGCGGCAAAAGATCGCGGTATGACTAAAACATCGGAAAACGAGTATAAAAAGAAGCACAAAGCTTATAATGAAATAGAACTGCGGGAAGGCGCAGAAATAAATGACAGTAAAGCCGGCGAACTTTTGATGAATGCCTGTCAAAAAACAAAAAAATACAAAGAAGCTTTTTCAAAACTGTCGGAAGATATGGTTGTGGCAGGAAATATTGTATTAAAAGATGGACTTATTGGAGAGTTTAGAACTGCAGATCCATTAAAGAGAACATTTTTACTAAACGCACTGCAAGCTTTCAGTGCAAATAGTGAGTTAACCGACACACTTGAAATATTCTCCGAAACAGTTTTAAGCAGTGTAATACCGAATCTTACAAGTTATAAAAATTTAAAGTCAATGATCGTCAGAGCAAGCAAATACAAGACCGATGATTATATTGATAAAGCCATGTATCATAGAAATCAAACACCGCTTACCTCAGCCAAGGCGCTGCTGCCTTTACTGGAAAAAAATAAAGCGGATGTTCAGGTAGAACTCTTTAACAATAATTTCCTCGATAGAAAATGGGTAGGCCGGGAGTATACTGAAACTGTTGTACATGCTCTGCTTATAGCGTTGGAAATACATATGCCGAAAATGCACGATTTGAGCAGTATCTTTGAACATTCGGTGTCAGATGTACAATATATTATTAAGATGCTTTTAGGGTTTAGTAATAAGCAATTATTGATGGATGAGTTCAACAGGGTTTTTCTAGAAATGGCCGAAGATGGATCTGTTAAAAATAAAACTTACAACGATATGTATTTTGAAAGAAGCTAATCAAACAGACGGTTATCTTAAGATGCGACAGGGGAGAATTAAATGCAGGCATACGCTGCAAAAACTGAAAAAATGAGCAGCAAGACTGTTTTAAAAGAAGAACAGCTTGGTTATGAACCCGAATCAAGCGGGATAATCAACCTTGCCAGCAGCGGTCGCAGTCTGGATCTTCCCAATACTTTACGCTCACGGGTACGTTCACAATTCGGCTTAAATATGGATTCTCTCCGGGTCAAAGAATCGGCGCAGGTCGCCGATTTTGGCGAAAAAGCTATGGCGCAGGGTAACATCATCAGCTTTGCTCCCGGGGTGTTTAACCCGAACACAAGCTCCGGCAGAGAACTCATCGGTCACGAACTGCATCATATAACGGAGCAGGCGCGGGGTCTTGGTTCAAACATAGAGGGGAGCAACATCCATTACAATCCGGCATCCGAATCGGCTTCCAATGCAGCCGGGCGTATGTTTTCTTCGGGTACGGCAACCGCTGCAATGCCGTCGGTAATGCCCGTATCGGCAGACGCGGCACCCGTGCAGGGAGAAGGCGGTTTTAGAAACTTCTTTTCGAAACTATTTAATCCGAGACGCCATCAGCCGACCTTTGTAGATTTATCTGATTACGGGCAAAACTCCGGTCCGCAGGAAGATAACGAGTTTCAGCCCGAACAGCAAGGATCCGGTCAATCGACATACAATATGTTCAGAGATATGGTAAACAGACAAGAAACCACAAGCATAAATCAACCAAAAAAGCAAAATCCCGAACCGGTAACCGGTGAGCAAAACAAAGTACATGACAAGCCGAAGCCGAAATCCGGTGCAGAGCTGAAGCCCGACGCTTCTCCCGAGGAAAAAACAGACCATGCTATTTATGAAACGGAAAAGTATTTTATCCCTTCCCCGGGCAGCGGATTCTTTAAAAAAACGATCTTGGATAAATCTCAGAATGTAGGAAAGTTATGGAATATGATGAAATCCAAACAAGTAGGGTCGATTCATAATCGCGCAGACAATAAGCTGTTTTATGGTATGACAAAGGAGGATGTCAGCAACCGGAATAAAGATGATGATGTAAATGATTTACCATTCGAGGATGTAATTCAAGAAGAAAATATAGATTTGTTTGAACAGTATTTCGGAAGCGAAGGAAAACACGCCGGTTTGTTCAAAACAAAAGGGAATGGAATCAGTGAAAAAGTAAATATAACATATCACGCAAATGTAGATGATGAGATGTATACCAAAAATAAAACAAAGCGTACGATCATGGAAAAATCATATTTATTGAGACCTTCTCTTATCAAGTTTGTGTTAAAGAACTTATATTATAAGAAAGATAAAAAAACAAGAGATAAACTGTTCAATGATAAAATCAAACGTTCTGTCATACTCGATGTGATGAAAGGTCGCGGCGACGTTAGAGCAGAAAAATATTCACGTGATTATCTTAAAGTAATGTATGAAGAGGTGCATAAAGAAAGAAAAAGAAATAAAGGGAAAGAAGAGCCGACAAATCTTGATTACAACAAGAACCTGACTTACAACGAGCCGGAGACAGAAAGGCAAAAAGGTATATATGCGGCTATGAAATTAATGGAGGATTCAAACTGCGGTCATTCGTGGATAGAAACAAACTCGTATGACAAGGATGATAACCACAGAGTTCGTTATACGATGGGATTTCAATCCACTGACGGCGTGGGTAACGATCCGTTTGAAAAGAGTGAAGGCGTTGTATTAAACCCGGATCCGGAAGACGAGTCGGTCGGAAGCTATCATAAAACCGAAACGGTTGATAAAAACAAGTATCATAAAGCGCTTGAATACGCGAAAAACTTTAGAGCATTTTACACTACATCCGGTACAGGCAGCGGCAACGCAAACTGCACAAGCTTTGCCACAGGAATGGCAAAAGCTGCCGGTATGAACGTAAAAAGCAGCAACTTGACTTTAAAAGGTTATGTACATTCACCGGATATCGCAGCAAGAGATCCGGGTATGGAAAAGACTCCGGTGAATCAAAAAGATGAGTTGCATGAAAACTACAAAGATCTGGATGTACCCGATATCGCAAAGATGAATGATATTAAATCCAGCGAGCTTCTGATGGAGGCATGCTTAAAAACGGAAGAATATAAATCCGTTTTTGAGGGTTTGTCGGGCGAACTTATTACAGCAGGAACTATTGTACTAAAAGATAAATTGTTAATGGAATTTCATTCAGCATACCCGCTAAAGAAAAAATTTATAAATAAAGCATTGTACGATTACAGTAAAGATAAAAATATTCCGGAAACACTGCAGATGTTTATCTCAATGGTATTGACCGAAATAAAACCCAAGCTTACAAGTTGTGACACGTTAAAACAAACGTTTAATGAACACAGGGTGACGAAGATAAAAGATTATCGTGAAAGAGTGGGAAAAAATATTCATAGAAATATATATGCGGCAAATTCTCTAATTTCCCTTTTCAATAAAAACAAAGAAGAGCTTCACAAAAATCTCATTGAAGAAAATCTTCTCGATGAAATTTGGAAGGATGAAAAGTATGCCGATATATCGATGCGTGCTTTGTTGATTGCATTGGAGTTACATATGTCAGGATTGAACGGCCTTTCATATTATTTTTCGGGACAAACGAGAAAACCGTATCATCTGGTTTCAGCTATCAAAGATTCCAAAGATAGTATGATAGCAATAAAAGAGTTCCGCAACCTGTTTCTTAAGTTTGTCGGTGAAGACGATGATGCAAAGAAAACAAGTACCGCATACACGGATATATACTTTAACTGATAATCAGGGGGAATAAAATGCAGGCATATGCTAAAAAAAATGAAAAAATGAACAGCAAGTCTGTCTTGAAAGAAGAACAACAAGGTTTTGGACCCGAATCAAGCGGGATAATCAACCTTGCCGATAGCGGTCGCAGTCTGGATCTTCCGGATACACTGCGTTCGCGTGTCCGGACTCAGTTCGGTTTGAATATGGATTCTCTCCGTGTCAGGGAATCGGCACAGGTTGCCGATTTAGGTGCCAATGCTATGGCGCAGGGCAATATAATCAGTTTTGCACCCGGAGTGTTTAATCCCAACACAAGCTCCGGGCAGGAAATAATCGGTCATGAACTGCACCATATAACGGAGCAGGCGCGGGGGCTTGGTTCAAACATCGAAGGAAGTAACATTCATTACAACCCGTCTTCCGAATCAGCTTCCGACGCGGCCGGGCGTGCGTTTGCTTCGGGTTTCACACAGGGGGAAGGAGCCGGTTTCGCACCGTCCGTGACACCTGTGGCAGCATCTGCTGCACCCGTACAGGGTAATAGATTTATTTTTAGTAAAATCTTTTCGTATTTCACCAGGAGACGCCCGCAGCAGCAAAATCAGGTGACGGTGGACCAACCGGTGGTCCAACCGGGAGACCAATTGGGGGTCCAACCGGGAGACCAATCGGAGGTCCAACCGGTGGTCCAACCGAATCCCAATCAATCCAGCCAACCCGTCCCGCCCGATCAGTCTGCTGTATCCGACCCATCTGCTCCACAGGGATCCGGATCGTTGCCGGCCAATCAACCTCCCGCCGCCGAAACACCTTCCGATAAAAAACTCAATAAAAAGATATATGAGATGGAAAACAACTTCCTTCCCTCCCCGAACAGCGGAATATTCAAAAAATTGATGACGGAGAATGATGCAGACCCATGGCTGTTGACAAAACTATTTACGGGTACTAACGAAATATCAAAGATGAGATTCCGCAGGAGAAAAGGAATAAAACGTGGTATGACAAAAGCACAAATAGATGAGAAGGAAAATAATAATGTTATACTAAGCCGTGACGCGGAAATACTTCATGATTATTACGGCAAAGAAGGAGATTACCATGACGTATTTGATGCAAAGACCGATGGCGGTATAGATAATGGAATTAAAATGACATATCATGCGGACGCAAAGAACGATATGTTTTCCTACATCAGGGAAAAACGTTTGGTCACAAATTATACGTACCTTCTTAATTCGAATCTTCGCGAATTTGTCAGAAAGAACAAGCAAGCGGGACTGGCAAAAAAAGATAGGAATGATCTGTTCGGCAGAGAAGTCTACCGGTCCATTATTCTCGATGTGATGAAAGAGCGTGATGATGTCAAAGGAAAAGGGTATAACCGTGATACTCTCAAAGCAATTTATGAAAAGTTACATGTAATAAAAAAAGACAAAGAGAAATCGAAAATGGATAAAAAAGATCCGAGACTAAATGATTCATCCAGTACAGGGCTTGATGTCGATATGACAAAACTTCCAAGCGTTTCAGATGATCAAAGAGAAGCATATGAAAATATTGAAGGCGCAATGAGCAATTTAATGGAAGCGGAGTGCGGTCATTCATGGATAGAGACCAATTCATATGACAAACAGAATAATCACAGAGTTCGTTTTACGATGGGTTTTTGGCCTGATAAAAGTAATAGCGAAAAACCAAATCCGCTTTCTAAAAGGCCGGGAACGGTGAAAAATCCGGATACAAATGACAATAAAGTCGGCAGTAGTAGCAGAACCGATACGATCGATAGAGAAGGTTATCTTAAGGCACTTAAATTTGCAAAAAATTTCAATAAAGGCTTTTCTTTGTCAGGTAAAATACCCGGCACCGCAAATTGCACCGGCTTTGCCAGCGGCATGGCAAATGCTGCCGGAATGAAAGTGCAAAGCAGTAAAAGGATGTTACCGGGTAAAATACACTCACCGGATGTCGCAGCGAAAGACTCCGAGATGACAAAAGCTTCGAAAAGCGAATACGAAATGGGGAGTGAACATTACAGTGAAATAACCGTGCCGAAAGAGGCAAACATAAATGATAGCAAAACCGGTGAGCTGTTAATGGAAGCCTGTCAAAAAAGCGCAAAATACACTACTGTGTTTAAAACTCTTTCAGAAAATCTCAAAATAACTGGAAATATAGTACTCAGAGAAAAGCTGCTCGAAAGTTTCAGAAACGGATCTTCGGTAAAGAAAGCATTTATTTTAACAGCACTGCATAATTTCAGCAAAAACAATATACTCACAGATACGTTGGAAGTATTCATCGATCTGGTAATAGATGATATAAAATCAGAGCTTAAAAATGCTTCCGATCAAAAATCAATAATCGAAGAATTAAACAAAGAGAAAACTGAAGAATACCTTAAAGAAAATGATTTTACCAGAGCCCAAGGCAAAGCACCCCTTACATCAGCCAAAGCGCTGTTTACACTACTGGATGCTGAGAAAGAGAAGCTTCAGCAGGAGCTTATTAAAATAAGTTTCCTTGATCAGAAATGGCAGGATCCAACATATGCCGATGCTGTTGTGCGTGCTCTGGCTACTGCATTAGAGATACATTTGCCTGCAATGCATGCACTATTCGGAGTTTATGAAGGAAATGAGGATAGACCGAAAATAGTTGTGAGTACGATTGATAAGGTTAGTAATAAACAAACGTTGATAGATGAATTTAACAGGGTATTTTCGGAATACACCGGAGGTGATCTCAAAAGGAAAAAAGCTTATGATGAAATGTACTTTACTTAGAGAACTGTGTCATAAAAGATCAAGGGAGAGTTAAATGCAAACATATAAAACCAAATTGAAAAAGACCGGCAGCAGCCCGATAACAAGAATGGAGCGGCAAAGTGCTGTACCGGATTTCACCGGTAATATCGATTTGAGAAGCAGCGGGCGCAGCCTGAAACTGCCGGAGGTCCTGCGTGAGCGTGTGCAGTCGCAGTTTGGTTTCAGTCCCGAGTCCATCCGCATCAAAGAATCACCGCAGATAGCCGATATGGGTGCAAAAGCAATGGCACAGGGTAACATAATAAGCTTTGCTCCCGGTAAGTTTGACCCGTATACCGAATCCGGGCAGTCGCTTATAGGTCACGAGCTGTCTCATATAGTACAGCAGGCAAAAGGTCTCGGTTCAAATATCGAAGGCAGTAACATACATTATAACCCTTCATCGGAATCGGCTTCCGATGCAGCCGGACGCGCTTTCGCTTCCAATGGAGCGAATTTCAGCCAGGCACCATCGGTGACACCCGCAGCACCTTCTTTGGCACCAGTACAAGGAAAAGGCGGCTGGTTTTCCAAGCGTAGAAACAATCGCAGTAATCAACAAGTGCCGGTCAACAGTCCGCCGGTATCGAATGTCAGTCCGGTGAATAATAAACCGAAAGAAAAATATGGCTCGCACAACAATTTTGTTTCATCGAGAACACCCGAGGAAATGCAAAACATCAAAACCCTGATACTAAAAAATATGGATTTAAGAAAAACACATGGCGATGCATTCACTAAAACACATGAAGGACAGAATAAAGATAAACCTAAAGGACCGGTAGTGATGAAATCATCTCCCTTCATCATGAAAGTAAGAATGTTCAATGAGTTAAAAGGTAAAGGTGTCGATATGACCGGCAAGACACCCAATGATATGGTTTTACCGGAAGACGAAAATAATGTTCCCGTACAAAATAACGAAAGCAGTACAGGCAGCCCCGGTGGTATAGATGCCAGAGAGGTATGGCAGTTCACGGGTGGCAGAACCGGTGATGATCTTCAAAAATACTATTCCGATCTGGGAAGCGGGGAGATGGGTAAGCAGCAACCGATATTGGATGAAATTTACGATGATGTAACCAGTACACTAATGGATTTTGACTTTGAAAAAGCGATGAACGATGAAGATTATATCTTTAAGAACATTGATAAAGCAATTAAAATAAGCGATCAAAATCAGGCGTCGGTAAAATTGGACTTGACTAAACGCGGTTATAAAATGAGTGACAGAAACAAAGATATACTAAACGATGATACAAGGATGCTTCAGGTAGCTTTTGCCAATTACCTTAATACTCTTCTCAGGAAGCACGGTATGAGCCCCACCGGAGATGTTCAGGATCAATATACGATGAATTATTACGCGAATGATATCGATGAATCGGGTAGAGGCAAGGTGTTGCCTTATTTGGCAAATATGAAAAACCTGCAGAAAAAACACGGACATTTAAAAGGTATCGATGATGTGCCGGAAAGCTCCTCAAATGAAATTGAGATTTTGGAAAATATACCCGAACAGCCGGTACCGCAGCCGGTACAGCCGCCTCAGCAGATTGTGCAGCCGCCGCGGCAGCCCGGAAGGAAAAATCCGAACGAAAAACTACATAACAAGTATAGAAAGTTTTTGCAAAATGAAAAGGATGTCGGCCTGACATATGACAGTATAACGGGACCTAAAGGATTAAGCGGTTTTGACAAGCGAATGGCTTCAATTTATGCACGCGGAATGAGCACGAGAAAGCAGGAAAAAATGTGGCGGGATATGCAGCGCGGCGGAAGGTATAAAGATAAGCACGATAAACGTGTTTGGAAACAAATAATGAAATCGACAGCAGCTATTACAAACAAGAAGTATACCGATCTAAATTATATGACGCAAAATTTTGATGATTTTCAAAATACTTTATATGATACCAACATGAGAAACAATTTTATGATGGCAAATCCGGGCTTCAAACCAAAAGCACACGAACAGAGCTTGATCGATAATACACAGGATCTGGGAAATATGATAAATGCGTGGTATGCACCGGCTATGGAAGTATATGGAATGGAGACACAAGGAACTCCGGAAACCAGAATAAAGTTTGATCCGAACCAAAGCGATCAAGACTTAAAGGAATACCAAAAACCGCGTATTAATATGATGACTTCGCTTAAGAAGGAAATGACAAGAAAAGAAGGTACCGCAAAGAGTCTGTATGAAAAGGGTGCAGCATCTACAGCTGCATATAAAAGAACAGAATACAGCGGCATCTCCGGCCTTCTCAGAAGAATCTTCGGCGGATAAAAGTTGATAAAACAGGAGTCAATGAATGCAAACGTATGCATCAAAGATTAAAAAACCGGGTCGCAGGATACTACGGCAGACACAGCAGCAAGATTCATTGCCGGATATAACCGGTAACATCGATCTTGCCGGCGGTGGTCGCGGTTTGGATCTCCCGGATACCTTGCATTCGCGTGTACAGACACAGTTCGGCTTGAATCTGGATTCAATCTGTGTCAATGAATCACAGCAGACAGTCGAAATACCGGCAGTAAAACCGGCAGCACCGGTAACACCGATACCGGCATCATCTGCACCGGTTCAAGGAAAAGGAAAAGGAAAAAGAATACTATCGGGCATCAGTGACTGGTGGAAGGAGTTCAAAAAACCGAAAGCACAAAAAGAAGATGAGCTCAAGCAAAAACAATTGAAGGATGATGAGGCAAACTTCAAAAACCTGAAAGTGATGACAAGTGCGATCACGGGGACAGATCTCGATGAAAAGACTTCCAATGAAATGTTCAATTATGAAGATGCAGACAAAGAGTTACTGCTGAAAAATATTATGGGTATCAGCAGGGTACAGGATGAATTTGGCGGCTTTGACGTTCAAGGTATCCGTATACGTGATCTAAAAGATAGTATTGCGTCATTTAACCCGTTATTTAGCGATAGTAATGAGGAATATGGAAATTATATTTCTTTCAATACAAAGAGTTTCCTTAAAAAGGAAAGGAGTCAGAATGTCAATAACGGTAAGCGTGAGCTTGACGGAAGATACGGAACGCATACTGCCGGACCGGAATACAGCGGGATCCATGAGGCAGGGCATGCGGTAAATGCCGAAATACTCAACAAAATATATGGAATAGACAAAACCACGGAACGTTTTACAAAAGGAGTAGAAAAAGGAGAAGGTATTGAAAACAGCCTTTTTCTCAAAGATAAAAAACACAGACTGACCTCGTCGATAATTATGCAGGAAGCTGTACTGCGCGCTTATAAAACCGATAAAACTTTCAAACGGAAAATGGAAGAGAGACTGAAACTGGGTTCCGGCGTGGATAATGACGAAAAAGAAAAAGCTGTAATAGATCAAACATTCTCAGATAGAGATATCGAAAATGCTAAAACTTACAAAGGTGATGATATCAAAAAATGTTTATATGATATGGGATATACATCCGCTTACGGTGCATCAAATTCGGCGGAGCTTTTTGCCGAAGCTTTTGCCGATTATTACGCCACAAAAGACAGGAACGCCGCGAAGGAAGAGAAAAGAAAGAAGTGGGGAATTTTCGGAAAATTTATTAAAGATGAAAAAATGAATCCACTGACTCAAGCAATTATTGACATTTCCAGGGAATTGCTTGATGACGATGAAACTAAACGGAATGAATTTATGAAAAGAAACAGCTATATATAAACTGAATATATTATTTGTTAAGTGCGGAAATACATTGACATTTTGCACAAAAAGTTGACAGAGGACAATGAATGCAGACATATATTTCAAAAACTGAATCAACAGCCGATGTGCCTGCTATGAAAGAAGAGCAGCAAGGCTTTCAACCCGAATTTTCCGGGAATATCAACCTTTCCGGCGGCGGGCGCAGCCTTGATCTTCCAAATACATTACGCTCACGTGTACGTTCACAATTCGGTTTAAATATGGATTCTCTCCGGGTCAAGGAATCGGCGCAGGTTGCCGACTTCGGTGCCAAAGCAATGGCGCAAGGTAATATCATCAGCTTTGCTCCCGGGGTGTTTAATCCGAATACAAGCTCCGGCCGGGAAATCATCGGTCATGAGCTGCACCATATAACAGAACAGGCGCGCGGTCTCGGCTCAAATATTGAAGGAAGTAATATCCACTACAACCCGCTGTCAGAATCGGCTTCCGATGCAGCCGGACGATTATTTGCATCAGATAGTATAAACACAATGTCCGTCACACAGGGGGACGGTTCTCTTGTGTCATCTGCACCGGCTGTGACTCCGGCAGCCGCTTCATCGGCTCCGGTTCAGGGTTATGACGGTATTTGGTCCAAAATTTTTGGCGGTGGAAAAAAGAAGAAAAACACCACTGTCGAAGAATCGTCTCCATATGGTCCGGAAAACAATTTCAAGTCATTTATACCGGAAGAGAAAATGAATGACATAAAGATAAATCTCAAATATGTTGACAGCATGAGACAGCCGTTGTATGAACAATTCTTTGATGCGCTTAAAAAAGCCGGTACATATAAAGCTAAAACCGGAGTATCTACAAAGAGCAAAGCGGTCGAAAGAATAAAAAGATTTAAAGACATGAAAAGTAAAGGGTACAAAGGAACACTCGAGGACTTAAAAAAACAGGAAGAAAGTCAACCGCAGGAGAATGTTGTACAATCGGACGGAAAAGAAGGTACCGGAGGTATCGACGCCAGAGATGTCTGGCTTGTTGCCGGTGACAGGACCGGTGAAGAACTCGATAAATATTATGCCGATCTTGGCAGCGGGGATATGAAAAAGCAACAACCGTTATTAGACAGTATATTTGATGATTTAAGTGAAACAATGCTGGATTTTGATTTTGATGCTGCAATGACCGATGAACAGTATATTTTGGATAATCTCGGAACAGCATTAAAATTGTCTGCTTTTGCTCAGCCGACTCAAACTCTCAACATTAAAAATTATGGTTATGTAATGAGTGACAAAAACAAAGAAATAATCAACGAGGACACAAGAGACCTTCTGACTTCATTTGCCCATTATCTCGAAAACTTTATGAGAAAACACGGAACAAATAACAGAGGAGATACCGTAGGTCAGGACGATATGAACTTTTATGCGTGGAAAAACGAGAAGGAAGACAGAGAGTATGTGGCACCTAAGCTGAAGTATATGAGAACATTGCAAAGAAAATATCGCGGGACAGAACAAAAAACCGCGTTCGGTATAGAAAAAAACCGGAGAGAAAAGAGAGACAAACAGACACATGAGTTCGTAAAAA
>Ga0123356_10004595_pt1 | contig 14226 bp, 23 predicted proteins | sample TergutEmb28metaG_2_FD_92546 | JGI IMG/M metagenome (GOLD analysis project Ga0123356, IMG submission 92546) | Embiratermes neotenicus P3 segment gut microbial communities from Petit-Saut dam, French Guiana - Emb289 P3 | ecosystem: Host-associated > Arthropoda: Insects > Digestive system > Gut ...
AATTTCCGGACTTCAGCGGAAATTTTTCCCACGGAATATGTTACGGCAGCGTCGCCACACCAGCCTTCAAACCGGCACCCGGTGTCGATACTGACAATGTCTCCGTTTTTGAGTGTACGCTTCCCCGGAATGCCATGCACGACCTCTTCATTGACCGAAATACAACAGGTTGCGGGAAACGGAACCTTCCCCGGCACACCCTTGAAAAGCGGCTGCGCCCCGTGATCCAAAAAAAAACGCTCCATCTTTTCGTCGATTTCGCCGGTCGTGATGCCCGGTCGCACCAATGCCGCACCGATCTGGTGGGCGTGCCAGACCAAAAGCCCGGCCTTGCGCATTTTGGCAATTTCACGTTTGGATTTCAGCGTGACCACGGTTATCAGCCATCAGTTGTATTGATCAAGCAGGACTTCAATCTGACCAAAAATTTCTTCGACACTCCCCAATCCGTTGATGGACTTGAGCAAACCTTTTCCTGCGTAATATTCGAGCAAGGGGCTGGTTTGATTCGTATAGGCGGCCAAGCGCTCACGGATGACTTCCGGCTTGTCATCGGCGCGACCTCGACCGGCAAGACGCTGGAAAAGTTCATCTTCCGGGACTTGCAACTCAAGAACAACATCAAGCGGCGTGTTGTTTTGTTCGAGCATTGCGTCGAGTGCCTCGGCTTGGGCGATCGTCCGCGGGAAACCGTCGAGCAGGTAACCTGCCTGGCAGTCGGCCTGTTGGAGCCGTTCGGAAATCATGGCAACCAAAATATCGTCCGGTACAAGCAGACCGCTCGACATGTACTTTTCCGCCTTGACTCCGACATCGGTTTGGGCATCGCGTGCGGCACGCAACATATCGCCTGTCGAAAGGTGTGCCGTTGCGTATTTTGCAATGATCTTTTCCGCTTGGGTTCCCTTGCCCGCTCCCGGTGGGCCGATAAAAACAATCCGCATGATTCAATCCTTGTGTTGTACAAATCCAATCTCATTGCGGCGATCACGGCGTGACCGCTCCTACTGGTCTGTCAAGCCCAAATATTCATATTGTTAATAGGCATGAAACCGATTATTTTTTGATTGTTACGGCAAATAGACAGGCAAGAAATTTTATCATTGGCGAAGCACTGTCACGTTCCGCCACAGCAACTATCCGATCACCCCAGCTTCCGTCGTTGTCTTGAAACACATTCAGGTCAATACACTCTCGCCCTGTGAGATTTTTCTGACCCCCACCCGTTGACCCTGCGGAAAAGCGGATTCCCACAATCCATGGCAAGATTTTCCAATCACAGTCACCGCATTAACCGCGTTTGTCAATCAGTCCCTTGTAGTTCCGCATGACCAGGTGACTGTCGATTTTGTCGATCAGGTCAATGGCCACGCTGACGGCGATGAGCAATCCCGTACCGCCAAAAAAGCTGGCTACGGCAAAACTGACGCCCATCGTTTCCGAGATGACGTTTGGAACGATGGCGATGATCGCAAGGAACGAAGCGCCGACATAGGTGATGTGAATCATGACCTTTTCAAGGAAATCCGCCGTTCGCCGTCCGGGACGATAGCCGGGAATGAAAGTTCCGTGATTCTTGAGGTTCTCCGACATGTCCTTCGGGTTGAACGTGATGGCCGTCCAGAAGTAACAAAAGAAGAAAATCAAGGCGACATAAAGCATGAGATAAGTATAGGAATCTCCTCGTTCAAACATGTGTCGCAAAGTGGTCCAAATCGTCATGCTGGGGTACATCCTGTCAAGAGCGGCAAAAAACACGTTCGGGAACAGCAACAAACTACTCGCGAAGATAATCGGCATGACCCCCGCTTGGTTGAGTTTCAGCGGGAGATACTGGCGATTGCCGCCGCCGTACATGCGGTTACCCCGAAAGTGCTTGGCACTCTGCGTCGGGATACGTCGCTGGCCTTTGGTAATGAACACCACGCCAATGACCACGCCGATGAACATGGCAACCAAAAGCAGAATTTTATCGACCCCCATTTCGCTGCCGAGTTGGGCGCCCGATTCGCTTGCTTTCTGGATAATCTCTTGCAAAGCGCTGGGCATACCGGCGAGAATGCCGGCCATGATCAATAGGCTGATCCCGTTGCCGATGCCGTATTCGTCAATCTGTTCACCGAGCCACATGAGGAAGGCCGTGCCGGTTGTCATGACGAGAACCATCGCGATGAACCACGGCGAATACCAATACAGGACGCCTTCGGGAACAAGGTTGGGATTGAGCAAACCCTGATGGCTTAACATGCTGACCATAACCCAACTTTGAATGATGCAAATCGGGATGGTTGCGTAACGGGTGTATTCGTTGATTTTGCGTCTGCCGCTTTCGCCTTCTTTTTGCAATTCGGCGAGTTTCGGGATGACCGTTCCGAGTAACTGAAAAATAATCGACGCCGAAATGTAGGGCATGATGCCAAGCCCGAAAATCGTAACCTGCTGAAGATTACTGCCGCTAAAGAGCGAGATTTGTCCCAAAAGGTCGCCGAACCCCTCGATGGAAGTGATCATGTCCTTAAACTTGGACGAATCGACGATCGGAAGCGGAATGGCCCAACCGATGCGATAAATCGCCAACAAACCAAGCGTCAAAAGGATTTTCTGACGCAGTTCCGGGATCGAAAAAATGATTCGTATTTTCTGGAGCATTTCCGGGACATCCTATTTGGAACGGAATAGAGAGTGAAATCAAACGCGGAATGATCGATGATAAATAAACCAAAGAGCCTGTCGATAAATAAACATACGTCACCTGGCAAACAGGAGCGACAAGAACGCAAGATTGGGTGTCCGGCGACACCCAAATCAAAAGTTATTTTTTGTCGAAATCTTTCCGGGTGATTCTTGTCCCCATTTTATTTCGGACAAGTTTTTTCTTGCCCGGCAGAACAGTGACTTTTCCGCCCGCCTTTTTGATCGCCTCTTCCGCCGTTTTGCTGAACCGATGCGCCTCGACTTGAAAGGCTTTGGTCAATTCGCCATAGCCGAGAATTTTCAACTCGTCGTATTTTTCCTTGATGATCCCGGCTTCTTTCAGTATCGCAGGCGAAACGGTTTCATTGGCTTCAAAAAGCAACTCAAGGTCGCCGACATTGATCGTGGCCACTTTTTTTGCGAAACAATTGGTAAAACCGCGTTTCGGCACGCGCCTGGCCAAAGGCATTTGACCGCCTTCGAAGAGCGGGTTCATCGAAAAACCGGCACGGGAACCTTGACCTTTGTGGCCGCGTCCGGCCGTTTTTCCTTGCCCGGAACCCGTCCCGCGGCCGAGACGCTTGCGCGCCTTTTTGGGGAAACTTGCGTGAATGACATCTGTTAGGTTCATGTTAACACCACTCCTCGAAGTTGTTCGACCTCGGATTTATTGCGCAATTTCATCAGGGCGTCAATCGTGGCCTTGACGACGTTGGTCGGATTGTTCGTACCCGTACTCTTGGTCAAAATGTCGTGGATTCCGCAGGCTTCACAAACAGCCCGAACGGCTGCCCCTGCGATCACACCCGTTCCCTGACTGGCCGGTACGAGAATGACTTTCGCCGCTCCATAATGGCCATGCACTTCGTGCGGGATAGTCGTGCCATCGAGGTTGACCGACGCCATGTTTTTCGAGCCGTCCTTGATCGCCTTTTCGACGGCGGGCGGAACTTCGTTGGCTTTTCCGTAACCGGCGGCCACTCGTCCTTTGCCGTCACCGACAACGACCAATGCTGTAAAACTGAACCGACGACCGCCTTTGACCACGGCGGCGCATCTCCTGATCTTGACGACCTTATCAATCAGCTCTCCGCGTGTTGCATCATTTGACATGAGAGACTTCTCTTTATTTATGTTCGATATTGCACTAATCAATTGAAAAACCGATGTTCAAACGATATTACTCTTCTGCATCGCCTTTGCCGCCGATATCGAGGCCGTTGTCGCGTGCCGCGTCGGCCAGCGATTTGACGCGACCGTGGTACTTGTAACCGCGACGGTCAAACACCACTTGCGTGACGCCCGCGGCAACGGCTTTTTTCGCAACCGTTTCGCCGACTTTCGCTGCAGCGTCGCAATTGCCTCCGTAAGCGATACTGCCGCGCAATTCCTTGTCCCGCGTGCTCGCCGAGGCGAGTGTAAGACCTTTATTGTCATCAATCACCTGCGCGGAAATATGCTTGTGACTGCGAAATACCGCCAATCTAGGACGTGTCGAATATTTTTTGACGGCGTTACTGACACGGAATTTGCGTGTCCTTCGACTTTTGTTCAGTTTAATTTGCTTTTTCACTTCGACACCAATTCATTTTATATCCAAAACTGCGAGACAGACCAAACACAATGTCGGCGGTCACAGCGTGACCATCCTGCCTGCAATACGTCATTCCAAGAATTTAAAATTCCGTGTAACCGGGCAAGAAAACAACAACGCAACCGTGATGTCAACTCGCAACTATTTTTTCTGCGCCTTGCCTTCTTTGCGGCGAATGACTTCGCCTTCGTACTTGATTCCTTTGCCGAGGTAGGGTTCCGCCTTTCGGACGGCACGCACGGTCGCGGCGAACTGCGTAACCTTTTGTTTGTCGATTCCCTTGATTTCCACATGCTGCTGGTCTCTGCATTTGACTTCAAGACCTTCGGGAATCGTGTAATGAATCTCGTTGGCAAAACCCACGCGCAACTGCAATACCTTGCCCTGAATCGCGGCAAGATACCCTGTCCCGAAAATTTCGAGTTTTTTCTCGTACCCCTGACTGACACCGAAAACCATGTTGTTGATCAAAGCCCGAGTCAAACCGTGAAACGCTCGCGCCTGACGGGTTGGGACTTTCGGAGCGACGACAAGTTGACCGTCTATGATTTCAACGGAAATTTCGGGACGTGCCATCATTTCGAGCTTGCCCAGCGGCCCTTCGACTTCGATACATTGACCGTTGATGCTCACTTTGACTTTACCGGGAATGAGTATTGGTTTTTTACCGATACGTGACATGATGATGTTCCTGAATCAACCTTGTTTCATAGGATACGATAGGCGACGACATTACCAAATTTCGCAAATCACTTCGCCGCCGACGTTACTTTGTCGGGCTTCCCGATCGCTGATCACACCGCGGTTAGTGCTCAAAATATTGATCCCCAGCCCGTTAAGTACCGGCCTGAGTAATGTGGCCCCCTTGTAAACCCGTCGCCCCGGTTTACTGACGCGTTTGACATGCTGAATGACGTGTTCGCCGTTCGGTCCGTATTTGAGTTGAATTCGAATCACGGGCGACTTGGCCTCTTCGGGCGTGGTCACTTCAAAATCCCAGATATAACCTTCCCGTTTCAACACATCGGCGATACCGAACTTGAGTTTGGAATGCGGAATATCAACGTAGGAATGTTCAACTCGAACGGCATTTCGGATGCGAGTCAACATATCGGCAATCGTGTCGGTCATCATAACAGTATTTACCCTCTACCAGCTTGCCTTTTTAACACCGGGAATCAAACCTTGCTCCGCAAGATTGCGGAAACAAATACGACAGATACCAAACTTACGATAAACAGCACGAGGTCGTCCGCAAAGTTTGCATCGGTTTTCGCGCCGGGAAGAGAACTTGGGAACTCTCTTGGCCTTAGCAATCTTTGATTTACTTGCCATTTAGCTTTACCTTCTTTACAAATGGAGGAAGGATGGAATCACAATGATTTATCAATGAATCAGGTTTGCTTTGCCGACGCACGGAACGGCATTCCAAACAGTTTCAACAGTTCGCGCCCTTCGTTATCGTCACGAGCGGAAGTGACAAAGGTCACATTCATTCCCTGCGGCTTGGAAAAGCGGTCGGGGTTAATTTCCGGGAACACGAGAAATTCCGTAATTCCCAAGTTGTAATTTCCGCGTCCGTCGAAACTGTTGGGGTTGGTCCCGCGAAAGTCGCGAACACGAGGCAGGGCGATGGAAATCAAACGGTCAAGAAACTCGTACATGCGAACACCGCGCAACGTAACCTTACAACCAATATTCGACCCTTCTCTCAGTCGGAAACCGGCGATCGACTTGCGCGCCTTTGTGACGACCGGTTTCTGACCGGAAATTTGCGTCAAAGCGTCAAGTGCCTCATCCATGTATTTTTTATCTTGGTTAGCACTGCCGACACCCATGTTGACGATAATCGCCCTCAGCCGGGGAAGCGAATTGACATTTTTCCGTCCACACACCTCCGCCAATTTCGGCAGGATTTCACTCTTGTATTTTTCCTGAAGTCGGGGAAGCATTTCGGGAACCCTTCTATTTCGCTATAAAATTCAATTCACTGTGTCGTCGTGATTGTGTCGCCGTCGTGTACTATATCGTTGTGACGGGGCGCTGTTGTGTTCTGTATCGCTGTGTACTGCATCTTAGTAATGGGGGCGTCGTGAGGAAACGAGGTTACTTGACGGCCTTTTTTGCCGTTGAAATTTCGCTGACAACCGCGCCGCATTTCTTGCAAATACGTTGTTTTCCGCCATCGGACTTGTAATTGATGCCGGTCCGGGTTGCTTTCTGGCAACTCGGACAAACGAGCATGACATTCGACGCGGGAATCGGCATTTCTTTCGAGAGGATACCGCCCTGCGGGTTGCGCTGACTGCGTCGAACATGTTTTTTCAATATGTTGGCACCTTCAACGACGATTCTGTTCTTCTCGCGGTCAATCGTAAGAATACGCCCGCGCTTGCCAGCCTGAGCACCGATCATTACTTGCACAATATCATTTTTTCTTAATTTCATTAAACCACCTCGCTTGCAAGACTGACAATTTTGGCGAATCCCTTGTCCCGTAACTCACGTCCCACCGCACCGAAAATACGCGACCCGCGCGGCTCTTTGTCATTGCCAAGCACGACAACCGCGTTGGAATCGAACTTGACGTAGCTGCCGTCTTCACGTCGCGTACTCTTCTTGGCACGCACGACAACTGCTTTGACGATGGAGCCTTTTTTGATGTTACTGCCGGGAATGACGGACTTGACAGAGCAGATAATGGTGTCGCCGATACCCGCAAAACGGCGTTTCGATCCGCCCGGCACTTTGATACACATCAGCTCTTTGGCCCCTGTGTTATCCGCTACTTCGAGTCTGGTTTGCATTTGAATCATGACAAAACCCGTTTATATTTCGGAAAATTGATCAATGGAAACTGACATTGCAAGCCGAAGGCTTGACATTGTGTTATGTTATTTATCACCCGCTTGCGAACCGGCTTCCAAGGCACTCTGACGCAGGGCAGCGATGTCGATCACGTTTCCCTTGCTGACAACGCGCGTAAGCAACCAACGCTTGGTTTTGGAAAGCGGTCGGCTTTCGATGATTTCGACTGTATCGCCAAGAGCCGATTCATTATTCTCATCGTGGACGTGACAGACCGTTTTCTGGCGGATATATTTGCCGTACTTCCTCGACTTGATCGTGCGAGGAATTTCCACACGACGTGTTTTCGACATTTTGGCACTGGTCACGATACCAACGGCAACCATTTTTGGCATGAGTCTGATCCTCTTTCAATAACGGGGCACACTCCCCAAATATCTTGTTAATTAACCCGCGGCCAATGCCCGCTGCCTTTGAACGGTCAAAATTCTCGCGATGAGCCTGCGGTTTTTTTTCAGCTCGCTGGGCACGTCCAAACGTTCCATGCGAGCTTGCATTTGCAAACGGAAAAAATTCTCCTCCGTCGCTTTGAGCATTTCGGCCAGTTGTTCGCCGCTCATTTGTCGAAGTTCACTTGCTTTCATGATGATCTACTCCCGTATCTCTTCGACGGTCACGGCGTGACCGCCTCATTTGACTTGCGTCCATCTCCCTTATCATAACCACCCTTTATATTTCTGCGGAAAGCTAAATGGACTTGCGTTTGATCATTCGGCATTTGATCGGCAGCTTGTGGGCCAAACGGTTGAAACACATTTTTGCGGTTTCCTCCGGCACACCGCCGATTTCATACATAACCGTGCCCGGTTTGACAACAGCGGCCCAAAAATCCGGTTCGCCCTTGCCTTTCCCCATTCGGGTTTCAAGCGGGATGGACGTAACGGAACGATGCGGAAAGATACGAATGTACAGACGCCCATCGCTGCGGAGATACTGCTGAACGGCAATACGTCCCGCTTCGATTGTTTGCGCACTGATCCACCCGCCTTCAACGCATTGAAGACCGAAATCGCCAAAGGCCACGGTTTCGCCGCGAGTGGCGTTACCTTTTATACGACCTCTTTGCACCTTTCGGTGCTTGACTCTTTTGGGCATTCGAGCCATCGTTCATACCCTCGCTATCATATTCGCCTTGATTGATCCAAACTTGAACTCCAATATGACCCTGCGCGATCAACGCCTCGTCAAAGCCATAATCAATTTTCGCACGCAGGGTCGAAAGAGGAATGGACCCTTCAATCGCCTTTTCGCAACGTGCCATTTCCGCACCGCCCAAACGACCGGCCAACCGGATTTTGATCCCTTTGGCACCGGCTGCCATAGTTTCTTCAATCGCCTTCTTCATGGTCCGCCGAAAACCCGCCCGCCGCTCGAGCTGCTCTGAAATGTTTTCGGCCACGAGTTGGGCGATCAGTTCCTGGCGTGTTTCCTCTTCAATTTTGAGGTTAATTCTGCGTCCTGTCAGCTCTTGAAGGCGGTTTTGCAGTTCTTCAATCCGTTTCCCGCTTTGTCCGATGAGGACACCCGGTCTGGCAGAATGCAAAATTACTCGCACTTCGTCACGCGTCCGTTCGATCACGATTTTCGAGATCGCCGGGTTCATTCCACGGCCCTTGTCGTCGTCTTTCGGCTTTTGCTTCTTGATATAATCGCGAATCAACTTGTCTTCGACAAGGAGTTCTGCAAATTCCTTTTTGGAAGCGTACCATCGACTCTTCCAATCTTCCATAATGCCCGTTCGGAAGGCAACCGGATTGATTTTTTGACCCATAACTTCGCTCGGTTCTGTGATTTTGAACTAAATATTTCAACCAAGTTCGACGGTAATATGTGATGTCCGCTTGATGATGGTCATCGACGAGCCACGCGCTTTTGGCCGCCATCGTCTGCTGGACTTGGCACCATCAACACGGGCATCAACCACGGTCAGGTTGTGTGCGTTGGGTGCCCGTCGATCTCGTGCGTTGGCCATCGCGCTTCGGAGAACTTTTTCGATCATGCGAGCCCCGCGATTGGGGTGATAGCGCAGTATATTCAAAGCCGAATCCGCCGTTTCACCGCGAATGAGTTCGGCAAAAGGACGAACCTTTCGAGCACTCATGGGTGCAAATTTATGCTTTGCAACGTACATTTTATTCCACCTTGTCCATTCATTTTCAGACGCGATTGTTTTCCCTGCGAGTGACGCGTGCAATTGCAAAGACTGTAATCCGCTCTGCACTTGACGTTATGCAACATGCGATTATTTTTTGCCGCCTTTGCCACCATGACCGCGGAAAATTCGGGTTTGTGAAAATTCGCCCAGTTTGTGGCCGACCATTTCCTCGGTGACGAAAACTTTCAAAAAAGTTTTACCGTTATGCACCATAAACGTATGGCCAACAAATTCCGGGACGATAGTACAAGCCCTGGCCCACGTTTTGATCGGATCCTTTTTTCCGGCGGCGTCGAGTTTCTCCACCTTCGCAAACAATTTCACGTCAACGTAGGGGCCTTTTTTTAGTGATCGAGTCATAATTTCATTTCAACACCGGACAAAGACCGGCGACTAAACAACGAATATGTACCAAAATGATTTGACAATTAACGCAATTTCAGGATACCGTAACGACGGCTTCGACGGCGTCTGACGATGGATTTGTTCGAGGGCTTGCGGTGCTTTCGCGTTGATGTTCCCTTGGTCGGCTTGCCGGTCGGCGTGACCGGATGACGTCCGCCTTTGGTACGACCTTCACCGCCGCCGTGCGGGTGGTCGATCGGGTTCATGGCCGCACCGCGAACATGCGGTCTGCGACCAAGCCAACGGTTGCGGCCGGCTTTGCCAATAACGATGTTCATGTGCTCCGAATTCCCGACCACGCCGATTGTCGCACGGCACGACATGGGAACGCGGCGGATTTCACCGCTGGGCATGTTGAGCTGCGCCCAACCGGAGTCACGAGCGACAAGCGTGGCCTTCGTGCCTGCCGACCGGCACATCACAGCGCCACGACCGGGTTTCAGTTCAATGTTGTGTATTTCGCTGCCGAGCGGGATATGAGAAAGCGGGAGACAATTCCCGACAATCGGCGGAGCTTCGAAGCCGCTCATCAACGTCTTACCGACAGTCAAACCTTCGGGTGCGATAATGTAACGCTTTTCGCCGTCGGCGTAAAACAAGAGCGCAATACGAGCCGATCGGTTCGGGTCATATTGAATCGCAACGACCTTGGCAGGCACACCGTCCTTGTTGCGGCGAAAGTCGATCTGGCGGAACTGACGCTTGTGTCCGCCACCACGGTGACGCACAGTAATCACACCCTGGTTATTGCGTCCACCGGTTCGGGTTTTCGGTTTGAGCAGAGACTTAACCGGCTTCGACTTGGGCGTCAGTTCCTTGAAGTCGCTCACGCTCATGTTGCGCCGACCGGCGTTGTTTGGCTTGTATTTGCGAATTCCCATGACTGTTATGCTTTCAAATGATAACTGTATTCCGATATGCCGGTGTGACTAAAAGAAATCGATTCGCGATTCCGAGTCCAGTTTGACATAGGCCTTTTTCCAGCTTCGAGTGTGACCTTCCTGTCGGCCACGGCCGCGGCGCGGCTTGCCTTTACGGTTTTGCGTGTTGACAAACAAAACCTTGACGTTGAACAACTCTTCAATGGCTTCCTTAATTTGCTGTTTTCCGGCCATTTTATTGACTTCAAATGTGTACATGTCGAGTCGCTCGGAACGGTGCAAACCCTTTTCCGTCACAATCGGACGCAATACCACCTGGTGTGGCTTCAACTTCAACTTGCAATCCGTAATATCTTTAGTACGTGGCATAACTGCTTGTCTTTCACGATAAATCTTCGCCCAATGCCTGTCAACGGGCAGAAATGTTTTCCTTACAAGAGCTTTTTAAAGATCAGCAAATTGAATTGTCAATCAACCTTATTCTTCAACAGTTTCCTCATCCCTTAACAGTTCTCTGACCGGCCTGCGAAAGGTCTCCAGTGCCTTTTTGGTCATCACAACTTTTTTCGGTTTCAAAATCTGATAGGCGTTCATCTCCGCCGCAGGTAACACAGTTGTTCCCGGAATATTCCTGCCGCTTTTATAGACAAGGGCATCATAAGCGTCGGTGGCGACCAATACACTGCCATCGACTTTCAAGTTGGCCAATAAATCAACCATTCTTTTGGTCTTGATTTCATTGATGGTCAGTTCGTCGAGCAAAATGAGATTACTTTTGTCAATTTTGCTCAAAAGGGCCATCCGAGTTGCCGTTTGCAGTGCTTTGCGCGGCAGTCGATATGAAAAATCCCGGGGTGATTTCGCGAAAATATGTCCGCCGCCGCGACGTACGCCGCTACGTCGATGGCCTGCGCGTGCATTTCCCGTACCTTTTTGACGATACATCTTTTTCTTCGCCCCGGCCACTTCGGCACGGGTCTTCGTTTTGGCCGAACCCTGCCGCAAGTTCGCCTGGTACATCACGACCGCTTCATGCAGTAAGGTGATATTGATGTGTTCTGCAAGTTCACGTTCGTCAAAGTCGAAAGTTTCGACTTGTACACCATCCATATTATATACAGGAATTGAAACCATCCCAGCACCATTCAGCTTGTTACGTTATTATCGTTGTATTTTCGATCCGGCTGTGTTAGTCATTCTTCGGAAGCTTCATCAGGTTTATTTTTCGGTTGCAACTTCCACTTGTTGGCCTTGGGAGCCGGCATGTAATTCGTCGGCGTGATTGACAAACAGGCGCCATTTGGTCCCGGCACTGCACCACGTACCACGATCAGGTTCTTTTCCTTGTCGATATAAACCACCTTTTGGTTACGCATCGTGACCTGGGTATTGCCATACTGGCCGGGCATTCGCTTTCCCTTGGGGGTACGACTCGGATAGGCACTGCATCCGGTACTACCCAAGTGACGGTGGCATTTCTTGACGCCGTGCGAAGCACGCTGTCCGGCAAAATTGTGACGTTTCATCACACCGGAATAACCGCGCCCCTTGGTTTTAGCGGAAACATCGACAGAAAGAATATCTTCAAAAATATCAACGGTAAGAACTTGACCGACTTGGTAGGATTCGATAGAAGTGCGAAATTCGCGTATTTCCTTGAGAGGTTCACAATTGGCTTTAGGCAAGGCTTCGATGCCGGCTGCCGAGAGGGCTTTTTGACGTTTGCTGTCAAGTTTGGCGACATGACCGCGTTCACTACGAGAGGCTCGACTGCGTTTTTTTTTGCCGAAACCGATCTGAACCGCCTCATAACCATCCTTCACAATACTTTTCAATTGCAGGACATGGCAGGGTCCAGCCTGAATCACCGTAACGGGAATTGCTTCGCCACTCTCGGTATAGAGTTGCGTCATCCCGACTTTTTGGCCGAGTAGTCCAATCGCCATTTTCTTTGCCTAACCTTTCAAATCGTCGCAGGGATCGTGTCGCTTAACGACAGATTACCCTTTAACATCCATCTCAAATTATTTTTTTATAGCAAATGATTGTAGTTTTTAATGAAAATGAATTCCCTACCTGCCACTGGTTGCCTTGATCTTAATGTCCACACCGGCGGGAAGGTTCAGCTTGTTCAGCGAATCAATCGTCTTCGCTGTGGCTTGCACAATGTCGATCACACGCTTATGCGTGCGAATTTCAAACTGTTGACGTGCTTTTTTATCGACATGGGGACTTGAATTGACAGTGTAGCGTTCGATTCGTGTTGGCAATGGAATCGGACCTCGGACGATCGAGCCGGTGCGTTTGGCGGTATCAACGATTTCCGCCGCACTCTGATCGAGAGTGCTGTTATCATAAGCTTCCATACGAATTCGAATGATTTCTTTATTTCCAGCAGACACAGTCGTTCTATCTCCAGTGTAATCCGATTGCCTGATTGCCAAATACCGTAGCCGCCTTGAGCCGCCAAGTCAAAGATCAAAATTGTATTTACGTGGCCAAACCTGTCAAGTGACGGGGGATCAATTTTTTGCATAAAAGCCGGGAAGGTTGTATCGCAACTGGTGATTTGCTCGGGTGCGATTTGCTCTGTGGCAGACCTTGGCAATGAGGTAGCCGGCAGGGCGTTGGGGGGCGGTTTTTCGTAGATTGCGACCAGATCACATATTCACAAAGTGCTCGCTTGCCGTATAATATCATACGATTTATTTTCACGAAATGTTGTAGGGTATTGATATGCAACGAGTTATGCTGAAATCCAAAATCCACCGTGCCACACTCACGGCGACCGACCTCCACTATGAAGGCAGTATCAGCATTGACAAATATCTGCTTGATTCGGCGGATATTCTTCCCGGAGAACAGGTGCATGTTCTCAACATTAATAATGGCAATAGGTTGGTCACTTACGCCATTGAAGCACCGGCCGGTTCAGGGACGGTGATGCTCAACGGCCCAGCCGCGCGTTGCGGGATGCCCGGCGATCGGGTTGTCGTTATTTCTTATGCAAATTGCGAAGATTCCGAGTGCAAACGCCTTCAGCCTAAAATCGTTCATGTGAATGAGAAGAACTTTTTGGAACCGTAGTGGTCGGTCAAACCCGAATTTTCATGTTGAATAGGATTGTAACCGATTGTTTTTTCAATAATCAAAGAAAATTGGCAACGTGAAATTATAAAATTGCCGAACCAGTCGTATATTTTTTTGCAACTGAGCTTTTGCAAAAATGTTTTACACCTAAAAATTACGGCACATAAAAGATATCCGTTCTAATAATGACATTAACGTGTCAAGACCACCTCTCGAAATATTCCCAGGAATTGAACGTATGCGGCTTCGCCGAGAGTCAGCATTGGGTGCGAAGACGGGAGAGCAGTGGCCAGGCGTCAGAATTGCGCTGAATTATTCATACTATACACGATTTGCTTCAATGCGATCATGTGTACAACCAAAGGCCAATTCTCATTCTTCAATCTCGACACCCATCTCGAGAAAATTGGCCAAATCAATAATTTCCGCTAACCACTAGTACCCCGCCAAACCTTAATTTACGAGTATTGATATTGTCATAAATTTTCAAATCTGTTATTCTCCTTGTTTGTTTTTTTGATATCCAAGCAAGGAGGTTA
>Ga0123356_10004596_pt1 | contig 14225 bp, 3 predicted proteins | sample TergutEmb28metaG_2_FD_92546 | JGI IMG/M metagenome (GOLD analysis project Ga0123356, IMG submission 92546) | Embiratermes neotenicus P3 segment gut microbial communities from Petit-Saut dam, French Guiana - Emb289 P3 | ecosystem: Host-associated > Arthropoda: Insects > Digestive system > Gut ...
CGGCGGTTATCAGGGCGAAGACGCAGTTGTTTTGGCCAGATACTGCTTCTCCAGAAATTCCCGCATTTCCGGTATCCCTTCCAGCGATTCTTACTATAATAATGTGCCGAACCTCTTTGGCGTTGGTCTGCGTACCGCTTACGAAAATCAGGTTTTGGCACAGATGTTAATAGACCAGGATCGCGGCAGCGGCGACTATAGCCGTTTCTGGGATGACAGAAACTATGTTGCCACAGCGGACAAAGTTACCGCCGGCATCATCGTCACCCACGGCCTAAATGACTGGAATGTTAAAATGAAGCAGTTCGACCAGTTCTACCGGGCCGTAAAAGCGAAATCGGATGCGCCCATCAAACTCGTTATCGGCCGCGGCGGTCATGGCGGCATATATACGCATGAAGCTATATTCGATAATGCCCACAAGTGGCTGGATCATTTCCTTTATGGTATTGACAACAACATCGAAGTATCCATGCCGGAAGTATCCCTGATCAGCAGTCAGACCGGCCAATATGAGTATTTTGATCAATGGCCGGTATCCAAAGATAACTACACCAAATACTACCTTAATGCGGATAGCGACGGCAATGGCGCCGCCGGCAGCTTAAGCCTTGCCGTACCGGCTACCGCGGAAAAGAAGATCAAAGATCTGCGCAACAGCGCTGCGCTGGCTACTTGGGAAACCCGTATCCTCGGCGGCGCTAATTTGACCGCCGCCAGCACGGAGCGCCTGGCTTTCGTGGCCAATGTTACGCAAAATGTTCGCTTCTCCGGCACTGTAAAAGCTACCCTGGAAGTGGCTTCCGATATACCATTTGGTTATATGACAGCCGCTTTGGTAGAAATAGGCGGATCCTCCGCCCGTACCTTCAATACCACTACCGCCAGAACTATCGCGGCGCATAACGGTATTACGTCGTCTATTTCCATTGTCAGGCCCAGCAGCGTATCATTCGGTTCTACCGCTACCTCATACAAGCTGGTTTCTTTGGGACATGTTGATGTGCAGAACCCCAATCCCTCCGGCAAAATCTATATGGACGCCGCCGATACCAACTATATCCCCGAATATTATTACCAGACGGTTAAAACTACGCCCGGCCAATTCTATAGCTATACCTTTGAATTCGAGCCCAATGACTGGGAATTCAGAGCCGGCAACAAGATGGCGATCATGGTTTATACCACCGACTACAGATATACCCCCACCCCGGCAGCCCCGAATCTGATTCCCGAGCTTACTATTAAACTTGGCGCGGGTTCATATGTGGAAATCCCGGCCCTCGCCAACTTCAACACCTTAGAACCCATCTCCGCTACCTTCATGGTAGAAGGCGAGCAGTATGATAAGCAAGTCATCGCCCGCGGCGCCGCGGCGGTTGAGCCGGCTGCGCCCGTGCGTGAAGGCTATCGCTTTGACGGCTGGTTCACCACGGCAACCGGCGGCGTAATGTGGAATTTTGCCAACACCTTAAGCGATGATGTCACGCTCTATGCCCATTATACTAAGTATAACTTAACTATTTATATGCAACCCGCCGGTACCACCATGGTCAACAGATACACCAATGAAGCCCCTAATGCTGTGAATGAAATCGATGTGGACGTCATGCTGGTAGGCGACATTAGCTATACGCAAATAGCCGCTTCCATCGCTTATGACAACAATTTGCTGGAATTCGTTAAACACACCTATTTAGGCGGTATAGCGGGTGAAATCAAGAAGGATGGCCTTGATAAAATCAATATCCGCAGCGTACCGACCATAAATATGATGCAAGGCGCTTCCTGCGTTGCGCCGGTAAAGGTAGCCACCCTGAGATTCGCCGTGAAGAAGAATTTCGAGGGCAGCGTGGATACCACTTTATCCTTTGCTTCTTCGATACTCACACCCAAAGCGGGCGCCACAGTGCTGACCAATTCCAAACCTTTGACCTATTCCTTCAGAAGGCCGGGCAATGAGTACTTAAATGAAAATATCAGTAAATTCCCCAATATGTTCAACTATAACACCGGGCAGATCAATGCCGTCTTCAGTGATTCCAATGTGATCCAGGAAGCGGTGTGGATAGAAGTTCCCGTGGATACCGATTTTGACGGTAAGCGTGACCTGCAGCGTATCCTCATCAGAAGACCGGCTCAAACATTGCCGCAAAACGGCGGCTTGAAATGTCCGGCCATCCTTTCGATGTCGCCTTACCAGTCTACAGGCGGAACCGGCGCCGCGTTCAATTCATTTGCCGGCCGCGTATATGACGGTTTCCCGGATCAAGGTCTGGCGCCCACCAGATTCCAGCATACGAGGTTTATGCCCAGGCCGGCTGGCGTGGCTGGTGTTCTGCAGGATCGCAGTCATTGGGATCAAATCTTAGGCGCGGAAAATGACATGAGTTACCGCGCGCTGAGAGATGTTGTGGAAAGACGCGTCGGCAAAGGCGCGGAAGCCAGCGTAGCCAGATATTTGGATCTGCTGGAAGACGGTATGCTGAAAGCCACAACATATACCGCGCAGCAAGCGGCGGATTATCCTTGGCTGCCTCCGTCCAGAGTACCCACAGGCTGGCAGCTAAATGGTACTACGACCACCGCTAACCCGGGCGGCGGCGGCTTTGGCAGCGCCGGAACCAATGTACCGCGCGGCTACGCCATGGTACAAGTACGTGTTTTGGGCAGCGACTTTGCCCAAGGCCTGCTGCAATATGGCGCCTATCAGGAATCCCTGTGCGCCGCTGCCGTGATAGACTGGCTTAACGGCAGGATCAGAGGCTTTAGCGGACCGGACGGCTTGGTAGAGGTAGAAGCGTACTGGGCCACCGGCGAAGCGGCGGCTTCCGGTACCTCCTATGACGGCACCCTGCCGGTGGCGGCTGCTGTTACCGGCGTACAAGGCTTAAGGACCATTTACCCCGGCGCCCCCGTTACCAACGCTTATAATTACTACCGGGAAAACGCTATTGCTTATGCCCCCGGCGGATATCAAGGCGAAGACATTACCGCGACCACATATTATACTCAGGGCAGATTCTGGAATGCCAGCGCGGCGACATATCCCGGCAACAGCTCGCCGATTTGGGATGCCTGGTGGGATTGGGAACTATATCTGCGGCAAGAGATGAAAGCGGAAAATGGTGATTACAGCCCCTTCTGGGATGAAAGAAATCCGCTTTCCTTCGGTTTCGATATGCGTAAAGATGTGGGCGTGATCATGGGCGCCGGCTTAAACGACGGCAATGTGAAGATACGCAATACCGCTTTGCTGAATGAAATGCTTAAGTTTTATGGCATCGAAGTCGTTAAAGGCCAATTCAACCAGGGCGAACATAATATGGCCAATAGCGGTACTGGGGTTTGGACAACCTCCGCGGCTATGAGTGAGTGGCTCGATTATTACCTTTATGGCGTAGCCAGCAATATTACCGAAAGAGTGCCCAATTATCATATCCTATCCAATATTGGCAGTCAGTGGGTAGACTATGATACCTGGCCGGCGGGTAAATATCAGAAATTCTATCCGGTCGGCGGCAGAGTGGGCGCTTTGTCGGGCACACCGCAAGCGACCGTTACGCCCCATGTGTTTAAGGATGATTTCCTAGCCTCATCATTATCGACTTTCCCGACAATCAACTATACCACAGCAGAGCCCGCCGGCGCCCATATCCGGGCCAATGGCGTAAATCTCGCCAACGGCTGGCTGGCCAACGCCTTGGTACATCAGGGCCGCGGCGGTTCGCTGGGCACCGTTAATAACTGGAGAAACCGCCTGGTCGGCGGGCTGAACAATACCAGCACTGCCTGGAGCGCCCCTGCCAACCGCTTCCGTAATGCGGGCAGCACCTTGCCGGGTACTTTCAGCAAAACAGCGGAGGTTCTCGACCGTGTGATCTACAGAATGACTATTCCGGAAAACTTCACCGTTAGTGGTTCTTTAGCCATGACCGCCGAAGTAGCCGCCAGTAAGGATGTGGGCGCGCTTTCAGTCATGGTGCTTGAATGGTGGAATACGGGTATAAAGGTGGTGGCCCTCGGCTCGGTCGATATACGCAACCCCAACCCCGACGGAACCCTTACTGTGGATGTCCCCGGATTAGCTAATATTAGCAAGGGCGGAAACTGGCACGCAAACTATTTGTTCCAAACCAAGGATATCATCCCTTATGGCACATCGACCCCCACCGCCGAAAACTTTAATTCCTATACCTGGGAAATGGACTTCACCGAGTACACCTTCACCGCGGGCAGAGAATTATGCGTTATCCTTTATGGATCAGATCCTGAGTTTACTTACGTGACCAAGTCCCCGACCGAATTTACGGTCAATCTCGGCCCCGGCACTTACCTCTCGTTGCCGATAGTCAAGCCGATAAATATCCCGACTGTTGTCCCGGCTATGGCTGTGATCGAGCTGGATGAAGAAGTAGTGGTGTTAGTGGAAGAAGCTGATGAAGTGGAGATAATAGAGTTGGTTGAGGACGCGGTAGAAGTAATAGAAGAAGTAATAGAGCCGGAAGTAATAGAAGTTGATGTTATTGAAGTTGTGGAAATAGAGTAAGATAATACCTCAAGCATGACATCCTGCATTACATCATAATAGTGAAGGGGCGCACACTGTGCGCTCCTTCACTATTTTGGCACAAAAAGGTCAGGCCTCCGGTTCCGGAGGAAGTCCGCGGCGCCGGGATGGTTCCATATTATTGGATTGCTGCCCGCGGTTTGGTTATAATTTAGCAAAATAGAGAAATGTAACCAAAATGTTACCAAAATATAGTATAATAAGCCATTGACATTAATATTTGTCTAGCATTTTGAGAAAGGAGGTAAAAGGGGGGTACAATTCCAGCCTTGGAATTAAGGACATACTATTGTAAAACAAAAAATGGAGGTAAATTTATGAGCTTTAGAAATCATTTCAAGCCTATCGCCGCGGTATTCCTATTTGCCCTAGTCCTATGCTTATCGGTATCAGCATCTGCATTCGCGGACGATCCGATAGGGAATGAAAGCTTCCAGAAAAACCTGCAACAGTTCCCCGGCCTGTATAGCACCACGACCGGTACCACCATGCCTGTTTTCCAATTTGGCAGCAGCAATATTCTTGAGGCTGTCTATGTGGAATGCCCGCTTGATACAGACCGTACAGGAAAACGCGATTTTATCCGGGTAACCATACGCCGCCCGGCGGAATCAGGGCAAAATGGCGTGAGAGTTCCTGTTCTGATGCAAGATAGCCCCTATATTGACGGATCAGGCATGTCCGCGCCGAACTATTCGATAACCGGGCCCTTAAGGGAGAATGACAGCACAGAGAATTTGACCTATGAAAAAGACATCAAGAGTATCAAACCGCGCGCTTCCGAATGGCCCTGGGGCGACGATGCCGTTCCCGAGCTGGGCATACCGGCCAGTCGTGGTGAAAGACCTCTTACAAATAACGGCAGGGGAGCAACGGTAACCTCTATTTACGGTACCGATATGGGCACGTTCGCCAGTTATTTTGTGCCCCGCGGCTATGCCATCGTATCCACTAACTCTATCGGTAACCGTTATTCCGACGGCTACACCAGCTGCGGCGATGTTGACGAAACCGTGGTCGCCATGGCCGTTATCAATTGGCTGAACGGAAAATGCCGCGCCTATACCGACCAGAATGCCACCAATGAAGTTGACGCCACCGTCTGGTGCAACGGCAATGTGGCCATGTCCGGCGTTTCCTATGACGGCACACTGCCTATCGCCGTGGCTTGCTCCGGTGTGGAAGGTCTTAAAGCCGCTATTCCGGCTTCCGCTATTTCCAGCTGGTATGACTATTACCGCGAAAACGGCGGCGTTTGCGCGCCCGGCGGTTATCAGGGCGAAGACGCGGTCGTTTTAGCCAGATACTGCTTCTCCAGAAATTCCCGCGTTTCCGGTATCCCCTCCAGCGATTCTTACTATAATAATGTACCTAACCTCTTCGGCGTTGGTCTGCGCACCGCTTTCGAAACTCAGGTTTTAGCGCAGATGTTAATAGACCAGGATCGCGGCAGCGGCGACTATAACCGTTTCTGGGACGACAGAAACTATATCGCCACAGCGGATAAGGTCACCGCCGGCATCATCGTCACCCACGGCCTTAATGACTGGAACGTGAAAATGAAGCAGTTCGACCAGCTGTACCGAGCCGTTAAAGCGAAATCGGACGCGCCCATCAAACTGGTTATCGGCCGCGGCGGGCATGGCGGCATATATACGCATGAGCCTTTATTTGATAATGCCCATAAATGGCTGGATCATTTCCTTTATGGCATTGATAACGGCATCGTTGAATCCATGCCGGAAGTATCCCTGATCAGCAGCCAAACCGGCCGTTATGAGGAATTTGATTCCTGGCCGGTATCCAAAGACAGGTACACCAAATACTACTTTAATACGGATAGCGACGGCAACGGCGCTGCCGGCAGCTTAAGCCTTGCCGTACCGGCTAACGTAGAAAAGAAGATCAAAGACCTGCGCAACAGCGCAGCGCTGGCTACTTGGGAAACCCGTATCCTCGGCGGCGCTAATTTGACCGCCGCCAGCACCGAGCGCTTAGCCTTCGTTTCCAATGTTACGCAAAACGTCCGCTTCTCCGGCACTGTAAAAGCTACCCTGGAAGTGGCTTCCGATATACCATTTGGTTATATGACAGCCGCTTTGGTAGAAATAGGCGGATCATCAGCCCGTACTTTCTCCACCACTACCGCCAGAACCATCGCGGCGCATAACGGCATTACGTCGTCTATTTCCATAACCCGGCCCAGCGGCGTATCATTCGGAACCACCGCTACCTCATATAAGCTGGTTGCTTTGGGGCACGCCGATGTACAGAACCCCAACCCCTCCGGCAAAACTTATATGGACGCCGCCGATACCAACTATATCCCCGAGTATTACTACAAAACGGTAAAAACCACGCCCGGCCAGTTCTATAGCTATACCTTTGAATTCGAGCCCAATGACTGGGAATTCAGGGCCGGCAACAAAATGGCTATCATGGTTTATACCACCGACTACAGATATACCCCCACCCCGGCAGCGCCGAACCTCATCCCCGAACTTACCATTAAGCTTGGCGCGGGTTCATATGTGGAAATCCCGGCTCTCTCCGATTTCAACACCCTGGAGCCCATAGCCGCTACCTTCCTGGTGGAAGGCGAGCAGTTTGATAAGCAGATCATCGCCCGCGGCGCCGCGGCGGTTGAGCCGGCTGTGCCCACGCGTGAAGGCTATCGCTTTGACGGCTGGTTTACCGCGCCTACCGGCGGAACAATGTGGAATTTTGCCACCGCGATCAGCGATAATGTCACTCTCTATGCCCGTTATACAAAATATAACCTGACCGTTTATATGCAACCCGCCGGAACCACCATGGTCAACAGGTACACCAATGAAGCCCCTGATGGTGTAAATGAAATCTATGTGGATGTTATGCTGGTGGGCGACATAGCCTATACCCAATTAGCCGCTTCTGTTGCTTATGACAACAACCTACTGGAATACATTGGCTATGATACGGATTCTTTCAAGAAAAGCAGTATTGCGGGAGAGATCAAAAAGGATGGCGCGGATAAAGTCTATATACGCAGTGTGCCGACCATAAATATGCTACAGGGCGCTACCTGCGTCGAACCGGTAAGGATAGTCACACTGAAATTCGCCGTGAAGAAGAATTTCGAGGGCAGCGTGGATACCACATTATCCTTTGCCTCCTCGATACTCACGCCCAAAGCCGGCGCCGTGGTGCTGACCAATTCCAAACCATTGACCTATTCCTTCAGAAGGCCGGGCAATGCCTATTTGAATGAGAATATCAGCAAGTTCCCCAATATGTTCAACTACAACACCGGCCGGCTCAATACCGCCTTCAGCGATAGCAGCGTTATCCAGGAACAGGTGTGGATCGAAGTTCCCGTGGATACCGATTTTGACGGCAAGCGCGACCTGCAACGCATCATCATCAGAAGGCCGACCCAAACGCGGCCGCAAAACGGTGGTTTGAAGTGCCCGGCCATCATTGGCATGACGCCTTACCATACTACCGGCGGAACCGGCGCCGCGTTCGCCTCTTTTTCCGGGCGCGTATATGACGGCTTCCCGGATCAGGGCCCGGCGGCCACCAGGTTCCAGCACACCGCTTTCGACGCCAGACCGGCTGGCGTGGCCGGGGTTCTGGCAAACCGTGACCATTGGACGCAAATCTTAGGCGCGGAAAATGACATGAGTTACCGCGCGCTGAGGGATGTTACAGAAAGGCGCGTCGGCAAAGGCGCGGAAGCCGGCGTAGCCAGATATTTGGATCTGTTGGAAGACGGCATGCTGAAAGCCACGGAATATACCGCGCAGCAAGCGGCGGACTATCCCTGGCTGCCTCCGGCCAGAGTACCCACTGGCTGGCAGCTCGACGGCGCCTCGGCCACCGCTAACCCGGGCGGCGGCGGCTATGGCAGCGCCGCTACCAATCTACCCTACGGCTATGCTATGATACAAGTCAGCATTCTCGGCAGCGACTATGCCCAAGGCTTGCTGCAATACGGTATGTATCAGGAAAGCCTGGCCGCAGCCGCGGTATTTGACTGGCTCAACGGCCGGATCAGAGGCTTCACCGGGCCGGACGGCTTGGTCGAAGTAGAAGCCTACTGGGCCACCGGCGAAGGTGTAGCTTCCGGCACATCTTATGGCGGCACGCTGCCTGTGGCGGCTGCGGTTACCGGCGTACAAGGCTTAAGGTCGATCTATCCCGGCGCCCCCGTTACCAACGCCTATAATTACTACCGTGAAAACGCTTTACCTTATGCCCCCGGAGGATACCAGGGCGAAGATATCACCTCTACCACATATTATACCCAGGGCAGGTTCTGGAGCGCCAGCGCTCCGGCAAATCCCGGCGCCAGTTCACCGATTTGGGACGCCTGGTGGGATTGGGAATTGTATCTGCGGCAGGAAATGAAAGCGGAAAACGGGGATTACAGCCCCTTCTGGGATGAAAGAAATCCGCTCTCCTTCGGCTTCGATATGCGCAAAGACGTTGGCGTTATCATGGGCGCCGGCTTGAACGACGGCAATGTTAAGTTCCGTCATACCGCCTTGCTCAATGAAATGCTGAAACATTATGAAATCGAAGTAGTTAAAGGCCAATTTACCCAGGGCGAACACACCATGGGCAATAGCGGTACCGGGGTTTGGACGACCGCGGCAAATATGAGGGAATGGGTAGATCTCTACCTCTATGGCGTGGCCAGCGATGTTACAGACAGAGTGCCCAATTATCATATCCTATCCAATATTGGCAGCCAATGGGTAGACTATGATACCTGGCCGGTGGGTAAATATCAGAAATTCTATCCCGTCGGCGGCAGGGTCGGCGCCCTGTCGGGAATGCCGCAAGCAACCGTCACCCCCCTTACTTTCAAGGATGATTTCCTTGCCTCATCATTATCGACCTTCCCGACTATGAACTATACCACAGCAGAACCTACCGGCGCCCATATCCGGGCCAACGGCTTGAATCTCGCCAACGGCTGGCTGGCCAACGCCTTGGTACATCAGGGCCGCGGCGGTTCGCTGGGCACCGTGAACAACTGGAGAAACCGTATCGTCGGCGGTTTGAATAATACCAGCACCGCCTGGAGCGCCCCCTCTAACCGCTTCCGTAATGCGGGCAGCACCTTGCCGGGCACTTTCAGCAAAACCGCTGAGGTTATCGACCGCGTTATCTACAGGATGCCTATTCCGGAAAACTTCACCATCAGCGGCGCCGTGTCCATGTCCGCCGAAGTTGCTGTCAGCAAAGATGTGGGCGCGCTTTCGGCCATGGTGCTTGAATGGTGGAATTCGGGCATTAAGGTAGTGGCCGTCGGCTCGGTCGACGTACGCAATCCCAATCCTGATGGAACGCTTTCCCTGGACGTCCCCGGAATCGCCAATATCAGCAAGGGCGGCAACTGGCACGCCAACTACCTGTTCCAATCCAAGGATATCATACCCTATGGCACCTCCACCCCGAGCGCTGAAAACTTCAACAAATACACCTGGGAAATGGATATCACCGAATATACCTTCACCGCAGGCAGAGAATTATGCGTTATCCTCTTTGGATCAGATCCTGAGTTCACTTATGTGACCAAATCCCCGACCGAATTCACGGTCAATCTCGGCCCCAACACCTACCTCTCGCTGCCGGTGGTCAAACCGATAAATATCCCTGCTGTTGTACTCCCGGCTGTGATCGAACTGGAGGAAGAAGTAGTGGAGTTAGTGGAAGCAGCTGATGAAGTGGAGATAATAGAGTTGGTCGAGGAAGTGGATGAAGTAATAGTAGAAGTAATAGAGCCGGAAGTAATAGAAGTTGATGTTATCGAAGTTGCGGAAATAGAGTAAGATATACCTCTTTACAGGGGGCGCTATGCATAGCGCCCCCTGTAGAACCCATATTCAGTTCAGTAAGCGCCTGATATGATCGAGCGCAAAATCCTCTGCAACATCCAGTGCAGCAATGTACTGAATGACATACAATATGGCCTCCGGCATGACATTCTGCACAACATGATATATGACATGATGTATAGCGTCCTGAATGACATGCTGTATGGCAGCTGAATTACATAATGTATGGCGTCTTGTATGGCTACTGAATGACATCCTGTATGACATACCGCATAAATTTTACATAATATCTCGTGTAAGGACATCACGCATAACGTCCTTTAAGACATCATGTATAACATCCGGTATGACATCGCACCTGGCATCCTTTTTAACATCACGCATAACACGCCGCATGACATCACGTATAACATCCGGAATGACATCGCACCTGGCATCCTGCATGACACTCTGCATAACATCACGCATAACATCCGGAATGACATCGCACCTAGCTCCTGCATGACACTCTGCATAACATCCTGCATAACATCCGGTATGACATCACGCATAGCATCCAGAATGACATCGCACCTGGCATCCTGCATGACACTCTGCATGACATCAGGCATAACATCACGCATAACATCCAGAATGACATCGCACCTGGCATCCTACATAACACTCTGCATGACATCCTGTATAACAACCTGTATGCCATCACGCATAACATCCGCAATGACATCGTACCTGGCATCCTGAATGACACTCTGTATGACATCACGCATGACATTATGTATGACATCACGCATAACATCACGCATCATCTCCTGCATAACCTCCTGCATAACATCACGCATAACATCATGTATGGTATTTGGCATAATTTCATTTCGTTCTGAAGGGGCGCGCACTGTGCGCCCCTTCAGTATAATATTTGCAGACGGAAAGGTTCCTGGCAGCGACGCGCAACTACCGGACTCGTAACATAAGCGATTGCGAACTGCGCGGGCGATCAGTGATTGCCCTTACATCTAAACAAAAAAGAAGTAATGTAACCAAAAATGTTACTAAAACATAGTATAATAAACTATTGACATGCTATCTGTTAATACTTTGTGAAAGGGGGCGGTCGCTTTCTCCATCGTTTGAGCCTTATTTGTTTTTGTATCCCTGCCTTTTAAACTTTGTAACAATCCATTAACAGAAAGGACGACTATCATGAAAAAAACCAGACTTCTTCTCGTAGGCTTAATCGTAGCCCTTATCCTCACTGCTATGCCGCTGTTCGGCGCATTGGCCCTGGATACGAAGCCGCAACCCATTGACCCGCAAACCTGGGCGCTGAACCGCGACCGTACTTGGCATGATTTTAAACCCAACCCGGCTATCGATTGGATGACGGAGCTGAATCCGGAAAGTATACAAAGACCTACCGGCCTGCCCAATTCCAATCTGAAAACGCCTATTCAAGGCGGTTTGATCTTGATCGAGTATTTGGATCGCAAATTCATCAGCCGCGGCGCGGTGGGCAGCGACCCGCTGGGCTATTATCTGTTTGATGCGGAAAACGGAACCGGATTAATGGATACTATCAGCAATAACCCCATTATCAGCTCCACGGAACTGATCGCCGATGCTAAGTATAACGGCGATATGTCTAAAGTAACGGATGCGGATTTCGCGCAGTGGTGGGCGGATTTTCTCAATAAGCCGCAGGAAATCAACAGGTATACCACCATAGACGAATACTGGCGCGAGGTTTCTTACGGCAAATGGGCTATTGATTTGAAACCTTTCGGCCCCTTTACCATCCCTTATTTCGAGTTTGAAACCATTGGTTATGACCAGGGCTCCAGCTTCCAAACCTATCGCGATGTGCCGCCCAGCTTCCGCAGGGGCGCTGCCGGCACTACCAATATGTGGACATTCGATAGCATCGCCATCCCCTTTGCCCGCGATAATGGCGTGCCCTTCTCCACCCTGGACTTTTTCTTCATGCTCCATGCCGGTTATGATGAAAGCGGCGTCTGGCAGGAATTCGGCATGAGCCAATTCAACAGCCGTAAAGAAATCCCCTATGAACTGGGCCCCGGCCCGCGTATGACGCAGGTGGAAGCGTTCTTTACCGCCAACCCGGGCTGGCTGACCACCTATGCGGCCAGATATGCCGGCAGTAATCCCGGAGCTTCGTTCTGGGCCGGCGAACTGGCCAAATACAATGCCTTGGTGGCGGCGGGAACGCCGCAACTCTATGAATTCAAACTGCCGCAGGCGGACTGGGATTGGGTAGCCGGTTATAATGATATAACTCAAAGGAATACCCGTTACGTGGCCTTTACCGCTTGGGAAGCCGCGGTGGGCGAGTGGTCGCATATGAGTACCGCTTCCGCCGCCAATACCGGCGCCGGCCGCAGCATTCGCTATTCCACCCAGGGCGAAAACGATTCCATGGGCACCTTTGCCCATGAATTCAGCCATATCGCCGAGCTGCCGGATAATTATGGCAGCCCTTGGGTCGATACGCGCAGCCCCTTGACCGAACCTTGGGATGTGATGAGCCGCGGCGGCATGGGCGGCCCCGGCGACGACCATACCCGCTGGACGGTACCCGGCATTTTTGCCGGCACCATACCCGTACATGAGACATTGCGTAATAAGCTCGTCTCCAAATACTATGACGCCGCCACCAATAATCCCTCCAACACCATTGTCGCCAATGGCGCCAAAGCCAATGACGTACTGGAAGTAAGGGTGCAGGATTTGGCTGCCGGCCTGCCGGTAGTGACCGAATTAGTGGGGCGCAGTATACCGCTCAACAATAAAGGGTACTATCCGCAATTGGATCAATACGGCCTCTATGGCCCCAATTTCTATAAGGGCCTGCATTTGACCTTCGGCAATGCCGCCAGCGGCTACAATGACCGCGCCACCCGCCAAACCACCGGCTGGAGCTGGACGCCTACCGCCGCCGCCACCTGGATGGCGATGGAAGTGGTGGATCTGAACGGTTTCGACAGCTTCGCCCCCGATCACGGCGTCATTCTCACCCGTATCGCCAATGAAACCGTCGGCACCGGCAATGGCAGTTCCTGGAATGTCATCGATTCCCATCTATTTGATATCTCCCTGATCGACTATGTGGTACCCGGTACAGCCGGCGCACCGGATGATTATGTAGCCTATACCCTGGGCCATCACAATCAATTATGGGACGCCGCCTTCCATGCTGGCAAATCCTTCGTGGATACCGGATATTATAAAACCCAATACGATCCGGCCGACCCGCGTTATACCCAGGCCACAGCCAGGTATTATGACAGCAGCTTCAATCTGCAGTGGAAAAAAGCCATGCTGAAGACGGGCAGCATTACCCGCTGGGAACCCCGCGACGGCAGGGAAATCGCTTCCGGCGATACGGTCAATGAATTCTATGATCACTATAACCGGCTGCATTTCTATATACTGGAAAAGAATATGAACCCCGGCCGCGTGGCCAATGGCGAGCAGCTGTACTTCCTTAGCTATAAGGTAGGCGTGCTGCATGAAAACAGCCCGGGCGTGGGCGGCGCGCTGGAAGTGAAATTGGCGGATGTGGAAGCGGAAAAACCGGGCCGCGTGGCCGTGGCCAGCTTCGATATCACCAATACCGGCAATGCCACCGATATCATCCGCGTGGGCGCGCAAGGCGTTTTAGAAGAGTATCTGCTCAATGACCTGTATGCCGTGGAAGCGGGCGCCACCATCACCGTGCCGGTATACTTCGAAATCCCGGCCAAAATCGCCACCAAGGACGTGGCTGGAAAAACCATAACCTTCACCGCCATCTCCGAATCCAATAAAGCCAA
>Ga0123356_10004597_pt1 | contig 14223 bp, 6 predicted proteins | sample TergutEmb28metaG_2_FD_92546 | JGI IMG/M metagenome (GOLD analysis project Ga0123356, IMG submission 92546) | Embiratermes neotenicus P3 segment gut microbial communities from Petit-Saut dam, French Guiana - Emb289 P3 | ecosystem: Host-associated > Arthropoda: Insects > Digestive system > Gut ...
GAGCTGATCGAATCTGTTGCATGATTGTATAGTGCAATTTTTCGGGAATTCAGGATCGAAGAGCTCGAAGCGTGGTTTTTTGGTGATTGGGACGCGGTGCGTGCTTGCTATCCGAAAGTGCCGTCTATCGAGTCCAAGAAGAAGTATCGCAATCCGGATGCTATCAAAGGTGGGACGTGGGAAGCTCTCGAGAAGGTGTTGCAAAGTTCTGGATACTTCCCGGGCGGACTGAGAAAAATCGAGGCAGCGGGTGCGATTGCTGCGAAGATGGATCCAAGTCGCAACACGTCGAAAAGTTTTTGCGTTTTTCGAGACGCGGTTATGGGCATGGTCAAATCCACCTAGAGGAAGGCGTCGGCGGTATTGAGGTTGACGATCGGGCGGCGCGGAAGGATTTCGGATGGCAAATACGGCAAACAGCCAGTGCTTCGATGTCTCACTTGCGAAATACCATGGGTACACGTGCCCAACAGAATCTTTGACAGCCGGATGCAAATGCAGTTTCGTTGCGAATTCGCGTCGACTGGAGCCGGTGGTTGCTTGCTGCACGGGCGGCGGATGGTGTGGGACGAGCTTTCTGTGATTGCATTGGACATTTGCGTTGATGGATGGAAACATGGCGGGTTGGAACCCAAAACTGAGTACATATGTGGTGTGTGAATGGCAACGGTTCGGAACTAGTAGCCGTCCGGAAGCAACGCGGGCAAGCATTCATGATCTGGTTGACAGCTACCTGCACTTCTGATAGGACATAGGACCAAATGACGACAAAGACCGAGTCCGAAGCGCGAAGCGCTGCGAAGGATCCACCTCGGATCATAGCATTGCATGCGGAAAACTATCGTGCTTTGCGCAAAGTGCAGCTCAATGAACTGACCCCGCTGACCGTTTTGCTAGGGCCCAACGGAAGCGGCAAATCGACCATACTGGATGCGCTGAGCTTTTTGTCAGAGTGCTTCCGCCACGGTATCGGACCGGTGTGGGATTCACGCGGCGGGGGTGATGAGATCCGGACGAAGGGCCAACGCGGGCCGATTGCGTTTACGGTCGCATACCGGGAAGTTCCGAAGGGACCGGTACTGACATTCCACCTCGCGATTGACGAAGATCAAGGGGTGCCGATCGTCGTGGAAGAGTGGCTGGCTAGAACGCGGAGTGTAGCTATCGAAAAGCCCAGGCAAGGCCTGCTGTTGGACCGCAAAACAAAACGCGAAGGGTATGTGTCCAGCGGTCGGGGGCGCGGACAGGGGGGCGAGCGGGTAAGCTTCAGACTCGTTTCACCCGACCAGATTGCCGCCAGCACGCTGGGACAGCTTGCCGATAACCCTCACCTGGCCGCCCTGTGCGGGATTATTAGAGATTGGTACGTTTCGGATCTCGCAATCAACGAAACCCGTGGACTTCCGGAAGTAGGTATCAAAAGACGCTTGAGTAGGGCGGGGCACAACTTGCCAAACGTTGTTCAGTATCTTGAACGCCACCACCCGGATCGACTAGAACTAATCGTCAATAAGCTGCGTTCCAGAGTTCCCCGCCTCGAGAGACTGCTCAGCGAATCAATGCCAGACGGTCGCCCGCGGTTGCGAATCAAGGATGTCACATTCGAAGATCCGGTTCTGCTTAGGTACGCGTCCGACGGGACATTGAAGCTTCTGGCTTTCTTGATCGTGCTCCACGATCCCCTGATATCATATATAACAGGTATCGAAGAGCCTGAACACTTTGTGCATCATCGATTACTTATCGAACTGGCCGAGGAGTGCCGGGCGGCTGCGGCGAATAGTCAGTTTTTCCTGACGACTCACTCGCCATACTTCGTTAACGGGTTTCAGCTCCATGAGGTGCGGATTCTGTATCGGGACGAGTATGGGCATACGCAGGCCGTTCGAGGCGACGAAATTCGGGCGATACGAGAGTTCAGTGATGCAGGAGCGTCCATCGGGGAACTGTGGTCCGAAGGGCATTTCGGAGTCGGTGATCCGCTTGTTCATGGAGGATCTCCGGCTTACCAATGGGGGCGGGGAACGTGAGCGTTGATTACATCGAATTCAATGTAGAGGAACAATCGATGGAAATTGCGCTTCGTGCTCTACTACCAAAGATCATTGGGGATACACCGTTTGCAATCCACACGTCCAGAGGCAAAGCGACTCTTCTGAAACAGCTACCTCTGCGCCTGCTTGGGTATTCCAATATGTTGGGGCACAATGATCGACTCGTGGTAATTGTTGATCGCGATAAGGACGACTGCAAAGATCTGAAACCTAAGCTAGATGAAATCACGGCGACTGCTGGGCTGAAGACGCGGGCGACGGCTCGTGGCGGTCCGTATGTTGTCAATCGGATCGCGGTCGAAGAACTGGAAGCTTGGTTCTTCGGAGACTGGACCGCGGTGCGAGCCTGCTATCCCCGTGTTCCCGAGATCCACTCAAAGAAGAGGTATCGCGATCCGGATGCGATCAAGGGGGGAACGTGGGAAGCCCTGCTGGATGTGCTGCAAAAATCTGGATACTTCAAACAAGGACTATCAAAAATCGAAGTAGCCCGATCGATTGCACCCAATATGGATCCAAGTCGCAACACCTCGAAAAGCTTTTGCGTTTTTCCTGACGCGCTGGCGGAAATGGTCAATTCTACCTAAGGCGTTAGTGCGGGGGAAGCAAATGAATCCGTTCTGGATGGTCAGCTGAGCGCAATCAGGAATTCATTCGACATCCCACCAACCATGACCAATGGCGCAAACGCCGCAAAAAGCATTCGATGGCAGAGTTCATCGCGACCGACTTTTCCTGCGACCTGCAGGAAGGGAAATCGTCCGAGCGCAAATGGACACGATTGCACGGGTGTGTACGCGACCCGAAATTCGGAGGATGACGCGGTATCCGCTGTGCGGTTTGCACCACATTTGCGCATAGAACAAATGAAGCCGATTCCAGCGGCCTACCGGCGTTTTTGCACCGATTCGGTTCCATAGCGAAACTCCCGACGCAACCACCGAACACAACCCCGACTCTCTTCCGCCGCGCGCTCAGCATTTAAACCAACAACACGCACAAGAACTCCCTGATCCGACAAATCAACAGGCCACCCATAAGCCTCGAAAACAGCAACATCAAGCTCATCATGCAGCTCGCGCAGAACATCGACTCTACTGCATCTCCCTAATGCTGCCTCAGCAGAACTCAACTCGCGCCCCGAACGCAAAACGTCCAAAACATTATACATGCCAGTCATCGTAACTTCAGGATGCAGACCCTGTCGCGACTTGCGGTGAGCATCGAGTCGCTCAGCAATCTCTCGAATCCGCTCGATCTGGCAGCTAGTCGCGTTTGGGAACGGAAAAGTGTCAAAGGAAACCGACTTCAAATACCGCGGCCGATCCACCAGCCTTCCACCGGTTGCCAACGCCCAGAGAACATGAATCCGACTAGAGAGAACGCCAAGATGGAAAGCGTCGGCAATTCCGATGTTGACGAGCGAGTGGTCCGGCAGAATTCCGGAAGACAGAAACACAAAGAACCGGTGTTTGGAAGTCTCAACTGTGGAAATGTAACGATCCAATCCCGAAAGGGAAGCGCGCAATTGCGTGTTCTTTCCACCGAACAACCACCAGTTTGTTCGACGGAACGCTATCGGGTTCTGATCTCTATGCGGTTTTATTCGGGCATGGACCCAATCGTACACTTCCGGAAACTTCTGTCTTACTTCCTCGGATGTCAGTCCGTGCAGATCGATCACCATAACGCCTCGAGGCTTGGAAGCCAGGTCTTTGCCGTTTCGATAGTGACGAATGTGCTGATCGAGCCCCGATACGCGTCCCAACCCGAGCATCTCAGCTTGCTTTGCCGAAACGATGAATCCAGAACCATGCAATGGCACGCCCCGGCTGCACAGCCCGCTGTTCGACTTTAGTGCAACAGCCTTTGTGACGTCCGCGCCAAGATGGAGATTCGCATGAATGGATCCAATTTGCCGCCGGAGGGTTACGGAAGTAGCCCTCGCGGCATCGCGACTTTCCTCTACTATTGCCAAAACACCAGCGCCAGTGCCCTTCTCCGCGACGGTCATTGCTGTGCGCACCGCTGCTCCATTGGAATCGTCCACCCAGGGGTGATCTGGCACCGCAAAAACTAGGCGCAATGGCGTTTTTGACTCCATGTGCAAAGAGAGCACTCGACGGTTGAAGACTTGCGAAATGCTGTTGGTTGTGATGAATCCAAACCGTTTGATTTCGCCGCTTCTCGCCAACTGAGCTGCTTTATGCCACCAATACATCACCAAGTCGCAGGAATCTGGAAGCATTGGGTATGCGGCCAATAGTGTATCGAAATAGCGACGGCCGAGGACTCTCTGCTTGTCCTTCCCGCCAATGAACGGGGGATTACCCACAATAAAGTCTGCTTTCGGCCATTTTGTGGCGACTGGCGGGTCGTTACCGTCACAGAAATCGACAGATCTCACATTCGGGGTCGATATTCCCGTTTGCGAGCTACGCATTGCGTTGGCGTCAGTGATACACCCATTCGGATTGGTCGTACTGGGTTCCAACGCCGTCGATCTGGACCAGTCGAGAAGGGCATCGCGGTGACGGATATTTCCGTGCTTCGTGGCGAGCGGCGGCAGATGACTGTGCAAACCGTGCGTACGGAAATGCGACTGCAAATGTCCAATCCACAGGACCATTTCGGCTATTCTGGCAGCGAGGGGGTGTACCTCGATGCCGAGGAATTGATGTGGACTGATTTCGGAAAACTCAGCCGATTCATCGCCATGTGCGGCCAACGCATGAAGCACTTCCGCCTCCAGACGTTTCATATGCTCCATTGCCACATACAGAAAATTTCCAGATCCGCAAGCCGGGTCGAGCACATGTATCGATCCGAGTCGGCGGCGAAACTTGCGCAATATCTGGACAGCTTCCGCCAGATCGCCGCCCATAAGTGCGAGATGTGCAACGATCTGAACATCCTCCCACTCCGATCGCAATGGATCCATCAGAGTGGGATCGATTAACCGCTCCACGAAAGCTCGAGGGGTATAGTGCGCACCGAGCTTGTGCCGCTCTTTCGGATCAAGCGCGCGCTCGAGCAATGTGCCAAGTAACGATGGCTCGACCGTTGTCCAATCTGACGCTGCAATCTCCGACAAGACGCGCAAGTGTTTTGTATCCAGGGGCAGTACAGCAGAATAGTCAAAGGTGCCCGGGGACAGTAGCTGGGAATAGATGTCGTTCGACGATTCCAACCGTAATTCGGGTGAGTTCTCCCCTGGATTCCGTGCGAGATTACGGGTAAGCATATCGACTACGCAATCAATGAGAAGCTTCGCGACACGCATCGGATCACGGCCATTGTCCTCAAGCATTCGCGCCAGGGCTGCAAACTGATCCGCAACCAGCTCGGTCACTTTCGCAGCACGCAGCGATGGATCGAGTGACGCGGGATCAGTCCAGATCCCTCGGAATAGCTCAATGACGCTGGGTTTGGCGAAATCCACTAGCTTGATTCGATGCTTTTGCGGGTGCGGATAGTGCAAATATGGGCCACCTGATCGGGAAAAATCGGAATAAATGTCGAAGCAGTACCCCACATCGACAATGATCAGGAAAATGGGCGGGGTTTCGCTCGAGGGCAAGCTGATAACGCACAATTCTGCGCGCCGTTTGGCGCGTTGCATGGCGATTTCCCAGGCAATGGATTCACGATCTGGCGGCGAAGACGTCCTGGAACTGGCACAATAGTCATCAGCGACAAGCAGCGAGTTGCCCGGGTTTTTCCCAACTGATTCCAGCATGAAACAGCCGGATCGGTAGAGATCAACTGCTCGAGTATCGGAGCTTTCGCCTACATTCGATACGCGGACCTTGTGTTCGAAGCTATACGTGTTTTCCTCGCCGATGCTATGGGCGGGACGCGGGCGGGGGAGATCGATAGCGTCGCAAAGCTCGGTAAGAAATCCAACGGAATCTGACTGATCGAACGCTTCCGATGACTTCCATCGTGCGATGATGTCGTCTACGGTATGCAAGGTAGCCATCAACGTTAGCTCATCTGTTCGGTTTCATCGGGAGCAGAGTAAACACGGCGACAATCGCGGAGGGTTAACATAGTCCGTCAAGTCCCACTGATTCGAGCGCGTGAAGAATGTCCCGGATTCTCTGTTTGGAGCCATGAATGAAGCAGTCAGCGATAGGATCGACCGCAACGACGCCACCGCTTGCTGATATGCGGGCGACTGCATCGCGAACCGCTTGTGTTTGCTCGAGGATGCCAGTCGGCCATTCCGACTTTTTGGTTGGAACGACCACGTTTGGTTTTCTTCCGCCAACGGCAGATAAAGGCAGCGACCTTTCACCCAAATCAAGAAATGACTGATCTAGAGACATGCGAAGCCCGGCGCTTTGGTAATCGGGTCGCAGCCAGCGGATATTGCCCTGTTTTTCTTCCCGCGCGCGATCGGCATTTAATGATAGGAGGTGACAAAGAGTGTCGTCGTCAGGTAGATCTGCGGGAATACCATAGGCATTGGCAACAGCGGTGTCCAGGTCGTCATGTAATTCGTCCAGGGTGCAGACGAGGCGAGTATTGTGGATGACGCCGTCGTCTGAATGCACAGTGCCACCGATGCGCAACGCTTCCAGTGCGTTGTACATGCTGGTCATCGTCATGTTCGGGTAAGTTTCCAGCAGGGATTTTCGGTGAGCGTCGAGGGATTCACCAAGACATCTGATTCGTTCTACTTGTGCGAATGCAGCGTCAGGGAATGGAAAGGTGTCGAAGCATGCCGATTTCACGAATACGCCACCTGTGCCGAGTTTGGAACCCGCTACTGATGCCCAAAGCCTATGGACTCTGCTGGATAATATACCGAGATGGAATGCGTCCTTGCTCGCGATGTTGACCAGCTTGTTGTCTGGCAACACTTCGGCGGGCAAAAAGATAAAGTACCGATGCTTCGAGGTCTCGACTGTGGAAATGTAGCGGGACAATCCAGCGAGCGCAGCGCGCAGGACGGTGTTTTTTCCGCCAAACAGCCACCAGTTTTGTCGGCGGTACTCTTGGCGATTGTGGTCTCTCTCTGGTTTTACGCGAGTGAATACCCAGTGATACACTTCTGGATATCGATCCTGTACCTCTTGTGCCGACAAACCGTGAAGGTCGATCACCATCACGCCACGCGAGCGGGCTGCAATGTCCTTTCCGTTTCGATATGGTCGTATGTGGCGATCGAGTCCGGGAATGCGCCCAAGTCCCAACTTTGTTGCCTGCGACGGAGTAACAATGAACCCAGATCCATGGAGAACCATGCCTCGACTACACAAGTCGCGATTTGCCAATAGCGGCAACGCCAATGTCAGGTCAACTCCCTGACGCAGATTCGCATGAATGACTCCGCTGGACTTCGCAAGCGCGACGTGGATCTCAGCAGTCGATGTTTCTGTCTCGTGTTGCACGGTTGCGAGGGTTCCTGATCCCGGCCCGCTTTCCGCCACAGTCATCGCGATGCGCACCGCAGCGCCGTTAGGAGCATCGACCCATGGGTGATCCGGGACCGCAAATACCAGGTGAAGCGGATTTTCGGATTCCATGTGCAGGGCCAGGACTCGTCGATTCAGCACTTGGGATATGCTGTTGGTTGTGATGAACCCAAATCGCCGCACCCTGCCGGTGCGCACCAATTGTGCTGCTTTGTGCCACCAATACATAACAAAGTCACAGGATTCGGGAAGCATCGGGTACGCTTTTGCTAGTGCGTGGAAGTATCCGTCGCCCAGAGTTTGCTTCTTGTCCTTTCCGCCAATAAACGGTGGATTGCCAATAATGAAGTCGGCTTTGGGCCAGTTTGCCGCGGTTACCCCGATATAATCTGTGTCGAGAACCGTAGCGTCGCCATCAGGCACCTGCCGCCCGGTGATCGGATCAATTATGTACGTCTCTCTGTCCCATCGCCGAATGGGCTCGCGCGATTCGTTCAGTGCGATATGGGAACCAGTCCATTCGAGCAGGGCGTCTTTGTGTTGGATTGTTCCGGGTGTTTCGATGGGAGGCGATGCAGCGGCGGTGGAACCGTGCATGGGGCTATTCCACCGCAAATGGCCGAACCACAGCACCATCTCGGCTATCTGCGCCGCAATTGGGTCTACTTCCAATCCGTGGAACTGATGCGGACCTACTTCGATACTTTGTGGTTCCATGTCGCCGTACGATGACATGGTATGGAGAACCTCGCATTCCAGGCGTTTCAGGTGCTCCATAGCAACATATAGAAAATTTCCGGTCCCGCAAGCCGGATCAAGCACATTGGTTTGGAGTAATCGGGCACGAAACTGGCGAATTAGACTTTGTGCTTCATCCAGATTGCCAGCTTGGTGAGAGTATGCGGCAGCGGCTTGTACAGTGTCCCAATCGTCGCGCAATGGGCTTATCAACGTAGGAATTATTAGTCTATCGACATATTTTCGGGGAGTGTAGTGAGCACCGCGCTTGTGGCGTTCTTTCGGATTCAGGGCTTGCTCCAGCAATGAACCAAATGTCGCGGGTTCGACCAGGGACCAATCTGACGCATCAAGCTGAGCCAGGATGCGCAGGTGTTCGGCACGGAGGGGCAAGGCTTCCGGGTTTTCGAGAATGCCAGTGGCTGTCGGGAATTCGGTAGCCATGCGGCGCGTATGCAGCGATTTGTCGTGAATTCCTTGCGAAAGGTTGCGCGGCCTCGTCTGGCGAAGGGTCTGTGCATTCGACGACTCTTCCTGTGTGTTGGCGAATTTGGCCCATGGCTGAAAATCAGTCGGATCAGCGAGCATGGAAAGGCAACAGCGCATGAGAAACTGCGCGATAGTCTTAGGATTATGCCCATCTTTCTCAAGCATCGTTGCCAATGTACACAGTTGAGCGGCAACCTTCTCGGTGATTTTCGCGGAACGCAACGATGGATCAAGCGATTGCGGATTTGTCCAGATCGCATGAAAAAGATCGATTACCTCCGGTTTGACCAAGTCTGCCAGCATTATCCGATGCCGTCGAGGATCCGGAAAGTGGAGATAGGCTTCGTCTGTGGCCGATAACTCTGAGTATACGTCGAAGCAGTGTCCGAGTTCCACGACAATCAGAAACGGTGGACGACGTTCTCCCTGTGGCATTCCGCTCATATGGGCTTCCGCAAGCCGTTTCGCACGCTGCATCGAGTTTTCCCAGCTTCGCGACTCTCGATGATCAGCGGAATTCGGTTGCGAGGACTGCTTCAATGCGGAGTCAGCGGGTCCACAACGCGGGATTTGGGATCGTTTGACTGACAATGCAAAACGGCCACAGCGGAACAGGTCAAGGCCGCTCAAAGTGCAGAAACCGTCACCGGAAGAGGTGGCAGCAACGGGTTCGATGGATCCAGTGTTATCCCGGCAGCTACACCCTGGCGGTTCGGGCCGCGGCAGGTCGAGTGCATCGCACAGCTCGTCAAGGAATTGTCGGGAGCTGGCCGACGTGGATTCTCGATGTGTTTGCCAGCGTTTGACGAAGTCGTCGATGTTCTGCAAATTGGTCATCGTCGTTAGCTATTTATGTTGCGTTTCTGAAGCGGGCGAGTTGGGAAACCTCGAAGCGCAACAACGTTGTCCGAGAAAATCAGGGGCCACACGTCTAGAAGTCGAAATGAACGCAACTGTATACCGCAGTTATCGAGTGGGATTAGTTGAATACTCTGGCAATACAATTCCAAGGTCATATTCCATACAAACCCAAGGTTTCCAGAAGCCGAAGGATTTCCCTGATTCTTTTCAAAGAGCTGCCCGCGAAGTATCCAGCGATGCGCTCGGGGGTGACCTTGCCATTGCGGTGGCGTATTGAATCGATCACATCCCGAACTGATCCGGTTTGCTCGAGTGGGTCACTCGGCCAATCGGATTTTTCGGTTTGCTCACCGGTAGGTGCCGCAGATTTTGTATGCGATGTGGACGAATGGCCGGAAGCATCGATATCAAGAGAGGATTGCTTATGCCGAGCCGCAACGCCCATGGTTTGGTAGTCCGGACGTAGCCAGCGAATGTTGCCTTCCTTTTCCTCGTTCGCTCGCTCAGCATTCAATTCCACCAGGCGGGTGATGATATCGTCGTTGGGGAGATCCGCTGCCCATCCATATGCATCGGCGACGGCGGCGTCTAGTTCGTCGTGTAGATTGCGCAGAACGATAAGCAGGCCATGTTCGTGTATGGTTCTTTCGGCCGCTGTTAGAGGACGTCCGGTGCGTAAGGCATCGTGTACGTTGTACATGCCGCTCAATGTCAGGTCTGGGTACAATTCTTGACGGGATTTGCGGTGAGCGTCCAGCTTTTCGCCAAGTTCGCGAATTCTGAGTCTCTGCTGTGAGGTGGCATCGGGGAACGGGAAGGCGTCAAAGCAAACCGACTTTACATAAACAGCGCCCGCAACAAATTTTGCTCCTGCCGCAAGTGCCCAGGAAACGTGGATTCGGCTCGATAGCACGCCCAGAATGTAGGCATCATCACTAGCGACGTTTATCAGCTTGTTGTCTGGCAGAACTTCGGCTGGAAGAAAGACGAAGTACCTGTGCATCGACGTTTCGATGGTGGAAATGTAGCGGGGCAATTCGGCCAATCCGGATCGCATGACGGTGTTTGTTCCTCCGAACAGCCACCAGTTTTTTCGACGGCACTCTTGACGATTGAGATCCCTTTCCGGCTTTACGCGTATGAACACCCATTGGTACACCTCTGGATAGTTGTCCTGCACATCTTGCGCTGATAGCCCGTGCAGGTCGATCACCATAACGCCGCGCGGTTTGATAGCGATGTCCCTGCCATTGCGGTAGTGACGAATATGACGTTCCAATCCACTGATGCGCCCCAATCCCAAACCGACCGCCTCGGAACGAGTTACAATAAATCCAGAACCGTGCAGCTTCACACCGGTAGTGCTGATTCCTTCATTCGATTTCAACGAAACGGCTTTCGTAATATCGGCTCCCTGGCGCAGATTTGAGTGAATGACGGCTACTTTGTCGGCCACTACGACGTTAATCTCGCTTCCACCTGTCGCGTGCTCTTGTTGCACGGTTGAGAGCGTTCCCGGCTTCGATCCATTTGCTCCCACCGTCATCGCAATCCGCACAGAAGCACTATTCCGCGCATCGGCCCAAGGATGATCCGGCACGGCAAACGCTAAGTGCATCGGTTTCTCGGATTCCATGTGCAGCGATAGCACTCGACGGTTGAAAACTTGGGATATGCTGTTGGTGGTGATGAAACCGAACTGTCGAATCTTGCCCGTGCGTACCAATTCGGCGGCTTTGTGCCACCAATACATAACATAGTCACAAGAGTCAGGCAGCATGGGATATGTTTCGCGCAGGGCGTCGAAATATCCGTGACCCAACACCTGCTTTTTGTCCTTGCCTCCAATAAATGGCGGATTACCCACCACAAAGTCCGCCTTCGGCCACTTTGCGGCTGTTACACCCTTGTAGACTTTATCCACAACCTCCGCTGATAGGTCTGGTACTTGAAGACCGGTCACTGGATCTGTTTTGTAGGTATCCCCGTTCCAGCGACTAATTGGCTTGCCACTTTCGTCAACGGCGAAATCCCACCCCTGGAATTCCAATACGGCGTCTTTCTGCTGAATGTTGCGGAATTTGCGTATCACAGGCTCCCGTGGGTTCTCAAGGGGATGCGACCGAAAGTGGAACTGCAAATACCCGATCCAAAGCACCATTTCGGCGATCTGCGCAGCGCGAGGGTTGATCTCCAAGCCGAGAAACTGATGCGGATCGATCTGCATGAGTTCAGGTTGCGTTTCGCCATAGGATTCGAGGGTTTGGAGAAGCTCGCTCTCTAGACGCTTCATGTGTTCCATTGCCACATAAAGAAAGTTTCCAGTTCCACAAGCCGGATCGAGGACTCGGACTTCGCAAAGGCTTTCGTGAAAGTCGTAGATGACCTTGCGGGCTTCCGCATCTCTGCCGTTTCGAAAAAACTCGGCGGCCGTGGATTGCACGCTTTCCCAATCCCGCCGAAGAGGCTTCATCAGTGTTGGGACAATGAGTCGCTCCACATAGGCGCGTGGCGTATAGTGCGCCCCGAGCTTGTGGCGCTCCTTTGAGTCAAGCGCTCGCTCCAGCAACGTTCCGAAGATCGCAGGTTCGACTTCTGCCCAATTCGACGTCGTAGCTTCCAGCAAAACAAGCAGATGTTCCTGCCGCAGAGGGAGGAGTTCCGTGATGGCGAAAAAACCTCCGTTGAATTGCATCTGCTCGCAGCATAGCATTGGGGATATTGGGCCAGTTTTCGTTGCCTCCCAAAGGCTTCGTGCAAGGGACGGGAAATCCGTTGGGTTTGGCAGGGAGTCCTTTACAATTTTCGTGAAGCTGCAGGATTGGAGCATCCCCACGTCTTGGGCAAACATCGAGAAGACGCACTGCATGAGGAATTGCGATACAGGTTCTGGATCATGGCCATCGTGCTCCAGTAACATAGCCAGGTTTGCCAGGTGAGCTGCAACTGTTTCCGTGACCTCCGCAGCACGCATTGAAGGATCAAGCGATCGCGGGTTCGTCCAGATCGCCCTGAACAAGTATCTCGTCTCTGGTTTGACCAATTCGTCTAGGAAAATCCTATGTCGACGGCAGTCGGGGAAGTGCAGATAGTATCCCCCATTGCACGCGAAATCAGCGTACAAGTCGAAGCAGTAGCCTACATCGACGACAATCAGAAACGGCGGTCGGCCCTCCTTGGGTGGCAAGCGACGGACATATTGTTCCGCAATGCGCATGGCACGCAGCATAGAATTTTCCCAGCTTCGTGTTCCTCGCTGGCCCAACCATGGGTCGGCGACCCCAGCATCGTCAGTCGGCTCGGAACCGCAGCCATGAGATGGAGCAGAACTAACGAGGAAGCATCCCTTTTTGTATAGGTCAAGCCGTCGCGATTCGTGACATGCATTGCAGGAAATGTAGACTCCGCGATCGAATGAGTAGTTGTTGTCCTCGCTGACAGGCCGAGCAGATTCTTGGGGTGGCAGGTCGAGTACGTCACATAGCTCGGTTAGAAATTGTCGCGGAACTCCGCGATCGGGCACGCCCGATGCTTTCCAACGCGCGACGAAGTCGTCGATGTCCTGCATGGTAGTTGTGGTGGTTACCTCATCAGTCACGAAAACTCAACAAAACGCGAGACCCGAGGATCCTCATCACAAGCCGTATAGGCCCACCGTTTCCAGAACGCAAAGAACTTCCTTGATCCTATTCTTGGAGCAGCGCCCAAAACACTCGGCGATGCGATCTGGCGTAACCGCCCGCCTACTCGAGCGGACCAACGCGATGGCATCGCAAACCGCCCGGACTTGCTCGACTGAGTCGGCAGGCCATTCTGACTTTTCTGCAAGCACACCAGGACGCCCATTGGGTTTGCCTTGAGATTCGGAAGACTGTCCAGATACATCGATGTCAAGCGAGGATTGCTGCCGTTCTGACAGGCCAGGGGTTTGGTACTTTGGACGCAGCCATCTGATGATACCCTGTTTCTCTTCATCAGCGCGTTCCGCGTTCAGTTCTACAAGGCGCAAGAGAATGTCCTCGTCTGGCAGATCAGACGGCCATCCATAGGCATCGGCGACAGCAGCGTCCAGGTCATCGTGCAGTTTGCGTAGGATGCTTATTAGGCCGTGCTCGTGGATGGTTTTTTCTGCCCGCGTGAGGGTTCGTCCGGCGCGCAAGGCTGCGAGCACGTTGTACATCGCTGTCATCGTCAGGTCTGCGTGTTGTTCCTGCTGGGCTTTCCTGTGCGCATCGAGCTTGTTGCCCAGATCGCGAATTCGCTGCATCTGTTGCGCGTTTGCATCGGGAAACGGAAAAGTCTCAAAGCATAGTGACTTGAAGTAGCGAGGTCTGACCACCAGCTTTCCACCTGTGGACAGTGCCCAACAAACATGAATACGGCTCGAAACGACGCCCAAGTGGTACCCGTCGTCGCTCGCCAAATTCACGAGAGTGTGGTCAGGGACAATACTGGCTGGCAGGAATACAAAAAACCTATGCTTTGCTGTCTCAACAGTCGAAATATAGCGAGGTAGTCCCACAAGTGCGGCACGCAAACCGATCCTCAGGCCACCGAATAGCCACCATTTCGCACGAGGCGATTCTTGATGGTTTTCATCGCGTTCGGGTTTCACGCGTGTGTATATCCATTGATACACGTCCGGATACCTGTCCAGA
>Ga0123356_10004599_pt1 | contig 14219 bp, 12 predicted proteins | sample TergutEmb28metaG_2_FD_92546 | JGI IMG/M metagenome (GOLD analysis project Ga0123356, IMG submission 92546) | Embiratermes neotenicus P3 segment gut microbial communities from Petit-Saut dam, French Guiana - Emb289 P3 | ecosystem: Host-associated > Arthropoda: Insects > Digestive system > Gut ...
ATGCAAGCACCGCAACTACATCACGCGCAAGAACCTGCGCTACGTCCCCGACCGGCTAGAGGTGTGCAAGTATTGCCCGTTCTGCCGTAAGCACCAGCCGCATCGCGAGACGCGCTAGCGCCTGGCGCTGGCCTTCGCCCGCCGCCCGCGCCGGGACCCGGAGCCCGGCTGTCCGCTGACTGCCGTCCTCACTCGGAGTGATATGGCCATCAACCGTGACTATGTCGGGCGCGCGTTCCCCGCGTCCGAGCCCTATGAGGTGTCCCGGGTCAAGATCGCGGAGTTCGCCGATGCGATCGGCGACGCAAGCCCGGTTTACCGGGACTCCGCGGCCGCGCAGGCTGCCGGGCACGCCGACGTCATCGCGCCGCCCACGTTCGCCATCGTGATCAGCATGGCGGCCGCCGGGACCGCGATGGCAGATCCGGACCTGGGGCTCAACTACGCCATGGTGGTCCACGGCGAGCAGCGGTTTGAGTACGCAAGGCCGCTGCGGTCCGGGGACGTCGTGACGGCGCAGCCGACGATCACCGAGATCAGGGACGCCGGGCGGAACGTGATGCTGACGACCAGCACCGAAATCCGGACGGTAACGGGCGAGCTGGTGTGCACTGCCAGCTCGACGCTGGTCGAGCGGGCGGCATGATGACGGCCCAGGTCAGCTACGCGGACGTCGAGCCGGGCACGCAGATCCCGGCCGTGCGGTACCCGGTCACCAGGCTGAGCCTGGTGAAGTACTGCGGCGCCTCCGGCGATTTCAATGTCATCCACTGGAACGAGCGCATCGCCAGGTCTGTGGGCCTGCCCGACGTCATCGCGCACGGCATGTTCACGATGGCCCAGGCCGGCCGGTTTGTCACAGACTGGGCCGGGCCGGGTGCCACGGTGACCGAGTTCGGTGTCCGGTTCTCCTCGATGGTGGTCGTGCCCGATGACGAGTCCGGCGCCACGATCGAGGTCAGCGGCCAGGTCGAGGAGAAGCTCGACGGTAATCGCGTGGCCGTCGGGCTGACGGCGAAATCCGGCGATGCCAAGGTCCTGACCAGGGCTCGGGCCGTTATCCGGCTGCCCTGACACCGGCGGCTGGCTGCCGCCAGGGGCTCGGAACCTGGCAGTACCGGCCGTCCTGATTGTGACCGCCGCGTCGGGGTAGCGCTGTTTGAGACGGGCTTGCGTGGTGAGATGCGCACCGCCAGTTCGTGCAACCACCACCCGGAAGGCAGGTGGGCAGATTGAGTACTGCTCCGATGTCTCAGGGTCCGCGCCCTGATCGTCCCGACCGGGCCGGCTACCCGCAGCCCGGCTACCCCCAGCCCGGCTACGACCAGCCTGGCTATGGCCGATCCGGCTACGAGCCTGGATACGGGCCGCACCCGCCCGAGCGGCCGCCCTCCGACCGCCCGTCCGTCGATGCCGGACGGCTGTGGGCCGGCGGGGTCGCCACGGCGATCGTGGCCTGCCTGATCGGCCTCGTCGGCGTGCTGGTCGCCAGGTGGCTGCTCGGGATCGCCCTGCTGGCGCCGAAGCATGACGGCGCTTACGGCGACGTGCACACCACCGGACTCCTGCTGGGGATCGCGGTGGCCGCGCTGGCCGCGACGCTCTTGATGCATCTCCTCCTGCTCAGCACCCCGCGGCCGCTCTCGTTCTTCGGCTGGATCATCGGCCTGGCGACAGTGCTGGCCGTGGTCATTCCCTTCACCACGTCCGCGCCGCTGGACGCGAAGGCCGCGACGGCGGTGGTGGTCGTGGTGCTCGGTCTCGCGATCTGGACGCTGCTGAGTGGCGTCGGCGCCCGGTCCGTCCGGGTACGGCGGGCCCCGCGCAACTACCCGGCCAGTCAGTACGACTACGACGAGCGCAACGACCCGTCGCGCTTCACGTGAGCCCTGCGGGCAGCTTCACGAGGGTGAGGAAGAAGTCGTCGATCTGCCCGATGACGCCGATGAACCGGTCGTAGTCGACCGGCTTGCTGATGTAGGCGTTGGCGTGGAGAGAGTAGCTGCGCAGGATGTCCTCCTGCGCCTGTGATGTCGTGAGCACGACGACCGGGATCGACAGCAGGGAACTGTCGGACTTGACCTCAGCGAGGACCTCGAGCCCGTTGCGGCGCGGGAGGTTGAGGTCGAGCAGGATGAGCCCGGGCGTCGGGACGCCGGCGTAGTCGCCGGACTTCCGGAGGAACTGCATGGCCTGGTCACCGTCGCCGACCACGTGCAGGTTGCCCCTGATCTCGTAGTGCTCGAATGCCTCTTTTGTCATGAGCACGTCACCGGGGTCGTCCTCAACCAGGAGCACATCAACGTGCTCGCGGTCAGCGCGCTGCTTAGCCCGGGGGGACGTCTCCCCGATCCCCCCGCGCAGTCTGGTCCATGGGGACGGTCCGCCGATGCCCCCGCGTCGTCCAACCCGGGGGGACGACCCCCCGACCCCCCCGCCATCTGTCATATGGATGGATCCTCGTCCTCGCCGGGCGCGACCGGCAGCGTGAAGCAGAAGTTTGCCCCAGCGTGGTACGTCGTGTCTAGCCAGATGCTGCCGCCATAGTGCTCGACAATCTTGCGCGTCATGGCCAGGCCGATGCCGGTTCCCGCGTAGTCCGACCGGCTGTGCAGCCGCTGGAAGATCACGAAGATGCGCTCGGCATACTCGGGCTCGATACCGATGCCGTTGTCCGACACGGAGAACAGCCAGAAGGTGTCGTCCTGGCGGGCAGCCGACACCTTGATGGCCGGTGGCTGGTCGGAGCGGAACTTCAGTGCATTGCCGATGAGGTTCTGGAAGACGGAGGTCAACAGCGAGAACTCGGCCTGGACCGACGGCAGCTCGGTGCTGTCGATGACGGCCTCGCTGGCGCGGATCTCGGCGGCCAGATTCACCCGCGCCTCCGACAGCGCGCTGGCGCACGAAACCAGCATGAGCTCCTGATCAAACCGCCCGACGCGGCTGAACGCCAGCAGGTCGTCGATGAGGGCCTGCATCCGCTTGGCGCCGTCCACGGCGAACTCGATGTACTGGTCGGCCCGGGCATCAAGCTGGCCGATGTACCGGCGCTGCAGCAGCTGGCAGAAGCTGGCCACCTTCCGCAGCGGCTCCTGCAGGTCATGCGATGCCACGTAGGCGAACTGCTCGAGCTCGGAGTTCGATCGCTCCAGCTCGAGCGCCCTGCCCTGCAGGGCGGTGTTAGCCGCCCGGACCGCCGACAGCTCGCGCAGCACCCGCTCTCGCATCCGGTCGACGTCCACGGCGAGCGTGTGCACTTCCCGCGGGCCGCTCGGGTCGACCTCGTGCTCGAGGTCACCGCCGGCCACCCGCCGGGCATCACTCGCGAGCCGCGACAGCGGCCTGATGGCCGCGGTGCGCAAGCCGACGCCGAGCGCGACCAGGCCGAGGAGAAGCACGATGGCGATGGCGATCGCGGTGCCGTCCAGGACGGACGCTGCGCTGGCCAGATGGGTCAGCGCGGTGGCCCGCTGGCCGGCTACGGAGCGCTGGAAAGCCACGAGCGGGGCACGGACGCTGTCGAATTCAGCCTTCCCGGCAGCGATCGCGCCGTCGGCAAGCGGCCGCCGCGCGGCGGTTACCCTGGCGATCGCCGGCGCCGCGTAGCGGGACCGCCAGTTGCCGATGCGCTGCGCCGTGACTGCGAGGTCAGCGCCGGCGCCGGGCAGACCGGCCAGCAACGGCCGGAGCGCGGTCAGTTCAGCCTTCTGATCCGCGATGCCGGCGAAGTACGGCTGCAGGTAGGGCCGCTGTCCGCTGAGCAGATAGCCGCGCAGGCCGGTCTCCTGGTTGAGCAGCGCGGAGTATAGGCGAGAGCCGTGCAGCGCGGCCGGGTCGAGAACGTTCACGACGCGGTTCCTGGCAGCGTCCAGGCTGCCGATCGCGATGGCCCCGACCACAATGGCAGCGACCAGCAGCGTGATCAGGGTTGCCATGCCCGCGGCGATGATCCGGCCAAGCGGCCACCGGCTGCCCGGGTCCTCGACGATGGTGCGCCGGCGAGCCGAGCCAGGCACGCCGGTCAGGCGGCGTTGGCGATGCCTCAGCGGCGTCTCGGCCGGCTCTGTCTCGGCCGGCTCTGTCTCGGCCGGCGCTGTCCGGGTCCGCTCTGCGGTCCTCGGCCAGGCCCATGCCCTGGGGCCTGCGGTCATGGACCCGTGGTCGCGGCGCAGCCGAGCACGAGGACAGCGAGGTCGTCGTCGAGATCGCCGCCGTTGAGCTCACGGGCCTGACCGATGAGGGCGTCGACCAGCCGCTCGTTGTCCTGCCGGAGCGGAGAGTGGCCGGCCACGTCCTGGGCTAGCTCCTTCTCGACGAGCCTGATCAGCCCGTCACTCCCCAGTCGCTCCGGGCCCGTCCCGGTCTTGCCCTCGACCAGGCCATCTGTGTAGATGAGCACCGACCAGTCCTGGCCGAGCTCGACCGGTGCGCTCGGCCACTGCGAGCCGCCGGTGATGCCCGGCGGCAGGGTGATGGGCGCCTGAAGCTCCCGTACCGTGCCGTCAGCGATGAGCAGCGGCTGCGGATGGCCGGCCAGGTACAGCTGTCCGGTGGCGCGGTCCGGCGCGACCGACAGCATGCACATCGTGGCGAACAGCCGCTCCTGGTGCCGCTCGTGCTCCAGCACCTGCTGGACCGCGGTGAGCGTATCCGGAGCCGGGCTGCCGGCGAGGATCATGGTCCGCCAGGCCACCCGGAGGCACACGCCGAGCGCCGCCTCGTCCGGGCCGCGGCCGCACACGTCGCCCACCACCGCGTGCACCCAGCCGTCCGGTGCCTCGACCACGTCGTAGAAGTCACCGCCGAGCAGCATCTGCTGGCCGCCGGACCGGTACCGGGCGACCACCGAGAGCCGCTCGTCGGACAGCAGCGGCGACGGCAGCAGGCCGCGTTCCAGCCTTGTGTTCTCTGCCGCGTACAGACGTGCCTCGCTCAGCAGGCGCTGCGTCTCCTCGGCGCGCCGGCGTTCGATGGCGTACCGCACTACCCGCTGCAGTAAGTAGCCGTCGACCTGCCCCTTGACCAGGTAATCCTGCGCGCCCGCCGCGACGGCCTGCTCGCCGAGGTGCTCGTCAGCGATGCCGGTCAGCACGACCACGGCCAGATCCGGCCGGAACTCCTGCAGCATCCGCACGCCCTGCAGGCCGCGGGAGTCCGGCAGCTCCAGGTCGAGCAGGACGCAGAGCTCGTCGGTCAGGACGCCCCTCGCCTCGGCCATCGACCGGGCGCGGCTCATGCTGAACGGCGTGCCGGCGTCGAGCAGAAGTTCGTCGACCAGCAGCGCGTCACCGTCGTCGTCCTCGATCAGCAGGACGCGGGTCCGCCCCGCCCGCGACACGCGGGCAGGACTGCCTGTGCTGACGTCCTCTGCCACCATCTCGTCCCGCTCGTTCGTCGCGAACCTGTGCCCGTGATCAGGGTCCGGGCCAGCATACGGCCCATAATGCCGGCGTGACCGGCTCGCGGAGAACCATTGTTCGCCAGGCTGGCCTGGTCCGGCAGCCTCGCAGAGCGAGGCTGCCGGGCGGGGCGCAGCAGCCCATGAGAGCTGCGGCTCGCCCGGCGCTGAGGGCTGAGCACGCCCGGTCGGTGGCAAGTACCCGGCGATGTGCAAGTCAAACGATCACGGGGTAGTGGTTCCAGCGTGCAGGCAGTGCCGGACGGCTGGGTCGACCCGGAGCTCGCGACGCTGACCAGGGACAGGTTCTTCGACCCGGCCTGGATGTACGAGCGCAAGTTCGACGGCGAGCGCTGCCTCGCCTACCGCGACCGCGACGGGGTGGCGCTGATGACCCGGAACCGGCAGCGGGTCAACAGCACCTATCCCGAGCTAGCCGCTGCCCTGGCCGGCCAGCAGGCCGCCGACTTCGTGGTCGACGGCGAGGTCGTCGCCTTCGACGGCAGCGTGACGAGCTTCAGCTTGCTGCAGCAACGGCTCGGGGTGCGCAACCCGCCGGAGCACCTGATCGCCGCGGTGCCCGTCGTGTACTACCTGTTCGACGTCATCCGGGCGGACGGCCGGGACGTCCGCAGCTTGCCGCTGCGCGAGCGCAAGCAGGTACTGCGGACGCTGCTGACGTTCGGCGGCCCGCTGCGCTTCACCATGCATCGCAGCGCCGGCGGCAAGAAGTACTGGGACCAGGCGTGCGGGCGCGGCTGGGAGGGGCTGGTCGTCAAGCGGGCCGACTCGCCGTACCGGTCCGGGCGAAGCCGGGACTGGCTGAAGTTCAAGTGCGAGAACAGCCAGGAGTTCGTGATCGGCGGCTACACCGATCCGCAGGGCAGCCGCGCCGGCTTCGGTGCGCTGCTGATCGGCTACTACGACGACAGCGCGCGGCTCGTCTACGCCGGGAAGGTTGGCACCGGGTTTGACAACTCGACGCTGGCGGGGCTGCTGCAGGCGATGGCAGGACTAGAGCAGCCGGCCCCGCCGTTCGACCGGGGCGCGCTGCCGCGCGTCGGCGTGCACTGGATCCGCCCCGAGCTTGTCGGCGAGGTTGGGTTCTCGGAGTGGACGAGCGCCGGTCAACTGCGGCATCCCCGCTACCTCGGGCTCCGCCGCGACAAGCCGGCCCGGTCGGTGACCCGCGAGCGTCCCGAATGAGGGCAGCTCTCAGGCGAGCAGATCCCGGGCCGCGGAAGCCACCACTGGCCCGGTGCCTGCCCGGTATGGTGTGCCTGACACATCAGCCCTAGTCCGCTGGCAGAGACCCTGGTGAGTGACCCAAGCTTCCCCGTTTTCATGCACGACGGCCAGGCCGTGGTCGCCACGCCGGAAGAGATCGACATCTCCAACGCCGGCCTGCTGCGCGAGGCACTGCATTCGGCTACCGCGAGCGGGCAGCCGGTGATCGTGGTGGACATGTCGGGCACCGAGTTCTGCGACTCCACCGGACTCAACGTGCTCGTCCGCGCGCTGGGACAGGCTGAGGAGGCCGGCGGCGAGCTGCGGCTCGTCATGGGCGGCACCGGGCTGCAGCGAGTCCTGACGGTGACGGGGGTCGCGGGCATGTTCCGCATTTACGAGACCCTCGGCCAGGCGCTGGAAGCTGCCTGAGCGGCGGCCCGTCCGCCGGCTATGCGTGGTCCAGCCGGTGGAACATCAGCACCGCGATGTCGTCGCGCACCTCTTCGCTGCCGACAAGGGCGGCCATGACCGCCGCGCACGTGGCTTCTGCTGGTCCCGCCTGCACCGCCTTGCAGAGCCGGTCCAGGCCTTCATCGAGCGGGTACTCGCGGCGCTCGATGAGCCCGTCGGTGCAGACGCACAGCAGGCTGCCCGGCGGTATGGCGATAGTGGCCGATCGCCGCGGGGTTGACGCGTCCGCGCCGATCAGCAGGTCCGAATGCACGTCTGCGAGTTCGCCCGAGTGGCCGGGCACCGCGAGCACCGGGGGGAGATGGCCGGCGGACGATACCCGCGCCGTGGCCAGCGACGGCGCGACCACCACATAGAGAACTGTGGCCAGCGAGCTGGGCTCGAAGTGCTCCATCTTGCGGTCCAGGCGCGTCAGGACCTCGGCCGGATCGGTAGTCTCCAGCGCGTAGGCACGGAGAGCGCTGCGCATCCTGCCCATGACGACGGCGGCCGGGAGACCGGACCCCGCCACGTCGCCGACGACCATGCCTACCTCGCCAGACGGCAGGAAGAAAACGTCGTACCAGTCGCCGCCGACCACCCCGTGGCCGGGGATGAACCGGGCCGCCAGTTCCGCGCCTGCGACCGCTGGCAGCGCGGATGGCAGCAGGCTCCGCTGCAGCGCGCCGGCGGCGATCCGGTCGGTCCTGGCGAGCATGGCCGACACGGCCGTCGCGGCCCGGTCCGCGGCGAGCTGGAGCAGCTCGGTGTCGTCTGGCGTGAAACGGCGGGGCCGGAGCGAGCCGACGTGCATCACCCCGATCACGCGGCCGCCGACGATCATTGGCACGCCCATGAGCGCCCGGACCCCCTTGGCCATCAGGATCGGGTTGACCACGGTGGACGCGTCCACCCGGTCGAGGATGACCGGCCCCCGCTGCGCGGCGACGCGACCCGCGAAACCTGCACCTAGCGGGATCCGCACTCCCTGCCGCACTTCCTCTTCAAGGCCTGCAGCCGCGGTGGCGATCAGCTCCTGCGAGGAGTGGTCCAGCAGCAGCACCGCTGCCGTATCGGCTCCGAGGATGTCCCTGGTCCGCTCCAGCAACTCGGTCAGCAGGCTCTCGGCGTCGAGGCGGGACAGCGCTGTATCTGTTATTGCCTGAATATCCCGTAGCTGGTCAGCAGGGCTGCCATTCGTCGGCACGTCACACGCCTCCCCGCGAGCATGCTACGGGCTGCTGGGTGTTGCTGAGGACGGCGAGGGTGCGGGCACGCTCGACGGAGCGGGGCTGGGCGGCGGGGAACTCGGTGGCGTGGAACTCGGCGCCGGGCTGGGGGTCGCGGGGGAGCTAGGTGTCGCTCGCGGGGTCGTCGGAGCAGGACTCGGCGAGCGGGACCGCGCGGGATGACGGTGATGAGCCGGGGCAACCGAGTGCGTATGGGCCGGGGGAGCCGGGACCAGGGCGGGGGTCTGAACCGGGTGCTTGCTCGGAGCCAGCATCAGCGCCAGGGCGCCGACGACGACCGCGCCGACAGTGACAAGCCCGCCCGTGGCAGCGCCGCGGACAAACGCCCGCCGGTCCCTGGTCCGCCGCCATTCCGTCGTCCGCCACCTGCGCATGTCAGCCGGCAGCGCAGCCCGCTGGGCGGACCAGCTGTTAAGCGGTGCGGCGGCAAGGCCGGCTGTCGGCACGATCAGCAGCAGCGCCAGCAGCGGGCCGGCGAGCTCGGTGGGCCGGCTCAGCCCTGCTGCAATCCCGGCGATGCCGAGCAGCGCGAGTAGTGATTCTCCCCAGTTCGCCCGCAGCGCCTCCCACCACTTCGCCTGCTCGCTGGTCTTCGGGGTGCGCAGGAACGCGGCTTTCTTCGCGAACAAGGCGAGGATCGAGGCGCGGGCCACCACGAGCGACGTGGACTGCCAGATGAAGAAGGCGCCGATGGCATCCCGCCAGGACGCACCGGTGCTGCGCCGCAGCAGCGCGACGGCGCGGATAAGGCCGAGCAGGACGAGCACCGGCACGGTCGCCACCAGGAAGGCGGTGAGCTTGCGGAACAGCTCTCCGCCGCCGGTTGCCAGGTTCGCGGCTCCGGCCAGAAGGAACACCAGGAACAGCAGCCCGAGCAGGTCGCCGTACCACTGGACGCCGCCAGCCAGGTACGACCAGCGCTGCCCGGCACTCATCCGGTTCTGCGGCGTTGACCGGCCGGGCAGCAGGAGGCGCCAGTGCATGCGAAGAATCTGGATGCCGCCGAAGCACCACCGGTACCGCTGTCCCTTCAGGGCCTCAAATGTCAGCGGCATGATGCCGCGGCCCCAGGACTCGTCGACGTGCAAGCCGGACCACCCGCTCCGGAGCAGTCGCAGCGACAGCTCAGCGTCCTCGGTGATGCACCACTCGTCCCAGCCGCCAAGCTGCTCGAGCGCTACCCGGCGGATCAGCCCCATTGTCCCGGCGAAGATGGCCCCGTCCCGCTCGTTGCGCGACGGCTGGGAGACGGCGAAGAAGTACTGGTAGGAGTAGTACAGACGGCGGTAGTACTGGGAGCTCGCCCAGCCCCGGTAGTCTTGCGGCGCCTGGGTGAAGCCGACCCACGGGTCGGCGAACAGCGGCGCGCACCGGCGCAGAAAGCCTGGCCTGAGCTGATAGTCGGAATCGACGACGCCGATGATCTCGGCGCGCGGGTCGGTCAGCTCATGGAGCGCGTAGTTGAGTGCGCCCGACTTGTAGCCCGGCCAGTTCTCCAGGTGCGCGAACTTCGCCCCGTGCCGCTTGCACCAGGCTTCGAGCGGGCGCCAGAGCGCCTCGTCGTCGGTGTTGTCGTCGATCACGACGATCTCATACCGCGGATAGTCGAGCCGGGCGAGCGATCGCAGGGTGTCCAGCACCATGTCGGGTGGCTCATTGTGCGCCGGCACGTGCAGGCTGACGAAGGGCAGTTCGCTGTCGGAGACGCTGCCCGGCGCGGGCCAGTTGTACCGCCTGCGCCAGTGCTCCGACCCGAGGGCGTCGCAGATCTCCCACAGGTAGGCGCAGGCGAGCAGCGACGCGCAGACCTCCAGCAGCCAGAGCACCAGCCCGCCGATCGTGCTCGCGAGCCCGAGATGACTGTTTAGTGTCCACTCGAACACGAACGCCAGATAGACGACGAACAGGAAGATCGCCGACGACCAGCACAGATGGGCGCGCGCGTTCCATCGCCGGGTGACCGGCAGCCATATGAGGCTGGCCACCAGGAGGCAAGCAGCGGCGTCGACGGCGAGGTGCTGCGAGTCGCCGAGCAGCCGGAGGGCGCCGACGACAATCCCGGCGAGCACGACCGTCGCGCCGATGGCGAGGGCCAGCCGCCGCGCTGCGGGCCAGGCGCCGGCCGTCCGGGCCGGGCGGCGCGCCCGGACGAGTAGCCCTAGTGTCCCGATCGGCGCCGAGATGACCCCGGCGAGAACCAGCGCGGCGAGCACAGCGGGCCTTCCTGTCGACTACGTCGGTCGTCATCGCGGCCGCTGCGTCACCGTCGGCGCATCGCCACGGCCGCCCGTACTGCCCAGCGCTGCCGACGATATGCGCGGCATCAGGTTCTGGCGCGCGAGCTGGGGAGGGGTCCCCAAGGCGCGGTCAGGCACGCACCTCGGGCGGCCGGAACGGCCCGTATGCGCAGGCTTCTGTTAGCGCTCGGCAGGCGAGGTGGCGATTTCGTTCGGAACGGGGTCGGCTTCGGTCGCGGCCTGACCTGCTTCGCGGCTCTGGCGCTGCGCCATGGCCGCGGCCTTGCGCGCGTCGATCCAGGAATCGATGATGGCCCACTGGAGCCGCAGCCAGTCGCGCCGCCGCGCCGCGCCGCGCGGCAGCGCCCTGGATGGCTCGTACCACCAGCGGACCAGCATCGGCTCGGTGACCGGCACGGCGCGCCAGACCGACGCGGCACTCACGAGGTCCTCCAGGCCGGTGTGCGCGACCACGGCGACGTTCAGGTCACCCCGGCCGGCGAGGCACGCCAGCACGCCGGCCGCGTGCGGCGGCAGCACGTGGGTGTTGCTGGCGGCGTCGGCAGCCGCGCGCCAGCGCCTGGCGCCCGTCAGGCGGGTGATGGCCCGCTGATGCCGGCTGGGCGTCCAGTTGCCGCCTTCCGGGAACATGAGGATCGCGTCATTGCCGTCCATGCCGGCGGCCAGCTCGGTGAGCCGGGCGGTCACCGCGTCCCGGTGGCCGCTGCGGACGAAACACGACGGCAGTCGGCTCAGCACCACGTCCATGCCGGGGTCCCAGCGGAGCCGCTCGGTCAGCACGATGGTCGGCCGGCGGCCGTAGCGGGACATCAGCATCTCGACGAGCGCGAAGGAGTCGCCGGGGCCGCCGTGCCTGGCCAGCACGAGCAGCGGGTGACCGGAGATCCGGTCCTGGTCAGGCGGTTCCTGAACCTCGACCCGGAACCCGAGCAGCCGCCGCGCTGCCGTCAGCAGCACGGCCAGCGACGTGCGCAATACTGCCTCGTGCCGCTGCGACCAGTTCTCCGGATCCCGCCGGCTGGCCAGCGGATACCGCAGCCACAGGGCTCCGCAGCGGACGACCAGGGCGGCATCCAGGGCGAGGTACAGCGCGCCGAGGAGAGCGAACCGCAGCAGCCGTCGCCGCTTGGTCAGCGGCGCAGCCAGCGCGCTGACGCCGGCCACCAGCAGGAACGCCAGCGCCATGACAGCCGCGATCGGCGGCCACAGCGGATCGATCAGGGCCCGGCGGATGGCGGTAGGCGGCGGTCTCACGCGGTATCCGGCTGGGCTGACAGGTACTCGGCTGCCGCCTCGTAACCGCGCTGCATGCGGGTGGCGACTGCGCGCGCGCTCCGGTACCGGATCGACATCAGCGGCAGGTTCTCCTCGCCACTGGGCAGCACGTGGACCCGCACGTCGGCGGGCAGGTTGGCCATCTCCTCAACGAACCGGTGCCGGCGGGCCAGCTCAAAGGAGGTCAGGCAGACGTCCCACAGCGACCTCGGTGCTTTGAGGGGCTGCTCGATCCGGCCCACGTGCAGGACGTACACGTCCCTCGCGCCGAGGGCGATCGCCCGGCCGACCGGGATCGAGTGCACGAGCCCGCCGTCGACGAAGTGCTCGCCGTCGATGACGACGGGCGGCAGCAGCCCCGGCACGGCGGAGGAGGCCATGACCGCCTCGGTGAGCGAGCCGCTGGCGAACCAGTGCGCACCGGAGCGCTCGATGCTCGCGGCGACGCACTGGAAGCCGACCTTGAGTTCGGCGAAGGTGGCCGGCAGCCGGGTATGGAGAAGCTTGCGTAGCGGCGCGGGCGAATAGAGGTGCGTCCGGTACCTGGCGAGCGTGCTAGCCCGAGCCAGCATGTTGTCGGTGAACATCCCTGCCTCGGCCAGCGAGGCCCACAGCCCGGCCAGGTTCTCCACTCCCGCAATACTCGGCTCGGCAGCGAAAGCGGCGCCGTTGATTGCCCCGACGCTCGTGCCGACCACCAGCCCGGGCTGCACACCCGACTCCAGCAGCGCGCGAAGCATGCCTACCTGGGTCGCGCCGAATACGCCGCCGCCGCCGAGCACGAGGGCCGGTTCGGTCGCCGACGTCACCTGCTCCATCGTCTCCGCCGCGGTCCGGCCCGCCAGCTTTCGGCGGGAGAGCTTCCCGTCATGCCCGCTGTGTAAACGGGCGCGTGACGAACCGCGGCCCACGGCAGCCGCTACGTGGCAGGCGCGGTGCCGGCTCGCAGCGCCAGCATCGTCAGGTCGTCGTGCAGGATGCCGTCACAAAAATCCAGCACCAGCGTGCGCATATCGGACACCACGTCAGCGGCGCGCCGCCCGGCCAGCTGGGCGATGCTGTCGGCGAGGGTGTCCTCAAGGGTGGTCGCCTGCGGGCTGCGTGCCCCGGTCAGGCCGTCGGTGTAGAAGAACAGGATGTCCCCGGCCGATAGCTCCAGCTCGCGGCTGGCTGACTCGGGGTCCGCGAAAATGCCGAGCGGCACGCCGCCGCCCGGCAGCAGCTGAGCCCGGCCGTCGGGCCTGATGAGTACCGGACCGGGATGCCCCGCGCTCGCGAGCACCAGATGCAGCGCGCCGTCGCGCCAGCTCAGGTGCGCAGCGCTCGCGGTCACGAACCGGCCGCCGAACTCCTCCGCGAGCATGATCTCGTTTGCGCCTCGCAGCACGCTCACCGGATCCGGGTCCGAGTGCGCGAGCACCCTGATGGCGTGCCGCGCCGCCGCCGTCGCGGCGGCGCCATCCTCGCCCTTGCCGCAGACGTCGCCGATGGCGACACCCCAGCCGCCAGGCGTGGGGTACACGTCATAGAAATCGCCGCCGACCTCGCGACCGCGGGTGGGCGAGAGGTGCGCGGAGGCGATCTCGACACCCGGTACCGGCTTGAGCACCGGCGGCAGCAGGCTGGCGCGCAGCGCGTCGGCCGTCTCGGTGTGCTGCCGCATGGCGCGCCGGGCGGTGACGGCCCGCCCGAGCAGTGCTCCGATCTCCTCTGCGAGCCCCGCGTCGGCAACACCGAACTGCCCGTCGCCTGCCCGCCGGACCAGGGTCAGCACGCCATGCCGGGCTGACCCATCGGTCACCGGCACGGACAGCAGACTGGCCGCGTCGAGCACGGTGAGCAACGGCAGGCCGTCGGCGGTCGCGCCGAGCGCCAGCTCGTCATCGGCGTGGCTGAGCAGAATCGCCCGGCCTGACCCGGCCACCTGCTCGGGCACGGAGCCCGGAGCGGGCCCGGCGGCCGCCACCGCCTGGGTCATCTCGGCCGAGTCCGGGTCGTCGGGACCGGCCACGTAGTGCCGCCTTAGCTCGCCGCGGAGGCGGAGGTCGATGATCGCCCAGGTGGCGAGCGAGCCGGACAGCAGCCGGGCCGATCGCTGCACCAGCACTGACTCGCTGACCGTGGTGGCCTCGAGCAGCAGCCTCGCGGCTTCGGCGAGCAGGTCGAGCCGGCGAACGCCGGCCGCCACCGCCCCGGTGTCGTCTGCCTCGGTGCCATCCGACCCGGTGTCGTGCGCCCCGGTGTCGTGCGCCTCGGTGTCGTGCGGCGCGCTGTCGTCCGCCCCGGTGTCGTCTGCCCCGGTGTCGTGCGCCCCGGTGTCGTGCGCCTCGGTGTCGTGCGGCGCGCTGTCGTCCG
>Ga0123356_10004600_pt1 | contig 14219 bp, 6 predicted proteins | sample TergutEmb28metaG_2_FD_92546 | JGI IMG/M metagenome (GOLD analysis project Ga0123356, IMG submission 92546) | Embiratermes neotenicus P3 segment gut microbial communities from Petit-Saut dam, French Guiana - Emb289 P3 | ecosystem: Host-associated > Arthropoda: Insects > Digestive system > Gut ...
CGGCGGCGGCGGCGGTGGCGGCGGCGGTGGCGGCGGCGGCACTGTATTGGATCCTCCCGGCGTCACAACTACCATCAACGGTACGGACACCCCACTTGCCAGCACGATCATCCCGCCAGAGGCTCCTCCGCTCGCAAATATCTTCTCATGGGCGCTGCTAAACCTGATCCTTACGATAGTCGTAGGTTTGATAATGATAGCGCTGCTTGTGACTACGTTCTTCAAGCGCAGAAAAGAAGATGAAGAAAAGGAAGAACACAATAACGAAAACGAGGATGAGGAAAAAGAAAAGATCAAGAAGTATATAGGTCTCCGCCTGCTTAGTATCGTAGCGACAGTTATCGCAATAATCCTCTTCATACTCACGCAGGATATGAGACTGCCAATGGTATTTGTAGACAAATGGACGATATGGCATGTTATAATCGTTGCCGCGACACTGATCCTCGCATGGTTCAGCCGCAAGAAGTATGAGGAAGAAGACGACGAAACCCTCACTGACGAAGCTATCTAATTAGAAACGACGATAAGAATTATCACAATGGCGGTCCCGAAAGGGGCCGCCATTTTACGTCAATAGTTATTTTGCTCAAAAAACCGCTTTTTTCAAGAAAAAGGTTATAAAAAATCACAAAAAATGTCTTAATAAATATAACAAAATGTAAAAGAAAGTGTTTAATTATGGGGGGAAAGGGTATATCATATCTATAACTAAGTATATCTGTGTGTTTCGTAGAAAACTAAATGCCGGTCAAAGACGGTTTTTGACTCGTTTTTGATAGCGTAATGCGCTACGGCTTATATTAGCATACTCATAATATCGAATTGGGAGAAGAGCAATGAAACAGAATGGATACGGTAAAAGCAGGTTTGCGAGAAAGACCTTAGCTGTTGTACTTTGCGTTACGATGGCTTTGTTCATGGTACCGGCCATGGCGTTCGCGGGTATGAATCCGGGGCCGACAGATACAAACCCTGCAGGTGATAGCGGACAGCAGATTGAAGACGAAGGCGGCGCCAAATATTTTAAAAAGGCCAGCGGTCCGGGTGCGACAAAGTATGATAAATACGACCCGCAGCTAAAACCGGGTAAAACTCCTCCAGGTACAACTCCGGATGATTTTATCGATGAGGAGGATCCTGATTCATTACTCATGATCTCTAAGACCATAGAGGAGACCGCGATTGAAAATAACTTCAACATCAATCTCGAAGTCCGGACAAAGATCCAACCTACCGCGTACTATCCGGACGCGCTCGTAATTCTGCTGATTGACGTTTCCGGAAGCATGGGTGTTGATAGAAATGAGCTTTATCCAAATCCAACCAATGGATCGCTTACCTGGACCAGAATGAGGGTTGCCGAAGAAGCCGCGAAAAAATTTATTGACAGCTACTCGGCTATCCCATCCAGTTATACCGGTCCTGCTGTAACGCGCGGACTTGCTGTCGTTAAATTCGGTAGCAATGTCGAGCGTATTCAGAACTGGACCAATGTCGCCGTTCCCGCGAACCGCACAACCGCGTGGAATTCTGTAAATGGTCTCAACAACACTTCTGTCGGCGCCGGGACAAACGTCGCGGGCGCTCTCAGATATGCGAACAATCTGCTCGGTACTGTACCTGCGGCTTGGGCGAATATAACTAATGTACATATCATACTATTGTCTGACGGCGGACCCACATGCGCTTCAATATCAACATTAACAACTATTACGACGAACAATCTTGGTAATCAAGCCGGAAGAGATGCGAATCTTGCCGTTACCTCCGGGTTAATGCGATACAATTTCGGATCGACCAACGTACGCGGCGAAGGAACATGGAATTCCACTAAGACTGCAATTACTACAAAATCAGTGAATACAACTGACCGTTATATTACAAACGGTAATAGTGATACAAATGGTACAGCAACATGGAATAATACCCAGACTGCGAGAAATGACCATTTTTATAATAACGCGCGCTACGCTCTTCTTGAAGCAATAGCTCTTAAAAACAGGACAACACTGAAGCCTAATATTCACTCGATAGGCTTTACAACGCAAAACTATAGTGAAACAGAAAGAGAGAACTGGGCTTATTACAGGGTTGCCAATTTGACTGATAGCCCTGTTGTTACCACGGATGTCGGCACTATGGGCAACAACATGACGGTCGAAACCTTCCTTAAGAGTGTAAGCAGTACCGGTACTGTCCATAATGCCAGTAACGACATATCGCTTGGAAACGCTTTCGACGCGATCAATGGAAAAATCTCAAGCGAGGCTTGGACCGTGACCGACCCGATGGGTCAGTTTATCGGCTTTGATGGCATCATCACCGAGGCGTCAAAGAATACGGTTACCAGTCCCACGTCTACAAACAATACTCTTACATGGAATCTGTTACAAAGCACCCCTGAAGTAGTCGATGGCTGGTATATTTACAAGCTTTCATACTCAATCCATCTCGAAGTTGAGGGGAAAAACGAAGCTTGGTATAATGGCGGTCCATATGCTACAAACGGGGATACGATCCTGAAATACGTAGTACTAGAGAAGGACGCAACAAACCCGAACATAACTATCGGGTCGTCAGACCAGGACAATCCTTACGAGGAGAAGTTCTTCGTTCCGAGCGTGGTGCCTTTTGCGAAGACCTTCACATTCGAGAAGACTAAGTCGAGCGGCGGTCCTTTGCCGGGCGCTACCTTCAAACTTGAGAAACTCGGCGTTGACGCTGCAGGAGCTATAACGTTCACGACAATCGGAACCCCGCAGACGAGCGCCACAGACACGGGATTGTTCTCGTTCGGCGTACCGCTCGGAAAGGGTTCGTACAAACTTACCGAGACCGGAACACCTTCAGGTTTCCTTGGCGCCGGCCCGTGGTACTTTGACATCTCATACGGCCAGCTTGCCACCTGTACTATCTATGAAGATGGCGTCGACCCGTCAACGGCTATTCAGCTAACAGAAGCTATGAAGGTAGACGATAATTACAGGATCGTAAACGTTGACGAGGGCAAGATCATAGTCGACAAGGTAGTGCAGAGAGGTAACGGGGCCAACGGGCTCCTCGAAGGATATTACCCGGGTCCTGCCGGTATCACATTTGAAGTATGGACTGATATGCAGGATGATAATCCTGCAGGTACGAAGCTTGGTTCAGGTGAAACCGATGATTCAGGAAGAGTAGTATTTAAGGGGAAAGAATTCGTGCCCGGCACAATCTACTATGTATTTGAAACCCTTCCTGCAGATTTAGCTCAAAAATACACCCCGGCAGAACCATACATTACGGTAACAGCAGTGCTGGTCACTGCCCTTGCAGATGACATGGCGGCGCCTACGACAGCTACGACAGGCTACGCTGAGTACCCGAACGACCTTAAGACCGGGCATTTGAAAATTGTGAAATCGTTTGCTCCTAATACAGACACGACCGGATTAGAGTTCTTTGCCAAGATCGTCGGCCCGATAGGGTCTGACGGAACCGGGCCGGTCACGATAAAGAAATTCTATCCCACTGCTTATGAAGCCGATGTTGAGCCTGGCGAGTATGTGGTCACTGAAGTAGATGAAAACGGTGATGACCTGCAAGGTTGGAAACCGACCTATACATATGATTATCTTGACGCAAGCGGAAAGAGAGTCAGCACGATAGTGGCAGGCGGCGACACGACAGTCACGATCATGAACGAAAAGATCACCGGCAAACCCGTGCTTCAGGTGAAGAAGGGCGTCATGGGCGATTTGGTTCCGTCGGGTTACTCAGAGATGACATTCAACTTCGACGTCAAACAGCTTGTTAAGGACGGCGGTACGTATAAGGTTGATACTAATGGCGACCCTGTAGTTGACAATACTGCGACCGGCTTTTCAACGGTAGCGGAAGTTAAATGGCCCACCGAAAAGACAGTGTCAGTCCCACTGCCTGAACTCGATGAAGGTACATATTTCTTCATGATAAAAGAGCAGATTCCGGATCCTGTACCTAAAGGATGGACATACACAGGCAAAGTGGTAATAGCAGAAGTCACGATCTCGTATAATTACGAGGACGCCGCGGCAGCAGAACTGGCTGCGAATATACGCATAGCAGCATTGGAAGCCGCGAAAGCCAATGTATTGAAGGAGATCGCAGATGGCTTAGGTTTGGCCGATGCTATTGATTTGATCAATAATCTTGACGAATCCGGATACACGGCCACCAGCGGGGCAGTACTTGCGGAAGCTCTTTCAGCAGCGCAGGCAGTCCTGGACGATGCTGAAGCCACAAGCGAAGATTTTGACTCAGCGCTGGAAGCTCTTGAAGCTGCGGTAGCGGAACTTGTGGTCTTTGTGCCGGAAAAACCGGCAATCGATCCGATGCTCACGGTAGATGTGAAATACTATGCGCATAAAGAAGACGGGATCGGAAACGTACGTGATAAGGCGCTGTTCCTGAACAGGTACACGCAGCCTGAAGGCAAAGTCGTATTCAGCGTTGCGAAGACAATTATCCCGGCGGACATTCCTGCGCCAACAGGCATGAGCAGGGCAGAGCGGAGAGCCTGGAACGAATGGAAGACATTCCGGTTCACGCTGACCGAAACCGACATAAACGGCAGCCCGCTGCTTCACAGGTATCACGGGCGTATGGTTCCGAACTATCAGGAAACTATCAGGATCACAGGTGAAGGAACCGACAGGTTCTCGGTCATAGACGGCCTTAAAGTCGGGGATGTGAGATACTTTACGATCAAAGAAAATGCCTTCAGAGATAGTCAGAAGGGCTGGATATCGTTCGGCGAATCGTATCTGATAAAGATCGAAGTTGAGGACGTGCTCGGCACAGCTGTTGTGTACCAGACCGTTACAACATATGATAAAGACGGCAATTCGACGACAGGCGCCAGGACCGCGTTAACGGCTCCGGAAAGAGGCAGATATGCCGGAGTCGCGCAAGGGCTTGTGGCCCCGTTCAAGAATTCGTTCGAAAAAGGCTCACTGATAGTTGAAAAGCAGCTTGACGGCTACACATATGAAAGCGCTCTGCGATACAGGATAGGCGTACGGTTCGATCTGCCGGATCCGCAGAATCCCGAAAGCGCCGACTATGATCCTGTACTGGCTCAATTGCTCAGCTTAGCGGATCTTAGCAATATAAAGTATAACCAGTATAATCCAGCCGATGTGGCGGCGGGTCTTACATTAAAGCCAGAAGAACCTCAACTTATTTTACCTTACGTGACTGCAGACGGGTTCGTATACTTCCTTCTTAAAGCGGGCGATGTTGTAGAGTTTACCGATATCCCGTTAGGTGTGCTCTTCGAAGTCAAGGAAACTGATCCATATCCTGTCGGCAGCACGGATGACAAAGGTGTATATTCATTAGTCGATATAGACGGCGTCTTACAGGATGATCTAATAGACGGTACCACCTATGAAGGCGGAGCTATTGTGCCAGGAGGCAATGGCACAGTGACTGTTAATAATAGCTACTTCGCGGCTGGTGTAGAAGTCAATATCGATACGATCAACCTGACCAGCGCTGCATACCGTTCACTGGCCCAGGGCGCACTCGATGAGTATTTGTTTGAAGATCCGGACAATCTGGGAGGCGATTTGGTCGGAGTGGATAACGTGGGCGAGGAGCAATTCTTCTACGAAGTCAACTTCCGTTCTACGTCCAGCACAGAGCTCAATGCGTTCATAGTAGACTGTCCGCTTGAGGGCGTGGGGCAGGGAGCCGACGGCTTTATCCGCCTTGAAGGTATCTGGACACCGGTGGTGTGGGGAGACATAAACGACGAAACCGAAGTTGTAGATGATGATGCGACATACCGGATTGAATACCAAACATACAATCAGGCAGATCCTAATGCCTGGACTCTGTGGGCGACCCCATTATCTATAGGGCCATCGGTCTATCTCTCCGTATACAATACTTATGACGAATTTGACGATCTTGAATTAACAGGGTTACTGGGAGATAGCGACGACTATATCACAGCTCTAAGGTTCGATTTCGGTATGGTAGATGCCAGCTTTACGACCCTCAACGGCGATGTTGCCCTGCTAAATGACGTCAACGCAGATTTCAAAGACGAGAATGGCGATATCGATAAAACACTGCTGCAGAATAGCCTCATAACTGATAACTCAGTTCTTGATAATGTATCCTTCATTAACGGAAGCGGCGATAACGGCGGCAACAATGGCGGCGTCTTAACCGGCGTGCAGGCGTTCATGCAATCAGCACTGTTCTCGCTCAAGAGCTTAATTTTCACAATAGCATGGGCAGCAGATGGCGATTGGCTGAAATGGACGGATCCAAACATTCCGAGTGCCTTCTCAGGCCAGCCTGCAACATTGATAGTGTCGGCCAACGTGCCGCTCAGCAACACAAGACCAAACGACATCATCGGCTCTGCGTCAGTTTCGGCGAACAACGGTACACGTGCACAGCTATACAATCAGGATGCTGCCCTGACGCGAAATCTGGGAGCTCCGTTCTCTACTGTCAGACCCGCTGAAATGGGTTACGGCCCCAACGGCATTACCCGCTATAACCAAATCACAAGATACGAAACGTCAAATGCCCGTACAGGCGATGCGATGAACATCCAGCTAATGATCGTCCTAATGGCGGGATCACTTGCCGGTATGCTGCTGCTCCTTGCTGCACTGCGCACGAGGAAAAGCAAAGCTTTCGCGGAAGCAGGGACTGTAGATAATGCTCAGGATCAGACAAAGAAAAAACGTTTCCGCAAGAGCTCTTTACTTTCACTCCTGATAGTCGGATTACTTGCCGGCGCCGCATTCCAGCCCGCGCCTGTAAGCGCCGCGGCTCCTGTTGACACGGCAACCAATGGACAGTATACGTTCTTTGCTTATGACCAAGGGTTCACTTACGCGGACCTCATGGCATGGTTCGACTGGCTTGAAAGCGAAGGTATAATCACAGCTGCTCAGAAAGCCGAAGTATTATTGACGCTGAGCCTTGGCAATAGGAATGTGCCGACGATCACAGAGCGCGTCGTCCCGGTAACGATGACTGTCCAGACGAACGACGTTTCTTTGCTGGATTTCACAGGTCCTGATGGATTTGACGCTGAAGCCTTAAAGCAGTGGATGGATCCAAGTATAGATCTTTACAATGGGGATATTATTACATTAGAAGATATTTCTGGCGTCAAGATCCAATTGACAAAGTACTCCGGACCTGAAGATATTTATGTACGCGATCCGGAATTGGGCGGCGTTGTGTTCGATAAAATATATTTCGACCGCCCGAGCCTGACGAAAGTCGCTGAACAGTATGACGCTACGGTTCTTTACCGCGGCAAGGAAATGGTAGAGGGCTATAACGGTTTCTCTGCGATCATAGGCGACCCGCTGCTGGCTGACATTTTTAACACCTATATGATATTCATCCCGGGAGCTGCTGGTGCCGGAGCAGGCGCAGGAGCGGCTGGGGCCGGTCCGGATGCGACTCCTGGTGAGACGGTCATACCGCCGGTTGACACTCCGACGAGTCCCGGCGGAGGCACGACGATCGACGATAACAAAACGCCGATGGATCCCGGGGCCGGTACCGACGCCGGCGCAACCGGAAGCCTCCCGTGGTGGGCATGGGTGATAATAGCCGCTGTCATAGTGGTAGCCGTGATCCTGATCTCAAGAGGTGTAAACAGGCGCAAGAGCGTGACAGCAGAGGAAGAGTAATAGGATCAGAGTAGCTTATCAAAACTTATGGGGCGGTTTCGAAAGAAACGTTGAAACCGCCTCATTTCATTTTCGGGGGTTATAAACCGAACATATATAGTGTCTTATTGTCTAGAGGAAAAAAATTTGAGCGATTATGAGCCTTCACATAAGAATACAGTAAAGCAGGTCTTCGACGGTTATATCGAGGACACTATCACAGACGAGCAGATCAGCAGGATACTGGAGCCCGTGCTAAAGCGTATTAAATCAGGCGCGTATGACCACCCACACGGGTTATTCAAAAAAATATTTCACAAAAGAGCCATTTGATATAAAATCCTTATTCAAGGGGAGAGGATCCATTTGAACGGCAAAGACCAACAAGATAAAAACGGAAATAGCCAGGCAAAGAGTGAACGCACAAACGATGCGTTCATATTGCTTGTTCAAAAGGCGTCAAGAGGAAACAGGGATGCCCTCATAGAGCTGTGCAAGACTACAGCCAAGGGTACGCTGTTCCGTACGACACGCATACTTGGTAACCAGACAGACGCGGAGGACGTGACGCAAGAGGTGATGCTCAGCGTCTGTGCCCATATACACGAGCTCAGGGAGCCTAAGGCTTTTTATGTCTGGCTGAACCGGATCATCATCAATGAGTGCAACAGGTATCTTATGAAGAGGTCCAAGCACGGGGTGCTTTTGAATATCGAAGATTATCAGGAAAACATCGGGGAAAGTGATGAAGACCTGATCCCGCAGGAATACGCGATCCGGGAGTCCGACCGAAAAATAGTAATGGGAATAATAGATAATTTGCCGGGACAGCAGCGCAAAGCGATCCTCCTGCACTATTATGACGGCCTGACACTTACGGAATCGGCCAAAGTCATGAACGTATCACAGCCGAGAGTTTCGCGCTGCCTGAAATTCGCGCAGGAAAAGATAAAAAAAGAACTCGCAAAACAAGCAAAGGGGTCGGAAGACGTCGCGCGTATGATGGCCATGGTGCCGCTCGGGCCACTATTGACTCAAGTACTCAATCAGGAAGCCGCGGGATTTACAGGCGCGACTAACTGGATGCACGATATTATAAATAACGCAGCGTCTCTTGCGGACGGCGCCGTAGCGGCGACAGCGACCGCAGGGGCGGCAGCGGTGGCGGTCACAGCCACGACAGGGGCGTCCGCGGGCAGCGCGGGCAGTGCAGGCGCGAGCGGCGCGGCTGCGGCAGCCGCTTTCAATCCGGCTGTGGTAGTTGCGGTAATAGCCGCGGCGGCTATTATTACCGGAGGAGCTCTGGTTATCTCAAATGCCAATACGGATATACCCGAGCCTGTCACGGAAGCAGCCTATGACTACGCCATCAGTTTTACGAATGAAGAGGACGGGGCTCCGGTAAATGTCAATCCGACCAAGGCGGTCGCGCAGGTACACTCAAACGAATATGGCGATATGACCTCGACTTACTGGTGGATCACAGCCAAAGGGGATGACGGTATTCTTTACGAAGGCTACGGAAACGTCGTCGAAGATGAACTAATACATATGAAAGAAACCGGTGAAACCGGTGAATATGTCATAAGGTTCAATATGCTGGATAGCTTTGGCGACTACTGGGTGCTTTCCCGCGAGTTCACAATAATATAGTTTTACCAGCAGTAGTGCGGTTCGTACTTCAGGAATTCGGCATACTCAACATTGAAAACCCAATAACTCCCGTCCCAGATCTGCCAGTTCGGGCATGAGTATCGATGAAACAGCCTCTCCCCGTTGTCCGGGATGAAGGCGACATGTTCTTCGATCCAGGGATTGGTCCAGCTGTTTTCGTTTGCCTGCTTGTATAAAGATTGTACCAACGCGTATTGTTCCAATAGTAATCCGTCTCTATCATCGATAGCGTCCTGAAATATCGATAAAGAATCCATTAAGACTTCCTTGTCCTGTTGATAGCTGACATACTGCAGTATATTTAAACCGCCGAGCACCACAATGGCGGCGATCACAACTATTACAGCGACAAGCCTTCGTACATTGATTTTTTTACGCGGGGATCTGTCTATCTCTTTTTCGGACTCTGCAGGTTCTGGAGCATAAATTATAGTCTCTGCCACAGCTTCAGGTGGTTTTTCCTGCGAACCTTTTTCAAATAACTCAGCCGTATCGCGCCGTTTGAATGTCGACCTACTGTCTGTATTCATTTGGCGGTTCTCCGTTTTCGTAAGTCACAGGGCTTTCATAAGCAATCGGGCTTTCATAAGTATCCTGCCCATAAACAAAAGGTTCGTATGCAGCCGGAGGTTCGTAGGCAACCGGCTCAATACCTTCAACAAAACCATATGCTATTACGCCATCAGGCTGCACCTTCTTTATATTCATAACCGCCCCGACTATTATCATGACAGCTACTATAATAGAAAGAATATCAAAGAAATACATATAAGCGCCTTCTGTGAAGCCAAATATGAGGCTAAGTCCGCCCCAAGCAGCGTATGCTATGCCAATACAGAGCAGCAATATCGCCATTTTTGCTTTATTTCGAAATAATACTGCCAATATCCCGATAACGATCAGTACCAGTGCGCACGCGCCGCCAATAATGACAGCATTGACCGCCGCGTCATATCCGGATGCGCGTTCGACCCAGGTAAATGTCGTTGGCAGCCTTATCGCTCCCCCAACCGCTATGATAAATGAAAAAATAGCAGTGAAAACCAGGGTTTTACTCCCGGGTAATTGCGGGACCGGTTCGGCGATTTCCTCGACTGGCGCTTCAAATTCTGACTCAAGGGCCTCGACTACTTCCTCGAGTTCCTGAAAAACCTCCTGTATTTCGGATTCCACGCCTGCTTCAAGCCCTTTTTCTTCATGGATTGCTTCGCTGTCGTTCGCAATGACAGGTTCAGGCTCGCTTTCCGCCTCAGATCCGCTCAAAAACACGATAAAAGCCTGAAGGGTCTCTGCGTAGTCTCCATATTTGGCCAACAGCTTATCAATGCTGTCAGCAAGGTTATTGTGGCCTTCATCCAGTCCTTCGGTAATAGATTTATAGAATACTGACGAGTAACCGCCATGTTCAACTCTCTTGGAAATCGTTGCAATTACGTCGATTTTAGTCTCTAAAAGCTGATGAAACTGCTCGTAAGCCTTTTTCCAAGCGGTTCTCAGCGCGGTATACTTCTTATTGATAGCAGTTACCATCACTTCGCTCTCAAAGAAGTCCGGATATTTCGCAGGCGTACCGTCTTTAGCCGGCAGCTTGTCGAAAACGCTCTTTTCGGTCTCGATCTTCTCTAAAATCAGTTTATAGTGAAAAACCAGTCGAGCCAGCCATTCCGCATTCACATAGTTCCCATTTATAATGTAGGAAAACTCATCCGAATCGTATTCATCATAACGATTTGTTGCGTCAAGCAGGATCTCGGTCAAATCCGCGAGCTTGGATATATATCTGATTTCTTCCATATGTGAATACTATCATTTGTTGCACCGCTTGACAATGTTAACCTCCTCATAGCAGTGTTTACATTAATAAAAAAAAAGAGTATAATAAGGAAATATATGGTATATAATGAAAAAAAATTAAAATTTAAGTTTAATTTCAGGAAAAAAGGGTATAACATTATTAACTGACTCAAAGGTTTATAAAATTGGATATCACTCTTTTCTGTATAGAAACAAACAATGTTTTTATACAGCGTAGAAGGAACAATAATTGTTCTGGATTAATATATTGAATAAAGCATTATCAGAAATGCATTTGGAAGGGAGAATAACATGTTAAAAGAAGGAAGCACAAGGATCGGAACCATAAGCAGGTTCTTTGTAGCGATTCTTGTCGTGGCATTACTGGGATTCTATGTAGTGCCCTCAACACTCGTGTCCGCGGTAGACGCGCAGGACATAGCGGATCTAAAAGATTTGGCTGAAGCTGCCGAGCAGGCGGCGGATGACGCTGATGCTGCGGCTGCAGCTGCGGCAGTTCCGCAGGGCAATCCCGAAGCAGCGCAAGACTACATGTCACAGGCTCTTGCAGACGCCGGTCAGGCAGTGGGCGATCTCGAAGACGCAATTAAAGAAATTGAAGACGCGCTTGCGCCTTTTAAAGACAATCCGCAAACTTATATTGAATCAGATATCGAAGATGCTGATGATGCAGTCAATGCCGCGATAACAGCAGCCGGGGATGCATTAGCAGAAGTCGACAATGTCCTTACAGAAGCGCAAAAGGTTGTCGATAATGCTAATGTTGCTGTGACAGCCGCAAATGCTGCCGTTAGTGAAGCTGAGACCGCCATGAATGCCGCAGGAGCAGCGAATATTCTTTATCAGAAACTATTAACAGATGCTGAAACTGACTTTGCCGGCTTTGCCGCAGCGAATACATATGTTGATATAGCAGAGGCAGAAGAAGCGGTTGCCGAGGCTTGGAACGATTTCCTAACTGCCCAGGCTAATGCGATCAGCCAGGTTGGCTTGGCAATCAATAATGCTGCAGAAGCTGCTGCTATAGCCACAGCGTTGCAAGATGCGTATGACAATTTAATTGACGCTCTTGGCGAACTGGAAGGTTTAGTGCCGGTTGGAGATCTTCGCATAGTTACAGAATATCGTAACCGGGCATTGACCGCTGCTGCTGACGCAAGCAAATCTGCATATGATGCATTATTCGAAGCTTCAAAACTTCTTGCTCAGGCCGAGGAGGCTAAAACACTTGCGGACGCATTGAAGGCCAGGTTCAACACAGCCGAGGACGATCTCATCGCTCTTATCGGAGAAGCTGAAGTTTTGCTGGCAGATGCAATCGAAGCTCTGACGATCGATCCGGCTCCGGCTACGTCGTATAGCCAAATTCCTGCCGATAAAAAAACAGGTCTTTCAAGAAACAATGGGAATCAAGAAATCAATGCTTTCAAATTCGGTGATGAAATTATGGCTGAATTAGCTGGATTAAACAGTGTTCAATTCACGGTATATTATGCATCAGGCTCTGTTTCTAAGACGACAACCAGAGGGAAAGATAATATTTTCAGATGGGGTGGTTCAATTTGCGTAGTAGGTACAGTAATAATTAGTTTTACTAACAAGGACGGAAATACAGTTTTCTACAAGCTTGATGGTAAAAAGACTACTGATCCTAGCCAGAACTCTCAAGGTGCGATGTGGGGATTCGGCGCAGGCGAACTGCTATTAGACGGAGGCTACACACCTGCAGGATTTGATTTCGGAGACGGCTATACCAAATCTGATCTTGGCAACGTCGTAGGAGTTGGCTCATTCAACCAGATGAATACGTTTGGAATGGAACCGGTAGCTATTCCTGATCGCCTGACGACTCCTCCGGGTGGTCAAGGCGGCCCGACAGGTGGTTCCGGTGGCCCCGGCCCCGGCCCTGGTCCTGGCCCCGGTCCGGCTGGCGGCATCGTGATCGATCCTCCGACCAACACGATCCAAGATACTCCGACTCCGCAGGCTGCGCCGAACACTACAACTATTACTCCTGAGAGACCTCCGCTCGCGAACTTCGCGGCATGGGCGCTGCTCAACCTGATCCTTACGGTCGTAACCGGACTGATCATGGTAGCACTGATGGTAACCTACTTCATGAAGCGTAAGGAAGACGAAGAGCAGGAAGATAAAGAAGAGAAAGTCAAGAAGCACCTCGCGTTCCGCCTCATCACGATCGCGGCGACCGCAGTAGCCATCATCCTCTTCGTGCTCACTCAGAACATGACACTGCCGATGGTCTTCATCGACCAGTGGACGATCTGGCATGTAGTCATCACCGCAGTCACCGTAGTACTCGCAGCCCTCAGCATGAAGAAGTATGAGGCTGAAGAGGAAATCGGTCAGGAAGCGTAATTAACTAAACTTCATCGTACTACATCAATACACAGGAAGCGGCCTCGCAAGGGGCCGTTTTCCTATTAGTAAAGCAAATTGAGTCAATAAATAATAATACATGCTAATTGTTTAAGAAGTATAATTAGGGGTAAGAATCTATTATTCACAGTGATAGTTTTAATTTTAAATATAAGGAACAAAACTATGAAAAAGACAGTGAACACGAGACGCGGGCATTTGAACAAATTATTTACTCTTATTCTGACAATGGCTCTGATGGGATTTTTCATCATACCGGTCGGAGTAATATACGCCACTGATAGTGACAACGGCGCCGAACCTGACGGCGGCGGTGTGCCGGTTGAAGCCGCGTCTGAAGATGCTGAACCGCCGGCGGTTATCGTGATAGACCCCCCTAAAAGAACACAGATCGAGGACACGCAGATCCCGCAGGCCGCACCTGAGCCTGAAGAAGATGTGACCGTCATCCCGCCCGAGAGGCCTCCTCTGGCAGTATTTGCGACATGGGCATTGCTTAACCTGTTATTTACAATTGCAACAGGCGTTATAACGATAGCGTTGCTTGTGACGTACTTCAAGAAGCGTAAGGAAGAAAATGGCGAGACGGCAAAGAAGCACCTCGCGCTTAGGCTGATTGCAATCGCGGCGACCGCGGTATCTATCATCCTCTTTATA
>Ga0123356_10004601_pt1 | contig 14216 bp, 11 predicted proteins | sample TergutEmb28metaG_2_FD_92546 | JGI IMG/M metagenome (GOLD analysis project Ga0123356, IMG submission 92546) | Embiratermes neotenicus P3 segment gut microbial communities from Petit-Saut dam, French Guiana - Emb289 P3 | ecosystem: Host-associated > Arthropoda: Insects > Digestive system > Gut ...
AAAGCTCCTGCAAAAGCTCCTGCAAAAGCTCCTGCAAAAGCTCCCGCTAAGGCTCCTGCGAAAGCCTCTTCCAAAACCACGACAAAAACGGCAACCAAAACCGCAGAAAAAACTACGACGAAGACCACAAAAACCGCAGACAAAGCCCAAGCTAAAACGTCTGCTAAAACGCCAGCTAAGACTCCCGCTAAGACCACAGCTAAGACCATAGCTAAGACCACAGCTAAGACAGCCGGGAAAGCTCCTGCCAAGAGCCCCGCTAAAGCCCTTGGGAAAACCTCAACAAAAGCTCATCCGAAAACGCCCACCAAAGCACCTGCCAAAACACCTGCCAAAGCACCTGCCAAAGCACCCGCCAAAGCTTCGGGGAAAGCGTCAACGAAAACTCCGGTCAAGGCAGCAACGAAGACAGCCCCCAAGAAGGATTCGAAGAAGGATTCAGTGAAACCTTCCAAGAAAGACTCTTCGAAACTGTCCAAAAAGGATTCTGCAAAGCCTTCTTCCAATAAGGGTTCCGCCAAACCCGCCCCGAAAAAAACATCTGGTGCGACAAAGAGTCAAACCACCAAAGCCACAACATCAAAATCAAACACGAAGGCGTCGGCACAAAAGACTGCTACGAAAAAAACATCTTCGAGATGCAGATAGAAGTCGCTTTTCGGCCTATACCTTAGTGTTCCTAATGCCGTATTCCACAACAACGGCATAATTCACCAACGCTGCCAGCTAATCCCGCATCAAACGACAAGCCACCATCGCCATTTCGAGCCCAATCCGTGAAACTTGGCATTCGGACCCAGCTAGTTATCTCACTAGCAGCAATACTGTTACTTGCTTTTGTCCCATTGTTCTTTGCTGTCGCCAGCCTAGCGCGTACCACTCTCCAATCGTCTCGCGATTTATCCGCCAGATCACTAGGCCGGGCAATTGCAGCTCATGTCGCCGAAGCGCGTATGATGCGTCCCGCATCCGACCTAACTACACTGCTTCATGCTGAAATTGGCTATTCTGGATTAGCCGCTATTGCAGTGTACGACAACCGCGGACTACTGCTCGAACGGGCGGGAGACGACAGCGTAATCGGCATTTTGCCGTCAGAAGTTTCAGTGGGTATCGAGGCCACCCGCACCGTGCAGACCCCGGATGGCCCTGCACTGGAAGTTATTGTCCCTGGACCACAAGGTTCTGTGGTCGCGTTAGTTCGCACTGATGATGAAACCACCCGTGTGCAACCACTGGTCCGTCTTTTGGCGCTATATACTGCTTTTTTCGCGTTGGCGCTATTGGTGTTTACGTATATTGCGTTGACATATCTAATTGTTAGACCGATAGACCGATTGGCGACTGCGGCCGGTAGGGTATCGGATGGGGTGTTTTCGTTGGAAGTGCCTCGAGGCGGTGCGCGGGAGATTTCGGCGTTGGGAGATAGTTTTTCCGAAATGACACGCAAGCTTCGCTCGGAGGAAGACGCGCTTCGTGTTAAGATATCGGAAGTCGAAAAAACCAGTGAAGAATTGCGCACTGCTCAGCAAACACTAATTGGATCAGAGCGTCTAGCTTCGGTGGGCAGACTATCTGCTGGACTTGCGCACGAGATTGGCAATCCTGTTGCAGCGATTATTGGCATATTGGATTTGGTACTGAATGAGGATCTCCCACAAGAAGAGCATCGAGAATTTCTCGTGCGGATGCGCAAAGAGACAGATCGAGTACACAAAATACTACGTCAATTGTTGGACTTCGCACGTCCTGCCAGAAACTCCACAAACTCCCCAATCTCGCCAGTATCCATCGCAGCCGAGTCGTGTTCGCCAGCCGAATCGGTTCGCGATGCTTGCTCGCTGATGAAACCGCAGCGGAGTTTTCGAGATATTGCTTTGCTATGCGATATTGATGAATCGGTGCCGATAGTGCTGATTTCGCATGCGGAGCTGACTCAAGTGCTAATAAACCTGTTGCTCAATGCTGCCGACGCTATTTCTGGCCGCGGGCGCGTGTGGGTTCGCTTGTATTGCAGTGGAGAGTCGGTTTGTATTGATGTGGAAGATGATGGGCCCGGCGTTCCTAGTGAGGTGCGAGATTCGTTGTTTGAACCATTTGTGACAACAAAGGACGTGGGAGCGGGCACCGGGTTGGGGCTGGCGGTGTGCCGTGGATTGGTCACCGCCGCTGGGGGTTCAATTCGCGCCGATGATGGCACGCTCGGTGGCGCGAAATTTGTGATAGCGCTTCCCAATCCAACATGCCCCAAAACATCCCCCAAAACATGCCCCACGGAAACCCAGAGTCGGACAATCGCATCCACGAACTCATCGGTATCGCCATCAACAAAAACACAGTCGCCGCTGTCGCGATATCCGGAATGTGCCTCGCAATGAGCGCGGTCACCCTCGCATTCTCTTCATCCACCGGCGGAACAGTCTTCGGGTATCTATTCCTCGTCGTCGGACTGTCAGCCCTGCCAGCAATCCTTCACATCGACGGGGGCACTCTCAGAATCCTCCGTCGCAGAGTCCACGATGAGCCAGACAGGATTGCATGGCTTCACATGTCGGCCGTGGCCAACAGGCTCCGTCGCGGCGACTCCACCCTGATCGTGTTCTTCCTCGATCGAACCTACGCTCGTCTCACATTGCCCAAAGCCCGGGCCCAGGAACTACTCGATTTGCTTCGATCCCAGTGTCCGCAAGCCCGAATAACTGAAGAGCTTCCGCTGCCGAAGCTGCTCGAACACGAAGCGAAATGGCGCAAGGATCCAGAGGCTTTTCGGTTGGGCCGCGATGATGCTGCGACCAATGAAGCTAAGCCTTGATGACCATCCCATTGGTCAGCCCCTCCGAATTACCTAGCATCCAACTGATCAAAACCTAGAGTTGACACGCTCCCGCATCCCGCAGCGTCGACGGCGTCGTCCCCAGGGTCAGTTTGTTGCCCAGCCTTGCCTCCAGCCACCCATAGGTATGTAAAGCGGCGCGGGCAGTTGCGGAGAGAGTGGGATTCGAACCCACGGTACGTTTCCGTACACACGATTTCCAGTCGTGCACCTTCGGCCTCTCGGTCATCTCTCCATCCAGCATCGGGTTGGAACACCAACTCCGCTTCGCGTAGCGGCTCACACTCGAGCCTCAATCACCGGCGGAGAGAGCGGGATTCGAACCCGCGGTACCCTCACGGGCACACCTGATTTCGAATCAGGCACCTTCGGCCTCTCGGTCATCTCTCCGTCGCGGAACATGGCAAAAGCCCCCCCCGCCAGTCAAGCGGTCAATCAATCTTCCTCCCCCGCAGTGTAGAAACAAGCCAACACCCACGCGAATTCACACGGTATCGCCGTTGTTAGACCCCGATGTACAGCCGATGCGCAAACTGAGTTTCCAGGCTCGCCGCCAAGACTTTGTCGGCCGCGGTCTCGATGTCGTACTCGATGCGCTTGAACTCGAATTTTCGAGTGTCGGGATCGAAGATTGTGTAGCTCGCGCGATTGTCATGGTCCCGCGGCTGTCCCACTGACCCCACGCTGATGATGTACTTGCGCCTCGGGTCGAGCACCAGATCCTTTGCCGGCAGTTCTTCAACAGAGAACTGATCGAGGGCGAAGACTTTGCACAAGTGGGAGTGTCCGATGACTGTCAAGAGCTGAAGTTCATTCCAGATCGATAAGCACTCGCGAGCTTGCTCTGGCGCGAAGATGTACTCGAATTCCTCGAGACGAATCGGCGACCCGTGACACAGCAGCAAGCCATGCTCTGGGACCCGTTCCTGATATGGCAAGTTACGAAGCCATTGCATGCTCTCGGGAGTGAGCATGGCTGCGTGAATGTCGAGTGCCCCCCGCGCTGCTGGATAGTAGTACGAGTAGTCCATACGACCCGCGACAGCCGCGTCGTGGTTTCCAAGGATTATCTTAGACGCCAACCCACGAACGAGTTCCGCGCAGTCGTTGGGAGAACCGCCGTACCCAACTGTGTCTCCTAGGCAGTAGTAGACATCGATCGATTCGCGTTTGTACGCATCGATCACAGCGCTTAAGGCTTCGTAGTTAGCGTGTACGTCTGAAAATATAGCGATACGCATCGCGAGTGAGGATTGCGACGCTAGCACAGGTTATGGAACTTCCCCTAATAGTCTGCTTCGATTTGTGATTAGCCAACCGGTGCTTTGCGCCGCATGGCAAGAGCAACCTCAAGCACCGCCCGCATCCCAGCATTGCGCCGAAATCACGCAAACGGCATGATTGCAGGATGACTGAAGCCCCCGTTTCAACCTCCCCACCCAACGAAGTCGAACCCGCCCCAGACGCCGTTGCCGACGCATCCTCCGCATGCGTACAATACGTCGAAAGAAAACTCGGCATCACCCTTGACTACCAACCAGAAACCCTACCCATTCTCGATCACTACATCTACGAATCCCGAAGCGCATCCCCAACCCTCCAACAAACATCCCAAGAAACCATCGACCTCATCGCCATGGTTTCCGGATGCTACTTCGGCGAACTGCTGCGACGAATGTTCCCACTCCAGTGGAACACCGAAGACCAGGACCCAGTACACTGGTCCCTTTCACGCAAAGCCGTAACCATCTTTCCAATTGCAATGGCGCTTGTGGCTCTAAAGGGTGTCGAGGTTGAGCAAGACTTTGATTTGTTTTGGTTGGATCAGGAGCTGTCCGACGTCCTATCAAAAAGACTCGAGGTCCATCCGCCAGTTTCCGAAGATGAGTACGCGAGTCTTTGTACAAGACTCGATGTGATAGAAACGGCGTTCGATGTTCTCGCTAACGCGGAGCAATGGGGAGCTGCGGAAATGGCGGGTCCAGGGGCGTGATGTCGACGTAGGGCAGAAGCACTGATGGTGCCAGAACCGTTGCCGGGATTGCTCCATCGATACCGAACTGCGCCCGCTGCGGGTGATCCGAAGCCAAGTACGAGTACGCGTGTGGGGTTCGACAAGCTGCCGCGATTTGACGAAGATCCTGCGTTCGCATCCCTCGCAGGGTCGCTCCTCGAACACGCTCGTACCTGATCCCAGCTTTCCCTGCCGTCGGTCCAAAGGTCACTTTGGACACGTGCTGTGCCACGAGTGCTGTTTGCCCGGCTGTAGATCGAGCGTCATGTGGCAGAATTCCTCGCGTCATTGCTGGATCGCCCAGCCTCGTAATCACAAACACGTGATCGAGACCTTCCGTCCTCGCAAGCTCGACAGCCTTGTCAACGAGTCTAGTTTCGGAAAGCCCATTCCTCGTCGACACTGTGAGTCTCGAAACTCGCCCACGAGCAACGCTCCTCAGCCCAGCCCGTCCATGACCATTCGATACCGGAACCTGCAACGATGGGGTCCGAGACGAAAGCAGCGTCTTCAACATCCCATCCTGCACCACACGAACCTCCTGAGAAGGAACCCCTTCGTCGTCGAATCTGTACTCGCCGACATACCTACTCATGGCTCCAATCAGACCAGGATTCCCTGGAGCAGGATCGTCGACTACATCAAAGCCAGCCGGGAGAATCCGCCGATTGACAAGTGTCGAGAGTGATCGCGATGACGCTCCCATGTCGTACCGCGGTTCTGGAAGCGGCGTGGCTGACAGTTCATCAGCTAGCAGGTATCGAAAGAGCTGTGGCGACGCTTCCCCCACAAACGCCACGGGCCCCGAATAGCTCTCCACCATCGGTGCTTGCGTAAGCTCATCCAACTGGCGAGCTATGCGTTCCGCTGCTGACTTAATCTGTAGTAACTCGCTGGTGGATTCTCCCAACCCGAGGGGCTGGTATGGAAGCCAGCGATGCTCGCTGTCGGCTATGACCATCCCATCGGGCGCTTGCGCGTATGCGACAACTTCCGCGCGGTAGCAGGTCTTCGAGTCTTCGATGGTGGTCCCATCAGAGTCCAGCAAAGTACGAGAACTTGAGTGTGCAACTACGCGTACGACCGATCGATGAACGTGAGGGTTGGTTGTGAACACCGCAGATCCTGATGCAGCGAGTTCGGCCATTGCATCGATAGGAGGCAGCGGGGAAGCTGGTTGCCCTGAATACTGCTGAACCGGTGCTGAAGAGAAATCCTCGGGTCGATCGCCCCCTGTGGCTTTTGTTTCTCTGTGGGCTCTTTTCGCTTCGAAGGTGCTTGCAGCGGATTTGTACGCGCCATCAATCGCAAGCCATAGAATGTGCCGAAGCGCATTGGTGTCATCGTCGATGGGAACAGGGACCACAACCACCGAGTCCCCCGCCCCTCCGGTGAAGTTGCCGTTGTCGAAGGACCTACTTCCAACACGAACCTCGATCTTGGCGTTGTGTGTTATGAGTTGGTCTTGCCTGGTGATGGCACCGAGTGACGCTTCCACAGTAGATTCGTCGTCGCGATAGAGCGTGACGGTAATGTGGTGAGGGCGCGGCATTCCTGGAATCTGGAGCGCCATGGCGCGATCGATCTCGCTTCGAATCGCTGCTGCTCGAGCGGATGGGAATTGGCTAGACGCACCATCTCGCTGCGGTTTTTCGGAGTGTGCATTTGGGGGCTGCGGGGTGGAAGCAGTGGCGGGAATCGCAGTGAGAATTGTTGTGAGAATGACTGCCAAACATGTTGACCGCGTGCTCAGAGCATCTACGGGTTTCTTTGCAGGGCTGGGCGTTCTACACGGCGTTCTGCACGGCGTTGAGCATGGCATTGGACTGGTCATCGTGAGGCTTCTGCCGCTTTCGATTGCCAGACTGCCAGATCGTTAGACCGTGGAGTGTAACGAGTCTCATGCACACGCGGGGCTGGCAGCAGTGGCGGCATGTTTCTTTCTGTTTGTTCTCTTGTGATTTCGATTTGGCGAAGCAGCAGACTTGGGCTCACTGCTGACACCGGAACTGCACCGGATTCCGCTCCGCAATACCCGTTGAAGACAGCAAAGTCGTTGGCTGCGGCAATCGTGTTGCTCAACGCAGACAGCGGTGTGCCTTCTAGAGCCACTCCCCGAACCAGTTCCCTTCGGCCATCCGGATAGACTCTGAACACCATCGCAGGTTCGACAACGAATGCTTGCGGGTTACCGCGCTGGGTTGCTGTGTATCCGCCAACAACTTCGCCAATCACGAACCCGTATGGCTTGCCCTGCCTCCGTACTTCGTCGAGCAACGCACGTTCGAGATCTGCTCGCGACGTCACCCGAGTCGCGTCGACAAACAGGTTTGCCTGCCTCGCAACAGGCCGAAAACCAGTGTCTCTGCGACCGTGACCGTTGGAGTTTTCGAACCCGCGTACGGGCATTCGTGACATCAAGAATCCTACAAATGCGCCTTTGCTGATTAGGTTCGCACGGACGGCTCGTGTGCCTTCTGAGTCGACTTGATAGTATCCGTTGAGGTCAATTCCGTTGACAGACTGAACAGTCGGATCGTCGTACACGTCGAAGTTGGGGTTCATTATCTGTTGACCAATCTGGTCGAGGAAAGTCTGACCTTCGATGTCGCCTCTTTGCCGATGGCCTTCGACCCGATGTCCGAAGACTTCGTGGAAGAACACCGCTGCTGCTTTGCCTTCGAGTATTGCGGGACCAACAAACGGCTCGGCCTCGGGTGCTTTGTTGAGGTCCCGAAGCTGACGGATCATGGTTTCGATGCGACTGCGAATGGTGTCCTCGTTGGGGATCCGTCTCATGTCGTTGACATCGATGGAATCGTATCGTGACAGCTCCGCACCGTCCGCGGTGGTTGTCGCAGCACCAAAAGAGAGACGTGCGTGTACACGTGCCGTGTGGATTCGGTGTCCTTCGATGCTGACGAAGCGACGGTTCGTGGTTGAAACCTCAAGTCGCACGAAGGACTCGTGGACGTCGTTGTGGTCACGGAAGATGGAACTGAGGCTGCGGATGCGCTGTTCCCACCAGGCGTGATCCAGTTCAAAGAGCACTGGCGGTTCGATGTACGTGACGGGGGTTTCGATGGAAAAATCTGCAGTGTCATCGTCGTTTACGGGACGCATTCGACGTTCGGCTTGGGCTTCGATGAACTCTGCTGCTGCGCTCTTGTAGGCTTGATCTGTTTCCCACCAAAGAGAGTCCCGCAGGGATTGGTGAAGCGTCTGCCCAAACAATTCGGCTGTCTCGCCGATCCCGACACTTGCCGCCCCTTGGTAATAGGAAGAACCAGAACGCTGATGTGTGTTGTCCAGGTTCCTGGATCCAACACGCAGATCGACATCGAGCCATCGGCGACGTCCGTGCGAGCTTTCGATGATTGCGCCACGCGTGGCTGCTATTACGACCGAGGTTCTGTCGGTAATCTCGAAGGCCAGGTGGTGCAGCGGTGAACTGTCGCGAGCTGCAAGTGCCGCTCCGATGCGTCGAGCTTCGTCAGCCAGCAGCGCTAGCGAGGTCGTCACGTTTGTGGATGGGGTGTGCGACTGCTGTGTAGCGCGTTTGATTGACAGATGCTTGGCAGCTTCGGGGAGCGCGAGATTGTCCGATGGGTGGGTTTGCGCGAGCGGCCCCGACGGTCGTGACGAGCCTGTCGATCCGCATCCGAGCGCAAGAGCAATGGGAAAGGCAACAGCGAAGGCAGTGGCAAACGCGGTGGCAACGACCTGTGCAACTGTCGTTGCTTTGGACAGTGCGGCGAAAGGCCTGATGGTCATGGCAGTGGACTTGGGTGTATTCGCGCAGTCCGGCGGCTCGCCAGATTCATATCGTCTGGAATGCCGCTGTTCGGTGCTCTTGTGTTCAAACCTGGGATGTTGTCTTTTGTTAGCCCAGCGATTCCTGTTATATCCTCGTCTCCGATCGTGGCAACGATATCAACGATATCAACGGTAACCACGGTTTCGTTGGATCAGTTTGTTCCAAAACGGACCAATTGGAGTACTCTCAGGACATAGATCCATAAATGCTTAGCGCCAAGAATACCTATGCCAGGAATTCCCATGCCAGGAATACCCATGCCAGGAACACCCATGGAAGACCCGTCCGATAGGCTGACCGCACCGCCATCTCGAATCGGCGGACTCGAACAGCTAGGCCCGTACGAACTGGTTTGTGTCCTATCAAGGGCCGAATACGGTTCCACGTGGGCTTGCGTCGCAACCGCCCCTCCCCACGAAGGCAAGATCTTCATTCTCAGAAGGATTGTTGTCGCCCCTGGCGATGAAGACTCCGTTGCCAAACCACTTATCGAGACCGCCGCGCTCTGGACAGGCATCGATCGTCCAGGCGTCCTTCCAATCATAGACTGCGTGGGTTCGTCGGGACGTGTCGGAATCATCAGCGAGTACGTAGAAGGCGAGCCCTTGCGCTCTGTCTTGTCTCTTTCCCGTCTGCGTAAGACCCCCATGCCGCGACCTGTTGCCTTCAGAATAGCAACGGATCTTGTCCAATCCCTGATCAGTCTTGTAGGTATCGCATTGCGGAAACCGATGCTGGCGGTGTCGACCCATGGTGGGTTGTTGCCCGACGCTGTGCTGCTCACGCTGTCGGGCGAAACCAAGTTGATTGACCCTGGGGTCACGAGCGAGATCACTCGATTGCCGAGGTTGATGCGACATGAAAAACTGGTCGCGTACGAGACGCCAGAGCAGTTGTCTGGAGAAAGTCTAGACGCCCGCAGCGACATCTTCATGGCGGGGGTGTTGTTCTGGGAGATGCTGGCTGGACGGCCTCTGTTCTATTCGGAAAGTGCCAAAGCAGATCAGAACACACGCGAAGCTGTCGCCAAGCGCGTGCTTCACGATGAAGCTCCGCGGCTCGATGACCCATCGCTCGGTATCGATCCCCCGATTGACCCTGCGCTAGCTGACCTAGTGGAGCGGTGCCTGGTCAAAAGTGTCTCGTCGAGATTTCCTTCACTGCAAGACCTAGCAGCGTCCCTCGGCAAGGTGGTTGGCCCAAGCATCGCAACTCGCAGTGACGCTGCGAGCTATCTCGTGGACCTCGTGGGATCCACCCTTGGCACCCGTCGATCAGCAGTGCAGCGTGCTGCCCTCGCTCCTCGACTCGGATCTACCAGACCCCCTAGCAATTCCGCTGCGGCCGATAAGACGCTATCCAAGCCAAAGTCGGGCGCTTTGGACAAGGATGGCGTTGGCAGCAACAGATTTGGAAGCACCAAACGGGCTGCCCGCGATCCGGTGAAGGATAAACCTGCAACAGGTAAAGGTCTTGCCGTTGAGTCACATGATCCAAAACCACGGGCAGCAACTCCGCCACCTGCTTCGGAGCCAACCCAGACGGGCAACAAATCGGAATCGGGCGGAATAGGAGTCGTAGAACACGGCGAGGCCGAGCGGGGCGAGACTGAGCGCGAGGGCCAAGCATCACTCCCGACAATGCAACTGCCAGACGGTGTAGATGATGCAGACGGTGTAGATGATGCAGAGGATGTATCTAATCGAAGCAGCGTGACTGCCGAAAGTAGTAATAATACGAATTGTCAACGTGCCGGGTCCGATCCAGTTGATGTTTTCGATCGCGATCGCGACAAGAATGCGAAGGATGATGTGAAAGAGTCCAATCAGAGTACCGGTCAAGTTTCGGGCGACCAAACGGATACGTCCGAACAATCGTCAGGGCCATCGTTTGCGGTTCCACCACCCTCGCTGAAACGCAAGTCTGCAGCGGGCGATGGATCCCCGTCTTCAACCCGTGCCCCAACTCCGGTTGGACGCACAAATACCGTCTCAGAACGTCCAAAATACTCACTGACACAAAAACGCGCTGGCGCGACCGCAGCCGCACCAACCGCCCCGGCGGCCGCGGCTAAATCGGTCGACGACGGTTCTTTCGATGTCGACATGGACATGGACGATGAGAAAGACGGTATCGAAGAGATATCCATCGCGGCGGATGTGTCTGGCGTGCCAACTTCGATCGACAAGGCGGATTCTGCCGAAATCAGCCCGTATAAACCTAGTTCGGACAAGATGGATCCCGAAAAACATGGGTCCGACAAAACTGGGTCCGAGAAAACCAGCTCCGAGACCACGAGGTCAGTCAAAACTGTCCCCGAGAGAACTGGCAAGCCGCCGAGAGTTGCGATGGACAGACCGCCACCGCCGAAGATTGTGGCAAGTCCGCCCGACGACACGTCGGATACAGACGATATCGAGCCCACGTTGGTTGTGCCGCAGAATTCCAGGCAGCAGAGACCGCTGATTCTGAAGCCAGTCATGAGCCCAGTCGACGGAACGCCGATGCGAATGGCAGAACCAACAGTCGGTGTACCACGCTCAAAACCGGAAAGACCGATGGTAGGACGGGGCCCAGGTGCGGAGAACAGACCGAGCTATGCCGACTCCCGCGCCATGGACAAACCAGCGCGCCCGGGCCCGGATAGGCGTCCTCTCCCAAGGCCAGCTCCGCCAGCTGACGCAGCACTGGCTAAAGCGGAGGCAGAACCACAAGTCAGCGGCCTTTTGGACAGACACTCACGACCAAGAATCGAAAAACGCCTCGCGCCTCGAAGCGTTCCAGATGGAGCAGCACCGCCTCGCGCCGATTCTCCGCCAGCCGAGAGGCCTTCTCGCATCAAGTTCGAAAAACGCCCAGCTCCAAAAATTTTCCCAAGCGGCAGCCAGTCGGGTCAGGCAGCCTCAGGCGCGGACACCACCGCAGCCCAGGACAAACGGCCGCTTCCAAGACTCGGAAAACCACCAATCCCGAAACCGGCCACCCGCCCGGTCGACGATATTCCTCCTCCTTTGGAGTTTGGTTCAACCGGAGACGCACCCGCCACTAGGAAATCGGAAGAGTCGCCAAACGCCGGTGCTCGATTCAGTTCCGCTGTGAGCCTGCTGCCCGACGACGTCTCGGATGTGCTTGACGCCGATCGGCCTTCGGAATCGCCTTCGGACCTCCTTGCACCTGAAAAGGCCGGTGAGGGCCACGACGAAAATGATCCATCCGAAGCGAACAAGCCCGCTGTCCCCGCGGACGGTGCTTCGAGCAAGACAGAAGCATCGCCGAAGAAACCTTCCGACGATGCCGCCGGTGACGATGCTGACAAGGACGACGCTACCAGCGACGATGCTTCCAAGGACGACGCTACCAGCGATTCTGCCAGTGACGATGCTGCCAAGGACGATGCTGCCAAGGACGATGCTGCCAAGGACGATGCTGCCAGTGATGCTGCCAGTGATGGTTCTGGGACTGCCGATGAGAAAAAGTCTTGGTCTGCAACAGTTGCAGCAGTGCCGGCTGTGGCGGAGCTGCCGAAAGCAAAGGCCCCGGTATTCGAGGCCCCTCCTGCCGAGGAGGCTCCCGCCGCTGGCAACAACAAGCTTGTGATTATTATTGCGGCGGCGGTTGCTGCCGTGTTGGTAGTTGTGCTTCTACTGGTTCTGTTCGGTGGGGAAGACGACACCACAGCGGATTCAAGCGAGCGGAAGAGCACTCCCGCAGCCACGACCAAAGCGCCTGCTCCCAAGGAAGCAATAGCGGAGCCCACGCCGGTCAAGGAGGATCCAAAACCAGTGGAACCAACCGAGCCCGCCAAGGTAGAGCCCACCGAACCTGCAGACCCGGTAGTGGCAAAACCAGTCACGCCAGAACCGGAAAAAGCAGCGCCTAAGACCCCACCCAAGACAGCGCCGGCAAAAACCGATCCTGCGGCACCACCAAAAGCACCTCCCAAGCCGCCACCTCCTAAGAAGCCGCCACCCAAGCCAACGTCAACGATCAAAGGACCAGCAGCAGGAATCTAGTCTCGATTCCAGATTTCCGCCAATCGGGGCATTTCCGGGAATCACTGTCGCAAGCGATTAACGCGATGTACAGCCGCCGATAACGGCGTCCCTGCCCCCTGTGTACCTCACACCACTCCACAACCTACGAACCGGACCCCAACCCAAGCTCCAAACTAGCGTCAAGAGCACTCAAAAACGTCTTGGCCGCTTCAGTCTTGAGCGCCCCGACAATCGCAGAAACGCCATCCGCTGCCGCCATATCTGGCAGTTCCACGACTTTTCCTGCAATCTCGACCACTACCGGCGTCCGTGCTTCCGGGGTCGTTGCATCCCGGTCCTGATCCTTTGATTCAGAAACCGCATCGGGGACCGTTCCACATGAAAAACCTGGTTTCGGATCCTGAATACGAACCACAACTCGGCTCGAATCCTGGGATCTTGGCCAGTCCGATGACATTTTCGTGGGCGGTTCGGACTCCTCACCGGCAGGCAGCCGCGTATCCTGTGATGCAGCAAATATCGCCAGTTCGGTCGGCTCGTCTCCCGGTTCCGGCTTGGATACCGGCCCTGGTGAAGAAACCGAGATCGGTGCGGGTCCAGATACCTGGATGGGCTTGGGTGCCGGTTTGGGCGGTGATTGCACAACCGGTTTGGGAACCGTCGGCGCAATTGGCTTGGGCAACGGCATCGGTATCGGCACTGGTGCGGGAACTGGCGCAGGAATCGGCGCAGCCACTGGCGCTGCCGGCGCTGGCGCGGGCATTGGCACAGGTTTCGAAATTTGTTTCTGCCGCTCGAGGCCGGAAACGACGGATATCGCCGGTTCGGTTCCTATCTCGCTGCGAACTGCCGTTGGTGCGGTTTTCGAAGCGGCCGGCGCGGTCGACGTGGGCTCGGGTTTTGACTCAGCGGGCACAGGCACGGGCGCAACCACGACCAGTTCAGGTAGACCACCCGGTCCAAACGGGGTTTGCAGTCTCCCTGATTCGAACGGCAGGGTAATCCGTTGACCCTCGGTATTCGGGACTGCAACGACGTGCGGTTCATCGCTCGCTTTGGTCGAATCCGGAGCTTCTTCAACCCACATCGCTTCCAGCGACTCTTCATCGGAAACCTCAATAGCATTGCGGTGGTCGGTGTTGTTGGGCGTTCCTTTCACGTCTGCGCCAGACTCGGCGAGCGTATGCTTCAAAATCAGCGGCATGCCTGGCAGCTTGCCGTCGCGAGCCTTCATGATTGGGTGAGATGCCGGATCTGCTGCGGCGGTCGACCTCACAAAAACTGGCGGCGACATATGGATCGGCGGAGCCGGTGGTGCTGGAAGTGGCGGTGGACTCGCTTGGGTTTCCGAGGCCGGTGCTTTTGTAATCACCGTGTTCGATGACTCGGGGATAACCTCCTCAATCACCACGTCTGTGTTCGTTAATAGAGGCACCCCCACGACACCCGGAGCGGGAATCTTGTTGATCGGCAGTGCGGTGGATCGAAGGGGATCCTGGGTACTGGGTTCTGACGCCCGTGATTGAACCCTCGACAACAGGGTTTCCAGCCGCGCGA
>Ga0123356_10004602_pt1 | contig 14214 bp, 15 predicted proteins | sample TergutEmb28metaG_2_FD_92546 | JGI IMG/M metagenome (GOLD analysis project Ga0123356, IMG submission 92546) | Embiratermes neotenicus P3 segment gut microbial communities from Petit-Saut dam, French Guiana - Emb289 P3 | ecosystem: Host-associated > Arthropoda: Insects > Digestive system > Gut ...
AGCCATACATCACCGGGCTGGGGGTTCATCCAGTATGTCCAGCACTTCTTGCTCGCGAGCCCGGGAGCGCATCAAGTCCAAGGCATCACCGTCGGCGAGTTCAATCACCTCAGCAACGTGCTGTCGAACCTCCGCCGCAGTTTCCGGTTTCCAGGTCCGAAGTTTGGTATCCAGTTTCTCAGCCAGGGCATCCATAGGAAACTTCCTTTGTCATTTTATACACGAGCCCGGAAGGCCGGCAAAACCGCCACACCTCGAGTTTAAAGCGCCGCGCAAAGGTCAAGCTGAACATCACGCCAAAGCTCAAATGAGCCCGGGTCCCCAAATGCACCCGAATCGAGTTGCCGCTGAAACGGTGGCAATGGTTTCGTATCCAGTGGAGCTGAGGTGTTGGCGATTGTGACCGGGGAAGACCGGGACCGCAAGCCTCTTCGTGGTTCTCCCGGGCACGCTGCCCCGCGCGGGAACCGAGAAGCGACAGTCGATGGAGGAAGACAATCATGCCGCGCATCGAAGTATTCGTCACCGCCCAGGACATCGAGGAAGGCCGGCTCCGCAACACCTGGACGTGTCCGAATTAAGATCGACTGAGCGAACGGGTGCTCGTCTAATGTGGTGTGTCAGCATTGCATTTTAGGACGCGACTTCGAGACGCACAGGCAAACAATGCACTTCGAAAATGATGAATTTTGTGCAGATCGCCGCGAAGATCTCCTTGGACAGGAGGCCGTGCCTCCCGAAAGCGTTGGAGACACGGCATTTTTCGACAGTATTAATTAATAGGCGGACTTTGCGCTTGAGCAAGAGCGGTCATCCAACTACGAACACCGCAATACGGATGCTTGGATGGAGGACATCGAACAGGAAGTACTCACCATCCACGTAGTCAATGTAGCAATTATCACCAACATCCCAATCGGCTGGCCACGCCTCGACCAACTGGAAGCTGTAACCGCCGTAAACGATAACTGGCTGGGAAACGTTGACCACTTGCGTCCGTTGCACTCGGAAGGTGTGCCGGCGGCCGAAATGGGCGCGAAATTTATCGTCGGGGATATGCCGGCTCTGGTAGGCGGTGGCAGGATGTTGATGCTGGTCGCGTTCCATTCCCTGGCCAGAACGTTGTTCTTTCTGTTCGTGTTTCTCCTGTTTTTCTTGTTGCCGCGCGACATCCTTATCGTGCCGTTGTTCTTGCTTCATGTCGGATTGACCATGCTCGCGCTTCTGCTCTTGTTTGGCCTTGTCTTCTTCTTTGCCGTTCTCGTTGTTCTTGGCCTTGTCTTTTTCTTCCTGAGTTTGGTCGGGTCGCGAATGGTCACGATCTTGCGAATATGCTATCAATGATGCCGTCATCAGAAGCGAGAACACCGCCAGAGTTATGGTTCCCAATGTTTTCATTGTTCACCTCCGAGAAGTTGTGGACTAGGTGCGGAGAAAAAAGTCGCCAGTCATCTGTGCGGCTCTTTTGCGTTTCCTACCCGCTGAGACTCACCGTATAACTGACGCTGGGATAGGGAGCATTTGTAATGCCAGGCTCGAAACGGCCGGATAGTGCCGGATGCGGGCGATAAGCGACGGATAAAACGGTATTTAGGAGCTCCCTGTAGTTCCAATCGTGAAGGCCGGTACGGAAAACCTACACGCCGACACGACAGTGTCACCCCGCGCCGAACAATACACTGTCAACCGCAAATCCGAATCCACGTTTCAATCTCCGCTCGTGACCGCGCAGTCCGCGAGCGTTCACCATCGGCGGCAAACGAAGCCTTCAAGCGGCAACTGCTCGCCGGGAACCTCGAAGAACCCGTCTCGCCAATCCGGGAAAGACGAGCTGGACGCTCGATCTTTTCGATTGCCAGTTGGAAGGCACCATTAGGCACCGGAAACTGACGAGGAACGCATGATTCGAAGATGCTCTCATCAGCGCGGGAATATCCACCCCGAGCAGTCACTTCGCGGCGAGTTGGCCCTAGGGCGGTCCGCCGTGCGGGCTCCCGACGAACCCGCACGACGCGATCAGCCCAAAGCTGAGAGCTGCTACCATCATTCTTCAGCAGCCAAACAGGATAAGCGCTGCGTCGAATCTTCTAAGGGAAACTGATCTCGGCGTCGAAAACTACCGCTTTGCCGCTAAAAGGGTCCGTGTCGAGGTACAAATACCGATAGGCTCGTGATTTGAACAACCACCTACCTTGAACCCTTTCGATCTCATCGATGAAGAACCCGAAGTTGTTGTAATAGGTCCTCCCCGGACCCAGTGCCACTTCCCTCATCAGCCAGCGCGCCGATGCCGCATTTTCGTGGATCTCAATCAATCCACTGTGTACGAACTGAACGAAGAAATCTTTACCGTTCCGCAACTTGTCGATGAGCGCGACGATTTCGTTCACGCCGTTGCAGGTGACCGGATTGGGTTCGCCGATTCGGAAGACGGCGTCCGGCTTAAAAAGTGATCCGAGCGTGTCGTGATCTGCGCGTGTAGCAGCATCGGCGAACCGAGCAGCCAGGTCCCGGATTGCAACTTCGTCTTCCAAGCGCTGCAAGCGCTGCTCAACTGTCAACATCTCTTCAACTCTCCTTGGAAACTTGCGTCCCTTTTGGTGTTTGCCTTAGGCACTCTTCGTTGATTGCCGGTATGCTTCTACTTCGAGGATGTCCGTACGGAATCTGGATATGCTCGCATTGGTGCCGACGCGCGTCAACAAATTGAGTGTGTAAACGCTCAACGACTTTGTCGCTTGCCTCTAATTCTTTCTTCTATGAGAAGGTCACAAAAGTCAAGGCCGACGTGGCGGCCTCTCTTTTTTTTTACATCCGGTAACCTCCCGGTGGCGTGGAGAGCGGTCAAGGGCGCCCGCAGGGCGTTCATCTCGACCCTTGACAGCGATCCACGCCACTTCATAATCGAGCGAGGAACGAAGCGAAACGCAATTCAGGCGAGCTTCGTTCCTTAGTTGATGGGTTTGGTTTTTCTCCTCTAGGGCATCCCCCTCAGTGATCGTTGCCGTAGCCCATTTTTGGAGAAAAACTTTGCGCCACAATGGCGTAGGAACGACGATCAAGAAGTCGGTCGACCTAGACCATCCCCCCATGTCTCCTCTATCTAATCCGCGTTTACTCTCCCTATGTCTTTCCGATCGCGGTATTGCAGGTCCACAGAACATAAATTGATTCGCGTGTTGCGAAACCCTCCGAAAAATCCTGGGCTCGGCGCCCACCCACATTGCCCTGCTTCTATCCGCACTCTAAATGGGCCACTTCCGGGCCCGGTGCATGTTGGGGTCCGACTTAAAGCCCAGGTCCCATCACCACAGTGACGGGGCCTGGGTTGTTAGGGGCTGCGATCTATAAACCGGTCTCTTAGACCAGAACGAATTACGCAGTCTCCCGAACAAGGCGATGGATGTCGCTGCCTGCCAAACTTTCTCGCGATGGATTGCTTTCCGCGTCCTCAACTCATAACTCTAGACTCCGCTGCCGCGGTCATTGCTCCCGCTTCATGTCCCTTTTCGGTCTACGCAACCGCCTTTTGTACTTTCGCCGCCGATGAGGCATAGCCCAGGGGCTGATAGACCTCGCCACTCACCCAAAGTCGATGGAGCAAGACAGCCAGCTTCCGCGCTACCGCTACCGCGGCTCTCTTCTTCGCGTTCTTTCCCCCACGCTCGCACAGCCGCAGTCCGTATCGTCGTAAGTCGGTGTCGGGTCCAAACGGCCCTAAGATATACTGTGCGCTCCCCACCAACAGCTTGCGCACCATCGTGTCCCCGGCTTTGCTGATTCCCAATTGCGGCTGGCTTTCGCCAGAGTCCTCCTGCTTCGGCACTAACCCCACATAGGGCCCCACATCCCGACTCTTGATGAATCGTTTCGGATTCTCCAAGGTCAATACGTAGGCCAGTGAGGTGAGCGGACCCACCCCCTTCACCTGGCGTAATAATTTCGTGTGCCCATACTTTTCGCTGGCCAGCTCTTTAACCCTCCGGTCGTAATCTTGAACGCAAGCACTCATCCCATCGGCTAATTGCACCAATGGGAGCAACGCTTCCCGTACTTCTGCCGGAATCCCATCCTCGGCGTTGTGCCCGAAGCTTTCACTCGAACACCGGGGTAACCGTGTGCCCAGGCTCTTGACCAGACCCCGGGTAGCGTTGATCAGCTGCGTCCGCGCCTCCACCAACGCGTCCCGCGCGCGCAGCAACACTAGGTCCTGGCGCACCTCTCGACTGCGGTGCGTGATGGGGTGCAACGACTCTGGATCCACACGCCCCAGTCGAGCCAATTTGTGCGCATCGATCCGATCATTTTTGCGCTTACGCCGTTTCGACCCGTCCATCAGCCGCGGGTTGGCCACCAGCACCTCGTGTCCCTCACCGGTGATCACTTCCTGCACCCAGGGGGAATGCGTCCCCACTTCGATCACCACCCGCGCCGGCGGTAAGGCCTGGAAGAATTCGGCTAGTGCCGCCTGCCTGGTCTGCAGAGACCCTTCGCTGAACGTCTCCCCTTGCAAGCCCAAAATGCAGTAACGGCTCCATTGGTCTCCCAAATCTACTCCCACCGTCAGCCGGTCCAGATTGGGACTCAGTTCAGGCCGCTGACCCGCTTTTCCTGGGCTCGCCGGCGTCGCCTTCGGTTCCAGCTTTCCCTTCAGTTTCTCCACCAGCTCCGCCAGTACTTCCTTGGTTTCTCGCTGCACGGGGCGCTGAGCTTTGGCCCGCTTGGCTTTCGCTTCCTTCTTCATGGGAGTATTGCTATTCTTCCTCAAGGGTCGATCTCCTTATCCATTGGGATTGCACCGTCGAGTGCGTTTGATCACGATAGCTTAACGCGATCCGTGATCGGGGATCGACCTTCTCACCCCATCTATAAAAGAAAAGTCAAGGGAACGCTTTCGGGAGAATGCCGCAGCTAGGTCGGTTTGTGAGTTCATTGGGAGAACCGAAGTACGCCGAGGATCGCGTGCCGACCGAGGTCCGCGTTCTGAGCGTGAAGGCGCGACCCGAGGATCAAGTACACCTACACTGGGTGGGCCATTCAAAACCACCACGTCCTGGCGTGAAATATCGCTGTTCATTCTGAACCAAGCAATTTCCGTAGAACTGTCCCGTGTGAGGAAGACATGTTTGGTGCAATCGAGTGTATGCAAGAACCGCGGTCAACTGAGTAGCGCATGGGCTTACTCTCGGGGTTCTAGTTGTACATCGAGGGTCAATCTGCTTGCAGCCGGCCGATTGATCAGCTTTCCCCCGTCGACGCTCGCGGCCCACTCCTGAAATCCTTTCGACGTCACATGCAGCAGAAGATTCTTGTCCGGCGGCAACAAGATTACGTGGTCCGAAGAGCAGCCCTCGCTGAACACCAAAGCCTCCGGGCGCTGTGCCGCCATCACCGTGATCTCCATATTCGAGATTGCCGCGCCTGTCTTGCGGTTCCTCAGATGGATACTCAGGAAGCCAGCTTTCGGGGGAAGATACACGGTGAATTCAGCCCTCGGGTGCTGTGGCGTGATCTTAACTTCGGGAATATGGCGCTTTCCTGCCGGTCCTGTGCTAATGCTTGAGTACCCGGCATTTTCATCGTCGGCATAAACCGTGTACCTGCCCCACCATGGAAGCCGTTCGAAACGGTAATGACCTGTATCGTCTGAACTTGTGTGCGGAAGCACCGAGACAGTTGCCACGCCAAGAGGTTCAGCCGTCAGACCGATACCTTTCGATGGCTGTCCATCCTGCCCAATGAGGACTCCGTAAATGACGCCATTGGCAGGTGTGTCCTGCTGTGCGATGGCGGTGGCGAACAGGAGCACAAGAATCATGGCACATGTGATCGGCTTCATGATGTTCAGACCCTTACCCTCGGGTGAGTAGGATGCGATGTCGATCCACTGGTAGTCGTCAGATCAGGAACGCTGACTGAATCGATTCTTGCAGACCCATGTACTCCTCTCATGTCAAGCTGCAGAATCCGGCTACACTGCACGTGAATTGTTCTAACTCTGGCCTGTAATTCATTTGGGTTCCGCCCAGAGCGGAAAGTTGTCCGCTCATTGGGGCTGCTAACTTTTTCACTGCAATCGAAAGCATCGTGAAACCACAGGTTTCTTGTAGTGATCTACGCTTCACTCCTCTCTTAGAGCCTGCATGGGTTGAATCGAGGCGGCTTTGCGCGCAGGAACGAGGGCGGCGATCATGCCAATGATGGGCAGTGCAAACAGCACTGCGGCGTAGGTCCACGCATCGAGAGGATGCACGTTGTACAAGAAACTTCGAATCAGTCGCTCGGCAGGCCATGCCAGTAGAAGTCCGACGCCCAAGCCTGCGCCGATCAGAATCGATCCTTGCCGCACCACCATTTGAGCAACGCTTTGCCGCGTTGCGCCCAGCGCCAAGCGCACGCCAATCTCTCGCCGCCGATAGCTGACCAGTTGCAGCAACACTCCGTACAGACCGGCAATCACCATGGCAATGGCCAACCCCGCAAATGCGCTGACAAGATACAGACCGAGCCGCTGGCTGAACGTGTGCTGCTCCACCGACTCTTGCATGGTTTGAAAATTGTCGAGGGCAAAACCTGGAGCAGCCTGGTGAAAGAGCGAACGCATCTCCGGTGCGACCGGAGTGTCTCCGCGGCTGTTGACCACAAAGTGCACCATGGTGCTCAGCAGCGCCTGGTAAAACAGTGAGGTGGTCGGAACCTGCCCTTGCGGCAACATAATGAATGGCTGGACCTCGCCGCCGAGGGTTGTGTCTACTTGGTCGGCAAGAACTCCGACGATCGTGTAAGGCCTGATCATGCCGGTGTCCTTTCCGCCCAGAACAATCTGTTTCCCCAAGGGATCGTTGCCGGCAAAATATTTCCGCGCGACCACCTCATTGATAACGGCGACGAACGGAGAGCTGGCCACATCGTCCTGGGTGATCATTCGGCCGCGAACAATCGGAGTGCCCAGCGTCTTGGCGTAATCTCCGCTCACGGCGGAGACGCGAGCCACCGGTTTGTTGGCCGGGTCGCTGGGCTGGCCAACGATGTCGAAGCCGGAGCTCATGTCGTCGCCGGAAAGCGGCGGCGTGGTTGCTAGTGCGGCGCTCTCGATTCCTGGCAGCTGGCGCATTTGGTCGAGAATGGGCTGATACGTGAGCGTCGCGATGGAAACCGGCGCGTGTGCTGTGTCTTGGGAAACCGCCATCGCGGAAAATCCGGCCGAATCCGCGGGCATGGCGGTGAACGTCGTAATGTGAGCCGTTTCAAATCCGAGCCGCGAACGCTCCAGATTCCAGAGAGTGTGGAACAGTAGCCCGGTTCCAACGAGCAGGAGAGTAGAGAGTGCCACCTCAACCGCGACCAGTATTCCGGTAAGCTTCCCACCTACCGATCGTGAACCGGTACCGCGCGAGGCCGCCTGCAATGCAGCTTGAGGATGCGTGCGCGCCACAAGAAGCGCGGGCAAGATCGATGACAACAACGTCGTGAGGATCGCAATGACGGCGAGCACCAGGATGACGCTCCAGTGAATCGCGATCGACTCGGCGCGCGGAATCGTTCCCACCGGTAGCCTGCGAATTGCCAGCATAGCCAGCTTTGCGATCAGTAGACCGACAGCGCAGCCTGCCAGACTCAGGCTTAATCCCTCAGTCAACATTTGCCAGACCAGCCGTATGCGACTCGCACCGAGCGTTCTTCGTACGGCAAATTCCTGCCGCCGGCCCAGGCAGCGGCTGATCAGCAGATTGGAAACGTTCGCGCACGCAATCAGCAGCACCAAGCCCAGCGCTCCGAACAACGCGTAGAGCACCGGCCGCACCGGTCCGGTCAACAGTTCCTGATACGACGATGCCCGAAAGCTCACCGGGCCGCGGGTCTTGTCGACCGGTATGTGCCCCGCAATTGCGTTCAGCTCCTGTTGCGCTTGCGCAATGCTGATTCCGGGACGCAGCTGGCCGACAATGTTAAAAAAGTTATAGCCCCGGTCCTTCAACATCGCTTCAGTCGGCTGCAGTGCCACCCAGACACCTTTCTGGATGTCGGGCTCCATGTCTTCGGGAAAACGAAAGCTGTGCGGCATAACGCCGATGACTGTGTAGGCCCGGCCACCAATCTTCGCTACTTGTCCTACAATGCCAGGGTCGCCATGGAAACTTTGCCTCCACAGCTCTTCTGAGAGCACGACTGTAAGTGGACCGCCGGTTTGACCCTCGGCCTCGCTGAACGTGCGGCCCAGCAATGGCCGTGCTCCCAGCATGGAGAAAAGGTTCGCAGTAACGTGTGGCATCGCGATGCTCTGGGATGTCTCGCGAGTCTCGAGAACGGAGAGATCTTCCGAATACCCGGCGACATCGGCGAGCAGCCGCGACTGCGCGCGTATATCGCTATAGTTCAGCCACGAGGTCGAGGAAAATCCTGGATCGTCCTTTCCTATGTACACCAGACGATTGGAGTGTGTGTACGGCAGCGGCCGCAGCAGGACGCTTTCGATTACGGTGAAGATGGCGGCATTGGCGCCAATGCCAACCGCCAGCGTGAGAATCGCCAGCAGCGCCATTCCCGGCGCCCTCCGCAGCTGCCGCAGCGCATGGCGCAGATCTTGAGCTAGTCCGCTCATCTCAGATTCGTCCTCCTAACCCTCCCAACAGCGGAACAGTCCCGGGGGCAATACCGAGGCGCAGCGACACCCGCACCATGGGAGTGCTCGTTACAAGAGCAAGACTCGTACCAACGTAGTGTAAAGCGTAACCCCTTGAGGGCAAAGGATAAGCGGACGCTGCTATCGGGCAAGACTGTGTTGTGTTTGTCCACCGGCGAACTTGGATGCCCGGAAGCGGACAAGCAACCAACAGTCTGCTCGGGGCACAGTCATGAATGTCTTAACTCGAAGCAGGAGGGTGACGGCCGAGTTCGCGGCTAAGAAGGGCGCGGCGCCTGGGAAGCGAGGGCCGAAGCGGCCCCACCATTAGCAAGCATAAGCACCCAAACTTTGCTCCCCAAAGGGGCTGCCCCATGACGACTCACGGACAACCAAGACAATTTTTTCATTGTGTTCCTGCTGCTCCTCTTCCGCAAGGTTTTAGGATTTTGCGCGTTGCGACATCAATATTGTCGCCCTGGTCGAAAAAAACAATAGGGGGAATCACACGAATTTTCTGTTTGGACAAGGAGCTGGGTTGGGCATGCCTATCTGGGGATAGCCGAATTGGCGTCAATATTGACTAAACTTCAAACAAAAGTTTCAAACAAATGTGATCGGTGAACTTTTCGTTTTGTCAGCGTCTGAGGCGTGCATGTCCTCGGGCGATTATTCCATTCTTCCAGCCGATTAGGAGTCCTCCGCACGAAGACAACTCCGACCATGGTTCCCGCTCCGACCATACGATACGACTCCGTAGAGCTCGATGCGAGTCCCGCCCAACAGGGGGCTTTTCTATCTTTGAATAGTCGTTCCGCGGCGCGTCAAGTTCCGTGAAAAGCGTTGCTGTCCGGTGGCCTATGCTCGGCGAGTCCTTGCTGACGTTGCTGCCGGGCAAGTCTGACGGCTCAATCCATGCTCTGCTACAATTTACGAGCGGGGCAGGGACAGGTGCTCCGGAGCGTGTGCGGTCAGTATGGGGACAGCTGTGATTTGCTTGTTGTCCATACTGTCCATTTCCCCTGGGAATTCCGATACATCGGGTGGAAATGGGGGACGCAGGCGAATGGGTTGACAGCAAGAATAGACAGTAAACATGCGGGTTTGATGCTTAAACGCATGAAAAGCAAGGGGGACGTAGTTCAGTTGGTTAGAACGCTGCCCTGTCACGGCAGAGGCCGCGGGTTCGAGTCCCGTCGTCCCCGCCATTGTTTTCAAGCACTTGCAAGCCTGACGGTTTCCAGATCAGGGGATATTAGGGGACGATAAGGGAAAAGCCCACGTCCCAAGCAGTTCCCCCCACCGGCGATCATTGACCAGGGTGATTTCGGCAAGAATCCCGCCGCCGGCGTAATCGCCTCGACCAGCTTCTCCTGTGCCGAACGGGGATTGCGAATTTTCAGCCATCCGCTCTTCTCGGATGAATACGGACGTTTGGCCACGACCCCCTCGAGGTCATGCTCGCATGCGAGCTGGAGCAATCCGTGACATGAACCATAAATGGCAGTAGCTGATTCGCACGATTCTTGCGTAGATGCACGAGCTGGCAATACTTATGGTTGCGAAATGGCAAGACTATTGGCAAAGTGACAAGACGCCAAACATCCAGTTGTTTTCCGGTGCAGCGCTGGGCGTTTCCACTCAACTCATGAATCCCCGCGCGTGCTCCGGGGTTCGAGTGCTTCCGCAATATTCTTAATCGCGACCCACAGCTCCTCGATATCCTGCTGCCGGGTTCGAATGTTGCCGATGGCCACACGAATCACGAATCGACCTTCAAGCACGGTATGCGAGACAAAGAAACGTCCGGAACCATTGATCCGGCGGCTCAATTCGCGCGTATGGGCATCCCCCTCACGAATCCGGAAGCAGACCAAACCCATGTCTGCTGGGGTCACCAGTTGGAACCGAGGGTGTACGGAAATCTGTTCAGCTAGCCAATCCGCCATCTTCACGTTCTCGCGCAAGATGGCAGCGAGCCTGTCCAAGCCGAAATAGCGCATTACAAACCAGAGCTTCAACGCACGGAAGCGCCGTCCGAGGGCAACCCCGTAGTCCATGAAATCCACCGTGGCGGCATCAGTCTTGAGATACTCAGGTTGCATCGAGAACGCGCTCCGCAACAAATCTGGGTGGCCCGTGTAAAACAGGCTACAGTCCAACGGCACCATAAGCAATTTGTGAGCATTGACTACGAAGGAGTCGGCGTGTTCGACTCCGTCCAAAACATGCTTGCATTCCGGAAGAGCTCCAAACATTCCTCCATAGGCGCCATCGACGTGCAGCCAAAGCCCGGCCGTGCGGCAAATCGCAGCGATTTCTGGAACTGGATCGATAGCAGCACTCGACGTCGTCCCAACAGTTGCGGCAACGAAGAACGGTGCTAAGCCTCTTGCTCGATCGGATGCTATTGCTTCCGCAAGAGCATCAGGACACATTCTGAACTGCCGATCAACCGCAATATGCCGGACGTTCGATTGGCCGATACCTGATGCGATCGCGGCTTTTTCCACTGAAGAATGTGTATGTTCAGAGATGTAGGCGACGAGGCGGCCGGAAGGACCGACACTGCGGCTTTCTGGTTCCGCCTTTTGTCGAGCGGCTACGACTGCCTGCAAGACAGCGCTTGATGCTGAATCCACAATCATGCCGAACCAACGGGACGGCAAGCCCAGCCAGTCGAGCACCCACGCAACCATGGTTTGCTCTAACTCGGTAGCCGCCGGACAGCTCTTCCAGAGCATTGCATTTACATTCAGCGCGGAAGTGAAGAGCTCCCCCAAGATTCCGGGAGCCGACGCCGAAATCGAGAAATAAGCGTGGAAGTGCGGATGGTTCCAATGGGTGACGGCGGGCAAGACCACCTGCTCGAAGTCTTTGAGGATGGCCTCCATGGATTCCCCTGTTCTCGGAGCCTCAACCGGCAGCTCACTCTGCAATGTACCCGGAGAGTAAGAAGTCAAGACTGGGAATCGTCTCGGATATTCAAGGTAAGTCGCGATCCAGTCGATCGCATCATGGCCGTACCGCCTGAAATCCGCGGGGACCATGTCTCTAGCGGAAAGATTACTGTCTGTCGTTACGGTAAAGTTCTTGTTGCTCATCGATCATAGGTTAATGGCAAAATCCGGGCATGGGATTGCTATTTTGTGCTTTAGGCAGATTTATTGTGGCATTTTATGCTACCAATCTAACGCAGGTAGGCTTATATTGCTTCGGGTGAGACTCGATGACATCGACCGGCATATTTTGGAGGTATTGCAGAAGGACGGGCGTATCTCGAATCAAGACCTCGCACATGAAGTTGGCTTATCGCCTTCCCCCTGTTTACGGCGCCTAAAGGTGTTGGAAAGCAGTGGGGCGTTGCGGGGCTATGCTGCCCTGCTCGATCCGACGGCGCTTGGACAACGACTGCGAGCCATAATCGAGGTGAGGCTGGAACATCAGACCAGTGCGGCAGTCACACGTTTCGAGAGAGAAATTGTGAAGTACCCGCAGGTCCTGGAGTGTTATCAAATTGCCGGTGATTGGGACTATGCGTTGCTGACGGTTGCCACTGATCTTGAGGACTTTCGCGAGTTTTGCGTCAACGCCCTGGCGAAAATACCCGGAGTGGGCAATATCAAGTCGAACATTTGCATGAAAGAAGTGAAATACTCAACTGTCCTTCCCTTCACGCGATAGCGCCCGGGAACGCGGTTGGTCTCAAGCCTTGGGGATCTTGCCCCGCCCTTGTTGCGGCGAATCAGGGGCTCGGCCATGTCTCCTCTTGGCAGGTTGTACCACCATCAATCCGGAATAGCCGAGTCTAATCTCGATCTGCAGTCACCAGAGTGGTGCTCGTTAAGAGCGAACGGGGCACCGGAGGGCTTCCCGCGACCTAAATTAACAGACCGAAATGAGCTAGAACAGAAGAGCGGCTAATATTGTCTTGGCACGACCCTGTCAAGTCATACTGCGACACGTTTCAATAAAGGTGAGCTATGGGAAAAGTAGAAGACGTGGCCATGGGGATCCGACGAACTCTTCTGTGTTCATCCCCAGTGGAGGGGCTTCCGGGATGGGAGACGCGGTTGTACTTGGTCGAGTATCCACCGGCTGCCGATGGCAGCGGACATCATCATCCAGTGGTTGGCCTGGGTTACATGCTGCGCGGCACAATCCTTTCGGCATTCGGCAATGAACCGCCCATTGCCATTCGGGAAGGCCAAAGCTTTGTTGATGCTGCGCATCAGATCCATACGGTTTCCCGCAATGCTAGTGAGATCGAACCGTTACGCTTCGTGATTGCTTACACCGTCAAGGAAGGAGATCCGGTTACGGTTTTACCCATGTAGAGCCCTACTGCTGCGAACGCGACAGATCAACCAATTCCGACAAAACCAAAGACTGAAGTGGCAGCGGATCTTCGAGGCTCGCGGAGCAGCCGCAGGGATCAGCATTGCCACGTGTCTGTGGGTGTGAATTCCATGAGCAACTTGAGCTGAGTCGGCATATAAGGGCGGTTGGGCATCGCCGCCGCCGTCGGCCAACTTTCAAAGAGGCCCGAAAGTGGTAACATTATCGCCTTGAGTACAGGTGGAGAACGAGCGCGCAGGATGTCGGACCGCATTCAGTTCGGGAAATTGGCAACGGTTCTGCCGCGTATTCCGGTTCCGTGGGTATTCGTCCTCACGTACTTCGCCGGAGTTGGCATGGAAGCCGCATTCCACCGGGGGGGATTCCTCCCGGATTACAAATTGATGGCTCCCGCGGGTTTCGGTATTTTCATCGTTGGCGCGGGACTTGCTGCGTGGGGCTGGCTCATCTTCTTCTTCAAGCGAACGACGCGGGTCCCTGGTGAAGAGTCGACCACGCTCGTGACGAGTGGCCCCTACCGGCTGATGCGCAATCCAATGTACGTTGGTCTCTCTGTGGCATATGTCGGGGAGGCTGTCATTCTGCACCAGATCTTACCCGTAGTACTCCTGCCGCTGACAATTGTGTACTTGAACCGAGTCGTCATTCCTCTCGAGGAAAGACGATTGCATGCGGTGTTTGGCGCTGAATACGACCAATACCAGAGCGCTGTTCGTCGTTGGCTCTGATCAAAGCGACCACAGTCGTCGGCCTTGAATGCTCCGCTCGGAACTCTCGGGTGCTGGGCAACACCGGAGAGGTGAACCACTAGCGCTGCAAATTGCTGGAACTCGCCAAAATCTGCCGCGTCCCAGCTCTGCAAAGACGTTTTCGACGGGGATGCCTACAATTCTGCGCAAAATGAAAGGACCGCCGGGTGGAGAAAAAGATGCCGCGCCCACCGTGCCCCCGAACAATAGATCCCCGAAGTTTTGGCTTACCGTGCCATCGAGGCAGATGATCTCGCCGTCCAACACCGCCGAACAGCGGGGGGATTCGACCGGCAATCCCAAATGGAGTGCGGAAACACCATCTTGTGCCGGAGCAAATACGTTGCCACCGGCCGCATCTGGGAATCAAGGCGCTCTCGCCGATCGACAGCCCAACGTGCGTTGCGATGAGTGACTGCTCGTTGTCCCACCAGGAGTGTCAGGTAGAACCGGGATAGGCGGTTGCCGCTTGGTCACTTCGCC
>Ga0123356_10004603_pt1 | contig 14213 bp, 7 predicted proteins | sample TergutEmb28metaG_2_FD_92546 | JGI IMG/M metagenome (GOLD analysis project Ga0123356, IMG submission 92546) | Embiratermes neotenicus P3 segment gut microbial communities from Petit-Saut dam, French Guiana - Emb289 P3 | ecosystem: Host-associated > Arthropoda: Insects > Digestive system > Gut ...
GGCCGACGCCGACCTGGTGCTGGTCGTACTGGATGCGTCCGAGCCCATGAATGAAGTAGACGACGAGCTGCTTTCTGAAGCCGCGAAGCGGCCGGCAATCGTGGTCGAGAACAAGGCAGATCTTCACCCCGTGCGCGGCTCGGGCGCCCCCCGCCGGGCGGTCTTATCCCCGGCGCCCCTTCCGACCTCTGCGCTTACCGGGCAAGGCTTGGCCGAGTTGCGTTCCTCGATTCTCGGGCACGTGAGCGGAGAGCAAGGGGCGATGGTCGAGTCCGGTTTTCTTACCAATGCGCGGCATGCTTCCCTGGTCGAGGGTTCCGTCGCGGCGCTGAACCAGGCGCAGTCGGCGGTGCTCAGCAAGATTCCGCATGAGATGCTTCTGCTTGATCTTTATAATTCGCTGCGGCCTCTCGATGAAATTACCGGCGCCACCACCAACGACGACATCCTCAACCTGATTTTCAGCCGGTTTTGCATCGGCAAATAAGCGATTCCGGGCTCTGCAGGTTATCGGAGCGTACGGGAACTCATTTTCCGACCGCCGCGAGTGCAGCGCGGAACATGCCTTCGAAAGTGCCATTTTTCTCGATGGAAGTCAGGGCTTTTTCCGCGGCCGGGCGCGGGTATCCAAGGTTGACGAGTGCAGACAGAACGTCTTCTTCGAATGCGCCGCGCGCGGGCAGCGCCTCGACCGCGCCCGCGCCCGCCGGAGGCAGTTTGTCGCGCAGTTCGAGCACCATGCGTTCGGCGGTCTTCTTGCCGATACCGGGAATCTTGGTGAGCCTGGCAATGTCATTTCCGCGGATCGCCCCGGTCATCTCCCCGGCCGCCATTCCACTCAAAATGGTAATCGCGAGCTTCGGACCGATGCCACTGACTGTGATCAACTTCTCAAACAATTGTTTTTCTTCCGCACGGATGAATCCATAGAGCGCGATCTGATCTTCGCGCACGTGGGTGTGAATGTAGAGCGCCACTTCGCTGCCAAGGGGCGGAAGCTCGGAGAACGTGGGCACGGAGATGGTGACGTCGTAGCCGACCCCCGCCGTCTCCAGGATTGCCTGGTTCGGGTGCCGCGAGAGGAGTTTTCCGCGAAGGTGAGCGATCATGGCAAGGCGATCATAGCGAATGGACAAGCCACGCGGCAAAAAGAGATACCGCAAACAAATCTTGGTCCTTCGTCCTGGAGGGAGTGGTTTCACGGTCCGGCAGCATTCCAATTCAGAGCCTCCCCGGGAAAACTTGAATAAGTTGTTCACCGAGGACGAGGCTCTGTGGCTGCGGGCTAAGGTCACGAGTGCCGTTTTCAAGCCCATGCTAGAATCGACAATCCCGAAGCCGTTTTTGCCTCTCAGGAAGCAGACCGTGTCTACGAAGTTGATCCCCGATTCTTTGCCTAAGCCGCAACTCGAGGCGCGGCCGGACATGCAGGCCGACGTAATCGTGGTTGGAGCCGGGCCGACAGGGCTGGCCTGTGCGATCGAGGCGCAGAGAGCCGGATTTAAGGCCATCAGCATCGACAAGGGGTGCCTGGTGAATTCGCTCTTTCACTATCCGGCGAACATGATCTTTTTCACGACGCCGGAGTTGCTGGAAATCGGGGACATTCCCTTCAGCAGCGCAAACCCCAAACCAAACCGGCTGGAAGCCCTTGAGTACTATCGCAAAGTCGCTGAGCATTACAAACTTGATGTCCGGCAATACCAAAGAGTCGAGACCGTCACCGGCAGCGATGATAATTTTCACATTACTACGTGCGACCGGTTGGGCCGTGTGTATGACTACATCAGCCGGAAGGTGATCTTCGCAACCGGATACTATGACCGCGCGAACCTTCTGCGTATTCCCGGGGAAGACCTGCCCAAAGTCTTTCACTATTACCGCGAGCCGCATCCCTACTTCGACAATGATGTCATGGTCATCGGCGGCAAAAATTCAGCGGCTATTTCGGCGCTGGATTTGTGGCGCCACGGCGCGCGTGTTACGCTCGTGCACCGCGGACCCAAGATGCACTCCCATGTGAAGTACTGGATTCTGCCGGATATCGAAAACCGCATCAAGAACGGCGAGATCAGGGCATATTTCAAGACCACCGTGCGAGAGATCGCGGCCGACCATGTCTTGATGGACACGTCCGCGGGCGAGGTGAAGGTCAAGAACGACTTTGTTTTTGCCCTGACTGGATACCATCCCGACTACGATTTCCTGCGCGCCGCCGGGATTGAGCTGTCCGAGGACCAATGCCGTCCGGTATGCGACCCGGTTACGCTCGAGAGCAACGTGCCGGGGATTTACGTGGCCGGAGTGATCGTGGCCGGCTCGCGTACCAACGAAATTTTTATCGAAAATGGCCGCTTCCACGGCCAACAAATCGCGGCCCACTTGAAGCTGAAGCTGGGCTCGGCCTGATGGCCGCGGCCTCGAACCCGTCCCAACCCGGCCAACGCTTCAAAAGCTATACCCCAAACCCAGCGAGACCACGGGATAAAATCTCAGAAAGGTAACCTCCCGCGCGATCTTTTGCTGTTCGGCATGAATGGCATTGACGGCGGCAGGGTCGCTTCCCAGGGAACTGCAGCCCAGGCCGCTCACGTCGCACCCGGTTCCGGTTAGATTCAAGGAAACGTGGGGAACGCCTTCAAAAATAAACCCCAATTCAAATGGAACCGTGAAGTGCCGCCGCCGCCCTGCCAGGTTGCCCCAGCCGACGAGAAACCCGGGCGCCAGCTTGGGAAAACTCATGCTGGCGGTGCCGCGAATCGGGTCGGACGGATCGCTCTGATAAGAGTTGTTGGTGATGGTGAAGACGTTCCCGCCGGGCACGGCAACTTTCGCGTGCACGTGGCTGGCATTGTAAGCGAGCACGGTTGGGCCCACATGAAACCCTCCATGGAACGGATACCACTCGTAAGTGGCCTGTGCCGAGCACAGGTTCAGCTCACCTCGATAACCCGCCCCGCCGCTCGTGCCGAGATCGTGGTTATATAAAAAATAATTGAAGCCGGTCCGCAGGTTGGAATGCGAGAAGAGCCGAAGAGAGACCTCAGCCCCGGCTCCAAGCGACGATATTTTGACGCCAACGCCGACGCGCGCACTCGGGCTTGCCTTCGTCTCTTGCGCGAAGCTGAACCCGGCGAGAGACACGACACAACACACAATCAGAACAATCACCACCATGACTGGCCTCACACACGATTTTTAGAAAGTGCGGACGGTATGGTGGAGGTGTCGCGTTCCCGGTTCCCAGCTATGACCATTCCTCAAGACAAAGGCGAATCGAATCCCCAACCCGATTTTGATGCCCGTGTCTCGACGGCCCGAACGTTGTCTCGAAGCGAGCGAAACCCTCACTCGACTCTCGACGAAAGCTTAGATGGCTTTCATTCTACACACATCGAAGAAACTGGCAAAGGCCAAAAGACCAGAGCCCGGCGACCGCCTGACGGACGGCCAGGGCAATCGATCAGGTGCATGCGGCTTTATCAATCATTCTCGATCCATCCGGCTCTATGAATCGAGGATGGGCAAATTCAAACACGGCTGTACGTGGAATTTCAACGCCGCGATTTCGCGCACCGCCTCGTCGACGAGCGAGGCGGGGCAGGGCTCGAGTGTGATCACGAACGGAAGCTTCGACGACGGATATCCCGGCTTTTGAAAGACGGAATCGATGTTGATTCCCAGCCGGGAGAAAATCGTTGCCAGGGACGCGATGATGCCCGGTTGGTCGTGAACCGTGAAGCGCAGGTAGTGGCGGGAGACAAAATCCGCGCTGACGGGAAGCTCGGGAACTTCGCCTTCGTCCAATGCGGCGCCGTTCACCGGGCGGGCGCGCGCGATCGCAATCAGATCACTGACCACGGCGACCGCGGTAGGATTGCCTCCGGCTCCGTGGCCGGCAAACACGGTCTCGCCGCCGTACTTGCCGGTGGACATTACCAGGTTGCGTCCGCCTTCGACCTTTGCCAGGGGAGACGACCGGTCGACCAGCGCCGGTTCGACCGAGGCGAACAGCTTGTCGGAATCTTTCCGCGCCCGCGCCAGCTGGCGAATCGTACAATCGAGAAGCTTGGCATATGCGAAGTCGACGGGCTCGATCGTCGAAATGGTTCGCGCGGGAATGCTCTCCAGATTTGCGCCCACCCGAAGTCCCGTGCGGGCGAGGATTGCCAGTTTTGCACGCGCATCAAGCCCGTCGATGTCGTCGGTTGGGTCGGCCTCGGCGAAGCCCAGTTTCTGAGCTTCGCCCAGGGCCTCGGCAAAGGAAATTCCCGTGCTTTCGATCCGGGTCAGAATGTAATTCGAGGTGCCGTTCAGAATTCCCGAGAGCTCCACAAGTTGGTCGGCGGCCAAGCCCTCCTCTAAGCCGGAGATGACCGGAATGCCGCCCGCAACCGAAGCACCGAAGGCGATGTGTTGTCCGTTTTCCCGCGCCAGCCGGACCAGTTCGGGACCATGCCGCGCAATCAGCTGCTTGTTGGCGGTTACCACCGACTTCCCGGACTTGAGTGCACGCCGGATCCAGTCGCCGGCGGGATCGAGTCCGCCGATGAGTTCGACCACGATGTGAACCTCGGGGGCGAGCACGTCGTTGATGTCTTCCGTCCACGAAACCGAAGCCGGAAGCCAGTTGACCCGCTTGCGCTCTATGTTGCGGTTCGAAACGTGGGTGAGCCGAAGTCCGTAGGAAGCTCGCTCGGAAAGAATGCGAGCGACCGAGCGGCCGACGGTGCCGAAGCCGACGATGGCGACGTTAAGAGTTCGCGCTGCGGGTTGAGCGGCGGCAATGGTTTCCGCCGGGGAGAGATTGGCCAAGGGTTTCATAGCATTTGCTCAACCCGCCGTTACCCCGGCGGCGGTTAGTCCCTTCGCCAGAGTCCCACGCCCGTTTACTCCGGTTGCTTTTGTAGTTCCGTTTTTCCTGCGAGTTGGATGGGAGTGAGCCGGGAAAAAGCGGTCATGCAGACAGCGCACTGCACTCGGAACATCGTTCTCCTGGATGACGAAGCTGATGTTGATTTCCGAAGCGCCCTGGGAGATCATGCGGACGTTTACGCCGGCTTCGGCGATTCGATTAAAAACGCTGGCGGCGATGCCGGGTTTACCGTGAATGTCTTCGCCGACCAGGCAGATGATGGCCTGCTTGTCATCGCAGGTGACATCGGCAATCTGCTCGAGCTCCTCGAGCAGGGCTTTGGGCAGGCGCTTGGTTTCCATGGTGAACGACATGCTGACTTCGGAGATGGCGACGATGTCTACCGAAGTCGAGTGGCGGTCGAGTGCCTCGAAGACGGAGCGCAGGAATCCGTGCACCATCACGCCCCGCGAAGCGACCACGTTCACGATGCTGATGCCGGTCTTGGCGGTGATCGCGCGGAAGGTGTCCCGGCTGGGCGGCGCTTGGGCGGTGATCTCCGTACCCGTGCTCTTGAGATTCCGCGAATTGAGCACGTAAACCGGAATATTTTTGTGGATGGCGGGGAGCAGGGTCGCCGGGTGTAGGACCTTGGCGCCAAAGTAGGCGAGCTCGGCGGCCTCGTTGAAGCCGATGCGCTTGATGGTTCTGGCGCCGGGGCAGAGGCGAGGGTCAGTGGTCATCATGCCTTCGACGTCAGTCCAAATCTCAATGCGGGCGGCGTCTAGCGCTCGGCCGACGATGGCCGCCGAGTAGTCCGAGCCTCCCCGACCGAGGGTAGTGGGCACACCGTCGGCCGTCGCAGCGATGAAGCCCCCCATCACCGGAATGCGCTTCTTCAAGAGCAAGGGAAGAATTTTCTTTTTGCACTTGTCGCGGGTTTCGTTCATTTGCGGGACGGCGCGGGTGTGGGCGGCGTCGGTGACGACACAGGCGCGCGAGTCCACCCAGGCTGCATTCAGTCCTCGAACCGCGAACGCATCGGCCACGATAACGCTCGAAAGCAGCTCGCCAAAAGAAAGCAGGTAATCGCTGCCGCGAGGGGTGAGTTCGCGGACGGCAGAGAGGCCGTTCGCGAATTTTTCAAGCTCACGAAGACACAGGTCGAGCTTTGGCCGCAAACTCGCGGCTCGTTTCTGGCCGAGGAGCTCCGAGGCCGTTGCCAGATGGCGCTGCCTCAACCCTTGGACGGAGGCCAGAGCGGTCTCGGAGTCGCCGGAGGATGCCTGTTGCCCGATCAAGACGAGCTCATCGGTTACCTTGGCCATGGCGCTGACGACGACGAGGGGCAACTGATCACGGCGGGTGGCAACAATCTTGGCGACGCGCTCGATCGCCTCCGCGCTTTCGACGGAAGTGCCGCCGAATTTCATGACAATCATCGGCGCACCATTTTCGGAGACGTTACACGCATACGGGCGGTCACTCCATTCATCACCACTAAAGAAACGAAAACCCACGGCTTTGACTGGCCGTGGGTCTTGAGCAAGTGTTTCGGGTCGAGCTCAACGCCCACGGCAGATCGGAATTCGCGTCCCTGTGGTCGTGGGGGGCGACAGGATCGTCTGGAGCCTGGACGTCATAACCATCCAATATACCTGAAACCGGGCGGGTTTTTTCGACGCTGAGGACCGGAAACATTGCTTCCGTTCGGGTCGAGCGATAGGATTGGGAAAGCGATGGTCAGTTTTCCGAAGCCGGAGGTTCGTGGTCACCAGCGTGGCGGTGGAATTTTAATTGGGGTCTGATTTGAGCGGCGGAAAGCAGGTTGCACTCGTAACTTTCATACACGCGCCGACGGGCCTCAGGAGCGGAAGTCCCGAATTTTCCATCTGCCCAATCGAAATTCTGCGTTGTACTTTTGACCCCCAGTCCGGTACCTAAGACAGGTACGGGTCGAATTTCGCGCTTACCTGTAAGTCCTCGGGAGATCCCTCTTTTGAAGCGATGGAAGACCGATAACGGTTTGCCGCCGGCGCAGGGTCTTTATGATCCGGCGCACGAACACGACGCTTGCGGAATCGGTTTTGTAGCCAGCGTGCGCGGCGAGCGTAGCCACCAGATCATCGAACAGGGCATTCAGGTCCTGGTCAATCTCACCCATCGCGGCGCCTGCGGCTGCGATCCCGAGACGGGCGACGGCGCCGGTGTCCTGATTCAGATCCCGCACAGGTTTTTTGCACGGGAATGCGAGGCCCTGGGCTTCCGCCTGCCCCCCCCGGGCGAATACGCGGTGGGAATGACCTTCCTGCCGGTTGAAAAGCATCCCCGCCTGAATTGCGAAGGGGTGCTCGAGCGCATCATCCGCGAGGAGGGGCTGGCGGTTCTGGGCTGGCGGGATACGCCGGTGAACGGCGACGCGATCGGGCGAGTGGCCCGCAATTCTCAGCCCTATATTGAGCAGATTTTCGTGGGCCGTCCGCCCGAGATGGATGAAGACGGGTTCGAGCGCAAGCTGTACGTCGTGCGCAAGCGCGCGGAAAACGAAATCGCCCAGTCTCCGATCGAGGACAAAGAATTCTTCTACATTCCCTCGCTCTCAGCGCGGACGATCGTCTACAAAGGCCTGCTGCTCGCGCCGCAGATCGCCAACTTCTATGGCGAGCTTTCTGATCCCGATGTAACGAGCGCGCTCTGTCTGGTGCATCAGCGTTTTTCCACCAACACCTTTCCCAGCTGGAAGCTGGCGCACCCCTACCGCTATGTCGCACATAACGGTGAGATCAACACATTAAAGGGCAACGTCGCGTGGATGCACGCGCGGCAGTCGATTCTGGATTCGCCGCATTTCGGTGATGACATAACCAAGTTGTTTCCCGTCATTGAACCCGGCGGCAGTGATTCGGCAACCTTCGACAATGCTGTCGAACTCCTGTTTCAGGCGGGGCGCAGCTTGCCGCACGTGATGGCCATGCTGATTCCCGAGGCATGGGCGGGCAACCCGCACATAAAGCCGGAGAAGCGGGCATTTTACGAGTATCACTGCTCGCTCATGGAGCCCTGGGACGGACCGGCGGCCATTGCCTTCACCGACGGAAGGGTAATCGGCGCCACCCTCGACCGCAATGGGTTGCGGCCCGGGCGATACGTGGTTACCGAGGATGATCTGGTGGTGATGGCCTCCGAAGCCGGTGTCCTGTCGGTTCCCCCGGAGAAGGTGAAACGAAAGGGCCGCCTGCAGCCCGGGAAGATGTTTCTGGTTGACACGGTTGAAGGCCGGATTATTTCTGACCGAGAAACCAAGACGCGGCTTTCCGCGCGGCAGCCGTACGCACAGTGGCTGAAAGAAAATCAGATCACGCTCGACCAGCTGCCGGAGCCGGTGCGCATGCATGCCGCCGATCACGCGACCATCATTTCTCGCCAGCGCGCCTTCGGCTACACCGACGAAGACCTCAAGATGATCATCGAGCCCATGGCGGCGGCGGGCGAAGAGCCCGTCGGCTCCATGGGAGCCGACACGCCGCTTGCCTGTTTGAGCGACAAGCCGCAGCCGCTGTTCAACTACTTCAAGCAGCTGTTCGCGCAGGTCACGAACCCGCCCATCGATCCCATCCGCGAAGAGATGGTGATGTCGCTTATCAGCTATATCGGAACCGAGCGCAACATTCTCGACGAAACTCCGGAGAATTGCCACACCCTGAAGCTGGCGCACCCGATTCTGACCAATCGCGACCTCGAAAAATTGCGCCGGGTTTCGCGAGGAGACTTGCTGGCGATTACCCTGCCGGCTTTGTTCCGCGCCGACGATGGGGAGCGAGGCTTGCGCTCGGCGCTCGATGAACTTTCCCGCCGCGCCTCTCTCGCGGTCCGGTCCGGCTATACGCTGCTGATTCTTTCCGACCGCGGCGTGGACAAGGACTATGCGCCGATCCCCAGTTTGCTGGCTCTGGCCGCAGTCCACAATTTGCTGGTTCGGGAAGAAACCCGCACCCAGGTGGCGCTGATTATCGAATCCGGCGAGCCGCGCGAAGTCATGCACTTCGCGCTGCTGATCGGCTACGGCGCGAGCGCCATCAACCCTTATCTCGGAATCGAAACCCTCGAGGACCTGGCCGCCCGCGGCTACCTGCCGGCGGGGATGAGTGCAGACACGGCAGTCCAGCACTTCATCAAAGCCGTCAATAAGGGGCTGCTGAAGACGTTCTCGAAAATGGGCATCTCCACCCTGCAAAGCTATCGCGGAGCGCAGGTGTTTGAGGCGATTGGCCTGAATAAAGAGCTGGTGGAAACCTATTTTGCCGGGACCACCTCGCGGATCGGAGGCGTGGGGCTGGGCGTGGTTGCGCGCGAGGCGCAACTGAAGCACGAGTTCGCCTTTCGCGCGGTCACGGATGCGGATACCGAACTCGCCGTGGGCGGCAGTTATCACTTCCGTGTGAACGGCGAATATCACCTGCTGAATCCGCTGACCATCAGCAAATTGCAACATAGCGTTCGCGAGCGGAACTACGAGACGTTCCAGGAATATGCGGATCTCATCGACCGGCAAAACCAGAATCTCGCGACCCTGCGCAGCCTGATGAAGATCAAGAAGGCGCGCAAGCCCCTGCCCATTCAAGACGTCGAACCCGCCAGCGGGATCGTGAAGCGGTTTACGACCGGCGCCATGTCGTTCGGGTCCATCAGCAAGGAAGCGCACGAGACACTGGCCGTCGCCATGAATCGGATCGGAGGGAAGTCGAATACCGGCGAGGGCGGCGAAGACGAAGAGCGCTATAAGCGGGACTCGAACGGCGACTGGCGCCGGAGCGCGATTAAGCAGGTGGCTTCGGCGCGATTTGGCGTAACCGCGAACTACCTGGTCAACGCCGACGAACTGCAGATCAAGATGGCGCAGGGCGCTAAGCCCGGCGAGGGCGGACAACTGCCGGGACATAAAGTGGACGAGGTGATTGCCCGGCTGCGGCACTCGATTCCCGGTGTCGGGCTGATTTCCCCGCCGCCCCACCATGACATTTACTCGATCGAGGACCTGGCGCAGCTGATTTACGACCTGAAAAACGTAAATCCCGAGGCGCGGGTTTCGGTGAAGCTGGTGTCGGAGATTGGGGTTGGAACCGTGGCTGCAGGGGTCGCCAAAGCGCACGCCGATCTGGTGCTCATTTCCGGTGACAGCGGCGGCACCGGTGCTTCGCCGCTCAGCTCGATCAAGCATGCGGGAATTCCCTGGGAGCTCGGTCTCGCGGAAACCCAACAGGTTCTCCTGATGAACGACTTGCGCAGCCGCATTCGGGTGCAGACGGACGGCAAGCTGCAAACCGGGCGCGACGTTGTAATCGCCGCGCTGCTCGGTGCCGAGGAATTCGGATTCGCCACCGCGCCGCTGGTTGCGATGGGCTGCATCATGCTGCGCAAATGCCACCTGAACACCTGCTCGGTCGGCATCGCGACCCAGGACCCGGAGTTGCGCCGGAAGTTCGCGGGCGAGCCCGAGCATGTGATCAATTTCTTCTTCTTTGTTGCGGAGCAGGTGCGGCGGTGGATGGCCGAGCTCGGCTTCCGCCGAGTCGACGAGATGGTGGGGCGCGTCGACATGCTCGATGTGCAGCCTGCGGTTGATCACTGGAAGGCACGCGGAGTCGATCTATCGGCGATTCTCTACAATCCGCCTCTGCCCGGCCGCGTGGCGCGGCGTGCGGTCGAGGCGCAGGATCACGGTCTCGAGAAGGCGCTCGATCATGAGTTGATCGCCGGGGCCAAGCCGGCGCTCGAGAACCAGACGCCGGTCGAGATGAGCTTTCGGATTCGCAACGTACACCGCACGGTAGGCGCCATGCTGAGCGGCGAGATTGCGCGGCGGTACGGCTCTTCCGGTCTGCCCGAAGACACGCTTCGCATCAAGTTCGAAGGCTCCGCCGGGCAAAGCTTCGGCGCCTTCCTCGGGCGCGGCGTAACCATGACGCTCGAAGGCGACGCCAACGATTATGTCGGCAAGGGGCTCTCGGGCGGACGGCTCATCGTGTATCCGCCCACAGGCTCCAAGTTCCGGGCGGAAGAGAATATTTTGATCGGCAACGTGGTGCTCTATGGCGCGACCAGCGGCGAAGCATTTTTCAGCGGCGTGGCGGGCGAGCGCTTTGCGGTAAGAAATTCGGGTGCGACCGCGGTGGTTGAAGGCGTCGGCGATCACGGCTGCGAGTACATGACCAACGGGCTGGTGATCGTGCTGGGTTCCTGCGGTCGGAATTTCGCCGCCGGCATGAGCGGAGGAATCGCCTACGTGTGGGACGAAAAGGGAGACTTCACCGAGAAGCGCTCGAACCTGGCCTCCGTCGATCTTGAACCGGTGCTCGAGCCGGGCGATCGGAAGCTCGTGCGCGGGCTCATCCACGAGCATTACCAGCGCACCGGAAGCAAGCGGGCGAAGCACATTCTGGACAACTGGCGAGAGAGTTTGCCGCGCTTGATCAAAGTCTTTCCGCACGAGTTCAAGCGCGTGCTGGGCGTCCCGCGCAGCCGTTCTCAATACATCCCGGGCCAGCCCTTGCCGGTCGACGAGTTTGCGGAGGCTGTCCATGGGTAAGGTCTCCGGCTTCATGGAATATGGGCGCGAGACCGCGCCCCGCCGTTCGGTTCCCGTCCGCGTGAACGACTGGTTTGAGATTTACCAGGATTTCGCGGAAGAAAAATTGCGCACGCAGGGCGCGCGCTGTATGGATTGCGGCGTACCCTTTTGCCACACCGGATGTCCGGTCAACAATTTGATTCCGGACTGGAATGATCTCGTCTACCGCGGGCGCTGGAAGGAGGCTCTGCGCCAGCTTCACTCGACCAATAACTTTCCGGAATTCACCGGGCGGATTTGTCCCGCGCCTTGCGAAGCCGCCTGCGTGCTCGGAATCAATGAGCCTGCGGTGGCAATCAAGCAGATCGAGAAGAGCATCATCGAGCGCGGCTGGGAAGAAGGCCTGATTCGTCCTGAACCGCCGCCGTCCCGCTCAGGCAAAAAAGTCGCCGTCGTCGGTTCGGGTCCTGCCGGGCTGGCGGCGGCACAGCAGCTCAATCGCGCCGGGCACTGGGTCACGGTTTACGAAAAAGCCGATCGAATCGGGGGGCTGCTGCGTTACGGGATCCCGGAATTCAAGATGGAGAAGCACGTCCTCGACCGCCGGCTCGAGCAGATGCAAGAGGAAGGCGTGAAGTTTGTCCCTAACGCCCACGTCGGGCATTCCATTCCGGTCGAGGATTTGCGCCGCGATTTCAATGCGCTCTTGCTCGCCGCAGGCGCTGAGGCGCCGCGTGATTTGAAGGTTCCGGGAAGGGAGCTTAAGGGCGTTTACTTCGCGATGGAGTTCCTGCCGCAGGCGAACAAGCGCTGCCAGGGCGAGGTTCTGGATCCGGTTGACGACATTCTCGCGACCGATAAGCGCGTCGTTATAATCGGCGGCGGAGACACCGGAGCGGATTGTCTGGGAACGGTGCATCGCCAGAAGGCGATCTCAGTCCATCAATTCGAAATCATGCCGATGCCCCCGACCGAGCGCTCCCCGCTGACCCCGTGGCCGCTCTGGCCGATGCAGTTGCGCATGGAGGGCGCTCACGAAGAAGGAGGGGTTCGCGAGTGGAGCGTCGCCACCACCAACTTCACCGGCGATCGAAACGGCAATGTAAAGCAGTTGCAGGGCATCAAAGTCGGCCGCCCCCCCCAATTTGAGCCGATTGCGGGCACGGAGTTCGTGATGGACGCGGATCTGGTTTTGCTCGCGATGGGATTCACCGGTCCGGTGCGCGGCGGCATGATCGAGCAACTGGGCTTGAAGCTCGACGCGCGAGGCAATGTCGAGACCGGGGCGGATTTCATGTCGTCGGTTCCCGGCGTGTTCGCGGCGGGCGATATGCGGCGGGGACAGTCGCTCGTGGTTTGGGCGATTTCCGAAGGACGGAAGGCGTCGTCGTCGATCGACAGCTATTTGCGCAAGCAATCCGCGAAACCCGCAGTAAAAGCAAGATCCCGGCGCGACTTGGTTTCGGCATAACCGAGACCCTTCCTGGGTGTCGGTTTTTGCCCCGCGCGGTTGGTTTTGCTCAACCACAAAAGGGACGCGAGGGAAGGCCAAGCGTTCAAGCTCTTTCTTAAGAATTAATTAATGGGCAGATCTGTTCTTATGACCACTAAGCCAGTCCAAGCCGCGTCGCCCGGGTTGACTCTCCAGGCGGTGCGCGAGTCGCTAGGACGAATTCGCGATTCCATTTATCTTTCCCCCTGCGCGCGTTCGGAGAATTTCTCTCAGCTGGCGGACAATTCGGTTTACCTCAAGCTCGACAACCGGCAGCGCACCGGCGCATTTAAAGAACGCGGCGCACTGAACAAACTTCTCACTCTCACGTCGGAAGAGCGCTCGCGCGGCGTCATTGCCGCCTCGGCGGGGAATCATGCTCAGGGCGTTGCCTACCACGCGGGACGGCATGGGATCCGCGCGCAGATTGTCATGCCGCTGACCACGCCGCTGATCAAGGTTTCCTCGACCAGGAACTATGGCGCAGACGTGGTGCTTTACGGGGCAAACTATGACGAGGCCTGCGAAGAAGCGACGCGCCGCAGCCAGCAGTCCGGGATGGCCTTTGTCCATCCGTTCGACGACGAGGTGGTAATGGCCGGCCAGGGGACGATGGGGCTCGAGATTCTCGATCAGGTGCCCGATGTTGAAGCGGTGGTTGCCCCGATCGGCGGCGGAGGGCTCATCGCAGGCGTTGCCTGCGCTATAAAGGAGAGTCGTCCGAAGGTGCGCATGGTCGGAGTGCAGCCGGCGCGGTTGCCTTCGATGAAGGCGGCGATTGCCGAGGGCCGCCCGGTAACGCTCGCCCCGGCGGCGACCATTGCCGATGGTATGGCCGTGCGGCGCGCCGGCGAAAAGACGCTGCCGCTCATTCAGAGATACGTCGATGACATCGTTACGGTTGACGAAGAGGAAATTGCGAATGCCATCCTTCTCTTACTCGAGCGCGAGAAGACTTTGGCCGAGGGGGCTGGAGCAGCGGCGATCGCAGCTTTGATCAATCGCAAGACCGGGCTCACGGGCAAGAAGGTTGCCGTGCTCGTATGCGGCGGCAATATTGATGTCAGCCTGCTTTCGCGAATCATGGAGCGCGGCCTGGTAAAGGACGGCCGTCTGGTGCGGCTGCGGGTGCATCTGCCCGACTACCCCGGGGCGCTCAACCGGCTGACCGGAATCCTTGCCGAGCACCGGGCAAATATCGTCGAAACTTCCTACGATCGCGCCTACTATGGGGTGAACCTGGGCGACACGGCCATCGACATCACGATGGAGACGCGCGGACCGGACCACATCGCGGA
>Ga0123356_10004604_pt1 | contig 14211 bp, 12 predicted proteins | sample TergutEmb28metaG_2_FD_92546 | JGI IMG/M metagenome (GOLD analysis project Ga0123356, IMG submission 92546) | Embiratermes neotenicus P3 segment gut microbial communities from Petit-Saut dam, French Guiana - Emb289 P3 | ecosystem: Host-associated > Arthropoda: Insects > Digestive system > Gut ...
ATCATCGCTTATGCTGCCTTTGAGAACAATAACCTGCGCCGCCGCGACAGCGGGACGTTCGGTAAGGGTAAGAAGCTCCACACACTGAGCAGCGTTATCTTCTCTCTGATCATATTGTCCGGGAAGATACTCGACCGCAAACACCCGCTCTCCATCACCAACATCCATCTTCTCATCATAAACATCATCAACAGACGGCTCGGAAAAAACAACATTTTTCACGGATTCGTAGTGTTCGTCTGATAATCCCTGAACATCGTAACGATTGAGTGTTCTAACACCGCTAAGCCCCGAAATCCCTAAATTTTCCTTGAAATCAAGAAAAAGTTTCTTCGCGTGAATATCGTACCCGCCGCGTTTTTCAACAAATAACCGTCTGACTTTGCTCATATTACAGCTCCCGTATTTATGTCCGCTGTGTGGATCTGATGATCCGTGAAAAGAGATTAAAAATAAATATTGCGGGGGAAGGATGGAAATGGAAAATTATCTTTTTATCGGCTGATATACAGGCAATTTGTTTAATACTATTAAATACGCATTGGACTTTACCCGATGGGAACTCCAAGCGGCAGAGGATATACTGGAAGGCTGGCGGGAAATCACCGCACTGCTTAGAAAAGAAGAAGGGTTTTAAAATGACTCCGGTAAACCCTGATTGCTTAATATATATTTATGTATCATTAAAAAAATTACAACAGCACCTCTTTGCGTGGAGTAACGATGAAATTACTACCTACTGGATTGCAGGAATTTGAGTATATCCGCAAGAATAACGGTCTGTATGTTGATAAAACGGATATGGTTTACAATTTGGTATCTGGTATCAAGAAGCAGTTCTTTCTTTCTCGTCCGCGCAGATTCGGTAAAACTCTTATGTGCTGGACGCTCCGTGAGTTGTTTAGTGGAAAAAGAGAGTTGTTTGATGGTTTGGCAATAGCGAAAACCGACTGGAAGTGGGAGAGCTATCCGATAATCCATTTGGATATTAGCAAGATTACCACGGACGGCGGTATTGATGATGTTAGAAAATCGTTGGCAGAACAAACGGAGAAAATTGCGTGTGAATATCAAATAGACGTTAGCGGAGCCAAAGCGCCGGGAAGCAAATTAGATACTTTAATCAATGGTGTTTCCAAGAAATATGGCAGACCGACTGTTGTGATTGTAGATGAATATGATAAGCCATTTCTTGATTTCTACGACAAACCGAATATTGCGCAGGAGGTTCGTGATATTCTAAGAAATTTTTACATTCAACTGAAAGCAAATGAACCGCATATAAGGTTCCTGTTTATGACAGGGATTTCAAAATTTTCTAAAATGGGCGCTTTTTCGACACTGAACAACTTGAACGATATTTCACTTGATGAAGATTTTGGTACTATGCTTGGGTATACCGAAAAAGAACTTGTTCAATACTTCGGTGAGCATATTGAGACTAAAGCTAAAAAATTAAAATTGCCGGTTGACGCGCTTATTGAAAAGATGAGGTATCATTACAACGGATTTTGTTTTGACGGAATCAACAAGGTATACTGTCCGTATTCGATACTTAGTTATTTGGGGAGCAGCGGCCGCAAATTTTCGAATTACTGGATGAAAACAGCAACCCCGAAAATATTAGCCAACTACATGAAAGATAGAAACCTCACGGTTGAGCAGTTCAGAGGAATGCAGGTATCTGAGGATTTTGCTGATAGTCCCGGTGAGATAGAGACCGCGCGGCCAGAGAGTTTTTTATATCAGTCAGGGTACCTTACGCTTCGTGATGGAATCTCCGATGATTATTCGCTTGATTATCCTAACGCCGAAGTGCTTGATTCCATGTCGCAGTTAGTCTACAACAATATAATGCGCAGCGGCGGCGATGACAATTTTATGGATTTACGCAATCCGCTCTTACGTGCAGTTGGCGATGGAGACAGCGACCTTTTAATTAAGACTATAAATAGCCTTTTGGCAAGCATCCCATACGATGATTACGGCAAAGCGGCGCAGCAAGCAATAGAGCTATCAGGAATCCCCGCTCAGGAATGGCTCTACCGCTCAACAATACTCGCGTTTTTGCGCGGATGCGGCGTGTTAGTATTTGGTGAACTGCACTCTAATAAAGGCCGCTCCGATTTATTAGTGAGTCATAAGGGCAAAGCGTGGATAATCGAAATAAAAGTAGCCTACAATGATGACAGCGTTGATAAAGCAAAAGAAGCTATGACGCAGATCAATGAGAAGCAGTACGCCGATCAGTTCGTAACTGCTAAAAAAGTGGGGATTGCTATTGATGATAAGTTGAGGCAGATTAGGGAATGGGTTGTTGCATAGCAGCGTTATTTAATAAAAATGGTTTGTATCCGTTGCGGCAAAATTATCTTTGCCCCAAAATAGACAATAACCTCAGAATCACAAATAATTAATATTGGAGGTATTATTATGTACAAGAAAGTAGATAATGTGATTGAATCTTTCAATCCTGCAACCAAGGAGCTTCTTGGTTCTGTTGAAATCACCTCACGTGAAGAAATAACTACAATCATTGCGAAATGTAGAACAGCATTTTCGATATGGTCAACTTATTCCTATGAAGAACGTGGAAAACGCTTGAAAAAGTTGGCAGACATTTTAGAAAGTAAGCAAAATGAGCTTGCTACGTTAATGACAAAAGAAATGGGGCGACCATTAAAAGAATCTCTTCCAGAGGTTATAAAGAGTTTAAAGTTTATTCGCTCTTTTGCAGATAATGCGGAAAGAATGCTATCCGATTATATTATCTCAGAAGTTGCCGGGAAAGATATTAAAATCATTTCTGAACCGTATGGTGTAGTGGCATTGATTAAGCCTTGGAATATGTCACTTCAAACACCTATATGGGCTATGGCTCCTGCATTAATGGCCGGAAACGCAGTTGTTTTTAAACCATCCGAAAACGCACTTCTCGTTGCCAAAGAATTAGAAAAAGCGTTTGCGCAATGCGATGTTATACCACAGAATCTTGTTGGGTTCATATATGGGGATAAAGAACAGGGTGTAAACTTACTTCAAGATAAAATTGATATGGTATCGTTTACTGGAAGTGTACAGGCAGGTAAAGCTATTGCCGTTCAAGTTGCTAATCGTTTTATTAAGACATCACTCGAATTAGGCGGAAAAGACCCCATGATAGTTCTTGATGATGCCAATATTGATTTTGCGGCAATGGCGGCTGTTTGGGGAAGCACTACCAATTGCGGACAATTTTGTTCAAGTATTGAACGTGTTTATGTTCAAGATACAATTTTTAACGATTTTGTGCAAAAAGCCAAAATTTTCTGTGAGCGAATAAAAGTAGGTAATGGACTTGACGCATCTGTTGAGATGGGGCCTGTTGTTAATGAGCAGCAGTTTGACAAAGTCATTAAGCAAATTGAAGATGCTGTTAGCAAAGGAGCGCAGATCGTTACAGGTGGTGGTGCTTACAAAACAGGCGAATTAGCAGAAGGATGGTTTATTCAACCTACTGTTTTAATCAATCTGACAAATGATATGATAATTGTACAAGAAGAAACATTCGGCCCGGTGATTCGTATTTTAAAATTTTCTACTATTGATGAAGCTGTCAAATTGGCAAATGACACAAGTTATGGCCTTGGAGCTTCTATTATTACACAAAATGAGGAGATCGCTCAATCGCTTGCTAAACAAATTGATGTGGGGATGGTATGGATAAATGAGCCACTTCTGTCTAATGAGTTTTGTCCGTGGATTGCTCGTAAAAATAGTGGTCTTGGATATGAATTGGGCGAATTGGGTATCCGAGAATTTGTTAAACAAAAAATCATAAACAGTCAATTTCAAAATAATGATGTCTCACGTGGGTGGTGGTATCCATATAAATAAATTAAAAAACTAAGTGGAAGAAAGGAGGTGGTTACATGATGAGAAAAGTTGCGCAATCGGTCTCGGTCAATGTTTTTGTAACCACCGAAATGGATTCTATAACTTTGCGTTATAATATTCCATTTTCTGACGGCACCATTTTTGAAGATGAATTAACGGCAAAATATAATCAACCATTAAATCTTCCGTTTGATATTAGTTTAATAGAAAATTATTTTGTTATTTTTTTGTCACAGTTGTTTCTCTCCACAGGGATTATTGATTTAGTTTGTAGCCATGAAGAAGTTACATATTATCAAGAGTTTTCAAATTTACTTTATAATATCAGAAATTATGAAGAAGGAACAAACTGCTACCCCAAAACTTACAAATTCACCAATCGACCTTTAGAAAAACAGTATAAAAACAATGAAACTATTGTAATGAATCTAGTAAGTGGTGGGAAAGATTCATTGGTCTCAGATTTTTTACTTAAAAGAAACAAGGCAAAAGTACAGCGATGTTTTGTTGCTAGTCTTAATGTTGCCTCTGATGAAAAAGAAAGAGTCGCTTGTCAACAACTATATAGTGAATTTGATACTATCGAATTGCATGGATTTGATAGATTAGTAACACAACTTGTTCAAATTAGCGATTGTTATGGCCAGCCACCTCAAAAAAACTATATACCCAAGGGGCGGGATATATTAACAATAGCGTTAATTTATCCCTTAGCCATTCAATATGGATGTAGTTATATATCGCATGGATGTGAAAAAGATCTGTGGGAGAATAACATTGAAATTGATGGCAAAGTTATTCCTGTGCATGATAGCCAGTCAAAATTTGTTGTCGAGCCGATGAGCAAACAATTAGAATTATCAACAGGAATCACCCTGTTTTCACCGATATGCGGAATGCACGAGATTTACATTTTAACATGGTTGATAAAAAATCATCCATCAAAAGCAAATTTAATTCAATCGTGTTTTTATGATTCATGGTGTGGCAAATGCTCAAAATGTTTACGGTATTATTTAATAGAACAATCAATTGATACCAAAGTGTTTGATTTTAAGTCTGACCCATCACAAATGGTTAATGACGTTGCAGTTCAATTAAAAAATATAAACGCAAAGAAGAAAGTACGTTACTATAAAGAGTTATGTTACCTGATGGGAGATTCTCAATACTGTAAGGAATTGCTTACCCCTATTTTTAGTAATCATTTCCCACAATTTTTTAAAGAGTGGGAGTTGGGATGAAAAAGAAATGGTTGTGGATTGGACAGCGTATTTCTGATGGTATTATGTATTCCAGAGCATTGAGTGGGCTGGATGTATTTTTTTCATGTGATTCGATCAAATGTCAACCTGATTCATTCAAATCTTACTCTTTATCTACAAATATGGTTGCCTCCAATGAGCAACATAAATGGACATCCAAAGATATTTCTAAAATTGTCAATTGTCATTTTAACGAAATCAATAGATACCTAATTGATGGATATAATATTTTCCCTTACTACCTTTCTACAGATTCTTTGGAGAAAATAAGTGGCAGTAATAATTTGTTTAACAAAAAGGTGTTTGGTAATCAATTAACACGGCCTATTCAAATGTATTTATGCAGCCAAGCAGAGGTAAGAACTCCACGTTGGGCGATTCCACATAATATGACATGGAATAATTTAGTGTCATTATTGGGAGATACTATTGTATTGCAATTCGACAACACGTCGTCTGGTTTAGGGACATTTGTTGTCCGCAATGAAATAGAGTACAAGTGGTTTTGTGACTTTTTAGGACAAGCTGATCTTGCGACAGAATATTTGGGAGCAAGTTTTCCATGTTCTGTACATTTATGGATTACTAAGGATTCTATCGCAATATCACCGGCCTCTGTTCAAATAATTGAATGCTTAAAGTTTCATAAGGACATTGACATACAGATGTTTACTTTTAAGGGTAACGATTTTGGATTTTATAGTCATGTAATTGGTTTAAATAAAGACATTGATAATCAACTATATAAGATCGGTTTACTATACCAAAAATTAGGAGTTTGGGGATTAATAGGGGTAGATTACATTATAAAAGATTCAATGTTTTATTATACGGAAACTAATTTTAGACTGCAAAATTCGACTTCGCTTTTGTCATTTATACAACCGACAGACGGTGGAAATGTTGTGAATTGTCTAATGCCTGATTTTTTAGGTTTTTCTGACGCAGGATGCACATATCAATATTTCACAAGTATACCTACAACTCATTTGGAAAGTGGATATTACAGTACAGATGGAAATTATATAGGAAAAGCTACTGCTTCTGCGCCAACCACTAAGAGCAATTTTTTAATATTTAGTAATATGCCGTTTGGTTTACAGCAGCAAGTGAGAATTATCGGATTTGAGATAGGATGTGAGGGTAATGGAGTTATAAAGAAAGAAATCGACAATTTCTTGAAAAGATTGGTGATGATTCATGGATAAGGCAAAGAACATTTTATTGGAATTAATGAAATATAACACATTCTTATACCCTGAAAATGTGAAAATGTATGATGATTGTGCGACTTATATATCATCGCTATTTGCCGAACTTGATTTTAACACAAAGTTAATACAAACAAATTCAGGGAAAATTGTTATTTGTAAGCGTTTGATTGATGTTAAGCTGCCCCACGTGCATTTTAACGGACATTATGATATTGTTCCTATTACAGATAATAATATAACGAACTTTGATGATAATACACATATATTCTTTGGTCGAGGTTGCAGTGACATGAAAGGGGGAATTGTTTCTATATGGCTTGCTTGCAAAGATGTCATAGAGCGCAAAATCCCTTGTAATATAAGTATTTCTTTTTCTCCTGATGAAGAAACCGGTGGAAAAATTGCATCGAAACAAATCCCATCAATTATCTCTGAGTTTTTACCGTTGGAATCTCTTGTAATTATTGCGGATTCATCACATCCGTCTATTATTACGTCTCATTGTGGAGCCTGTTGGATTGATGTCAAAATATCACTGGAATCAACGCAAAGGTTCATTGCCAACAAACTATCCGCATTTGAGATCATGTGTAAATATTGTCCCGAATTTATTAAAACCCCTTCCAATATAGATGCCGTAATTGGAGGAATTTGCAAATCATCAAATGCGGTAAATCTTTGGGCGCACACAGTTAGTTTTACTTTAGATTACCGGTTTGATGCTCCATCATCGGTATCAGATATAAAGGATTGGATTAATAATCATTTTGCTTCTTTAAATTCTTTTATAAAAGATGAACTTGATCTGAATACTAATCCGTTGACATGGACAAACATATTGGAAGTTGAGCCAAGTATTTGCACGGCAGATTTCAACAATTACCTTGATGTCGCTAAATCTATAATTCCTAATGCTCATATTGACAAAGCAAATGGTTTTTATGATTTAAGATACTTTCGTGATGCAGGTTATTCCAATTCATTTGTACTGGGGCCAGGTGACGTTTTGAATGCACATGTAAAATACGAGACATTAAAAAAGAGAAATGTAGAAGAATGCTCTCAGGTATATATTAAGTTTATAGAAGGAGTTGCTAATGGAGACTTCTAAGGAATTAGGACTTCTAAAGTTTAAACTCTTTTTTGAGGGTGTAAATATTGATGATCAAACTTTGGCAACCCTAAGACTTAATGGTTATCGCGTTCCGGCGGTTGTTAGGACAGGAGCTTCGTATGGAATAGAAGCTATTGTAAACGGCAAACTATACGTAAATATCCCAATAAATAAACAATCTCATTTACATATATCAAAAAACCTTGATGCCATAATTGCGGATAATGATTGCATCTGTACTATTGAAATCTTGAAATATCCTATTTCTGTAACACTTGAAAAGGATGGCACCTTGTTCCGTGATGTTGGGAAAATTTGTTTTGATAGATTAGGTATAACTCTTTATTCTGGATGTTGCTTTAAAGAAGAACGGAAGGGTTGTAAGTTTTGTGGTATTGACAAAGTACCTTCTTACAATGCACGACATCTTATAAATACAGATGATATTGCATTCGTTCTTAAAGCAGCATTTAACAATTCAAATAATCAAATAAGACACGTGCTTTTAAGTGGTGGGGTGCTTCCGGGAGAAGATTATGGTGTGGAGATATTCGCAGAAGCTGTGCGAATTATAAAATCAATACATCCGCAGTTGTCTGTTTATGCAATGTTACCGCCACCGGAGAAAAATAGCGCGTTACAAATATTGATTGATTCAGGAATTGATGAGATCGGTATAAACATAGAAATTATTGACAACGATTATCGTAAACAATTAATACCCGGAAAAGAGAGAATAGGTAAAGAACGATATTTTAGTGCATTGGAATATTTGGGTAGTTGTCTTCCAAAATATGGCGCAAGAAGCATTTTAATGAGTGGTGTTGAACCAATTCAATCAACCCTAAATGGTGTAGATGAATTATGTAAACGAGGTGTTATGCCAATTATCTCTCATTATAGAGCAAAGGAAGACAAGTTGCCTTCTTTTATAGAAAGCGAGGAATGTATGTATGATTTATGGCAAGCGGCTACTTCGATTGCTGATAAATATGGTATGGTTATCGGGCCGACCTGTATTCCATGCCAAAATAATGTAATAGCATTACCGTCAGGCGATTCTTTTAGGCATTATTAATATTTTGGTTAACCTTTTTTGAAGGGATTTATATGAAAAAAATACATGAACGACACTGGTATGTTTTTTTAAAATTACTATTTACTATACTGCCTTTAATTGTGTTAGTCATTGGTTTAAGCGTTTTAACGTATAGATCAATTGTAGACGAGAGTGTCGACATTATTACAGCTGTCAAAAACCAAATAATTCCTATGGGAACAGCATTGTTCATATTTATACTTGCTAAGTATATTGATGACTATATTGCAGACTCGGATAAAGAAAAGGAATTGCAAGAAATAAAAGATACTATTGCAACAGCAACAAAATTACAAGAAGTAAAAGATGCTGTTGCGACTATTGCAACAGCAAACCACGATTGTCATTGCAAATTTCAGGACGACATATCCAATCTCAATAAGGATATTAAGCATTTTAATAACACATCTATGGAGGTGCTTACTACGTACGATGATTTTTATAGAAAATTGCAAAAATCTCGTTCAGCAGCACAAGAAAAAGTTCAATTGACCCAATTGGATCCGTGCCCACCACTTGCTTATGGTGATGAAAGGACAAGAAAAGAATATTTTGAAGGTGATATAGCATGTTACAAAAGTCGTCCATATGTTAATTTTTACCGTATATTAAGTATCGAAACAGAAGAGAAGTTGGAATGGGCGAGATCATTAATTGAAGGTACAAAAGGATTATCCAATGTTTTTTTAGCTTATATTAATATCGAAAGTATAGAAAAAATGACTCCTTTCCCCAAAATGTTAAGTTTACAAATAATTGACTGTAAAGAAGTTTTTGTCCTTAACCCCAAATATAGTTATATGCCCCACGATTACAAACGATGTTATTATTTTAAAAACAATGACGTTGCACAGATATATTCGGATTATTATGAGGCTATTTGGGAAACTCTACGCAGTGATATTCAACACGGGTGCATTCTTAAAGATGGGAACTCTTCACATGGTTATGAAGAAAAATTGAACAAAATCAAACTTGCAAGGGAATGGATGAATCAATGTGTACCATCGGTTGCGCAAACTTAGACAAAGTGTATATTTTTAAAAATCGCGATCCTATTCGTGGAACATCTTTGGATGAATGGGTTGAACAGATCCGTTTGGGTAATTCAAATTTACTGATAATAAAAAATAATAAAGGATGTTATGGTGGATTGAGTAGCTTTGGTGTTGGCTTAGTTGGAACTTTTGTAAATATAATTGCCGAACAGGAAAATTATTTTGATGATGATTATCTATTAGAAATTTTGAATCATGGCAGCATTAAAAAGGTACATGGTTTCTTATCACGTAACCCAAAAAAATTATATGGGAACATAATTTGTAGCGATGGAATTGAAACCTATGCTTTTGAGATGAATGGTGATGAAGTTGATTCGATGGAAATTTCTGATCGTTATATAATGACAAACCACTTCCAACATATATCAAAATCCATTCGTACAATATCAGATCCATTTATACGTCAATGGACATATTCACGGTTGGAACGTGGCAAACATTTGCTTAAAACGGTATCAAATGTTGAGGACGTTAAAAAACTGTTATCTGACCACGATGGAATACCTGATATTTCGATATGTAATCATGGTAAAATACCAACAGCTTCCTCGTATATTATAGATTGTACTGAAAAGGAAGTTCTATACTGTAGAGGTACACCGTGTGAAAACAAATATGTTTCGTTTGCTTTTGCCAATTCAAATGTTGGTGAGGTGTAATTTTTTTTATGTCCCATTCCTGAGAGTATAAAAAATCTGCAAAAATTTTTTTATATTGAATTTTCCGTTTCTTTTTATTGAAGAGACAACTTTATGAGGTTGTTATAGATTATTTATTAAGTTAAAACGAACAGTTACTTTAAATCCGATGAAAAAACATGGGATATGATAGGCTCAACAGAGATTCCGCGATTGCATAAAGAATATTTTTTTTAGCGCTCGGCAATTTTCGCAGAATAAGCAACTGCTCCCAAAACGAAATTAGGTGAATTTGCTCCATTTGAAGAAATTCAAATTATTTAACATAATTTAACACATATCTTGCATACTTCGCTGTGAGAAATTATACTTATAAGGGGTATTTCTGTAGTAGATTTTCAAACATTATTAAGGAGATCTCTCTATGAATGTAAATTATCTTTTCACAGACAAAGCTCCGAAGCCAATCGGGCCCTATAGTCAGGCTGTTGAGGTTGGGTCATTTGTTTACATTAGTGGGCAAATTCCTCTTCATCATGAAAGCGGTGATGTTGTTGGAGATGATGTCACCACACAATCAAAAGTGGCACTTGCTAATTTAAGAGCTATACTTGAAAATGCAGGTCTTGATTTTCACAGCTTGGTAAAAACAACTGTTTTTTTAACCGATATGAATAACTTTAGCAAGTTTAATGAGGTTTACCAACAAGAACTCTCAGGTGCAGCCCCTGCAAGAAGCGTGGTAGAGGTATCTGCATTGCCAAAAAGCGTTCTCGTTGAGATAGAGGCAATAGCTTATAAATGTAAATAAAACAGTAATATCGACAAATACGGTCAATCCTTTGTAAAACATTTTTGTTTGTCCTGAATTTAAGGCTCTAAAATACAGGAGAGATTATACAAAATGAAAAACTCAAGAGGAGATATTAAAACAATAATTATTGGCGTTATTATCGTAGTTATTGGCGCCATAGTGTTGAGATTATTGAATATAAATTCTACACATACAGTAGGCTTCACATTTGAGGACTTTAAGACCGTTGATTTTTCTCAAGGGGACGAGTTCCGTGAAGTCGAAACCTCAAAGACAATTAACACAAGTAATTCAGACGATAGTGAAGACGTAAACGGGACATTTTGGAAGATTTTACAGATCTTTGGTGTCTTAATTACTGTGATTGGATTTGTTGGCCCTCCTACTTGGTGGAATGGCATAATATCTAAAATATTGTCGAACGAATTTCCACCGTCATTAAAAGGTAATCCAAATGGTACGAAGCAAAATGTTAATAGGGCTACGGCAAACGATTTTGCAGAAAAAATCGGTCATACTAAATTAAAGATGGTTTTTGTTAAAGGTGATACGTTTATAATGGGACGCACGAAAGAACAGGGGGGATATGATGACGAGAACCCTGTGCGTAATGTAATTGTTGATGATTATTACATTGGCAAATATCCAGTGACTCAAAAGCAATGGGTAGAGGTTATGGGTAAGTGTCCGTCAGTTTCTCATAGAGGCGATAATTTGCCTGTTGATAATATTAGTTGGGATGACGCTTGGGAATTTATTCATAAGTTAAGAGAAATGACTCATCAAAGATACCGATTGTTAACTGAAGCAGAATGGGAATATGCAGCTCGTGGTGGATTGAAAAGCAAAGGGTACACGTATGCCGGAAGCAATCATATTGATAAAGTTGCTTATAATGGCAATGACAAAATACAGCCTGTTGGTACCAAAAAGCCAAATGAACTTGGAATATATGATATGAGTGGTAATGTCTGTGAGTGGGTCAGTGATTTATATGAGAAATACAACTTAGACTCGGTGAAAAATCCAGAAGGACCACCACCAAATAGCTCCAAATCTCGCCAACGCGTACTTCGTGGAGGCAGTTACAACGATAAAGAGGAGTATTGCAAAGTTTTTCGCCGGAATAAATATGATCCAAATCTTTCTCGTGCCGGCGTAGGTTTTCGTCTTGCTCTTCGCAAACGCGAAGAGCAAGACGTAGAGCAAGACGTAGAGGGTAAAAACGATGTTGATGTCAATAAAGATACTGAACCACAAAACGTCAAAATTGTTAATAACGGATCATATTTTACTGATCCACGAGATGGACAAAAATATCGAACTGCAAAAATAGGTGACCTCGTTTGGATGTGTGAAAATCTTAACTTCGCGTTCAAAGATTCTTGTTGTTATGACAATGACCTAAAATACGGCGAAAAGTACGGAAGATTGTATACTTGGGATACTGCTATGGAGGCTTGTCCAGATGGATGGCACTTGCCTACCCTTGAGGATTGGAACAATTTGATTAAGTCAGCAGGAGGCAAAGTTGCAGGTGAGAAGCTCAAATCTAAAAATGAATGGAACAAAAATGGTAACGGTACGGATGATTTCGGTTTTTCAGCTTTACCGAGTGGACATTGTGACTACAAATACAATGCAACGAATTTTCAGAACTTCCACATGATGTTCAATCAGGGCAGTTGGTGGAGTGCTACGAAGTACGATAATGAACGTGCGTACTTTTTGGATATGGTATACAACTTTAAAAATGTGGATAAATTAAAAACCTTCAAAACGTCCAGTAGCCTTTCAGTTCGTTGTGTGCAATATGTGTGATGTAGGGTGATTGCTAAATAGTCTCTGATAGCTTCACCAATTAGTTTGTACAAATACCAGAATCGGCAGAACCCACGGCTCGACTCTTACTTTTATACAAGCTCTTTTCATACGTTTGCACCAACTCTTTTAACTGCTGTATACGCTCCTGCTGCGAATCAACTGTCTTCTGTAAACTTTCAATCATATTCTGCTGCTGCTCTATAAGTGTGCGTGTAAAATTCATAATTTCTGAGGAATCGGGCGCGGTGGAAGTTTTTACATTAGGAGATTCTAATTTAGCATTTAATAACTCTACAGGTTCAACACCAAGCGCAGCGGCAATATCTTCAATAACGTCCATACGCTTGTTTGCGACATTATAAATGTTTATATTTAACCTTGGGGACGGGGTTTCAAAAGTTACATTAACTTTAGAGACACTATTGCGCATATTTCATTACTTTGAAAATTAGGCTTTTTAAGGAATCCTTAAATATTGGCTGATTTAATAATCTCAATTCGATACTAAATTTATGGTAAATAAGAAACGTCCGTCTCACAGATACAAGAAAACGCAAAAAAAAGAATGCCGTTTCATAGCGGTTCGGGGATTGCGCATTTCCACCCAAACTATAGCTTAGAATAGTTTAGAATACCTTAGAATAGAAGAGTATAATATTTGACAAAAAACAGATGATTTTGTCAGTAAAAATCACTTATTACTGATATTATATTTTTTACATCTATTTCAAAAGTGGCAGTGAATTACATCTAATTGTCACGAAAAAAGGGGGGGGTGATGTGGATTAATAATCAAAAACTCGGTTTACTCATAGCAGAGCGCGGTATTACTATTAAAGCTCTGTGTATGGAGTCTGGAATGACTCAGGCTGCAATATGTAAACTTCTCAAAGGTAATCACAAACCAAGACTGTCTACCTTTGGCCATAATTGGGGACAGAGTTGTTGTTATTTCACTAATTCGTCAGCGTTAAAAACACAATTAAAGCAACTCCCCCCAATTAAATATTTAGCAAGAATAAACAGCGTAAATTATATTATTTTTTAGAAACTGCGCACAGGAATTAAGATATCTCGGACAGGGAGGATTTATGTCGAAAGAAACAATGTCAATAAGTGAGAAGTTGGATATTACCCTCAGAGCTCATAAATTAAAACATGCCGGGGATTATGAAGGGTATCAGCGTCTTCTCAGAACAGCCCCAATACCCCCTTATTTGGCAAAGGTATTCAAAGAGAAAGTCGGGGTTGATTATCTTCTCAATGGCGGTTTTAATTTATCGGAAGCAGAGGCTGAATTTGGAGC
>Ga0123356_10004605_pt1 | contig 14210 bp, 14 predicted proteins | sample TergutEmb28metaG_2_FD_92546 | JGI IMG/M metagenome (GOLD analysis project Ga0123356, IMG submission 92546) | Embiratermes neotenicus P3 segment gut microbial communities from Petit-Saut dam, French Guiana - Emb289 P3 | ecosystem: Host-associated > Arthropoda: Insects > Digestive system > Gut ...
GCATTTTCGCCGCCCTTCCAGACAATCCGCCGTGCAAACAGCTCAGAAGAGTCGTCAAGTGCGGAAGCGCCCATGGCAGAAAACAAGCTCGTGAACAGCAGGCAGGCGAGGCAGAATCGCTTCATTTAGGTCTCCTGATTATCGATAAAATGTAAGCATATGGAGAAAAGTTTATTTTGACACTTTTGCTCAAAGTGGCAAGGCTTTTGAGGGCGAAAACGGGTAAAACAAATAAATTGAGAAAATTTATGTTTTTGAGGGCCCTGAACGTAATGGGGGGGGGGGTACAATATAATTTTCTACATAAAAGCGGGGTAATTCGGTATTAGAAAGCAATTTTTGCGTCATATTGAAATATTACTATATTTCGAAAGAAAATGCAATAGAACTGGTAAATTTTCCGGCATTGCGCAGCGCTGACTTTCTAGCTAAAAATATAATTACTACTTACTCAATCTATAGTGCGTTCGCCCCGTACTCCGCCATCCATTCGTATTGACAATTTACATTTTTTTCAAATAATTAAGATAACGAAGTTTTTACGGGGTGCTGAATGTGCCAGGTGCTGCAATGCAATACCTTGCCGCTTTCGGCTGAGATTAAGCGAATTGACGCTTGGAACCCTTGGCGTTCCCAAACGCTGAACCTGAACCGGATAATGCCGGCGGAGGGAAATGTTTATTCTATCAACAGGTAAGAATTGAACGCCCTCCGCAGGTTTACCCGCAAAAAATGTTTTTACGGAGGTAATTATGCCCAAACACAACTGGCTGCCGTTCTTTACCGCTGCTGTTTTAATTCTGCTCTGGCAGTTTATCAGCATGAGCGGGATTGTTCCCGGGTACATGCTGCCAGGCCCTGTTCACGTAACAATTGCTTTTAAGGCAGACTTTCCCCTGCTTATGAGCCACCTGCGGCATACACTGCTCGAAGCATTGGCAGGGCTTGCGCTGGCGGCAGCGGCAGCTTTTGTACTTGCAATCGTCATGGATGCCAGCCGCTTTTTAAAGCAATCATTAACCCCGCTTTTGTTACTTACACAAACAATGCCCGCCATTGCAGTTGCCCCTCTGCTGATTTTGTGGATGGGGTACGGCGCTGCCCCAAAAATTACCCTTGTGTTTCTTGTCTGCTTTTTTCCAATGACTATCGGGCTGCTCGGATCTTTTACGCATACAGATAACGATAAAATTAATCTGCTGCGGTCTATGGGAGCTTCGCGGCGGCAAATTTATCAATATATCAAACTTCCGCAAGGGCTGCCCGCTTTTTTTTCCGGTTTAAAAATATCAGGATCCTATTCGATAATCGGGGCGGTAATTGCAGAATGGCTTGGCGGAGAAGCCGGCCTTGGAGTGTACATGATTCGCGTTAGGCGATCTTATTCGTTCGATAAAATGTTCGCTGTTATATTACTGACATCCCTACTAAGTTTGTGCCTGATAAAATTTATAACATTAATCGAAAAAAAGGCGATGCCCTGGATGAACAAAGGAGGGTGTTAATGCAAAGCATGTTGAAAAACAAAGTTTATTTTATTTTAACCGGAATAATCCTGCTTGCGGCAGGGTGCAAAAATGCAAACGAAAACCATATTCGCGTGGTGCTGGACTGGACACCGAATACGAACCACACCGGCCTGTACACATCTCTGGAAAAAGGCTATTTCGCCGAAGAAGGTCTAACCGTTACGCTGATACAGCCGCCGGAAGACGGCGCATTGCTGCTGCTTGGATCCGGCAAAGCGGAATTCGGCATCGACTTTCAGGAAACAATGGGGCCTGCAATCGCCAAGCCTAATTCCGCAGGCAGCACTGCTTTGCCGGTACAGGCAGTGGCGGCAATTATCTGCCATAACACATCAGGGATAATGTCGCTGTCAAAAAGCGGCATCGGCAGCCCTCGCGATCTTGCGGGGAAACGGTTTGCCTCGTGGGAAACCCCGCTAATTACCGCGCTTGTAAGGGAACTCGTAACAAACGATGGCGGCGATTTTAGCGCGGTAAAGATGGTCCCCAATTTTGCCACCGACGCTTTTTCCGCGCTGCACACCGACATTGACGCAATTTGGGTCTACTATGCATGGGACGGAATTGCCGCAGAAGTTAACAATATTTACGTAAACTATATTGACCTTGGCAGCGCGGACAGCCGCTTCGATTTCTATACGCCGGTATTGGCAGCTAACACAAACTGGCTGGAGAAAAATCCGCAAATTGCAAAAAAATTCCTGCGGGCGGCAAGCAGGGGTTATGTCTTTGCTGCCGAAAATCCGCAGGAAGCGGGAGAAATTCTTTTAAAACACGCTCCCGAACTGGACAGGAATCTTGTTATGCGAAGCCAGGAATATTTAAAGACACGGTACCAGGGCGATGCAAAGCGCTGGGGGGAAATAGATTCTGAACGCTGGGGCAATTTTTACCGCTGGATGTTCAGTCAGGGATTGCTGGAAAAAGACATTGGCGAAGGCGGGTTTACAAATGAATATTTGCCATGACTCAAGTTCCCTGCATTGCGAACATATCACAAAAAATTATAACTATATTCCTGTCGTAGAGGACATCAGCTTTAATTTGCCGGACAGGGGATTAATTTCGCTGTTGGGGCCTTCTGGCGCCGGTAAAACTACTCTGTTTAACGTGCTTGCCGGCGTTGACAAGCCTGATGCGGGAAAAGTTTTCCTGAACGGCGAGGACATTACCGGCGTTTGCGGCAGGGTTAGCTATATGCTGCAGAAGGACATGCTGCTGGAACACAGAACCGTACTGGACAATGTTATTCTTCCGCTTCTGATTCACGGGGAAAAGAAAAAATCCGCCCGTGAGCAGGCTCAAGTCTTTTTTCCGCTCTTTGGGCTTTCGGGGCATGAAAAAAAATACCCGCATCAGCTTTCGGGCGGAATGCGCCAGCGGACCGCCCTGCTGCGGACTTGTATGTCACATAACGATGTTATTCTTCTGGATGAACCGTTCTCCGCCCTGGACGCAATCACCCGCCGCAGGATGCAGTCCTGGTACGCGGAAATTGCCGTGCAGATGAATCTTTCCACTCTTTTAATTACGCACGATGTTGAAGAAGCGCTTGTTTTGTCCGATACTGTCTATATTCTTAACGGCTGCCCCGGAAAAATAACAAATAAAATTGAAATCCTGCCCTGCCGCCCCAGAAACGATTGTTTTTCAGTATCTAAAGAATTTGCGGAACAAAAACATTTTATTCTAAATTCGATTCACGAATAAACAGCATCCGTATACTGTGCCATATCCGTTTAAAGAAATTTCCCTGTTCATAAAAAGCCGCCGTTATAAGCGGGACACGGTTTACTTCGCCTTGTTCATCGTAAAAAACAAGATAGCCCGCAAGGGAACATTCTGCAAGCGGCGCAATTAACGGATGGTTAATAACAATCTCGTGCCTTAACGCATTTGCACGGTCAACCGGAGAAGTAAAATCCGCAGAATGCGCAGGTTTTATATCCGCAAAATTTGCTTTCCCTTTCCAGAGACGCGGTTTTTCAATTGTATCAATAATTGTATTAATATTTACATTAACATTCGGACGGACTGTTTTAAAATTATCAAACGCCCATGTTAAAAGCAGCGTACTGTCTGTATTGCGGTTGCGCTCATTTTCTGCGCCAAGAATAACGGCAATAAAGCGGGTTCCTTCCCTCTCTGCGGTAATGGCTATATTGTAACCGGATTCGTCAATGTAGCCGGTTTTAAGCCCGTCAACACCGGGAAAAGTTGTCAATAATTTATTGCGGTTGTACTGCGTTATTGTGCCGGGCTTTTTTCGCAAATACTCAGGCACGTTAGCTGCCATTGGGTAGGAAAAGACCGGCACCGAATGAAAGCCGGCAAGGTTCTGCGGATAAAGAGTCAGATAATGCCTGCAAAAGCGGGTATACTCGGCGGCAGTTGTTATATTATTTTCCGAAAGCCCGGACGGCTCAACAAAGCGGGTAACGGTAAGACCAATGCGGCTGGCTTCCGCCGTCATAGTGGACGCAAAAGCCTCCACGCTCGGCGCAAACCGCAGCGCAACAGCGACAGCCGCATCGTTTCCCGAAGAGACCGCAAGGCCAAGCATTATTTCACGTAATGTTACAACATGCCTTGGTTCAATAAACATTAAGCTTGAACGGCTGTCCATATTCATTGCCCAGCTTTCTTTTGTTATGGGAACAATTTCATCCAGAGAAGCTCTGCCTGCGGCAACCTCGTTCATTACAACATACATTGTCATAAGTTTTGTAAGCGAAGCAGGGGGAATTTCTTCGCCGGGATTTTTAGAGTAAAGAAGAGCCCCTGTTGCAAAATCAATTAAAACTGCTGCGCGGGAATTAATTTCCGGCGCATTTTCAATGAGGGGCAGCAGCAGCGTTGGCGTGTAATACGCCTGCGTGTAATACGCCTGCGCATCAAATACCTGCGTGTCAAAAGATTGCGCAGAAATAAAAAATTGCAGCCCAAAAATAAACAAAAAAATCAACAATGTTTTCTTACTCAAATTTTGCCTCATTTTATGAACAGAGTCCATTTAAAATTCTGCCTGCCCTACAGCGCGGGGATATGGAATAACATCGCGTATATTCGCCATTCCGGTAACATACTGAATTAACCGTTCAAAACCAAGACCAAAGCCTGAATGCGGAACAGACCCGTAACGGCGAAGATCCAGATACCATGAATAATCTTCTGCTTTCATTCCCGTCTCACTCATGCGCTTGTGCAGTTTTTCCAGATTATCTTCGCGCTGGGAACCGCCGATAATTTCTCCAAGCCGGGGAACAAGCACATCCATTGCGCGGACGGTCTTTTCATCATCATTTAGTTTCATATAAAATGCTTTTATCTCTTTCGGGTAATCGGTAACAATTACCGGGCCGCCCGCGATTACTTCGCAAAGATATTTTTCATGTTCGCTCTGCAAATCGCATCCCCAGTGCGGCTCAAATTCAAACATTCCCGCTTTTGCCGCCGCCTTCTCCAGTTCTGCAATTGCGTCAGTGTATGTGATGTGCGCAAATTTTGCGCCGGCCAACTGCTGCAGATTTTTTGTAAGCCCTTTTTCAACATGTGCATCAAAAAATTCAAGCTCATCAGAACATTCTTGCAGGACTGTTCTGAATAAAAATTTTAAAAAATCTTCGGCAAGAGCCATATCGTCTTCAAGATCGGCAAACGCAGCCTCCGGCTCTACCATCCAGAATTCCGCAAGATGGCGGGCGGTGTTGGAATTTTCCGCTCTAAAGGTAGGGCCGAATGTGTAAACACGCGAAAGCGCCAATGCATAAGTTTCCGCCTCAAGCTGCCCGGAAACAGTAAGAAATGTTTTCTTTCCAAAAAAATCCTTTGCATAATTAATGCCGTCATTCACGCCATTACCAACGCCATTAGCAGCGATGCCTGCTTCTTTTGCCGCTGCCGCTGGATCAATCGTTGTTACCTGAAACATTGCGCCGGCGCCTTCCGCGTCTCCGGCTGTTATTACCGGCGTATGCAGATAATGAAAATCGCGTTCCTGAAAATAGCGGTGAATTGCGAAAGCCATGCGGCTGCGGAGCCTTGCCACAGCGCCGAAAGTGTTGGTCCGCGGGCGCAGATGCGCAATTTCCCTGAGAAATTCCATAGAGTGCCGCTTTTTTTGCAGAGGGTAAGCCGGTATATCAAGCGCAGGAATTTTTCCGGTTATGTTTTCCGCCGGCGCTTCACCCAGTATCCGCAGGCTTACAGCAGCAACTTCCATCTTCTGCCCCGAAGAAGGTGAAGGAACCAGCAGCCCTTCAATTTCAACAGAAGCTCCTGTTGAAAGAGCGGCAAGGGCGGTTTCGGTTTCTGCATTAAAAAGTTTAAACTCCGCGCCGCATCCATTTTCATGTTCCAAAACGCGGTTAAAAGTACATTGAATTCCCGCAAAACAGGAACCATCGTATACTTCTACAAAAACCATGTTTTTCATGTCCCGCTTGGTTCGCACCCAGCCGTAAACTTTTACCTCCCGGGATTGAGGAGTTTCTGCAAGAATATGTTTTATAAGTTTTGGCAGCATGGAAAAATTATAATTAGTTAAAGCATAAATAGCAACAGCACAATATGCAGCATAATATTCTACAGTTACCGTTCATGCGGCAGCTTGGCTTATTAGTCTTTTTTTACTATTATTAAAAATAGTTCCATGTTTACAGATGCTCATTGCCACCCTTTTTACCTGACTCGCTGCTTTCCCAATGCAGAACAGGAGCGGCGGCAAATGGGCATTTCTGCGGCGGCAAACGCCTGCGATTTTGAAGAATTTTCACATAACGAAAAACTGGCGCATCTTGCCGCCACGGACAAAGCTGCGCCGCTGCTGCTTTGCTTAGCGATTCACCCGCAGCAGAAGAAAGTTATAAATGATGAAATGGCGGCAGGCATGGAACATGGCTCCTTCGAAGCAGACAGCGGCAAACAACTGGAAATGCTTGATAAACTGGCAGCGGAAAGGCGGCTTGCCGCAGTAGGGGAATGCGGCTTCGACCTTTACAATGCTGCATTCAGGGAAACAGAGGCGTTTCAGGACAGAATTTTTGCGGCGCACATGGAAACCGCCCTGCGCCATGATTTGCCGGTAATTCTGCATGTGCGCCGCGCAATGCACAAAATTTTTGCCGAGGCAAAAAACCTTGCAAGGTGCAAGGCTGTCGTTTTTCATTCATGGCCGGGCACTTTGGAAGAAGGGCAAGCGCTGCTCCGCCGGGGAGTAAATGCGTATTTCTCTTTTGGCAATGTCATCGTAAACGGGCATAAACAGGCAATGCGCTGCTGTGCGCTATTCCCGGCAGAGAGGCTGCTAACAGAAACCGATGCCCCTTATCAGCCGGCGCAGGGGCAAGATGCCTCGCATTGGAAAGATTTGCCCCGCATAACAGCAGCCGCTGCCGCCCTGCGCAGCGAAGCCTTAAGCGCTGCCGCCGCCTCAGGAGAACTGGAACTTAAAATTCAGGCAAATTTTGAAAGCGTTTTTGAGCATCAATTTTTAAACACCGATCAATTGACATAAAATAACTTTACCTATAACATATATAGAAAGGAGTCCAAGTGGCTAAAGAAGAAGCGATAGAGGTAGAAGGCATTGTCAGAGAAGCCCTTCCAAACACAATGTTTAGGGTCGAACTTGATAACCAGAACGGGCACCTCATATTGGCCCATTTATCGGGCAAAATGCGTAAACATTATATTCGCATAGTTCCAGGCGACCGGGTGCGGATCGCCCTTTCCCCGTACGATCTAAGCAGGGGCAGAATCATATACCGTGAGCGTTAATGGAGGCTTTTATGACTAACGATATAGTTTACATCAATATAGAAGAAGGTTCAAAAAGGGTAATGAACAACACCGGCCTCTATGCCAAATTGCTGACAAAATTTAAAAATGATACAAATATACAAAATATAGACGAATCCATGGCTGCAGGAGACCTGGAAAAAGCCCAGGTTGCAGTTCATACTCTTAAAGGTATTGCCGCCAATCTTTCTTTAACAGAACTGTTCAGGCAAACATTGGAACTGGAAATTCAAATTAAGGGAAAATCTGTAAAACCTGAGCAACTAACAACTGTAAAGTCTGTTTATAAAGAGACATTAACAGAGATTGATAAGGTTATTGCACAATATGCATGAAAATATTCCAACAGTATTGGTTGTTGATGATGTTGACATGAATGTAATGATTCTTGAAGAAATTCTCAAGGATGATTACCATGTTATAACGGCAAGTAACGGCAGGGAAGCGCTGGAAATACTCGGCGATGCCTTTCCTCTTCCAAAAATCATTCTGCTGGATGTTGTAATGCCGGAACTTAACGGGCGTGAAATGTTTGAGCTGATGAAAACCAATGAAAAGCTCAAACGCATTCCGGTTATTTTTATTACCGCCGAAAACGACTCCGAAATTGAACTTTTAGCCGCAGGGGCGGTTGACTTTATAAACAAGCCTTTCCTGCCTGAAGTTGTAAAACTGCGTATAAAAAACCAGATAGAACTGAAAAACTACAGCGACAATCTGGAAATAATGGTAGTGGAAAAAACTGCCGAAGCTACCCAAACCCTGGACAACGCCCTGCAGGGCCTTGCAGGCGCAATTGAACACCGCGATTTTGAGTCCGGCGAGCATGTAAAACGAACCCAGTTATATGTAAGAGCATTAACCGATTTTCTCATTGAAAGCGACTCAATTTATGCTGAAGAACTTGCCAGGCTTCAGCCGGATATTATAATGAAGTCCATGGCTCTTCACGATGTAGGAAAAATCGCAATTCCCGACAGGATACTTCTTAAACCAGGCAGGCTTGATCCCGAAGAGTATGAAGTAATGAAAACTCACACTACCAGAGGCAAAGAAATTATCAATGAATTTGGCGATGTCAATTCATCCCTTTACCTGAAGCACTGTGAAGATATATGTTACGGGCATCATGAAAGATGGGACGGAAATGGCTATCCAAGAAAGCTTAGTGAAAATTTGATTCCCATAACCGCCCGTATTGCAGCCCTTGCCGATGTTTACGATGCCCTTGTTTGCGCCCGTGTTTACAAAGCTGCAATGACCTACGAAAAAGCGCTGGAAATTATCACATCAGGGCGCGGCACCCAGTTTGATCCCATCATGGCAGATGCAGTATTGCAGATTCACAATCATTTCATGGAAATTTCCCAAAAGTACAAGTGAAAGTATCTGTGTAAATTTTTTTGCGGTTTTTTAAATTTTCTGGAGGTGGCGGGAGTCGAACCCGCGTCCTAATACGCGAAACATAAGCGTCTACAGATTTAGCCGTTTATTAAATTGTCGGCTCAAGCTTGGCTAAACGGCGCGCGGCTTGAGCTTATTCCGGGAAATCTTATCATAATGCCTCCGAAAGCGGCATCACAACCAGCCCTGATTGCGACGCGGAAGTTGTCCCTCAGAGCGGCGGGACAGTTCCACGCGATTACGCAGCTAAGGCGTATTCGTAACTGTCGTTGTTGGCAGTTAAATTTTTGCCCAATCAGGAGATGAGCGCTCCATCTGCAGCCTATACCCCGAGACGTACCAGTCGAAACCGGTGCACCCCCCAGTGCGCCTTCAATATAAAATTATTATAATACAAAAGTAATTAATAAACAATGGAAAAATGCCAGTATTTGCCAATACTATTAATGAATAATTCCCTTGCAAAGCACACCATCCAATTAACTTATCTTTGCATTTTTATCAGAATCTTCCGCTTGCAAATGTAAAATCCTTATAATATAATAAAAACATGACATTGGCGCTGGCTCCTTCAGTGCAGATTCTATCAGAATATGAAGAGGATCTTGTTGGGAGAATTGAGGAGTGGCTAAAAATAGAAAAACCCCAGGAATTGCCGTATGTGCAGGAAAGGTTTTTGCGGCTTCGAAACCTGGGGGTAGCTGTTTTCGCTTATCCATCCGTAAAAGATAATCCATTGTTAAAAGATAATCTGGTAGATGAAAGCAAACTTTACGAATCTCTGCTTTATTTTTCTTCCGCTTCATCGCAGCATCTATTGCGCACTCCTACCAAAGTAGTAGCTTTGCGTAGTTTTTTAGTGGCTAAATTTCATGCTCTTTCATTACTGGCCAACCTGGTAATTGGAAATAATGAATATTATATTCCCATAAAAAACAGCATTTTTTCGGTAATTTGCACCCTTATGGCGGAAAATGTTTATTTTTCATGCCTGGACGATCCTGGGTTTTCCTGTAATTCAAAAGATAAACTGGCAGAAGATCTTATTGCGCTTTGGGACAGCGGGACAGACCAGCGCAGCATTCATCATCTAAAAGCTCTTACATCTCTGTGGACTGCCAGAGACTCGGCGCCCCCAAGCTTTGGGACAATGGATGGAAATACAGAATTGTTAAGAATTTCCATTGATATGGACAGAGACTGGCAGGAATTTCTGCTGGGAGAGTCCACTAACAATGAAGCCAGATGGGCATTGGAAGAATTTCTTTTCGGGCTATCCTACGAGGAGATCAAGCAGATCCGCACCAGATTGAACCGTTACGGCGTATCTGCCGTAAGCCACAAAGAAGTACGATCGTATTTGGATTCAAAACCGGCTTATTCAATAGTAAACGGAGACGATCCGCGTGCGATATACGATTTTTACATAGAACGAAAAGATGCCTGCAATCTGCGCAAGAGGGTTTCTGCTCCAGGGCCGCTGCACACTATCGAAGAAATTTACCTAAAATACCGGATAATTCTGGAATCCAACTAAACTGAAGTTTAGTAACAGACTCTGACTATTATTGATTTTCATATTGCTGCAGCTCATCATGAACATATTCCAGCGTAATACCGGCTTTTTTGAACATTGCTTCCGAATCTTCACCGTCATGATAACGCCGCTGGCACACTACCCGTTTTATGCCGCAATTTATGATCAACATGGCGCAGGTTCTGCAAGGAGTCATGCGGCAATAGAGAGTTCCGCCGTCAATGGAAATTCCGCGCTTGGCAGCCTGGCAAATGGCGTTTTGTTCTGCATGGACTGTTCTGACGCAATGAGTGGTGACAGTCCCGTCTTCGTGCAGCATTTTTTTGAATTGATGCCCAGCTTCATCGCAATGTTCCAAACCTGCAGGAGCGCCAACATAACCGGTAACCAAAAGCTGCCTGTCTTTTGCAATGACACAGCCGGAACGCCCTCTGTCGCAGGTCGCCCGCTTCGATATGGCTTCGCAAACTTCCATAAAGTATTCGTCCCAACTGGGCCGGTTATATTCTGCCATTTGAATCCCCCTTTATACCCTACTATACCCTGATTTTGCGCGCCTCTCAAGGCATGTATTTTGTGCTTTTTTAGTTTTTGGAAAAATTTTATCAAAGAATTTTCATTTTTTATTGGAAATAATGATAAATGTGATATAAAATAAGTGTGTTAAAATGCGGGAAACGTGCCGATAATGAAGAGCCGTGAAGTATCTGCGCTATATTGTTTTCATTACCGCATTGATAGCCGTTCTTTCCTCAGGAACGCTTATTGCAGAAGAGTTGATCCATGTGGTAGGAAAGGGTGAAACAATTTATTCTATCTCCCGTTCTTACCAGATTAGCCCTGAGGAGCTTATGAGGATCAACGGCATTACCGATCCGTCAAAGCTGCAGGCAGGTAAGCCGCTCGTTATTCATTCTGCAGCTGCCAGCGCAAATACTCCTGCATTAACGGACTACAAAATAGTAAAGGGCGATACCCTCTACAGCATTGCACAAACACATGGAATTGCCCTCCAGGCCTTGCTTGACATAAACAAATTTTCATCCAACCAGGTGATCAAACCGGGGGATCGCATAAAAGTTCCGTTACGTGAAACTGCAAAAACGGTTCAGGGCAAACCTGGTACAAAAGCCGACACAAAAACTGATGCAAAAACCGATGTTTTGATTCAGAAAGACGCTCTGGACAATTTACGCTGGCCTGTAAACCCCAGAGAGATTTCTTATATGACAGGCCAACTTGGCGTTGTTCTGCATGGCGAGCATTTTGAATCGGTTACAAGCCTGACTCAGGGGAAAGTAATTTCCGCAGGGCCGTGGCGGAAGTTCGGCAAAGTGGCAATCGTAGAAGTATCCGGGGGATATTATTACATGTACGGAGGATGCGAAACTTTGTCTGTAAAGGTTGGGGATACAATAGGCCCAGGAATGGAATTAGGCAAGCTGGGAATTAATACTGTTTCAGAAAAACCGCAGCTTTTTTTCATGGTATTCAGGAGCAATACTCCGATAGACCCGGCTAAAGCCCCCAGAGCAATGGGAAACGTAAGAACTTAAGAGGAGAATATGGAATTAACGGATACTAAAACAAAGAATACCGCACTACGGATGCGTAAGCCTTCTGTTATAAATTCTAAGAATTCAAAAAAAATAAAAACTTTAAGAGAATCCGATCCTCTGGCTTTGTATTTCAGGCAGATTTCAAGATTCCCGCTGCTGACGGTTCAGGAAGAACAAATTATAGGCGAAAAGATAGTCAGCCTAAGATCTAAACTAAAAGAACTTGAAGCCGAAAAAGATAGAAAAAACGAAGCTGATTACATAGATGAAAAAGGCGCTCTGGACACTGCCCTTCTTCATTATAAAAATAGAATGATTAACTCCAACCTGCGTCTTGTTGTGTCCATTGCCAAAAATTATCAGCATCGCGGGCTTTCATTGCTGGATTTAATTGATGAAGGCAACATTGGTTTGATAGAAGCTGTTGACCGTTTTGATTATACCAGAGGCTGCCGTTTTTCAACTTACGGCACATGGTGGATAAGGCAGGCAATAATCAAGAGCATTGCCGATAAGGGGCGGGTTATCCGCATACCCATTCATATGCTGAATACAATTAAAAAGTGCTATTATGTAGCCAAGCAGCTAACGCAGGATCTTGGACGCGATCCCAGCAACGAAGAGTTATCTGAATATCTGGGCGTTCCTGTTTCCAAAGTCGAAGAGATTGTAAAATTATCGCAGGAAACCACCAGCCTGGACACAATTGTTGATGATGGAAACCTGACGCGCCTTGCCGATCTTATCAAAGACGATTCAATGAGGGAACCTTTTGAAATGGTTTTTTCAATGACTCTTCAGGAAACAATGGGTGACATATTATCGCAGTTATCTGAAAGAGAGATGAAAATAATTCAACTCCGTTTCGGGCTGACAGGCGAAAGCCCTTTAACACTGGAAGAAACCGGAAAAATGCTGGGCATTACCCGCGAACGTGTCCGCCAGATTCAGGAAAAGGCAATCTGGAAATTACGCGCTCTGCGCGAACTTAAGGAACTGAAAGATAACCCGTAGGAGCGTGAAACCTCTTTCCATTGCATTTTATGGTTTTATCAATGCATTTATTTGAGGGCTTTGATATACGCGCACATAATCAATTTCAAAAGTAACAGGCAGTATATCGTAATCTACTCCGCGAAGACCGCCCCAATTTCCTCCAAATGCAAGATTTATTAACAGGTGAAAACGCCGGTCAAAGGGCCATTCTTTGTACGTAGGGCTGTTTAATAACGTGCTGGGATTGTATGTGTAATGCAATTCATCATCAAAAAAGAATTTAATTTTATCCGGCAGCCATTCAATGGAATAAATATGAAAACCGTCTGTCATTCCGGCTCTTTTTACGCTTTTATTTTTGTGCGTTTGTTTTATATGATTATACTCTTCTGTGTGGACCGAAGTAACAAGCACATCGGGATCAAACCCGACATGTTCCATAATATCTATTTCGCCGCTTAACGGCCAGCCGCCATAACCCCAATCAGTAGGAAGCATCCATATAGCAGGCCATGTTCCAAGGCCTTTGGGTATTTTTGCTCTTACTTCTATTTTTCCGTAAAGCCAATCGCCTTTTTTAGCGGTTCTAATTCTGCTTGATGTAACTTCCCTTCCGCCTGCATTTTCACGCCGCGCTGTAATTATCAATTTTTCGCCGTCTACATAAGCATTATTACCTGCTGTATAAAATTGAAGCTCATTATTACCCCAGCCGCTGCCGCCTATTTCGAATTGCCATTTTTGCGGATCGGGTAAACCGGTATAATTAAATTCATCGCTCCATACCAAATCATAAGACAATTTTTTTTCATTATATTTAAAACCCATAGCTTTCTTTTCCGTTTTAAAAAGAGGCTGATAAATACCAAGGCTTAACGCCCTTTTTTCAATCTGCTTTTTTAAAACAATGCTTCTTACAACAATTCCGCCAGGTACAAGAATAATTAGCGCGGCTAAAGCAATAAAAATAATTTTTTTCCCAATTTTAACCATCCTCAACCTCCAAAAAGGCGGCTCTCAATCTTATCTTGCTGCTAAACCTTAAACTTTGCAAGCCCTCATGTGTGCGGGGGAGCGCATTATCTCCATTTGATTCCCGGCGGGCGCAAAGATGCCAAGGCGCAAAGTTGTTGTACGGAAGCTTATATTGTTTTTTTAGCGAGCTATGAGCAATAACAGATATTGCTAAAGGAAAAAAAGAGGTTTTCGGACGGCAACTTTGCTCATAGCTTCGAGCTTGGCTGCGCCGAGGTTAAATTTCGAGGATTTTTTTCATTTTTTTTCTCATTCACTAAAGCGCTACGCATCTGCGCGCAATATATATGTATGAAACATTTTTGTTTCCTTGAACCTGCTCCACCGCTCAAGGCACTCAAATTGATAAAC